>ERZ1035006.8-NODE-8-length-180348-cov-84.609414_pt1 | contig 180348 bp, 164 predicted proteins | sample MGYA00520694_ERZ1035006 | MGnify/ENA primary metagenome ERZ1035006 (study PRJEB33766, sample SAMN09781746) | gut metagenome | biome: gut microbiome | host: Homo sapiens | place: Madagascar | study: EMG produced TPA metagenomics assembly of the PRJNA485056 data set...
GAAATTATGGGTGGAAATATCATCACATTACCGTCTGATTACATTGAACAAGGCGAAAAGAAAATGGCATTCCAATTCGTACAACAAGGAACCATTTCTTTAGCTGATGGTGCCAACGGAATCGGTATGTCTGTCGAAGAATTTAAAAAAGAAATGATGAATGCAGGATATAAAATTCCTACAAAAATTTAATGCCATCGTCTGCCAATCGCATTGGAACATCCTTCAAAGGCCGCGGATATCCGGGAGATTGAATTTCCACAGTCCTGTGTTCTTTATGTGCGAAATCATCGTCATCTGCCGGAGTATCATACCGCCATCGTCAAATTCGCAGACGGTCAACAAGTCACTTATCAGGTACCGATTATCCATGCGCAAAAGTACACAGTAAATGCTATATTTGAAAAGCAGCTTCTCATCTTGCTTCCGTATCACATTCTGCGATACGAACACTTTCTGAAAAGTAATAAGACAAATGAGAAAAAAGTACAACTGCTACTAGAAGACTACCGAGAAATCAATCAACGACTTACGGAAACCGCAGAACAAGAAAAGAAGTCAGAACTTTATCGTGATATGATATGCTTAATCCAACAGATTGCAGATTATATCATTCCAAAAGGAAACAAAATTCGGAAAGGAATAGGTGAAATTATGGGTGGAAATATTTTAACATTACCTTCAGATTATATTGAAGAAGGGGCGCAAAGAGGGCTTTATTGAGGGACTTAAACCAACTTTTTCATTCGTTCAAAAAGGAATTGTCACCATAGAAAGTGGTGCCGAGGAGTCCGGTATGTCTATTGAAGAATTCAAAAAAGCAATGCTCGAAGCAGGATACAAAATTCCTGCAAAGGCTTAGGGATTCCCATGAGCGAACAAGGGCAAAATGGTAAAAAATCGGCTGCCATCTGGCAGCCGACATTTTATTTTCCGAGCGATACTGCACTACTGAAAGCCTTGTATCTGGCTAAATTCGAGGCAACGAAAACGTGGACAGCAACGCTTCGGAACTAGGGACAGGTCTATGGGGAATTGAGCATCATGTATGAAGGACGATTGCCGGAATAGTCCCTTATATCGTACTCACAATTGAAGATTTACGAACTCTTTTCTTCGTTCCCGGCTTCGCAAATTGGCCGGCTAAACACCTACACAGCTCCGCAATCTCTGGAACGTCGCACTGTCTACAATTCCACTCATATATTTCATAGGAATCTGAATATATCCATAAATAGGATCCTTTAATCTTTTGTACTCTTTCAAATATTATACCCCCAACGCGCTTACCGAGCGCTCATCAACTAACGCCATAAGAACATCGAGTGCCAAATAACCCCTGAACTGTACAATTAAATCCTTGCGGCTCTTTCCTGCTCTCAAACGGATGCCTTCCTGACCATCATGAGAATCCTCTTCAAAAAACTCGGAATAATCGCGAAACATTGCATTCGTATTTTCACGAGAAAGCAACAAAACAGCTTTCTCCCCTCTCTCCGACAATAATCTGACAACCTGTGTTCCGTATCGTTCTAATTCCTTATACGTAATGAATGACCTATTCTCTTCCTTTTGAAGCAGTTCAATTAATGCATTTGCCGCTAAATCTTCTATTCCAATGTAAAAACACATAGACCATCTCTCCATTTCATATTAAGTGGCAATAGGAAAATACTAACACTCTATTTTCCATAAATCAATTGACCAAATCGCTAAAAAGAATAAACACCAAATCGCTAAAAAGAATAAACAAATTTTGTGTCATAATTTGGTAATCTAATCGCATAACTTTTCTAATTCCTGCAATTCCATATCCGTCGGCATCAACCTTTTTATCTGCTCAATCGCAACTCTTGCCTGATCCTTCATTCCATTTGTAATAAGTAATCGAATCTGTTGCTTAATCTGTATCACGAGTTGTTCCATTTCGTCCGAATTATTTTCCTGTTCTACCTCATTAGGTAATACCACACCAATAAGTCGAATAATACCGTTCATATCCAAGCCTTCGCACTGGTACTTACTAATCAATTCACAAAAATAATCCCACAATGCATATTGACGATTTATTATGGTTAGAGTTTGGGCATATGTATCGAAATCTGTTTGTTTTGATATCTCTTCGTCCTTATGCAAAGATCCGAAATGATTCATTGCCTCTATTAATATATCCGCAATCTCTTCAAATACATACACATGTTTTTCATCCCAACGCAAAGACGCAATATACAAATTCAGATTATTGGTACTGTTCATTTTCAGTCCATTGCAAATTCGAATAGAATAAATTTCCTTCTGTTTCACTATGTCAAGACACTCTCCAACAAACGGCGCGACCTGTTGGTCGTAAAATTCATCCGGATGCAATTCAAAATACTCTTTTTCTTTCAAATACTCCTGTGCATACAACTCCGACTCTCCATATTGTTGCTTTGCTTTTTGACTATCCGATTCTCTTAACCCTTTATAAAAGCATGCTTTGGCAAGCATTTCATTCAAAAAAGTCTTACATAGTCTTGTATTTCTTTCGTCAGTCATTGATTCTTTGCACAGCTTGTAAACACGATCATAATCGTTCTTTCCATCAGCAGCTAATATGCGTGCCCCATAAAAACTTCCTATATATACACACGCTTCCTTATCCTTTGATGTCATAGATTGATTGATCATAGCAACCCCAGCTTTCCCACACGCTTCCATCATATCATAATCATCAATAGAACGATATTCCTGCAAAAGCTGTAATCTCCATCGTAAACATTCAGGCTCTTCTTTAATCATTTCCTCAAGCAATGTCTGATTACGTTTGAAATGAGCAAGCTTATCCTCTTCCGTAGCATACACATATCCATAATGCTCAACAACTGATGTCAAATTCTTATGTTCCATTCTGGCCGGAGTAAGATATTCATGAATTCTGCTTCGGAAGTGAAGTTCCGGTGTAATACGAGCCATACGACCAACCCTGGTATCTGTGTACTGACTACCTTCCATATCGAGATAATTTCTTTGAATATAACTTGCCGATGCGAATCGTTGATAGTCACCGCTTTGGAAAAACGCAATCAAATCCTCTGTATCCGCAAACCATTCATCATCATCCAGATAAAGGAACCACTGCCCTGTGGCTTCTTTCAATCCAATGTTTCTGGCCTTTGAAAAGTCATTGCACCATGTAAAAGGAATTATTTTCGTTGCATACTTTTCCAATTTATGTTTCAGAATATCACCACAGCCAGTATCAACCAAGATCAATTCTGTACTAATCGAATCCATGATCGGGCGCAGTGATTCAAGGCAACGCTCTGTCGTCTCTGCCCTTCCTGATACCAATATGGATATTGTAAGTAAAGTCTGCGCCATCACACATTTCCTTTCCTAAATGTTTTGCTTAATGTATAGCATTCTTGCCTGCAAAATCAACTCTGCCACATCCAAATCAGCTGGCATCATCTGCTTTAATTGCTCTAATATTGTCAACGCCGTTGCATAATCCTGATTACTCATGCACTTTTGAACCTCAACCATAATCTTTGATTTCAGTTTTTCCATTTCCTTCTTTGCATGCACTTCCTGATTCTGATAATAATTGTTGAAAGCAAGCAAATAGCGCTTGATTGCTGCGGCATATTCCGGGACATGTTGCGATATGTCGCCCCAACACTGAATTGCCTCTTTGGGATTTTCATTCTCCAGTGTCAACGCACGATTAACCTCTTGCGCTACTTCTCCCAATTCATTTTGTTGATCCGGATAATTCTGGACAAAATCGATAGCTGTATTTGCAAATTTTTCAAGATTACGACGCATATCTTCATAATCAACCGACTCATCGCAACCGCCAAATGCGCCATATTCCGCACTTCTCACATTTAAAAGAGCATAATGAATATCCTGATGTGTCTGCATTCTCTCAATAGCATCATTTACAGATTGTATTGCCTGCCGACCATTCTCAGCAACATACCTTTTCCAATGTTCTTCCCATTTGTCCAACGGAATTTGCAGATATAGTTCTTCCAAATCAACATGATTATCGTTCGCTTTCCGAACAACCGAATCTGGCATGCAAAAAATATTTGAGATCGTATTCAACAATGACTTTACACATTGTGCAAATAATTCTTTATCCGCCTTCGCATCAATCACTAATATTTTTGCATACCATAAATACCAATGATCCGCCGGCAATTGTGATAAATACCGAAGCAATTGTTTGAATCCTTCCGGATCACTCTCTTCATACGGTGCCACCTCACCCAATAAAGCATTCCTCAACTGCAGATGATTCCATGCAAGCAATAATACCTCAACAAAATACTCCTCGTATTGCAAATGCGCCATAGCGTCGACAAGATGCCGCATGAATCCATCCATCAAATAAACGCTATCCTGTTCCCATTCCAGTTCTTTAAAATATTTCTTTAACAGGCTTGTATCATTTTTCTTAAATCCACAAACAATCCGGATCGAATAAATCTTTTTGAGTGCCATCTCATCGTAGGCTTCACTGACCAACAAGGCTCCCTTTTGGATCTCAAACCGCTCCGGATTCTGTTTCAAATACTCTTCGATCTGAAAATAGGTCTTGATTGCATGCTCTGCCTCTACCCACTTTCCCTTGCGATAAAAAATCACACTATATAAAAGCATAACATACGCATGACATAACTCACTAGTACGGGAATCTTTGATTGCAAGCGCTCCTATTTGGTATGCCTCATCTTCATCATTCAGGAAGAGTTTTCCCTCTGCCGCTGCCACATAAAACGTTCCGATATCACGATTGTCAATTGTATTATTCTTGTCTCGAAACCGTTCTATGCACCGCATACCTTCTTCATACATCTGCTCATAAGCATGTACTGACCGATATTCTTGCAGCAACTGCACTCTCCATCGTAGTCGATCCGGCTCCTCGTTTATCATTTTTTGCAATAAATGCTCATTTCTCTTAAAGTGGTCTAAACGAGCCTCTTCACTTGCGAAAATATAACCGGAATGATACACAAGTGCTTCAATATTTTTGCACTCCCCTTCCACCGGATATAGATACTCGTGAATTTTGCTCTCATAATGAGTATCCTTTGAAAGTCGAATCATTCGAGATACCCATGCATCACTATAGTATTGATATTGCGGATCATAAAAATTACGAACCAGATAATTTGCACATCCATAATTTTTATACTCCCCGCTTCGAAAGAAATCAATGAGAGGTTGTATCTCTACAAACCATTCATCGTCATCCAAGGTGATAAACCATTCTCCTGTCGCGATACGCAAACCTGCATTTCTCGCTTTTGCGAAATCATCACACCATTCAAACTCTACAATCTTGTCGGTATATCTTTCTATAATGGCATGAACCTGTTCGCTTTTACTTGTACTTACCAGAATCAGCTCACTCGGGATTGCCTCTATAATCGGTTTTAAAGAGTCCAGACATCTTTCAATAGTATCCGGACGATCCGACACTAACATTGAAATAGACAAAATCGGTTTCTTACCCATATTTCTTCTCCTGTAAATTGAAAAAAGGAAGAGCGAGGTCTTCGCTCTTCCTCTATGATTTTATTTTATATTACTGTAACAGTGACATAACACCCTGTGTAGCCTGATTTGCCTGTGCAAGCATAGACTGACCGGCCTGTGCAAGAATGTTATTCTTACTGTATTCAACCATTTCTTCAGCCATATCGGTATCACGAATCTGTGACTCTGCAGATGTTGTATTCTCAACTACATTATCCAGGTTGTTGATTGTATGCTCTAATCGATTCTGAATTGCACCAAGTGCAGATCTCTGATCCGATACTTTCTGAATAGCATCTGCAATCGCGTCAATCGCATAAGTTGCTCTTGCGCCAGTATTATCTACAACACTTAAATTCTGTAAGCCAAGACCCGCTGCAGTCATTGTGTCAACAGTAAAGGTAATCTTGTTACTCTCATCTGCGTCTGCACCTACATGGAGTCCCATCTGTAATCCCTGAGTTACATCTACAGTTCCTTCTTTAATAACAAAGGTAACCTGTGTTCTTGCTCCATCAACATATTGTTCTGCATCTTTCCAATCAGCTTTCTTTTTAGCTACATTAGCAAATTTATCTGAAACCTGTGCTTCATGACCGGCATCTGCGCCTACAGAACTTGCCTTACGCAATTCATCTGCAATTAAACTATACGCTTTCTTCGCTGAGATTACGGAAGCATCATTATCTCCGATTCCATTTCCATCTTTATCAAGCATCGCAACCATTGTCTGCGTACCAACAACAACTTTATCTCCCTCTGATACAAGAGTTTTTAAAGTTTTGACAGTTAATTTATTTTCTGCCATATCCTCATTTTTAGCATCTGTAACAACACTGTATTCCGTTCCGTTAATTGTAAGTGTTGTTCCTTCCTTCGTGAGTTTAGCATCCATTACCTTTTCAATTGCACTAACGGTTGTTCCAATCGTATATCCCTTAGAACCAATTGTAATGGTATCACCATACTTTAACGCCTTCATAACAAAAGTAGCTGTACCAGTTCCAACGCCTGTAAGGGTTCCTTCAATACCAGCATCATGCGCGTTGACCTGAGTCGTGGAAGTCTTTCCATTTCCCTTCAACAGATATGTCTCGTTAAACTTTGTTGTCTCAGCAACACGATCCATCTCGGTTGTAAGCTGCGTAATCTCGTTCTGGATTGCTTCACGATCGGAGCTACTATTCGTTCCATTCGCTGCCTGTGTTGCAAGTTCGTTCATACGCTGAAGCATAGAGTGAACTTCTGTAAGTGCACCTTCTGCTGTCTGCACTGCGGAGATACCGTCCTGCGCATTTGTAGAGGCCTGATCTAATCCTTTAATCTGCTTACGCATTTTCTCGGAAATAGATAATCCTGCTGCATCATCTGCTGCACGGTTAATCTTATAACCGGATGACAACTTCTCGGTTGCCTTTGACTGAGATGTTGTTGTTACGTTTAACATTCTGTTGGCGTTCATCGCCTGCATGTTATGCTGTACTACCATTATTTGTTTCCTCCTTGAATCTTACGTAACGTCCTTGGTTACCGTTTTGATAATATAGGCGCTTGCTGAACGCCTTCCGTTCGACGCTTGCTAGACGTCTTAAATGGTGCTTGCTGGACACCATTTTTACTTGGTTACTTTTTATATCGGGTTCTTTGCCGATTACTTAACCCCAATTCCTAATTTTTTTCATTTTTTGAGCAAAAATGTTCTAAAACAAGCCAAACAGTCCTATATATTCAAGGTTTTAACTATAAAACAACACTCGCACTTATATCTGGCGTGCATTTAAAGGCAGATCATGGTAGAAAAAAGGAGCATCTTGTCGCAATGAACCAATTCCCACATAAACATCAGAAGCATCATTATATTTCGGATGTGTAAATTTATGACAGATTTTTATCTTTTGTCTGTAATTCTGATAGAACTCTTCCTCCGGAGAAATCTTTATGAGTTCATTCTTCGAATTAAACTCGCGAATTGCAAGCGCTTCTCCCTGAAATTCATATTCAGGACTTATGTCGTCCCAATAAGTATAAATTCTAGGTAAAAATCTTGTATCTTCCATTTTCAAGAAATCCAAAATTGGTAATGTAGAAGAATAATAATCAACATCAACTAAAACACATCCTATCGTGGCGGGATTGTATTTCTCAAAAAAGTTTTGAGTAGTTTCTGCAATTTCACCAATTACCAATTGAGACATCGCTAATTTTCTTTGAAGTTTGTCCTGATCCATCTTATAGTCTCCACCATGGAAAAGATGTACCATATCTTTATATTCTTTATTTTCAGTTGGAAGCCCAATACCACGATCAAATCCGTATATCTCTATATCAATGTTCATAAGCCTTGAGACTGCTTTTGCATGAAACTCACAATTCATAAGTCCCTGTCCGCCGGCCACCCCAAACTCTATAATGCTAATCTTCTTATAGCCTAATGTCTTTGCTTCAAGAGCCGCCATATATATACAATACGCATAATGCATTCGCGGCAATTTTTCATCATTATAATATTTTTTCCAAAAAGCCTGTTCTCTAGAAATAATATCTGTCAACATCCCATTCTCATCAATCACAGGAATATGATTAATTGAGTGATAATCTACAAACAAGCTTCTCGCGTGTTCCAATGCCATGCCATCATCTACCAAATATTTACAAGTAGAATTATAGATTTCCTCTACCTTCCTATAAGAATCGTTAAAATAAGTCTTATTAAAATCACTAATAGTCAAAATTCCCTTGAAATGATCTTCATGATCTAAAACAACTAAGATCTTTTTATTTCGATATAATTTCCAATGTGCAAAATAAATATCATCATCCAAATAAACAATATAATCTTCCCAAAGTCCGTTTATCATTTTTTGTCCTTTCTCATAATCCAATCCGTTTTTTATAGTCCATATACCCTATTTCTTTGCACTGTTCTGCTCTTGTGAACGCATTTTCTATCAAATCATCCGTCTCTTTTTTTATATCGATAATTTCCTGCTCATTATCGATATTTTGTTCCAACATCCGTAATGGATCATTTTTTAAATTACTGCTTCGTTCTCCCTCCGACATATATGCCATATCATCAGATTTAGAATGACCACATAATCGAAACGTATCAACAACTACTCCGGCAGGACGACTTTCGCCTCTCACGTACTCCATTGCCTGCTGGATAGATAAATTCAACTTCTCAACCAGAGTTGCACTTGCAGTATAGCATTTAATATTCAATGCATGCATTCGATCTTCAAAATTTCCTGCAGCATAATGTTCAGTTGGTGTCGACATCGCATAGTGATTGTTCTCTATAATGTACAGAATCGGCGCCTCCATCACAGATGCAATTCCCATGCTCTCGGATACATAACCTTCTTGAAATCCTCCATCTCCTAAGAATGAAATAACGATTCCTTCCTTTTTTTCTTTTTTAAGTGCCAATGCCATACCGACACCAACAGAAGCCATGCCCCCTGTCACTCCATTCGTCAAATAACGATCGACTTTAATATGCTGGCTACCGCCCATACCACAATTAAATCCATCTTCTTTTCCCATCATTTCGCAAGCAAGTCTATATGGATTTTTCGTATATGCCAAAACTTGTCCATGACATCGATGAGTACCTGTAATATAATCTGTTTCCCTATGAAAATTATCCATCGTAAGAACCGGAATAATTTCTTGCCCAATACATCCATGTGTTGTACCGCGCATTTTACCAAGTTCAAACTTCTTTTCAACTGTTCTTTCGAATGCTCGTATCATATAACATTCTTTATATATTTTTGTATAATCCATTACGTTCACCCCAAGATTTTATGCATCTATAAGTTTCATAACCGCGGTACGTATATCTCCCACTTGCACAAGAACGTCATTTTCTGCTTTATGTGCTGACGGAATCACATATTCCTCCGATGTTACAATCAAAGATTTCTTTTGACATTTTGACAATTCATATGATAATTGCGAGCTAACTCCAAATCCTCCAGTTCCCTCTTCAACTATCACCACATTATTTGTAGCCACTATATGCTCCCAGTCCCCAGTCAAATTCGACAAATCCGTTATAAGTAAGACATCTACAGCGATCTCATCTTCTAGCATCAATGTTTTTGCAGTTTCAACTGTCAGAGAAGCAATACCGCCATATGAAATAATCGTACATTCAGGTTGTTCTCCCTTTATGGACAACTTTATTTTCCCTTCTTGCTGACTTCTAGTGAAAATATCAAAACTGTCTAATATCATTTCCTTCGGATAATCTAACTTATTTTCAATAAACAATGTAGGCACGCCTGCATTAATCGCTTTTTTAAGTAATTCTCCCACATCACAATAGATATTAGCCGCTAGCACTTTTAATCCTGGAATCCCAAGAAAAATCTTTTCCAACGACTGCGAATGTGTTGCTCCATAGCCTCTATAAGCTCCGGATGGAGTTCGAACTACCAAATGCTGCTTTTGTCCATATAGCTCGTAAAATTTCGCTGCATGGTTCACTAATTGATCTGCTGTCAGCGTGATGAAATCACCAAACATAATCTCTTCAATTACATACTCGCCCATAAGAGCCATACCAACACTCACAGCCGTGAATCCTTGCTCTGACATCGGAACACCAATTATATTCTCTGGATATTTTTCAGACAATCCCTTGGTAACCTTAAAAGCTCCGCCATATGGTTCCATAACATCTTCCCCAATGACATAAGCGTTCTTATCCCTAATCAATTCCTCTATTGTTTCACGTAATGCATATATATATTTCATCTTGCCATTCCTTTCAGGTCTACATCATGTAAATACATTCTCCACCAATAAGTTCCGCAGCTTCTATAAGTGATTCTGAATATGTCGGATGAGGAAATACTGTTTTTATCAACTGTGAAATCGTCATCTTTGATTCAATGGCCACGGTAATATATGAGATTAACTCTGATGCCATGCTGCATACGCAAATGCCACCCAAAACAACTCCAGTATCTTTGTCTGTAACAATTTTCATAAACCCACCATTGTCATCTGTCCTACTTCTTCCATTCGAGCTCATTAAATATTTTGCAGTTTTCACATGTATATTTTTCTTTTTTGCCTCCCTCTCCAGCACTCCCACATATGCAATTTCCAAGTCAAGGAAGAGGCACACCGGCATTACTTCCTCATCTTTTTTTATGCTCATTCCACAAATATCCGCAACAGCATTTTCAGCTTGAGCCGAAGCTGCATATGCCAACGTTTTCTTTCCGTTCACATCGCCAACCGCATATACATTTTGATTAGAGGTTCGATAATTGCTATCCGTACAAATAACGCCATCTTTAGTTACAATATTTGCTTTATTAAGTCTCAACTTTTCAATATTTGCCTTTCTTCCCATCGCAAAAAGAAGAACTTCTGTATTTGTAACTTCGTCCTCATTGTCATCAATAACTGTTACACTAGATGGTTCGCAAAAAATACTATCAATATGGCATCTTGTTATAACTCGAATTTTTTTATCCGAAAACATCCTCATCAATTCAGCCTCTATATCATGATCCACCTCATTTAAGAATCCATCACGTTGTTCTATAATTGTAACGTCACTTCCCAATCCTGAATATATAAACGCAAGTTCTAATCCAACAGCTCCACCACCAACGATCGCGATAGAATTCGGTACATTCTTCAAATTATAAAAAATATTGTCAGTTGTATATATATGCTTCTCCACATCTTGCTCATTACCATATACCGACATTCTTTGAGGAGATGATCCTGAAGCAATAATTACTTTTCGAACCTCTAGCAACTCATTCGTTTCATGTATCATAATATGATCTGGGTCTATAAATTCTGCCGTTCCGCAATAAATATCCACATCATTTTTTTGAAGTAACCATTGGATTCCATTTGTTAGTGTTGCCACCTTCTTTTCTAGATTTTCTATCACTTTTATGTAATCAAACGAAATCTCTCCCACATATATTTGCTCTAAAAGTTTCTTCTGAAGATTACAATAATTATGTGCCTCTGAAACTAGATATTTTGTTGGAATACAACCACGGTTCAAACAAGTTCCACCAAATTCTGCTGTTTCGATAATAGCAGTCTTCATTCCAGCCTTTGCAGACTTAATTGCCGCAGTGTATCCGCCAACGCCCGCACCAATTACGATAACATCGTACATAAGTCACTTAACCCCTTTGCTGTTAGTTTAATATTTCGTTTATTGCTTTTATCAACAATAAATTATCCTCTTGATTCTTTATCGCTACGCGAATAAAATTCTTCCCTTCAAATCCTTTTTTAAAAGATAAATTCTTAATCAAAATGTTATACCTTTTCATCATTTCCAACGAGAGTTGAGCCGATGTAATTCCTGCTTCATCTCTAATTTGGCACATTATATAATTTGCTTGTGACGGATATACGATCAGCTTATTATTTTTAGATAAGGCCCCATATACCAAACTGCGCTGTTCCGCGATTTTATTACATGATTCAATATAACTTTTTTTGTATAATCGTTGTATTTGCAGATAATATTCTGCAAAAGAGTTTATATTCCAAATTGCAAGATTTGAAATCATATATTTTAAAATTTCAGCATTAGAAGTCGCCATAATTCCCAATCGAAGCCCCGGAATTCCATACGATTTACTAATACTCTTTATTACAACCAAATTTGGATATTTTTCCAATACCTCTTCACTAACCAAAGTATATCTTACTTCTTGGTCTGCAAAATCAATAAACGATTCATCAATAATTGTCAGGATATTATGACCCTTGCACATATCCAAAATCTTAATTAAATCCAAATAATTAATATAAGCTCCGCTCGGATTATCGGGATTAATAAGCAACAAAGTGCTTGCGTCAATAAGGCTTTTTATAATCTCATCTATATCAAAACGATATCCATTTTTTGCCGTTTGTATTTCTTGAATATCGCAATTTGTAAAACATCTAACATACTCATTAAATGTCGGTACACAGGCCACCATCTTTCCCGATACATATTTTCCTATCACATTAATTAGTTCTGCCGCACCATTTCCAACAAGTAAATATTTTTCATCTACATCAAACATATTCGATGCATTTAGACGCTGATTACGCATTCCCGATGGGTACTGAGTAAGAAGATCCGAAAAGAAAAATTTAATCTGCGACAGCATCTTTTTGGGCGGATAATACGGATTTACTAGATAACAAAAATCTTTCAACTTAGGATATCTCCAAAAACCGCCAAAATGATATTCATACTTTCGAATCATATCCTTATCTTGTGCAAAGATGGTATTTGCAATATCTAAATCCTGCACGTCATCAATCTCATACCACTTCTCATCTTGTAAAACAAATGCATACAATTCTGAATCTTTAATATGTGCAAGAATCTTTAAAACTTGCTCATAGTACTGATTGACACCATATGCAGTTAAATACGCTTCTAAAAACGGAAGATATTGGTTTTCGGAAAATTCTTTACTAAATTTATAAATATTTACGGTTTTATAATAGTGATCTGCGTCCTCATATCGGAAATGAGTTTTATCTATAAAATCTGTAATATTGCAATTCTTATCTATCGTAACAACGGTTCCATCCATCCATTGCTCATATTTTGCAACTACTGCAAGATTCGGCTCATTAGCCTTTACCAAATTTTTAATAATTTCTTTATCATACACAAGATCAGATTCTAGTAATATAGTATCTTCTTTTTTCAAATACTCTTTTGCAAGATATAATGAATATATATTATTTGTTGTAGCATAATCATAATTATATACATACTCAATTTGAATATTAAAATTTTTACTTTCGATAAACTTTCGTAATGCCTCGGCCTCATAACCTATAACCATCACAAGTTTATTAATTCCAGAATATTCAAGAGCCTCTATCGCTCTCTCTAATAAACTTCTCCCCCCTACATTTACCATACATTTGGTATATTCTTTCGTATATTTTCCCATTCTCCTGCCCATTCCGGCAGCCAACATTATTGCCTGCATACTATTTTCCCCCATTTGTATTTAACAAGTTCGTACCATCCGGAATATCATTTACAACATTATAGCCAACCGGAAGAACCGTATTGTTACCAATTGAAACATAATTAATTGTTTGTACACCTGTCATAATAATATTGTCATCACCAACCCTGACACTTCCTGGTGTTACAAATCCTGGTGCAAATAAATTGTGGCTTCCAATCACACAATGATGTCCTATATAACTTCCATAACTTAAAATATTATTATTTCCAATTTGTGCACCAGTTCCAATAAAGCAATTATGCATAATTACATTATTCTCTCCAATGCTTACAGCCCTACGAATATTAACATTATCTCCAATTGCATTTGTAAACTTCATATCTTTCTGCTTATAGTTCTCATATAATTCTTTTCTAAACTGCATCGCCTTCTTATCTCCCCCAAAGGAAATAATGACGGTATCGTAAAAAGAACGATCTATTTTATCTGGAAATTCATAAACATCGCATGTATATAGCGGTAATGGATAACTTGCATATTCTGTTTTATAACTATCTACCACACCAACTACACATTTATCCTTATCATCCAACAAAATATCCATAATTTGTTCTGACATTCTTCCTGCACCAATAATGATTACTCTTTCACGATCAAACGTATTAATCATGGTTGGAACCGAATAATTTGTATTTCTTATACTGGTATTCTTTCCCTTCTTTAGCGAAAATTTTTCCACATCTGAAGTTTTTATAATTCCCTCCCCTTTTTCTTTTGCAACTTCATTAATATCAATATTAAGTTGTTTTGCAAGTGCGATTGCTTTTGCCGTTGCATTTGCTGGAACTTCTTCACCACAATTTGTAGACTGTGCGACCGTGAAATTATCACAATCTTCTTTACTATCAAATAAGTAAGCAATCACAGCTCCGTTTGTTTTGGTCTCAAAACATTTTACATTCCAACGAAGATATCCTGAGACCTCCGCGACAACATCCCGAACCATTTTCGTACTCTCTGCTTTTAGAATCCGATCTCCTTTGTTAACATAAACTCCGTCCTGAACAAACAGCTCTGTAATTGTAACCATATTATCATTTACATCAAACTGTGGCATTTTAATCTCTTTCATCTTCAAAACTTTCTCCTTATCTTCTGTTCTCCGGAACTTCCACTATAAGCAGGTCCTTGATATCTCCTAATATTTGATTTGACTCATATCTCTCTTCTAGTTCTGTAAAAACATTTAATATACTGTCCACGCAAAAAGAAGCTTTCTCTAACCGTTGGGTTATATTCTCTATAATTGCTGTATCCATTGCATCACTCAAAAAAGCAATATCTTCAATAATATTCTTTCGAATATTCATTGAAATTGTTATTTGCCCCCAGTTAAAACGCTTCTGAATATGCAGATTTTCTTCAAATTGTTTTTCAAATATCCATTCACTTGAAGAATATTTTTTAACAAGTTTTTCTAGTTCTTCTTTATCAAAGAGACTACTCTGCTTATCCACACCTTCATGAATTGTTGCTCCAGAATAAAAAGAACAAAATTCTTTTTTCAACAAGTCTTTCAACAAATCCACAGAAACATTGGGCAAATAATGCTTCAAATTCTCAGTTCTTCCTTTTGCAGACTTAATCCCCTTATCTTTCCATTTTTCATTATCGATTCGAAGCAATCGATACATCATATCTTGATCCGAATCAACAAGCAGCGTTCCATGGTGACACATCTTTTTATCGTCACATAAAAATGCATTCCCAGATACTTTTTTACCATCTATAAGAATATCATTTCTTCCCGAGAATTCAGCATCTAAGCCAACGTCTTTTAACATCTGCAGAATAATATTAAAATTATCGGCACACACCTTGGGTTTGTTCTGCGAAATGAATGTGTAATTCAAATTTCCCAGATCATGATAGACAGCACCTCCACCTGACCGCCGTCTCGCTATAAGAATCCCAGCTTTCTTTACTTCACTTATTTCGCATTGTGAATATGCGCTTTGATTCTGTCCAATTACAATCGTGTTCGCATTCTGCCAGAGAAACAGAATCGCCGTTCCCTCAATAAAATGTTCATACAAATACTCCTCCATCGCAAGATTAATGTATGGATTTGTATTTGTTGTATCAATGATATAAATATCATTTACCGGATGCATTCCTTATCTCCTTAATTCTGTCAAGTGCCATCTGAATTTGTGGCATAAAATTGGTATCATCCAATGCTTCGCAAAATAGATTATCCGCCGTCTCTTTATTTTTTTTCACCTTCCACTCTATTAAGCCAAGATAATAGTGTGCCCAAAAAATCGAGTCACATATTGATAAGCACTCTTTCAATTGCTGCTCAGACCTATCATACTCTCCATCTATATAAAGGCTGATTCCTTTCATTGTTATTGTAAACAAATCATCTTGTTCCAAATTCATATAAGCTTTTATCCTATTGTTATCTTCCTCAAAAACAGCATAGAATGACTCGCTCTGTGCATCCAAAATCGAAAGTTCTTTATCAATATTTGCATCAGGATATGTATTGCTTATTACTAAGGACACGCGTTTTGCCCATGCAGTTTTTCCCGTGCGAACCATTATTTTTAATATGTAAATAATTATATCTTTCTCTATCTTTTCAAAATCTCCTGATAACACCTGCAAGATATGTTCTGCAATTTGCTCAGCCAATTCCAATGACATTTTTTCTGGCTCTGGATATTTCTTACATTGCTCCATATAATCATAAAGCAAGCGTTCCTTACAAACCTTTTTGACCAACACTTCATTATGCTTCATTATTGCTATAGCACTTCGGTCTCTTTCACGTAATTTTCTATCCTTAATTGCAGCCCTATCATTTTGTATCTTATTCATCTTTTGATAAATCACCGCATCATAATATTTGCTATCATGCATACAGTCAAATACAACTTCTAAATGTCGATCCCTGCTCCTCTCCGCTGGAACATACATAATATCATTCATTTGTATATTAGTTCTGTCTCGAATTGCTTTTATTTCGTCCTCATAATGATATTTTAAAATAATATTTTGTTCCCAATATCCTTTAAAATAACATTTATGAAGCAAAGAAATCGGATCCATCGGAACTTGAAGTACAGTATCTTCAAACGGAACCCCCTCGCTTTGATCAAAATGATATCTATCATAAAGATAAAAATAATCCGCTGACGGAAGGAATATTTCTGCAATCAGTTTCTTACATGAATCGCTATTCTTTGTATAAATCATTTTTTCAGCCAAACGTATAGTATTCTTTCTTCCTAGTAGCCGAGCAGAAGCACTAACCATAAACCGCTCAAAGCCATTAAGACCAATCTGTGATTGAACAAAACCAGGACTTACTACCCGATGTAATGCCATAAGCGCTCGACGCTGCACTAATGCTTTAAAACGATTTTCCGGCACATAGTCCATTAAAATAATATCAATAAAAAAACCCGCACTCCTTCCATGCCTTGATATCTCAGAGATAATTAAATATGTCGTATTCTTCAATCTCATCCTGGGAAAAGTATAGTTATACTCTTCATCATCTTCATAACTTACCAAGTCAAACTCTTCTCCAAGTTCCGTATTACAGCACTTTCTAAATCGGTAAAACTCCTCTCTTGTCATAACAATATCAGCATCATCATCCCATGGAATAAAACCATGGTGTCGAACTGCACCAATCAAAGAACCATACATAAGGAAATAACGAATATTATTTTTCTGACATATCCGATCAATTTCTTTTAAAATCTTCAAAAGATATTGATGGTATTCTCCTAACGTACATCCACCAAAATCTTTATTTCCAAGCATTTGCTTTTCTACATCAATTAAATCTTGATTATCGTGTTTCATTTGTATTATTCATCTCTTCCGCTATTTTTTTCAAAACAATCCTGTCAATTTTTCCATTTGCATTATATGGTAATTCTTTCATATATACATATCTTTGTGGAAGCATGTATGATGTCAATTTCGTCTTTAGGTATTCTGTAAGTTGAATCGGTGTTTTTTCTTGACCTGTATAGCACATGCAAATTTCTTTAGCATTTTCATCATAAACACATGCACAATTATCTATATCCTGTATTTTACCCATAGCCGCTTCAATTTCACCAAGTTCAATTCGATGTCCTAAGTGTTTTATCTGAAAATCCTTTCTAGATAAATATAACAATTCGCCCTTATTATTATATTTAACTAAATCACCTGTACGATATATAACTTCTGGATAAGCTTTATTTAGCGGATTTCGGACAAATGCAGCTTCTGTCTTTTCCTTATTGTTATAATACCCAAGTGCAAGACAACTTCCTGCAACACATAATTCACCAACTTCGCCAATGGATGCTGCCTCATTCTGTTCATTTAAGACAATAATTTTTGTGTTCGGAAATGGTTTTCCAATTGGTAGTGACTCATCATCTTGATACTGATCTTTAACTATATGATATGTGCATGCATACGCAATCTCCGTTGGTCCATACATATTTACATACACTCTATCTGGCATTTTTTGTCTCCAAACATTTAATTGTTTATTGGGCATCACTTCGCCACAAAATATAATCGTTTTTAAAGACGATGGTACTACAACATCCAATGCTTTTAAATTCGCGACATTACAAATAACGGATGGCACCCAATCAATAACCGTTATTTTCTTTTCATCCAAATATCGTAACAAGTCAATCGGGAAAGCGAATTTCTTTTTAGGAATAATACAGAGTGTTGCGCCTGTTCCTAATGCACAATACATATCAAACACAGATAAGTCAAAATAAAATGGAGCTTGATTTCCCCAAATATCAGAATCTGAGAGATCTAACATTTCCGTTGTCGCTTCAACAAGATCAATTATAGATTTCTGCGGAAGCACTACTCCTTTAGGGACTCCTGTTGAACCACTTGTAAAAAATACATATAGTGGATCCGTATCTATTGCATTCGATCTTACTCTTTTTAAATATTCTTCATTAACAACCGTACATATAGCATCTTCAAAATAAAGCAGAATCCTATCCCCTTTAAATTTTTCAACTTTCGAAGCATTAGCCTTATTGGTTATAATCATAGCCGGTTTTAGAATATCCATAATAAGCGAAATGCGCTCTAATGGCATAGTTACATCTATCGGACAATAAAAGCCACCGCTATATACAACTCCTAAAAATGCAGTTACACAATCGCACCCCTTAGGCATGAAAACAGCAATAGGCCTCCTCTCACAATTGTTTTCACCAATCGCCGTTCCAAGTGCACGTGCTTCCTTACATAAATTTGCATATGTTATAGTTTTTTTATCATCATCAAGTGCAATCTTCCCTGGATATTTCACGGCACTATTCTCTAGATATTCTAAAACATTCCTTACCATATATCCTCCTTGCCTACTTCACATTATACTTTTCAAGCAAATGCACCAGCCCCATAAAATCACTAAAATTATCCGCTGTCACATCGGCCGTATCAACTTGAATTGAAAATTCTTTTTCGATCAAAGTAATCATCGTCATAACTCCCATAGAATCCAATCCATCATCAAAGAAATCTTCACTGTTTTCTACGTCGATGTCTGGCAGCACTTCCAAAACAACTTTTTTTAATCTGTCTTTCATAACCTATCTCCTTTTAATTAGTCTCCCACACTCTGCACGTACATCCAAATCTTCTTTTCTTGCACTATTTTGCATCGTCTCATTATATCTTAATCCATATAAAGTTTTTTTCTCTTCCGTTAATACCTTCTTAATATACTCATGAATAATCAAGCCATAAAATTTTTTTACATATTCATCATGTACAACAAGACCACTCTCCACTGCAGCATTTCCACATTCAGCATAAATAGCTGTATGGGCAACAATCATACCGTCCTCTTCTATCACAAAGCTGCGTCCGATCCCATTTCTCATTCGGTCAAATAATTGCTTTTCTAACATATCCAAAGAATTATTTTGACTGAATTCCTCCGTTGAAAACATCAATTCGGCAATCTTCTTTGCATCTTGAGGAATCGCCTGTCTAACCAACTTAAATTGCGGAAACTCTCTGTACCTATTATCCGCCACTACAATTCCGTATTCCGAATAATATTCTTGCATAAACGGTCGTAATTGCTCTATCATTTGCTTCTTCCCACAAATTGCAATTGGATCTAATCCTCGTATAAAATCGACATAAATACTTCCATTCCAATTATCATTAGGTGAAAAAATCTGTACACTATCATAATATTTCATAATCAGCGTATTTAATCTTCCCTGATACAAGTCATAATAAAAATTTACCTTCGGATCATTCAGTCCATACATTTCAAGATCTATTGTCAAATAAAGGCATTGCGCTATATTTTCCTTTAGTTCTTCTAGAAATTGTTTTTTCAATTGTTCATTATCTAATTTTTTCATCTCAACATTCATCATACAAACTCGCTTAATAATTCTTGTAAAATCTTTTTCCCAGCCGTTCCATCCAAATTCATAAAGGACTTATTAGAAAGCATATCCATTCGTTCATCATGCATCGGATCTTTATCTTCTAATACTAGTTTCATAAACTGGCTAAACGGCATTCCATTGTCCTTCTTAAAGAAAAAATAACATTTCCGAAAATCTATTGGAGATCGCTCTCCACCTTCTTGCGTAGGTTTTGATTGGAATATTTGTACAGGTTTCCCGGTTGCCATATATTCATTAATCAGGCTACTATATGTTGTTACCATCGCATCCGAACAGTTAAACGCATCCACATAACTTCCTTTTCGATCTATCACTGCAAAATCAGATTCCTCGCATCTATGTTCAAACATATCTATATAGCCTAACAACTCTGGGCACCTTTGTTCCATTGCAGAACGTAAAAGCGGATGCGGACGCCAAATCACGCCACATCTCCCCCCCATCTTTAATACAGCCTGCCAAAACATCTCATGATAGCGCTGCGCAAAATCAAAATCTAATAGTCCCTTTTCCAAATATTCTTTTCCCAATATAAAGTATGACCAGTGTGTATTTAACAGAATAATCTTGTCCCTCTTAAGAAGCTTCTCTTTCCATTCTTGAGGCATATCCTGTTCTCTGTTATATTTTGAATTTTCTCCGCTATTTTGAATAACAGCATCAATCTTAGGTGATCCCTGAACGATAAGCCGCTCCCCGGAGTAACCATAAAACTTATATAATTCAGCCACGAAAGGTGACTGTACAACAATTTTATCAGCACACATACTTCCTAATGTTGCAAAAAAGCCTTCTGATGCTTTACCATTATATGCTCCAAATGTAAAGTATGGGCTATATACAAGACAATCTGTATATTTTTTTATGTTAGAGCTGTAAAAATATGGCAATACACTTGTCAGATTATTCCCGTTATCATATCCATTATGTATAAATGCAATGTCTGGCAATTCTTTTTCCAAACGATAATGTTTGTACGAAATTGTATTTACATATTCCGGGAAAAGATTTTCCTCACAAGTCCACTCCTTAGGCTGCATCTTCGCATCATATACGCAATACGGGATCGGTACAACGCTTACTTCGCAATTTTTATCTGACTCTGCACTTTTCCATATGCTTTCAAGTGCAGTCCACATACTAGCTTTATATGGAAAAAACGCAATATGAATTTTAGCTTTTATGTCGTTTTTAACACTATTTTCTGCCCTGTGAAGTTTTTGGTTTAAGTACTTTACGATTTTACCGCCTGCATTTTCTTCTAAGCTAATCGATGCATTATAAAGAGCCTCACAATATTCTGACAAAAAATTCACCGAAACAAATAACTCCCCTTCACATTTTTCGATGAATGTTCCCATCTCGATTGCTATATTTTGACAATCCTGCAACAATATCTGAGCAGTTTGATAATCTTTTTTTTCTAATAAATGTTTTAACAGATCATGAGCTTCATATATAGTTTTAAATATATTTATAATACGTTTTTTTTGCTTTATTCTCATTTTTATCTTCTCACAAACTTGCTATATTCTTAATCCATATGTACTATCATTATAATACACATATCAATATTGTAAGTCAATTCTTCACCCTTGCTACCCCAATGCAAAACTAACATTATTTCTTGATTACAAAAAGGCGACGGGAGCAACCCGTCGCCAGTTTTGTAATAGTAGTATAGCAATGAATAGCAAACAGCAATTAACCAAGTAAGGACAGTACACCCTGATTTGACTGGTTCGCCTGAGCGAGCATTGACTGGCCAGCCTGAGCAAGAATGTTGTTCTTGCTGTACTCAACCATTGTCTCAGCCATATCTGTATCACGAATCTGTGATTCAGCGCTTGTAGTATTCTCAACTACGTTGTCCAGGTTGTTAATTGTGTGCTCAAGTCTGTTCTGAACAGCACCGAGTGAAGATCTCTGAGCAGAAACCTTAGAGATTGCGTCTGCGATAGAGTCGATTGCGTAAGTAGCCTTTGCACCGGTCTTATCAACAAGGTTTAATCCCTTAACACCAAGTCCTGCAGAATCCATTGTATCTACAGTGAAAGAAATCTTGTTGTTTTCATCTGCGTCAGCACCTACATGGAGACCAATCTGAAGACCCTGAGTAACCTTTCTGTCGCCCTCTTTGATCTGGAATACAATTTCATCTGCAGTCTTCATATCTGCTTCTTTAGTCTTAGTGGTAACCTCACTACGATGTCCCGGATCAGTTCCGATGTCACTTGCCTTAGCAAGTTCTGCATTGATCAGCTCATATGCCTTCTTGCTAGTGATAATAGATGCATCGTTATCGCCGACACCATCATTTCCTTCATCAACCATAGCTACATAAGTATCATTTTTATAAATTACCTTTGCACCATCATTGATCATACTAGCAATGTTCTCTGCAGTAAGCTTGTTCTCTGTTGCATCTTCATCGTCTGGCTTACCAACAACTGTATACTCAGTTCCGTTAATTGTAACCTTATCATTTGCCTGAGCCTTTTTGATTGTGCCAGTTACTCCCTTAATGGATGAACCGATTGTGTATCCCTTAGATCCGATTGTGATAGAATCACCGGTCTTAAGCGCTTTCATCTTAAAAGTAGCTGTACCAGTACCAACACCTGTAAGTGTTCCCTCGATACCTGCATCCTTCGCGTTAACCTTAACGTTAGATGTCTTTCCGTTACCCTTTAACAGGTAAGTCTCGTTGAACTTGGTTGTCTCAGCAACACGGTCGATCTCAGTGGTTAACTGATCGATCTCATCCTGGATGGAAGAACGATCCGAACTACTGTTTGTTCCGTTGGCTGCCTGAGTAGCAAGTTCATTCATACGCTGAAGCATAGAGTGAACTTCTGTTAAAGCACCTTCAGCTGTCTGTACGGCTGAGATACCATCCTGAGCGTTTGTAGAAGCCTGATCAAGACCTCTGATCTGCTTACGCATCTTCTCAGAAATAGAAAGACCTGCTGCATCATCTGCTGCACGGTTGATCTTGTAACCAGAAGATAACTTCTCTGTTGCTTTTGACTGCTGTGTTGTTGTAACATTGAGCATTCTGTTGGCGTTCATCGCCTGCATGTTGTGTTGTACTACCATAATAATTCCTCCTTGAATCTTTGTCCCCCGCGTCCTTGCGGTTCGTTGTTTGTTTGTGATGTCTATCCTGGCGGCCGTACGCTCCGTCAAGCTGTCGATCACGGTACCGTAATCAAAGACAACTCTTTGTTTACTTACTTTCTATATCGGAGAAAACCCCCGATACTTTATAGCAAAATAAGAAGAAAATTTAAATTTTCTCCCTGCTACCATATCATGTTGCGATTACTTCTTACCATCCATATATCTTGAGTCCATGTATCCGGAATGGGTCATGGTTTTGTAATATCCCGTAATCGCCTTACTGTTCGCACGCACATCCTTGGCATGCTTTCTTACCGTTGTGAACTTCTGCATCATCAGATCCTTGTTGCGCGCTTCCTGCGCCTGGATCATGATACTTTTGTCCGTCACGCTGCGAATGCATTTCTGCAATGCCTTAATCGTGTCGGCATACTGCTCCTTGTTCGCCTGCAGTTCTTCCTGAACCTGCGCATAGAGCTTCTCGAAGCCGCTGTCCAGCTGATCAAGCTGGTCGATGCAGGCACTCTTGTCCTCCACCGTCTTGTCAAAGTCATCGACCGGAGTTGCCTGATCGGTCAGCTGCTTCTTCTGCAGATCATTCAGACGGATGATCTCATCCAGCACCTGTTCCTTCTTCTTAAGGCTTTGGAGCATGATTGCTAAATATGTTTCTGACATATACTTCTCCTGCTATGATACTGCCACGTTGGTTCCGTTAGCAGTCTTTGCCATAACCTCTTTCCATGCGTCACGCATCGTACGCAGATGCTTTAACACTTCCTCCAGAATCTCGGCATCTTTCTTAATGTTCGCATCGCGCAGGCGGCGGATCAGATAGGTATATACGGCATTGAAATCCTTCGCTACCGGATACTTCTCATCCAGTGTCGACTGGAACTCAATGATGATGCGTTCCGTCTTAATGATATTCGTATGTGCCTTCTGGATATCATTCTTCTCGATCGCCATGATCGCAATATTGGTGAATTTGATTGCTCCGTCATAGAGCATCAATGTTAATTCTGCCGGTGAGGCAGTCAGTATTTTACTGTTGTTGTACGCTGCGTAGCCTTGATTCTGGATCATCGCAACTCCTCCTTAACTTCTTACGATTCTGTCACGAAGTGTGATTATCGTTTCGCCACAACCATTCCTTCACGAATCGGTTGTGTGCGAAAAATGTTCTTATATTTTAGCTCGTTCCAAGCATAGAACTCAGCGAACTTGTCTGGCTCTGCAGCTTCGATAAAGCGGTCTCCATATTAGAGAATTTCTTATAATAGTAATCTTCCTTATCGGACACTTTACTTTCCCACTGTTTGATGGTCTTGGCAAGGTTGGAATACTCCTTATCCAATTCCTTATCATTGTAGATCTTATAACGAGAACGCAGGCTGCTGGACTGCATCTGATCATCCATTGCCTTATACAGGTTCTTGCTGAGCTGTTGGAAGAAGCTGACAACCGTGTCAGGATCCTTCGTGATTGCATCCATCAGCTTATCTTTGTTGCCGGATGTATTCTCATCATCCTCATCACCATCAATATGATAAGCATTCTGCTCGTTCGCAGCCGCATTCAGATATCCGAGTGTCTGGATACCGAAGCTGGACAGTGAATAACTCTTGCCATTGATCTCGATTCCACTTGACATGGATGTCATCATAGAATTCATAATGGAACTTAAGGAGTTATCGCGGCGAAGAAGTGAATCCTTGATCTTCGTCTCCCACTTCTCGATCTCTGTGTCGGACATTTTATCCTTCTCATCATCGGTCAGTGGCTCGTAGCTTCCTGCGGAATCCGCGTTATAAAGCTTGGTGATCTCATTGATGATATTGTTGTATTCCGTCAGGAAATCCTTGATCTTATCGTAGATTCCCTGTGTATCGGTCGTGGTTGTGATCGTAATTGCCTTGCTGTCATCGAGCGTCGACAAATCGACATTCTCCGGATCGTCCACATCGTCCGTAACACCGGTTACGGAAATATTGAGTCCGTTGATGGAAAACTCATTGGTGGTATTCGTATACTTTACACCATTTAACGAAATAACCGCATCGCGACCATCGATCTTGACTGCCTGATTGTCATAAGTATTATTCACGGTATCGAGACCAAGCAGACCGAGCAGTTTCTTTGATGATGCACTCTCCTCATCCGACATCTCAATTTCATCCATAACGACCTTACCGTCTTTATCTTTCACGATATTGCCGTCAGCATCCGTCTTTGGAATCTGCTTTGTCGTCGATGCACTGATCGTAAAATCAGCAGCTTTTCCAGTATCTTTCGAACTTACAAAAAGACGACCGTTGTTCTCATCAAAGCTTGCATTCAGCCCGTTCTCGCGAAGTGCGCTTACCACATCCTGTACTGTGCTATCCTTACCAAGAGTGATCTTCTTGGTAACCGCTTGTCCCTTTTCATCCGTTGTATGGATATCTAATGTTGTGTCTTTGCCATCCGTATAACCAAGTGCACTCAGTTTTGTCTCAGATGTTATCTTGATAATGTTACCATTCTCATCTCTGCCATCTGTTTTCTGAAGCTCGGTTGTTCCGTCATCCTTTGTCACTTCCTTGCGGAGTGCCAGCTTTCCGCCGGTCAGATAACCGGACTGTGCGGTCGACAGTACATGCAGCTTCTGTGTTCCGTTGACAGCATCGCTGCTTGCAGTCACAGATGCCTTGGTCGTATCCGACGCAGTCGTCTTCTTTAAGCTGTACGCGCTGGAAAAACGCATTTTACCAACACTGTTATACAGGCTGTACACCTTCGTGTTCAGGTTCTTCCAGATCTCCTGCTTCCAGCCTAACTTTGTCTGTTCTTTTGTATATTTCTCGGTTTTCGTACTATATGCTGATACCAGTTCCTGAACGATCGCGTCTGTATCCAGTCCGGAATTGATACCCGATACTCTCATTGCCATAGGGATTTCCTCCTATCTCTTCTCGTCTACCATAAGTCCTGCCATTTCCCAGACTTTGGCAATCATGTCCAAAGTTTTCTCCGGTGGGAGCTCCTTGATGACTTTCTTGGTGTCTTTATCTACGATCTTGATGGTTACGCGGTTCGTTGCCTCGTGGATTCCGAAGATTGCCTCTGAATTGACCGCCTTCTTATTGATATCCTCCACAGCCTTCTTGATCTGCGCGTTCTGCTTCTCCTGATCCTGCTGCTGCGCATTGCTTCCGGTGCCTTCACCGCTGGTCTGCTTTGTGTCCAAAGCGACCGTTGCTTTCGCAATATTGTTCGAGATACCGACATTCTCTGTCTGTTCAACTTTTGCTCTTGTTTCTTCTCGTGTCTCTGCAGTTGACGTACTTCCCTGATATGTCATTGCTGCACCTTTGATTGCTTCAATTCCCATGATGATGACCTCCTGTTTTCATTCATGTAACTTACTATGTTGAACCTGATCCTTTTATCCTAGAAGAAATATCGGAGGGATTCCTGTAAAAGTTAACCCTCCGATGCATTTTATCCCATAATATTTTTTAAAGCGTCCAGTCCGTCGATGCTGAGAGCCGCCTGGTTCTCCTGCTGGATCTGTAAATATACTTCCTTGCGGTATACCGGCACATCCTTCGGAGCCGAGATGCCGATCTTGATCTGATCGCCGCGGATCTCAAGCACGGTGATCTCGATATTGTTGTTGATTACAAGGGCTTCGCCTTTCTTTCTTGTCAATGCCAACATATCTATTCACCTGCCTTTTCTTTCTTGTCTTTTAAAATCTGATATACTTTGTATTTTACCGGATAATCGTCCTCAACGATAAGCTGGACTCCCTTGTGGTTATCCATGTTGACGATAATCGGGGCTTTCAGATTTACGGAAAAATCCTCGACTTTCTTCGGAACCGTTACGGTTACGAGGATGTAGGTGTTCTCTTCATTCAGTTGTCCGAGCGGTGCAATCATCGCCTCGTTTACGTTTGGTTTGTAGTCCTCTCTGACTGCCAGTGGCTCCATAACCGGAAATGCGATATCCGTGTCATCCATGGACTGCAGCCACATGATGGAATTATGCTTCTTCTGCTTCTCCTCGTCGAAAATTAATGCGAACCGGTTCAGGTCCGGAAATCCGATCATGCCTTTTTCCAGGGTTATGATCTTGTCATCTGCGATCTCGATCTCGCCGAAAATTCTTGTTTTTGCCTTCATGGTCTTTTCTCCTCTCGCTCCGCGATGAATTTATGAAAACTCAAAGCCGGATTGTCCTGACCCGCTGCTCCGCGGCTTTGCCCCCGGCTTTCAGTTTTTTACAAATAATCAAGCAGTGTCTGCTTTCCAACCTTCGCTGCTGCGGTCAGGCTGGAAGTATATGCATTGTAAGATGCGGTATAGTCGATAATGATATCCGAAATCTCACGGTCATCATTGCTGGACTTCAACTCCTCGACGGTTGTCTTCTGGTTCTCGACACGGGTCTGTGTGAGATCCAGACGGTTCTGCAAACTACCAATGTTTGTGATCGCATCATTGACATCATTTAAATAGTTATCAAAATTCGTGATGTACTGCTTGTAGGTTTTCTTCAGGTTGTCGTTCGCGTAATCCGCTTCCTTCTGTGCTGCATCAAGATACGTCTGGAGTACCTTCTGCGAATCCTTGTCTGCGTACGATTCCTGCTCCATCATTGCCTTGATCTTGTCAACCTTATCGTTCGCATCGATTGCCTTGCTTACGATGTCGATCATCTCGCTGACATCGCGGCCGATGCTTGTATCAAATACTTCGCTTGCCTGTGTGTTGGCTGGAAGTGTGATGCCGCTTGAGATCTCGAATAAGATCTGCTGGTTCTCCTTTGTGTAGACAACAGCCTCGTCCATATCCGGAGTCTTCATCTTACAGTCATAATAGTACTCCGGTCTTGCCTCTCCTGCATCGAAACCGGTCTTCGTATAGGACATGTTGAAGTCTGCCTTGGTCTGTGCCATCGTATGAGCGATCTCCTTACCCAACACAAGCTCGCCCGTATCTTTTAAGAAGATCATGTCATTATCGCCGAGTGTCATGGCATCGTCCCCGTTGGCGGTCGCCTGACGCCACTGCTCCTCGTTATCATATACAACGATTTTGCCGGTTGGATCCGCTCCGTTTGCCACGTCTGCTGCGGATACCAGCTCCATCTCGGTGGTGTTGCCGCCCGCTGTGTAAGAGAATTTATCAAAAGATTCTATGCCATCATATGCCAGACGCAGTCTGCTATAGGTATGGGTGCCGACCTCTGTCGTACACTCCGTATTCGCATCTGCCGGGACGTCTGTCTCACCGAAATAGTAGCGGTGTTCCTGCAGATCCTGATAAGTAAATTTCTGGTCAATATTATATGTCGTATCCTTCTCGTCCGTCTTAAATGTCAGCTGGGAAGAAGTACGGTATCCGGTAAATACGGTACGTCCCGCATAGTCCGAATTTCCCTCGCTATAAATCTGATCGCTCATCGCCTGCAACTGCTTTAAAATCGTGCGGCGGTCATCTGCGGTCAGTGTATCGGTTGATCCGTTGACACACTGGGTACGGATATCGGTCAGGACTTTCTTCATATTGGTTAATGCCGTCTCGGTCACGTCAAGCCAAGCGTTGGCATCTGCAATATTATTATCCAGATACTGTGTAATATGGCTTAAGTTTGTCTGCATACGCAGCGAGCGAATCGCGATAACCGGATCCTCGGAAGGACGGTTGATCTTCTTCTGCGTTGTCATCTGCGTATTGTATTTGTCAACCAGCACCTTGTTGCCATTGATGTTGGACTTGGTGTTGGCGGTAATCATGTTGTTGGTTACACGCATGTGTACTGCCCCCTTTATAAACTTTCCAGATGCCTCCACACATTATTCGCAAAATCTGCCAGCATACGCTGTCAGACGCTACAATGTAGCTTTCCATTTTGCTCATATGGGTGGAGGTAACTCTATCCAGCGTTACAATGCCATGAAATTCGCATTTTCTTGTGTGCAAGCACAACGCAAATGACGATTTCATGGCATTGCATCTGCATAGTTACGCTCTTAATTTATATATCGGCCTATACTCCCGTTTCATTAATCAGTTTGTCGTACATTTCTGACATTACGGAAATTACTTTGGATGCCAGGTTGTATGCATTCTGGAATTTGATCAGGTTTAATGCCTCTTCATCCTCATCGACGCCCGATACGGATGTTCTCTGGTTCGCTACCGCCGTCTGGAGATTGTAATAATTCTTATAACTGATGTTCGTCTTGTCGACATCTACGGTGATATCGGACAATAATGTCTCAAGGAAGGACTCCGCGTTGTCGCCACGGAACATGGTTACATCCTTCTGCAGCTTGAGCAGTTCCTCGACCACATCGTACTTTGCTTCTCCGTTAACGATCTCGGATGATGTTGCAAAATAGTTCGGATTCTGCAGAGAGGTCGCATTGACTGCGATGTTGCCTGCGGTATAGCGGAAGTAACTGTCATCCTTCGAACTGATCGTGTACGGTGTTCCGTCCGTTGTCACTTTATCATCAAAATCATTTGCATCGTAGGTATAGCCGGCCTTGGTCTGTCCGACGAAGAAAGCGCCCATCGGACTTCCGGTGAGGTCCACGCCTTTTTTCTCAATATCGTTGAACATCTTCACAAAGTTGCGGACAAATTCCGTAATCTGTGACTGGTAATACGGCACGCCGAGCGCATCCACCGTCTCGCCGCAGACCAGCTGCGATCCTTCCATATTCGCCGCACGCTCCGCCGGAATCTCCTCGGTCAGGTTAAACTTGATGCTCGTGATACCATCCGGGCCGATCGTCGCCTCCCAGCTATCATAGTTGTAGTGGCGGCTATTGATCGTAAGGATTCCGTTATCCGGCAGATTAACTGCATTCATATCGGTTGTGCTCGGGAACGTCATCGTGATACTGCTGCGCGTCGCGCCATCCGCATCGGTTGTATTCTCAACACTGTCTACCGTTCCTGTCATGTTCTCTGCATTGTTACCATCTCTTACTGCAAAAAGCGCCTTAAGACTTCCTCCCGCAGTACCGGATGTCGCCGCGAAATCCATCCCGGTGTCGGACCAGACGATCGAGTACAATCCGTCCGCATCACTCTGGTTATTTTTATAATCGGACGTGTTGCAGTCCAATGTCCGGTAATCGTTTCCATCGACCAGAACCTGTCCGTTGATGATCACGCGGTAATTCGTTCCGCCAAGGTTCTGTCCGTATGTATTATGTACTTCATATTCCTGTGTCTCAACATTTACGAGTTCGGAAAGCTGATCGATCAGGTTCGCTCTCTGGTCGCGAAGTTCATTCGCATGTCCGCCACGGACCTCGATCATATTGATCTCTTTATTTAAGATGGCAACCTTCTGCGAGATCGCATTCACGGTTTCCACACTGCTTTTGATTTCCTCGTTGGCATCTTCCTGCATCTGCGTCAGGTTTGTGGACAACTCGTTAAAATAGGTACACAGACTCTGTGCCTGATGGATGAACTGGTTGCGGACGCTGACTTCTTCTCCCTTCGTCTTTAAGGTATCAAGTCCTGCAAACATCTTGGAGAAAATTGATGTAAATCCTGTCTGTGTGCTGTCATCCTTGATCACGTCCTCCACCTGATACAGATAGTACAGCTTCTGCTCATAGTAACCCTTGCTGGAGCTGTTCTGCCAGTATTTGGTATCGTAATAGAGATTTCTCTCCTGTGTGATCGCAGTGGCGGTAACACCGGTTCCGGTACTTCCGTAGCGGCTGTACACACGGATCGGATCCGTCGACTGCAGTGTCGTTGTCTGTCTGGTATATCCCTTCGTCTGCACATTGGCAATGTTGTTGGCAGTCGTATTTACCGAAGTCTGAAATGAGGACAGAGCACTTGCCCCAATATTAAGTCCGAAAAATTGTGATGGCATATTTTACTCCTCCTGTTCCCTAAATCACTACTTACTTAAGTCCCGTCACGATCAGTTCCGTCATCTCACTGATCACGTTCATGAATCGGCTCGCCGCGTTATATGCAGACTGGAACTTGATCATATAAGTCAGTTCCTCATCGGATGACACACCGATTACCTGCTGGCGCTTGTTATCTACGGAACTTACCGTTCCCTCCATCGTCTCCGTCGCTGACTGATAAGTGTTTCCAATGATTCCAAGCTGCGATACCATCTTGTCATAATATTCCTCAAAGGTGCACGGCTTCTGATCGTCCGGACTGAGTACCATGTCCTTGACGTTCCACGCATTCGCCAGGCGGTGTCCGAAATCATAATCAACGGCTCCGTTGGCAGTGTAAGCCGGCATCAATGTAATCTGTCTCTTGAGATCCGAATTGATTGATACCGAACCGATGCTGTACATCGTGGACGTATTGTTCGGATCCTCTTCATTATATATATAATAGGTCTTGCCGTCCGTTCCGGTCACTTCCGTATAACGATCCACGCCGACCCTTGTAAAAAGCTCTCTCGGTGGAAGCTTTCCATCCACACCTCTCGCACAGTTGTCTGCGTCGAGAATCTTTGTGCCTGCCGGATATACCGTACCATCCACAGAAGTAATCTCCTCCTGTGATTCCACATTCGGACAGTACACATCATTCATCGCTTTCACGATTCTGGAAAAAAGCGTATCAATCTGGGCTTCCACTTCCATTACAGTGCTTCTCGATACCTTGTCGTATGCCTCGTTCGTCGTAAGATCCGATGCTACTCCGTATCGGTCTCCTCTTGCGAGAAGCTTGGATTTGATTCCGCCTATATCGGTATTCATCTCGGTCGAGATCGCATCCTCAAGACGAAATACCGAGACGTATTTTTCATTCGCTGCGTCTGACTGCTGCGGCCAGTAGGGGGTATAGAAACCGGTGCCTTTGGCAGAATTCAGACCAATATTGTTGCATCTGTGGTCATCAATAAAACGTACGCCCTCAAAATCGACGAAACAGAATCCGGTCGCATCCTCTGTTACGTCCATTCTTCCGTACTGTCCGAGTTCGTCCAGCAGGCTGTCTCTCTCATCGCGAAGCGTCATAGCCGTCTCAACGCCACCCGCCTCTACTTTCTGAATTTTGAGATTCAGTTCATAAACGCGGTTTCCAATCTCATTGACACGATCAACGTCATCTTTAATTTGCTGGTTAATGTTGGATTGATAACTCTTGAGATCCGAATAGATCGACTGACTTCTGGTTACCAGCAATTCCGCTTTTTGCAGAACAAGGTTCTGATTGGTGGAGATTGCAGGCTTCGTGGAAAGTTCCTGAAACGCCTGCCAGAGGTTGTTCACGCTCTCCTTGAACTGTTCTCCATTCAGCTCCTGCATCAGGTCTTCCACATAAGTTGCGACCTCATACTGCGCGGAGTAGAATTCCTTTCTGCCGGTTTCCTGACGGTAAGTCTTGTCGAGAAAGATATCTCTTGCATGTGCAACATCGCCGATCGACACGCCCAGTCCTGACTGCTGCATGTTAACACGGCTTGTCTGATCTTTGAATTTGATATAATTTTTGTCTGCAAAACGAACCTGCTCACGAACATATCCCTTGGTGTCTACGTTGGCAAGGTTGTTTGCAGTTGTGTTTAATGCATTCTGTGCATTCTGGAGACCCGATGCTCCGACATAGAGAGATCCGAATCCGTTTGCCATACCCTGTTCCTCCTTCATGAACATCAGCCATTCCAATCCGCTGCGCGAAGGGCTGACGCTGCATGTTAAGTTTTCACAGAAAACTTAACACAACTTTAGCTCGTAGCATCAAAGCCACCACCACCCAACAGAGAGCCCGTGTTATAGGCACTCTTGTCGTAATTGGCAGTCTCAGGGGCCTGACGAAGGCTTTTGAACAAAGTCATGTCGAATTCGTTTAACTCGATTGCCTGGCGGATCAGAATCGCATTCTGATCGCTCAGTGTCTTCATCTGATTGGCTGCGGTAAGCAGGCTGTCTCTAGCCTCGGTAAGCTGCTCCTGTACTTTCGGCTGCGTGCCCAACAGAGAGATGAGTCTTGTAACTGTCATCTTTCCATCGGTTCTGCCAAGTACCGTTGCAATATCCTTAAGGATCTGGATCTGTTTGTTGCTGTACGCGATCAGATCATCACCTGCCAGCTGTTCCTTCGTTGTAATCTCCTCAAGCGTAGCGACATCCGCTGCGATCAGAACATCCTTCTTGCGTTCTTCATAACCGACGAGCGTTGTATAAATCTGCTTTTCTGCTTCAAGTACATTTACAAGTTCTTCTACTAAACTAGCCAAATCCAAATCCTCACTTACTAAATAAGACTATTATTATACTTCTCCAGCAGCTTGCTGGCGAAATCGCCCGGCTCAACGGAATAAGTTCCTGCGTCAATCATTGACTTAAGCTGTGCAACCTTGTCCTCCCTGATGTCCGAAGCTTGTGATACTGCAGTCTTTGCAACCTGATAATCACGACCAGCCTGTGAGATGGATACCTGATCTCTCGGTGCACTGACACTGGATGTCTTCTGTGTCTTGAAGTTACTCTGTACGCCATACAGCTGCGCAACCTGGTTATATGCATCAATACGCATAACAGCATCTCCTTTCTTCCTTGAAAATCTAAATGACATTGCTGTCATCAATAAGCTTTCTACATTGTTTATCGGTTGTTTGATTGGATACTTTAGCTTCTATTTCATATTTTCTCATTTTATTCTCAAATTTATTGCGATACTTCAAGACCCTATATCGAGACATACGTTCGAGTTTTGTCAATATTCTATTGACAATCGAAGACTTCATGCCTTATACTTAAATCTCCGAGTAGCCGGGGTGGTAGCGGTACCTTGAACCAACAATCCGCTATAGTTGGGGTGATATCTCGTAGAGGGTCCAAACGGTGGAGCTGCCCTTGGTAAGTGGCGTTGACGTCTGGGTCTTACGCAATGGGAATCTGTGAACCGGGTCAGGGTAGGAATACAGCAGCTCTAAGCAGAAGCTCTCATGTGCCGTAAGGTCGCCTGGAGGGAGTTAACTGCCAAGGTAACGTCTGTCGAATGGATTCGAAGCGGGATACTCGGTTTTTAATTGTCATTTATATAACGGAAACGCAATGATGCTCCGCCAAAGTGGCGGAGTTTTTCTTTTCAGTTTTGGTTTATTGAAATAAACCTTGACATTTTGGGTTGATAGTTATAAACTTGTTTTAAGGTTGGTGGTTATAAACCGTCTGATATGAAATACGAAGCAGCCTGCAGATGATTTGTGACCACGTATTTCAAACTATGATATGGAGGGAATTCATATGGAATACGCAAAATTATGTGACAGTGACTACCGCTTCATGTGTGTGGTCTGGGATCATGCACCGTTGGGCTCCGGAGAACTGGTAAAGCTTTGTCAGGAGGAGCTCGGATGGAAGAAATCAACAACTTACACGGTCGTGCGCAAGATGTGTGAAAAAGGATACATCTCCAACGAGAATGCAACCGTCATGGTTCTGATTCCAAAGGCTCAGGCGCAGAGGGAGGAATCACAGTATTTCGTTGACCGCACCTTTGACGGCTCTCTTCCCAGTTTCGTGGCAGCCTTTCTTGGCGGAAAGAAGATTTCCGGTGAAGACGCAAAGAAGCTGAAGAAAATGATTGACGAACATAAAGAAGCCTAGCGGAAGAAAACGATCCATGAACACAAAGAATCTTAGCAATAGAAACAACGAAAACAACGGAAATGATGTATCCTGCAGATGGCACCATGATAAACCTATCTGCATCCGATTGCTCAGAAAGGAATGGCTATGTTAAACGAATTAAGTCAAATTTTCCTTACTTTTTTACAAAAAAATATAACCGTAGCGGTTGTAATCTTCGCAGTTCTTCTGGCGCGCCTGCTTCTGCGCAGGATGCCAAAGAAATACTCCTATGTTCTTTGGTCACTCGTCGGAATCCGCATGATCTTTGACCTGCCGATTGCCTCAAGGCTCAGTGTATTCAATCTGTTTCGTTCCTTTGCCGGCCGCGCATCGACTGCAGAAACGATGCTGTCCCCAAAAGGCGTAACAAATCCGGTCGGTACCGCTGCTGCTTCCGGCGCAATGAGCACAACCGGAACCGCTGCTTCCAATGCGATTTCCGGGAATGCAGCCGCAAGTGTTACGGCGCATTCCTTTAGCACAACCCAGATGGTCCTTGGAATTCTTGGATGGATCTGGCTGATCGGAGTCGGGCTTTTCGTGGCATATGGTATCTATTCTTATATCAAATGCAGGATGCTTGTGCAGACAGCAGTCCTTGCAAATGATATCGATCTGCCTATCTCTTCGCGCAGCCACGTATCCGGTCGGAAGGCGCATTTGTTTGCAGGTTCAAACATAACATCCGTTATGCGAAAAGGCGGCATAACCGTATGGGAATGCGACCGGATTCCTTCGCCTTTTGTCCTTGGAATTCTCCGGCCGCGGATTTATATCCCGTTCCGGATGGGCGAGCAGGAACAAGCCTATATTTTAGCACACGAGCAATATCATGTACGGCGTCTCGATCCGCTTTGGAAGCTGATCGCGTTCCTGCTGCTTGCTGTATACTGGTGGAATCCGCTAGTATGGATCGCCTTTTTCTATATGGTACGTGACATGGAGATGAGCTGTGATGAGGCGGTCATTGAGCAGTTTGGCAGCAACATTAAACAAGGCTATAGCAACTCTCTTCTGGAGTTTGCGATGGAGCGTCATCCATATTCGTTCGCTCCGGTCGCTTTCGGAGAGGGCGATGCGGGAAGGAGGATTAAAAACGTGTTGAATTTTAAGAAACCACAGACATGGCTTGCGATCATTGTGATCGTCCTGCTTGTGATCGTCGGCATCAGCTGCCTGACGAACGGCAGAGATGCAAAACAGGATACGCAAAACACACAGACAAACAGTTCCGAACAGGTTTCCCCGGATACACAGGACAACCAGCTACAGGGAACGGAAATACCCGAATCCCAAGCGCAGGCCTCGTCGGAATTGAATAGTGCGGCAGAGGGTACTACGGAAGTTTCCGACAAAGTACCGGTAAAAAGCCTGATGAAATGGGCACTGGCATTCTGCAACCGAGATGTCGTCAGCATCAAGGATCTTGCCAGTGAGAGTGCGTTAAAAGATCTGAAGGATCAGAATCTTCTAGATGAGAATGATAACCTCGGCTGGTCCAGTCCGTGGCCGATGGCAGAATTCGATGATGGTAAGGCCGGATATCAGATTACGAATGTAGATGCGGATAAGAATATCGCAACGATTCTATACTATGCATGGACATCTGATCCACATATAACGGTCTGGGCAGAGACGCTTCACTACGAAGTGACAGATGGAAAGTTAGAGGTGATCAGCGAGGAACTGAAGATGCTCGACGCGATTTCCGCCGGTGCAGAGTTTGAAGCAGCTTATCCAAACGATATTACAGACACTATGATGGATTATCAGACAAACGGTCTTGGCAGAACATTAAGCGAACATGCAATGTCCGCAAACGGAATGAGTCCTGACGGTGAATACAACCTGACGGATCCGGTTGAAGCAGCCCGCTATCTAATGAATCTGCTGCCAAATGATCGTAAGGTGGAAATTACAGCCGATAAAAAGGGGGATTTCGTTGACCTCACAGTTCATTTTACCGAAGATGATGTGACACACACGATAACCATGGAGCGCCCTTGGAGCACAGACGGCATATGGGTTGTGCGCCAGATCGATCCGCCGATTGCTATCAATATTGCGGAATAAAGTAACCATCCAATTTATGTACCCAACTACTCTACAAAATGATTCAGAAAAGCGCAGTTCTCAATGAGCTGCGCTTTTTTCAAGAGGGAGTGAGTTATGCAATATTTCCGTTTACAGTTAGGTTGGAAAAATAACATACTATATCGCAGAGGTAATAAATATGAATAAACGTTTCCAAGATAGTTTTACAAGCCGAGTCCAGCTCGAATACGCTTCGCTTCTTCTCGCTGGTGGGCTGGCGCCCAATATCTCCGCCATCGTTGATTTACAAGCCGAGTCCAGCTCGAATACGCCTTCGGCTTCTTCTCGCTGGTGGGCTGACGCCCAATAAAATAGCATAAATAAACGCCCTAACAAGTAAACTTGCAGGGCGTTATTTACACTATTTTACTCGGCTTGTAGCTTATCCAAAGTATCTATCTAACAGACCCTTGAGAGCCTTGCCATGTCTAGCCTCGTCGCGAGCCATCTCATGAACGGTGTCATGGATTGCGTCAAGGTTATTCTTCTTCGCGCATTTTGCAAGGTCTACCTTACCTGCTGTTGCACCGAACTCACAATCAACTCTCCAAGCAAGGTTGTCCTTTGTTGTAGCCTTCATGTTTGGCTCAAGATCCTCACCTAACATCTCAGCAAATTTTGCTGCATGCTCAGCCTCTTCGTAAGCTGCCTTCTCCCAGTAGAGACCGATCTCCGGGTATCCCTCACGGTGAGCAACACGTGCCATGCAAAGATACATTCCAACTTCTGAGCACTCACCCTCGAAGTTTGCCTTCAGCTGATCGAAGATGAACTTCTTATCTTCGTCGCTGATTTCAGGATTATTCTTAACGGTTGAAGCGTATACGCCAAACTCATGCTCAGCTGCGAGAGTAAGCTCTCCCTCTACCTTCTTGAACTTGTCAGCGCCAACGTGGCATACCGGACACTCTGCCGGTGCTGCTTCTCCTTCATAAATGTAACCACATACTGTACATACCCATTTTGCCATAATAAATGTCCTCCTTAATATTATTTAGCTTGTTTGTTTTCTCGCGCAACTCGGGCACAATCCGGAAAATTGAATCGTATGCTTTTCAATGATCCCATCAAAATGCTCCGCCGCTAATTGGTTTAATGCATCCTGCTGCGGTAGATCAAGATCCATCACACAACCACAACTTCTGCAACCGAAGTGGTAATGTGGCTTCGGATTTCCATCGAAGCGATCCGGACCTCCACTCACCGTCAGCTTCTGAATCTCCCCGAGATCCGCCAAAAGCGACAGATTCCGGTATACGGTTCCTAAGCTGATATTCGGAAACTCATCCTTGATATCCATATAGACGGTTTCCGCGGTAGGATGATCGTAACGACCAATCAGACATTGCTGAATTGCGTCTCGTTGCTTGCTTCGTTTAATCATTGTAACTCCTTAATCAATAATAAGAACTGTTACTGTTATTATAATATACGCAGGATGCATTTTTGTCAACTGTTTTTTCTCAGTTATTTCTATTTTGTTTCCGTTTTTGATTTTACATACTTCGTTTCTAATTGTATTTTCGAATAAATACGCTTTTTCCATCATAAACTGCTAACAATAAGTAGTAGGAGTTCCTCCATTGAAACGATTTGTTACTTATCTGTACGAATACGACCGGACGATCCGCGGTCGCAACGTCGGCTTTATCCGCAATGACATACGAAACGACCGCTGTCTGATGGATATTCATATCCGGGGCCTGGAACGCATCAAAGAGAAAGCACCCATCTATCTGATTGTCCGGGACGGCGAATGCATCGGTATTCCTGCCGGGGAGATTGTTATCTCGCAAGGCATCGGCAACGCATTCCTTGAACTTCCGGGAAATCGCATCGGAAAAACAGACTATAATTCAGGCGACATCCAGGCTGTGATCGTGCGCTACGGGAACGGGAAAATGTTGCTTGGCAGCTACGTGCAGCATCCGGCAAGCGATCTGCTCAGCGGAACTTTCACCAAGTGGGAAGCACAAGCAATTCCAGAGACCCCCGAACCGGATCCGAATGCCGCGCGGGGCGAAAACGACGATTCCGGCTCTATTCGCCCCGTTTCTGAAATCCTGCGGGGTCAAAATGACGATTTTGACTCCATCCGCCCCGTTTCTGAAATTTCACGGGGTCAAAACGACGATTCCGGCTCTATTCGCCCCGTTTCCGAAATCTCGCGGGGTCAAAATGACGATTCCGGCTCTATTCGCCCCGTTTCTGAAATCCCGCGGGATCAAAATGACGATTCCGGCTCTATTCGCCCCGTTTCTGAAATCCCGCGGGGTCAAAATGACGATTCCAGCTCCATTCGCCCCGACGCTCTAAGTCAGCAGAGCACAGAAGCACATGCAGAAGAAAAATTGTGTCCGCCGACCTACAAGCGAATCGCCATCACCGATATCCGCTCGCTTCCATCGCGCAATTGGCATCTGTGCAGCAATAGTTTCCTTGTGCACGGCTTTTTCTGCTATCATTATCTGGTCTTAAAGACAGTAAACGCCCCTGACGGCACACAGATTTATCTCGGAGTTCCCGGAATCTATGCCAGTCAGGAGCGCATGATGGCTTTATTATTCGGTTTCAATGATTTTGAAGTTGACACAGACCACATAACGCAAGTGGACTGCTCTCCAACGGAAAAGGCACAAACGGATTCGAATCATGATCCTTCTTTAAGCGACGCAGCTGCAGATACCTTGCAGCCGTCCGAAGGAACCTTCGGCTACTGGTTGTGCCAGCTTGAAGTCTGAAGATCCGAAGGAAGAATACTGTATAGCGCATGGCTTTGCCATGTGCCATGCAGGAAGAGATAATCGCGGCTGATGCCCTCAAAGACAAAGCCGACCCGGTTCAGCAGACGAATGCTTGGGATGTTATCCGGCAAAACCCACGCCTGCGCGCGATGCAGCTGCAATTCGTAGAAAATCACTTCCAGCACCTTGGTCAGCGCTTCCGTCGCATAACCTCTGTGATGAACCTCACTCGAAAACTTGTATCCAATCTCACAGGAATTGGAGAACCCTCTCACAATATGGTGGAAACTGATCGTTCCGATGATCCGTTTCGGATCCGCCTTCTCATACACATAAAAACGAAAAAGCGTCCCCTGTACAGCCATATTGTATTCAAAAGAAAGGATCTGCTTCTGAAAACTGACCGTATAAAATCCTTCTGCCCGATCCGGCTCAAAGCGCTCGAACAGTTCCTGGTCCCGCATATAGAAATCCAGCACCTGAGCAGCCTCCGTCGGTTTAATGATTCTTAAAATTAGTCGTTCTGTTTCATATTCAAAAAGCATTCTTTCTTTCCTTAATCCATGTTATAATCATACATATATTATATATATTCCGAGGGGAAAGTCTATGACCGAAGATGAAAAATTTATGAAAGCCGCTCTCAAGCAGGCTAAGAAAGCATATGCCATCGACGAAGTTCCGATTGGCTGCGTAATCGTACAGGACGGACATATTATTGCGCGCGGATATAACCGTCGCAACATTGATAAAAATACATTAGCCCACGCGGAACTTGCCGCAATCCGTAAAGCCAGCAAGAAGACCGGCGACTGGAGACTTGAAGACTGTACCATGTACGTGACACTTGAGCCTTGCCAGATGTGTGCCGGTGCAATCGTGCAGTCCCGCATGAAGCGTGTCGTTATCGCATCCATGAATGCCAAGGCCGGTTGCGCAGGATCGGTACTAAATCTGTTACAAATGCAGCAGTTCAATCATCAGGTAGAGATCACACAGGGAGTTCTGCAGGAAGAATGTTCCGAAATGCTCTCTTCCTTCTTCCGCGAATTGCGTGAACGCAAAAAACAAGCCACACAATCAACGAACATATAACGATACTATTTGCGAATCCCGGAACCTAAGCTCCGGGATTTTTCACGCACACATCGTTTCCCCGAACCTTATTTATGAAGCATATTCCGGCATAACTTCTTCACCTTCGCTCCCGGCACCGTAATGCACCTTCGAAATGGTCGCATCACCAGCCAGAGGCGCGTCACAATCCGATACCACACAGTATCTGTGGAAATCAATTTCCCTTTGCGCACAAATCCGGTCATGATTCCAAGGAACTGCTCCCTGCGAAGCGGCCCTTCCACCTGAACCTGATTATCCCCCACCATATAGTAACCATCTTCTTTGCAGCGCCAGATTCGATGCAGCACCAGAATTCCGGTATCTCTGCGATATAAAGCGACATCCCCTCTGCGCAATGCCCGCTCCGGCAGCGGAGAGAGAATCACTTCATCTCTTCCCGGCACAAGAAGCGGATACATACTGTATCCCTGCGGATAGAGCTGTATCGATTGTCCGCCGCTCAACAATGCTTCGATATCTGTATTTTTCTCCATCCCTTCTGCCATTACAAAATCCTTTCGATAATTCCCTGCTATGTTTCCTCATTGTAGCATTTTCCCTTGTAAAATGCTATACTGAAAGGGAGTATAAACCAATAAGGGAGTTTCCGAAAATATGAAAATTCGAGATGGTTATCAGAAGATAATTTTAGCAAATGAAACGTATTTGATGCCTTATGGCCAGAATGCTGCCAGCCGCGCCCATGCATTGAAATTGAATGCTACAAGCGAATTTCTATGGGATGCACTCGTGAGAGGTCTTGACGAAGATCAATTACTCTCCCTTGCCGCGAAAGAATTCGAGGCAACCGAAGAAGACCTGCCGGTACTTCGTGAGGATATAAGGCATTTTATCTCGGCACTGGCTGCAAACGGAATCGTTCAGTTGTCCGATTCTGACAAGCCTCATTCCAGCTACGAACCATCCTACTATCAAATCGGGCCTCTGGTATTTGCATACTATGGGCCGTGCAAATTATATGACCGATTTTTCAAGGAATTTGCATGCGACAAAACCGAGCATGCAGATCAGGAGATCTATCTGAAGATCGGTATGCCACGTTTCAAGGAAAACGGAAGCATTCTTCTTCGTACCGAGGAATTGCAGATTTGCGAGGCCGATTCCCTGTATCGCTTTTTCTTCCGAAGAAGCTGGGGAATCTATGAGATGACCATTCGCAAGGATGGCGGCCTCACTACCGTGTACTGCGCTCCGGACGCTTTCGACGAGGAACATATCGAGCAGGTATTTCATGCATTGCGATTTGCCTTCCTGCTTCTTGCGCAGAAGCATCATTTGTACGCGCTTCACTCGGCTTCCTTTCTCTATAAAGAGAAAGCCTGGCTTTTCTCCGGACCGTCCGGAACGGGGAAATCGACACATACGAACCTGTGGCATGAATTATACAACGTTCCGTTGCTCAACGGAGACCTCAATGTCATCGGCATCGAGAACGGAATCCCGATGGCTTACGGACTTCCATGGTGCGGGACTTCTGAAATCAGCACAAAGAAAAACTACCCGCTCGGAGGAATCGTTTTTCTGAAACAGGCTCCGGAAAATCATGTGTTCACACCGGCTTCACCGGAAAAAACGTTCATGCTGATGCAGCGCCTGATCTCTCCGGTGTGGGATGCCGAAATGCAAAAGAAACAGGCTTCTTTCTGTGAATCCATCACCGAAATTACACCGGTTTTCTCCCTGCACTGTACCAAGGATCCGGCCGCTGCTGAAACGATGAAACACGCGATTGATCAACTGTAAGCTACAACGTATATTGTTGATAAAAAGGAATATCATATGGCGAACTCACCAAAATACTACGTAAAACGAATTAAAGAAGGCGTACTTCACGAGGTATGGGAGGAAACGCTTTGGATCTATGAATATGCAAGACATTATTGGAAAGCGATGATCTTCTACACACTGCTCGGTCTCACAGGAACCGCAGTCTCATTGATTTCCAGTCTGATTTCCCGCGATATGGTCGATATCATTACCGGGCACCAGACCGGACTTCTGCTTAAGACCTTCTGCCTGTACATCGGATTCTCGATCGGCAACATCGTCCTAAGTCAGATTTCCTCTTACTTTTCCAGTAAGATCAGTATCGGCGTGGACAATTCAATTAAAGCGGATATCTTTGAGAAAATGCTTTGCACCGATCTGGAATCCATTCAGAATTATCACACGGGAGATCTTCTTACGCGTTGGAGTTCCGATGCTTCCACAATTTCAAATGGTATCTTAAGCTGGATCCCGAACCTGATCATCTATTTTGTCCGGTTTGTCAGCACGTTTGCACTCGTGTTCTACAATGATCCGATGTTTGCATTACTGGCGCTCATCGGAATGCCGGTCAGCCTTCTGATGTCCAACCGCATTTTAAAACGCATGCGCAACAATAACCAGAAGAGTGCGGCTATGGGCGCGAAGATGTCCGGCTTCAATCAGGAAGCATTCTCGAATATCCAGACCATTAAGGCCTTCGACCTCATTCGGCTGTACAGCCAAAGACTGCGCGAATTGCAATCCGAATATCTCTCGATGCGCCTTACTTTCCAGAAACTGTCGATGGCAACTTCGATCATTCTGTCGCTCGTCGGATTATTCGTATCATATAGCTGCTATGCTTTCGGTATCTATCGCGTGTGGAGCGGGGCAATCTCATACGGAACCATGACCATGTTCCTCTCCCTGTCAAGCTCGCTCACCGGCACGCTGAATCAGCTGGTATCACTTGTCCCGACGGCAATCTCTATGACAACATCCGCCGGACGTCTGATGGACATTCTCAATATGCCGAAGGAGAATTTTGATCATACCCAGGAAGTTGACGTCTTCAAGCAGGAAAATGCGAAGGATGGTATCAGCCTGAAGATGTCGGATTTCTCCTATGCATACCATAATGGAACACAGGTTTTCGAACATGCAGATTTTGCGGCACACCCACACGAGATCGTCGCTTTGGTCGGACCTTCCGGAGAGGGCAAGACAACGCTGCTCCGCCTGATTCTCTCGCTCCTTCACCCACAGGAAGGAGAGTCTTGTTTATATGGCAACACCACACAACAGGAGCTTGCGCTCACACCATCTACACGAAGGTTATTCTCCTATGTTCCGCAGGGAAACACCATGTTTTCCGGAACAATTGCAGAAAATATGCGCAATGTACAACCGGATGCAACGGATGATGAAATCATTGATGCCTTGAAAGCCTCCTGTGCATGGGATTTTGTAAAGAAACTTCCTGACGGTATCAACAGCAAAGTCGGAGAACGCGGAACCGGTTTCTCCGAGGGACAGGCACAGCGCCTCTCCATCGCGCGTGCATTGCTCCGTCATGCACCGATCCTGCTGCTTGACGAGGCAACCTCCGCACTTGATGTTGCAACCGAACGACAGGTTCTCAAAAATATCATGCGTGATGATTATCCGCGAACCTGTATCGTTACCACGCATCGCCCAACCGTGCTTGGTATCTGCAAAGAAGTGTATAAGATCCGTGATTTCCGATGCGAACCTCTTAATGCAGATGAAATCAGGGAATTGGAAGATGCTTTCTAGAATCTTGATTTGTTACTCGCATAAAAATGGCACAGTCTTTCGACTGTGCCATTCGTTATATTTCGGTTACCATGTAATTTCGTTAGGATCTAATCCATTCTTTTCCCAATTAGGACGATAATCCATTATATCATGCATCTCACCCTTCTTGATCTTGCATCCGTCTCCATCATCAGCCGGACAACCTTCGCATCCCCATACCTGAAGGCGCTCTCCTTGAGATGTTCCTCTACTTGGCTTAATCCAGTTTCCCATTAAATATTTGCTTCCGCAAACCGGATCTCCACTCGCTAAATAAACACCCTCATTCAAATTATCTACTCGTAATATGTCAGGCTTCTCATAATGCTTCATCATTATTTCACTCTCCATTTCCTAGTATTTCCTCTCTGCTACTTTACTAATATTATAGTTTTCTGTCTGGGAAAATGCATTGTATAATTTTGTCATTTTAATGCAAGATTTGCCCTATTTGATAACCTTCCGCTTCACATTCCTGCTCGTTTGCAAACTGAATCATTTCACCGGTCGCCTGATCCTTAAGTTGAAAATAGACATCATAATTTTCTCTTTCCAGATCATGAAGCGGAATCGTTGTCTGAATCGTAGAAATCCGATCCGTCTCATTTCCTCCCGCCAGCTCCGACAGATTCTGCTCCACGTTCACCGAATAAGTTTTGCCCTCTGATGATTGCGGAACAAATACAAAGCAGGCCTCACATGCCTTATAAATCGGAGCAAAGCCGGAATTCGAGACATCCAGTTCCACATGGAGCGTGTCCTTCCAGAAATCCTGCTGCATCCGGCACTCTCTTAGCACAAAACGATACCCAAGACGCGCTTTCATATAGGAAAGACCATCCATTCCGTCATAACAGTCATCTGTGTGAACGACAGAATTGCTCCACTTTTCTAACACGTTACGGTCATAATCCTCATTCAGATACGTAATATGCATCCGATTAAAATCCGCAATTGCATGATCAAGGTCATTGTACGCATTGTCTATGATTACTTCTCCGCCATTCGGAACTGTGCGACATAATTCATCCTGAAAATCCAGTTCCTCTTCACGCGTCCATGCGCTGTAGTCACCGACCTGCGAGCGGCTCTGTGTTCCATAAGTTCCGTAGTCCCCTTCATTACCCAGCATTCCATCATTGAATAATCCAAGCCGGTGTACATACGGTGAGTCACTTCGCAGAAATGTCTGAATATCCGATGTCTGTGTAATCTTGCGCCAATGCATCGGCATCCGCACCGAAAGATATGTGTCCGGATTACTGACCTCTGCTAACGTAGATGCCAGACGTTGCAACGAATCATCATCCACATACTGCGTTCCGTTCATCTCCCCCCAGTTTCCAACAAACAGCCCCTGCAAGGTAAAAATGCGATCCGCATATTCACGCAGAACGGACTCTGCCTGTTTTATGTGTCCCACGATGATATTGATATCCTGCGGCTCATATTGTTCATTTTGTCCATCCCAGTCATATAGGAAACGAACGATATACTGCTTCTCCTGCTGAGCCAGCGCTGCAAAAAGCATCTTCATATTTTGCATACCGGCATCGGAAATCGCTCCGCTGCGATATGCCTGTAAATTTATCTCGATCAACGCCAGTTCGTTATCCGGATCACTCTCCATACGCTTCGTAATTTCTGTATTCCAATCAACGCTCTCATCCGTTATCCGAAATCCATATATATAATAAAATCCCCGATTCGGATTCACAAGATCACGTGATGATTCCGTAAAATTCTCCTGTTGTAATGTCAGATGCCAGTGAAAATGCCAGGCTATATAAAGCGAAGTTCCCAGTATCAGAATTACGATTAAGCAGAGAATGATAACTCCTGCTTTGGTTTTCTTCCTCGTTGTCATTACTCCTCCAAATTAAACAGGCGATACGTGTTCTGTTTTACAACGTAACAGACAAAATCTTTGTCCTCATAATATACACGCATGTCATTCGGAAATTCCTGCTTAAACTGTTCACACCACCGATACAATTTCGATTCAAGAATCGTACGATTCGTCAGATCGGAATAGGTCTGTGAAGGCCTCATAAAGAATCCAAGTTCCTGATCAGCATACGCATCCGAAATCTTACTTTGATTAATATCATTGCCTTCACTAAAATAGGTAGAATAAAACTCGGTATATTTTGCCTGTGCAAGCCACTTAGGTCCTGTATAAAAATGGCTTTGGGCATATTGGATAGGTCTCTTCTCTACATATATGAAGAAATACTCCGATGGAATCGAATATTTTCCATACTGCAATTTCTGTATGAAATTCAAGGCTTCCTCATGCCAGCCCTTCTCTATGACCTGATATAACTCATCCGTCGGCGAAACAATGGTATAGCTCTCCTCCGGAAAAGTCGCCATAATATCATTGGTCACATCAACAACAGAATTATAGCGCGTCAACTCATTGTATAAAAATCCATGGTACACATCAAAATAGTTTGCAGCGACATAGATACCACCAACCGCAAGCATCGAAACAAACGGTAACACAACTCGTATCACAGAAAGTCCCAGCAGATACAAAAGCAGATCGACCGGCACCAAAATCATCGCAATGATCAGCAACTGTTCCGTGGAACAGACACGCGATCCCGCAATCAGTTCCGGCAGTCCAAGGAACGGAGCCGCATACAGGATCATAAAAATAACCGATGACAATGTGATTCCAAGATATCCTTCAAAATACAACTTCACTTTTCGGTGAAGCAATAATGCAAGAAAGCAACATATGACTCCAACGATCGCCGACACGGCTGTAAACCGTATGATCCAGTTGGCGCGATCGTCTCTGTAAAGCGTTGCATAACCATACGAATACACGCTTTCACTCTTTTTCTCTGCATGATTCCACACGCGGGTTGCAATATTTTGTACTTTGTCACGGAAAGACACTTTCGGTTGCACCGGGACAGCCGGTGTTGCCTGATTTCCCGGAATCTGTGTGCTGAACTGATTTAAGGATTCCGACGATTCTGTTACAGGCATCTGCTGATCATCCGGTTGTTGAGTATCCGGCATCTCGGTATTTAAAATTGCCTCCGCCTGCTGCGTTCGACCTTCTTTCGTGTCTTTACCACTCATAACATTCAGCGCCCAATTCAAAGATCCCTGAAACTGGATTCCTGTGGCAAAAGCCAGTCCCATCGGCACCACCGCGATTAACACCCCGGCGATAACCGCACAAACAAGAGATCTGAAATTTCCGCGCCTGAAAATGCGATGCAACAAAAAGACAGCAAACGACAGACACAGGAAAAAGGCCATAATCGTAACATAAAAATGAATTGCCAGCGAAGCAGCAAGTGCCATCATAAATAAGAATAAATTCTCATCCCATACAATAAACTTGCGTTTGCCGGATTCTTTACGCGGATTCCGCTCCGTCCGCAGATAACGAACCAGATACAATGCGCACAAAAACTGCGTATAGAGCGCAAATTCCTGCGGAAGCGTCCACTGAAGTCGGGACATACTGAAAATTTCATCAATACACAACAGATCAATAACCAGAAACGATGCGATGATCAGCAACGATGTATATCTGGATTTCAATATCTCCTTCAGGAAACAATAGATTGCGATCAGCAACGTTCCCACATGAATGCCGGCAACAAAAAGCAGACTGCTGTATATACGAACACCAAACAACTGACGCATCGCATAGATAAAACAATGCATTGCTTCCGGATAAATACCGGCAGAGAAAATCTTTCCCTCCATCAATCCGTATATCCAGGAATGGTGCGTATACATATCACCAAATCCATAGGAATGATCCACATAGGTTCCGTATGAAAAATAGATGATTCCATAGACAACAATCACACCAAGCGTCAGATATTCAATTCTTCTGCCTTTTGTCCATTTCCATATCTTTCTGACAACATTTTTGATCCAATGTCTAAGAGAAGACCATATCTGTGTCAAAAAAAGCTTTACGCCTCTGGTTCCGACAAGCACCTGCCGGATCTTTCGTATCCCATCTCCATGAAACTTCCTCTTCCACAAAATAGATCCAATGAACACTCCGTAAAACACCAGAATCATCGTCCACCGGTTCAACAGATGCACAAGTCCCAGAAGAAGCACAACCGTATTTACGATAACAACCTGCACCGTCGAACAGAACGCGAAACGATAGGTTCTGCTTTTCGGTGCAAGATACTTGCGAAATACGACCATCGGCCATATGTACATGAGCGCCATATATGCGATAAAAACTTTGCCATATTCCACGACCCAATAAACCATGTTTCTAAATCCACCTTCCTGTTATTGTCAGCGAAAAAGCCTCATCTGTTCCGTAATCTGACTGCGTTTCTTTGCCTTCTGCAGAATCTGCCGGCCGGACACCTTGCGCAGCGTCCGGTTCCGGTACAGGAATCCGCACAATGTCATGACCCAAAGCAGCGGATACAACACAACAATTCTACCAGCACGAGGATATGTCAGCTTCATCTGGTGATGAAATTCCCGCACATAATCCGTAATCTTTGTACCGCGAAGCGTAACCATACGATCCTGCCCGGAATGTCCAAATTCCTCTGCTTCAAAAATTTCCGCCATCAATTCTTCGATCAGATCCATACGCTTCTCTGTTTGGATGGTATCAGATTCCTGCAATAAAAAATCCATCTTTTCTTCCTGCAAACCGAGATATCGCACGCAGACGCGTGTCATCATTGCTGCAAAGCCAAGCGTTTTGCTCTCCTTCACGAGACGAAGAAATTTGCTTTTTTCATCGTCCGACACATCCGATTCCCAGAAGACAACCCAATCACACAGAAGCTTTATGCCAAATCCCGCCCTCACATAATGCTGCAGCATATGAAGAAGCAGATAAAAAGCATGATATCCGTCCGATGCCAGTTGAAATGCAACCCCCATGGAGTTGACGGTTCTCCGATTCGTAAAATACTCCGCCTGCTGAGCTGCAAGATATTGGTTAATCTTCTCACTGTCAAAAGGCTCTGCAAGAGACATATGAAGCTCGATTGAAATACGATCCGGACTCTCACACACGATATGATGATGTGCAAGCTGGTTCCCGGTCGTTTGAAATCCTTTCTCATTTAAGATTTCTAAAGCTCTATGAGCCTCTGTTTCGTCTTTTAATAATAAATCCACATCTCCGGATTTTCGAAGTTCCGGTACCGGATACCAGGCGGCTGTCCCGCTTCCCTTCAGCAAAATTGCATCGATATCGTGCTTTTGCAATAAACGAATCACATAGCGGCTGAGCATCAGCAGGCGATAGCTTTGCCGCACTGCCTGCTCGCCTCTTAAATCTATGATATTCCACACCGATTCCGGCAATTCCATCTCTTCCAATACCGGATGCAACAGGGGGGTCACCTGATGCTTCTGTGCAATTGCAACCACACGCGAATAATCCACATCTGGATCAGGTGGCCCCGCTTTCTTTCCATGTAAAGCCAGAGAAAGCAGGTGGCAAAGTTCAAGTTGTTCTTTACTTAAGCGTTGTTCCATGCCTTTTTCTCCTTTTCTCTAACATAGCTGCGGCGCGTCCCCTCAGCCGGATAAATTCTTTCTTGTGAAAATATACAACAAGCAGCAGCACATTCGGCACGATCACGCAGATCAGAAGGCGCACCAGAAGAATAAACCACAGGCTACCAGTCACATTGTTACAGATCCGGTCCGTCAGAATCCACACTACCGCCATGATTACAACATAGACCGCGTACTGCAGATAAAAGTGTGCCGGAGATTTCCGTAATCGATGTTTATAAAACACGTATGGTTCCACCCAAACGGATGTCAAAAGCGTACTTGCCAATGTTCCAAGAAACACGCCGAGCGTTCCCCACATTTTCACCAACACGATCGAGATGACAAGATTTAATGCTGCCTCCACCAAAGCCTTGTAACGGTCAAACCAGAACAATCCCATAGAATCGCGGAAAGTAAGTACCGCTTTGCGCGTTCCGTTGATAAAGAAATTGATGCACAGGATCAGCACGATATCCCGCGTGAAAACATAGCTTTTTCCGAAGGAAATCTCTACAAACGGATTCAACAATTCGTAGAGACAGATTGCTGCAAACCCATACAGCCACTGTCCTATGAAGAAGGACAATTCGAAAATATCCTGTATGCGGTCGCTTTCTTCCGTTGCTCCCAGATTACCGACGCTGGCAGTAATCCCGGCAAAAACCTGATCCAGCACCTGCCGGATTGAGCCGATCAGAAGATAATAGTTCGAATAGACACCGACTGTGATAACTCCCACAAACGATGAAAGAATCAGATTGTCGGTGTTATTGACCACTACATTTCCCAGCTTGTGCATAAGCATTGCCTTAATGTTACGAAAGATATCGTGCCTCTCTGTTTCCGGAAGCTTCTCGTGACAAGGTTCCTTCAAGTATGGAAACAACTGATCCGCTTTCTTTGAGATCAAAACATTGTTCATCACGGTACACACAATGTAGATCACCAGAAACAGAATGAAATTGTGTGTCGTAACAAGGATCACAATCTGGCAGATATCCTGAATCACAAGGAAAGCAGTCTGATACATTAGTACCAGATAATTCATCTGATATGCTTCGATCAGCGTCCTCTTATATACCAGCAGATAGGAAAGCACTGAATTCGCCAGATACAACAAATAGATCAGGATCAGATGATCCACATCCGGTCGGTTTTTCATGAATACATCCATAAATGGGATCAAAGCAAGCCCTGCAACCGCGACGCAGATGGCAGTACCGCGATAAAAAGTCCGGTACATGCGCATCAATATCTGCTGTCTTCGAATATCTTTCTCCGCAATCGGCCGGTACAACGCATAGGTAATCGCTGTTCCAACGCCAAGTTCTGTGAGCGACAGCACGTTTAAGATATCTGTAAACAAACCATTGATACCGACATAACTCTCGCTCAATGTATGTGTAAATATGACTCGCGTCACAAACCCCATAAGGATTGCAACCATTCGGGAGATTACCGCTACGGTCGTATTGATTGCGGAATATTCAGTTCTGCTTCTCTCTGTCATCGCAGCGTCTCTCCTTTCTATTGTCTCAGATATTATGATTGCCTCGCTTACATACAATGCTATAATTCAAATGCACTCTTCTCTGGCAAAATTGTTACGAACGCCTGATTGATCTGCTTCTTGCCCTTCTCGAAATCAAACGGAAAATTAGCATCATTGATGCAGACACATTTTGCTTTCCGTTTCTCTATCGTATCGATCAACGCCCGGTTCTGATCATCAACATCAAAGTACCGGCATAGTTTTGCTACATTCGCCGGGACAAAATTTCCGCTTAACTTCTGCCACTCGCGAAGCAGATACTGGCTTACATCCTTTGCATCACGAAACGGATGCATGCAGGTCTGATCCAATAATTCCTCTTCTTTCTCCCACAACACGCGATACGTTTCCTTCTTCAGCGGAGATGGTCCATGAACCGTATAGAATCCGGTAAATCTTGGGAAAACCGTTTCCAATAAATTGTACCCAAAATACAAAAACGGATATCCCACATGCCAATACGCTCCCAGCTGTGCTTTCATGTTCTTGCGTTTATCAAAATATTTGGTTAATACCATGCTGTTATTCAAATAGATATATGGCATAACCGGATCAGAAACATTGGTAACGACCGGTTGCAGTGCCAGCATATCCTTCGGCTTTCCATCCACAAAAAAGTCCGATGGTTTCATCTCCCGCAGCAGAAACATATCATCATTAAAATAAACAAAATTCTCCGATAATCCATGAATCCGATGCAGATTCCACTCGATCGTATGCGAATTGAACGTTGGCAGATATTCCTTTGGAATATAATCCTCATGCCGAACGATCACAAGCTTCGGATGCTGTACATCCAGCCACTCCGGGAGATGTCCCCAGGTCACGAAATAAATCTTATGAACCCACGGTGCAAACTTCTCCACACCGCGAAACCAGTATTTTAAATTATCCCAGTCACGATACCGCTCGCCCCGGTTATCACAACGCTCCATACTGCCAAGCTGCGCTGCTTTCGCATCGCGCTCCTTCTGCCACGCAGGATCACTTCCGTCCACCCACGGTATCACAAAATCAATCATCTGATTTCCCTGCATCTTTGTTTCTTAACTCCTTAACTCCATGCTTCCGATCCACAACCGCTCATCCGCCCCTTCATTTGCGAAGCGAATCGCCCGTCCGTCCCGACTTCGAATCATTTCAAGATAGAATCGATATCCACTTGCTGCGCCGTATTTCTCTTCGTTTTCCACGTTAGAAATTTCTTTTTCCGCAGAAAATTGTTCACAAAACGCCTTCCGTAAATCGGCATGCACCAATTTACAGGTTCCAGGCGTTATCGTTCGAAGATCCATATTCAAAGTCCGGCTTTGCCGATGTTTCTGCGGGTTCACCATAATCAGCCGTAACCTTGCATTCTCATAAAGTGGAGCAAATCCATCGTTCGCGATCGTAATGCAAAGTCGTCCCCGCTTGCAGCTGACATCTTTTACAACAAACCGATATCCCATATGATTTCCGATATACGCATACAACGATTCCCCTTCCGGCGCCGCAAGCGCCTTCCAGTGTTCCATTACTTTGGGCTGATAAATGCTGTTCAGATAGCTGACCGGAAGCGCCTTAAGCTGCTCCACCATCTCACTGCTGCCCAATTCTTTCCCACCGATTGCTTCACCGCCGACCGGCACCTGATTCATCCGTTTGTGGATAAAAGCATACTCATCTTTTGCGCGCCAGCTTTCTTCATAAGATGCCTCTCTGCGGGTCTTATCACCAAATGTGCCCATGTGGGTATCATCTGCCAGAATCGCGTCATCATACAATCCAATTCTCGCTTTTTCCGACAGTTGTGTCTTTGCATGCTTCTTTCGTGCGTCAACGGTATCATCCGTTTCCAGTATCCGCATATGCACCGGCTTCCTGACCGAGATCGGAATCATTCCTCCGGTTGCCTGCCGCCACGTCACATAAAGCCTGCGAATCGATTTCGGATCAAGATACTTAGAATCATGCATCTCTCCCCAGCTTCCAACAAAAAGTCCCTGCACCAGAAGAATCTCCCTCGCGTGCTCTGCCACAACACTTCCGATACTTCTCATATGGTCACACACTAGATCAAAAGCCGCCGGTTCATGCGCCATCCCTCTGCCATCCACATCATACAGGATGCGCAGAATGATGTCTTTCCCCGCTTCCGCAAAACGCGTCAGAATACGCTGGATAAAAGCAAGCGTCTTATCATCGATCGAACTGCTTCGAAATGCCCCGATATCCAGTCGAAGCAATGCAATTGTTTCATGATCCTCAAACGGAAGCCACCGGAGCTGCTCCTCATCCTGTTGATCCGGTCGGAACGTGTAGATGTGATACCATCCTCTGCCCGGGCTGACATAATCACCACACAGTTCCTGCAGCGAAGCCTTCCGAAACGAAATCTTAGCACGTCTTCTCATCCATCTCTCCTGCGCCCGCGTCAATTTTTAACACCTTTACCCGAAATACAACTGCCAATATCGAAAATGTCATACGAAACATATACACGATCGGCTTAAGTCCCGCATGCATGCTTTTGCCCTCTGTTCTGGTATGCATGACTGCCGGAATCTCGTCGATCCGAAATCCGAGAAGGATCATCTGGATGATCATATTCGCATCCGGATACCGGTCATCGAAATGCTTATATTTTGAATAATATAGTACTGCCTTACGACTGAGACCCTGAAGACCTGTGGTCGGATCCGCAATCTTCCTTCCCGTAAAGGCGCGGATCATCTGACGGAACCACGCATATGCTACTTTTCTCACCAATGAAACCGGATAAGCCGCGCTCTCCTTCATAAAACGCGATCCCAGCACAATATCCGGATATCTTCCGTCTGCATCCGCTGTCTTCAATCGCTCATAAAGTTTTGGAATATTGCATACATCATGCTGACCGTCTGCATCCATCTGGATCACATACTTATAATCTCTCCGGATCGCATATTTGTAGCCGAGCTGCAGTGCACTTCCGTATCCAAGATTAAACACATGTGTTACCAATGTGTGACCGTGGAATTTTACCACCCAGTTGGTCGAATCCGATGACGCATCATTCATAACGAGAACATCCGCGATCTCAGCAATCTCCGGTCTCTCCAGGTTTTCCAGAACCGGCACAATATTTTTTTCCTCATTGTAGGCCGGCATAATGATCAGCAGGTCTTTTTGTTTCTTTTCTTCCATACTTAGTTTCCTTATTTCAAACGTTTTTCTGTTCGTCCAGTCTCCGTTTTCCATACATTTCAGATTCATCCTCAAGCAGCCGGTCAAACAGACGAATATCTTCCGTAAAGCTGGCCGTCTTCTGCAACGCAGCCTGTCCAAAGCGCTTTCGCATATCCGGATCTTCAATCAACGTCAGAATCGCTTCCATAACCGCCTTCGCATCAAGCGAACATAACAATCCGTCCTTTCCCTGCTCGATCTGTTCCCAGTTAATATCAGAAGCAACGATCGGACAGCCCAGAATCTGTGCTTCCTGGATTGCAATGCTTTTGCCCTCATAGCGCGTGGCATGTACATAAATATCGGTCTGTGCAAAATACGGATACGGATTATCTGTTGCCCCCAGCAGCAGGAAGTCTTCCTGCAATCCGGCTTTTGCAATCTGCTGCTCCAGCATTTCCCGCTCCGGGCCTTCGCCGAGCACATACCAGCGTGCCTTCACGCCCTGCTGCTTCAACAGCCGCATCGCTTCGATTGCAACAGGATACGCCTTCTGCTCCGTCAGTCTTCCGACCGTAAGAATCCGTATGCCATCATAAGAATCCATAAAGCCGCCCGGTTCCTGCGCCCGGGCGCGGATCTTGTCCACATCCAGTATATTATGAAAAATCTTCGTGCGATCCGCACATTCCGGATACACCTTCACAAACTGTCTTCGCACCTGCTCCCCGATTGGAAAAAGCGCATCATACTTCCGATAACAATTCTGATCCAGTTCTCTGGAATATCCGGCTCTCTCATAGTCGATGTGTATGAACGCCGCCTTCTTCTCCGCCTTCACATGATCCGCTACATAGTACGCGGATCCGCCTTCCAGGAAAGCAATCGCAAGATCATACGTCTCATCCAGCCGTACCGCTCCATCCGACAATGCACGCCACAGTATCTTGTCAATGCGAACCTGTCCGCTCCGCCGCATCTGCCGGTACGCCCGAAGCATATACGGTGCAAGCTTAATGCCTGTCCCCCGGCACAACAATGCCTTCAGCACGGTACACACCATATGGCGTTTGCCGCGCGGTTCAAGAACCGATTCCATGCAATAGTTTTTATTTAATAAGTGTACACTCTCCGGCAGCTTTCCTGCAAGCTCTCCCTGCCCCATCAACACAAAAAGCGAGAGATCATATTGTATTTTCCCCGATTCACGATTCCTCTCGTCCATCTTGCGCAGCAGATCAAGCAAAGCCGTCTCTGCCCCGGCGCGCGAAAATGTATTAATGACGAACAGTATCTTTTTTCTCATTCTTCAAAATCCCCAGTTGATGCAAAATCTTCTCATTTTCCTGATTCAAAAGCGATACCTGCATCGCCAGTTCCTGATTCTTCATTGTAAGAACCGACACCGCCTTCGTCACCTTAAAAAGCAGGAACAAAAGCAGAAGGCAGATAATAAACAGACAGATCAGAAGCCACTCGCTCACCTCACCCGACAATGCCGGCACTGCTCCGGTGATGATCAAAGCGAGCGATACGAAGCCCCAGATCATGCCCATGCTTTCGTTGAGTTTCTGCTTCGCGTAAGAATAGAAATCCCACAGCAGAAATACGATTCCGGTTGCTACCATAAGAGTTCGAAAAATTGTTATCATGCTTTCTTCCCCTTTCGTTTCTTTGGTGTCTCTCTCTTATATACCAGCGAAGATGGTCTTGGTTCATTCTTCGCCGGGAACAATTCGCCTTTGCAGAAGATGTGCTCATCCAGATGCCTCTCCAGCCAGCGAATACGAAAATATCCGATCGTAAATCCGATAAAACTTCCAAACACAAGTCCCAACCCGTACCAGATACTGCTCAGCTGCGACGAGACAAACGTTCCTAAGAATGTAAACAGACAAAATGTAACGGTCGCAAGAAGCGCACCATTCGTATCATTGAAATAATACAGGAAAATAATCTCTGCATAAAACAAAAACAACACAAAATATCCGACCGCCAGACACGGATAGATCTGTAAGACCTCTCCACCAAATCCATACGCCGGAAGCACGATCACACAGACCAGATACACCACAACCGTGATGATAAACTGGATACGCACGAGGTTTAAAAGTTCTGCCGCCAGCTGCCGGAACATGCGGTTCTTCGCATTCCGGATATCCCGCCAGCGCCCTCCGGTGACGGCCTCGGAATACGCTTTGTAGCGTCCGTGAAAGTGCATCTCCACGCGGGAAATAAAAATGATCGTAGCAGAAATATTCGTGAACATCGCAATACAGGTTGCCAGATCATACATCGGTGCATAGACGAAGCTGTCCGCCACCACCATCCGCAGATTACTGTTCCAGAATACAAAATTGTGAATATAAAGTCCCAATGTATAGAGGAAATTGACCACGATCAGCTGCCAGTATTTCTTGAAATACGCAAGCACTTCCCTGTAGCAGTTGCTGTTCGTCTTAAAATAACGCTTGATCGTTGCCGCCTCAAGTACCGCCGTCAGAAAGAATCCGCAGCTGAGTGCCAGCAGCATGCTGTAAGCAATGTCGCGTTTGCATCCCCACACAAGGAAAAGTGACATCAGGAAAGCAAACACCATTCCAAGCAAAAAATAAAACGAAATCTTCTGATAATCTTTACAGATCGACAGATACAGCATCGAGTAGAACACCAGCACCAGCGAGATATAACCGCAGAATCCGGTAAACACAAACAGAAGATGCACATGTCCGATCACATATTCCCAGATACAGAACGGAATTCCAAACAGGCAGCTGAGTACAATATTCAAAATCAACCCCAGATAGTAGCACGACAAGATATTGTCATACCGCTCCTCATAGATCACATCCGACATATAGCGCGACAGTACCGCATTGAACGGAGCCGCCGTCAACAGGGAAAAGATAAAAATATACAGTATCGTTCCCGAGAAAAGGCCTCGTCTCGCATAACTTAACGTGTCGTATCCAAGCACATAACTCATCAGCATGATATTGCCAATGACAACGAACATCGGTGCAACCGTAGAGATCGTACTGTAGACAAAACCGACCAAATGCGCTGCAATGGATTTCTTATCAAAAATTTTCTGAAGCTTTACGCCAATTCCAGCCATCCTCTGACTTACTCCTTACCAATCGATATCTTCAAACTTCCAATAAATATCACTGTACGTCTTACGCATATCTTCCACACGATACTTGCGCATCAGACGCTTATAACCTGCCTCACCCATCTTTTCGCGAAGCTGTCTGCTTTTGCCGAGCTTTACCATCGCATCCGCAATCTCCGCCACATTCATGATATGCGTCAGAATTCCCGCAGCACCGAAATCATCATCCTCACCGTAGATCAGGCCCCTGCAGTTGCCGACATCCGTCGCGATCACAGGCTTATGCGCCGCGTAACTCTCAAGAATCGTAAGCGGCTGTCCCTCACTGATACTCGTCAGGATCGTCATGTCCAGACCACCCATATAATCCGCAACATTGACACGTCCCGTGAACTCCACATCGTCCGCTCCGATCAGTTCCACCATATCAAAACACTCCTTCGCATATTCCTCATCCTCATCGGTCGGACCCATAATCCAAAGCTTCAAATTCGGCAGCTTCTCCTTCGCATACGCAAAGGCTCGAAGCATCGTCTTAACATCCTTGATCGGTGTCACACGAAGGATTGCACCGATATGAATCTGATCCGGACTCATAAAATCCGGTCGTGTCAGATTTACAAAACGCGTTTCATCGATTCCGTTCGGTGTCACGACTGTCTTCTCAGCCGGACAGCCAAGCTCGATCTGCAGCTCTCTTGCGTGCGCATACAGGCTGGTCACAAGATCCGCCCGCTCATATGCAAGCATCGACATCTTACGGAACTGTTCAATCCATATATTCTTGTAGACACCTTCAACCCACTTGGCACGGATCAGTTCCTCCTCACGCTCACGCGTATAGATTCCATGCTCCGAGATCAGAAGCTTGCTGCCGTATTTGATCTTCGCCATACTACCGAGTACACCGGCATAACCGGTCGCAACGCAGTGGTAGAGATCCGCCCTTGGCAGATCCATCTTGAGCGTGTGAAAAAGCGGCAGATACATAGAGCGCATCGTCCACAGGAAATCCGAGAACAGGATTTCCGGATAGCGGATCTGATAGCATTCCAATACCGCCTGAAAGAAATCCTCTCCCATCAGAAAATCATTGAGAGAAAATTTCTTCTCGTTAAACAAATGTACCAACGTCTCCCAATCCACATTCTGATTGAGAAGCAGGCTTTTGAGTGCCTCATATTCCTGATTATTTAGTTTGATGCGGCGATGCCGCTTGCCATAATCGCCGGTCCAGTCGCAGTCATCGAGATATAATTCATATACCTCGATCACATTCTCCGGCAATTCATATTTAAATTTTCCGCGGAACGACCGGTTGGCAACGATCGCGAGAATAATAAATTCATAATCCGGGAACTGCCTGATCATGCTGTGTACCCAGCTGGATACACCGCCCACCATATACGGATAGCAGCCCTCTGCCACGATACAGATTCTCATGATCCACCTCCCTGTTTCCCATTCGAACTGTTATAATGCAGCGTATCCTGCTGCTTGACATGGATCGCAATATCCGCCTCCTGAGCCTCGATCAGATAGACGCCATCCTCGATCTTTTCAAACGAGCCGCCTTTGACCGAATCCACATCTTCGCCGCTTAAACGCAGCATAAACCATGCCTGATCCTCGAAATGCTGAATGGATACATAGATGGTATCCTCCTTCCGCTCCTGCTCATAGGACAAAGCGAGAAATCTCCGGATCCGCAGATCCGACTCCGAAAGCGAGGTCTGCGCAAAGGACGCATACTCCTTCCAGAATGTCGCAACATTCGCCGAGATCTTCTTCATCAGATTCTGCCACGAATCCTCGTCCGACTCAGGATATGTTACCTTGTACAGATCGAGTGTAATATTCGAATAGGCCAAAGCCGTCTCCATGCTTTTCAGCCGGAAATCATCCATAAAAGTGTGTGTCGCACCGGTACTTGTCACGCGCTGCTCCGTAAGTCCCGACGTATCGTATGAGACGATCGGGAAAGTTGCATCGTCTTCGTTGACAACCATTGTTCGAAGCGAGGCATTCTCTTCTGCCGATAAATTCTCTTTCTGCGTCGCATCGCTCAGGTACAACGACCGGAATGCGTAATCTGGTGCATACTGCTTCCAAAAATTACGATCCTGCTGCAGCTTCTCATTGACCGATAGCTGCGAAGTCGTACTTCCGCTCCATCCCGCCTCGTTATGCTCCTCCTTAAGAAGCTTTAAGTAATATTCTACATTGCTTCCGTCCGGTTCTTCGCGATCCTCATAATTAAGCTGCGGCGTGAGCATACACGTCATCTTCATATTCGTCCGCGTATTGAGCGCCGACAGGGACGGCCAGATGACTTCTTTGTATACTGCCTCCGCGGACTGGCTGTACAATTCCTGTATGCGTGTCGCATTTTCCGAGGTGAACGCAGGGAAGTTTGCCACAACCAGATTCTGCGCATTGACCACGGGATAAATGTCATAGGTATTCGCCTCTGCAACCATCGCTTCGAGGATTCCGACTCCGGATATATCCGACAGGAAATCTCCGTTCACGCAGAATACACTTGCATTCTCGGTTCCATGTCTCCAGATCAGCGCCGGAAGCACCATATTTTTTAACGAATTCTCGTCCAATGTTGCGTAAGTCTGTCGCAGGGATGTCGTCATATTCTCCTTGTATACGGAATCAGAAATCAACCCGACCATATACGTCTTGGTACCGGCTCCGGTCACATACCACGGAATTGTGAAATCCATGTCCTGACGCTCCGCAGCTTCCTCCTCGTCCTTCGCCTCATAGATTGCCTCTCCGCCAAGCAGGAAGCCTCCAAACAGATGGGTTCCGGTCAATTGCACCTCATTCTGCAGTACTCTTGATATGCCGAGCAGATCCTTTATCTGGATGCTTCCGCGCAGATGCGCATTCTCTGGCATTCCGGAAAACACAAGGTCAATGCCGTCATCCGCCCAGCGTTTCACGATCGCGTCATCCACGTTGTCCACTACGAGCTGTCCGTCCAGCACGATCATATCCGGTTTGTCCGACTCTAAGTAGGTACATTCTTCCAAAGAAGCATAGCTTGTAAACGCACGCTTCGTGTAGGTACACCACCAGTACACAACGTCGCGGACATTCGAACTCTGCGGACCGACGTATGCCACTTTTTGTGCGGCAGCGTGGACGGCAGATGCATCAAATGTATCCTGTGCCCCCAGATCGGTCCGGTCATTCATCTCGTATTCATTTACACCATATTGATTTAACTGGTTCTTCATCACGCCTGTAAACTGAAACATAAAAAACAGAATCAGAAACATGATCGCGATCGTAACATAATTTCGACGAGATACCATGCGTTTCCTTCCTAAAAATCATAGATTGCTACGTGAAAGTCCGGATCAGCTCCAGCGTCTCCCGGTCAATCACAATATTCGACTTCTTCAGCCGATCGAGTTCCTCGAAGAACTCCTTTTTCTTCTCCACTGTGAAATAATATTTCAGATAACATACATAAGTAGAAAGCTCATCCGGATACAGATCCCGGCTCCGCTCACACCACTTACGCATTCTTTCATACTCTCGCACACCCAGCAGCAGATCACACAGCCAATGGATATAAACCGGCTTCAGCCGGTAATACATCTGCTCATAGAGAAGCAGACACGCCTCCTCCATGATCGCTATAAATTCCGTCTGTTCTGCCTCCTGAAATACATCCTGCGATAAGATGCTGTGCATATATTCGATCAGGATGCATGCATAATCATCCCAGCCTTTTTCCTTGCGGTTGATCGCGATATGCAGCTCCTGCACCTGCTCGCGGAAATCATTCAACACGTCGCGCAGCACTGTTGCTGCATAATGCGACGTCTCGGAATCCTCACTATTGAGTGCCAGCGCAATCGAAGACAGAGACTTCTCAACATCCCCTCGCACAACATTCATCACAAGCGTTCTAAGATTATCCTTGTCACAGACAACAAGCGCTTCCTCGATCGGGACCATATTGCCTTCCTGCTCTTCATCCGCCTTCAGGTGCGTCTCCACGCGTTCCTTGGAAAACACAACGTCCTCCAAGTCCACATCCTGATGAAAAAGCAGATAATACACAAACCACACGGCCAGAAAAAATGCCGGTCCCACAAGCGGGCAGATGATCATGACAATGGTCTTGATCCAATATTCCTTTCTTCGCGGCGCCTTCCATCCGTTACGAACCATGCAGCAGATCAGATATCCGATCGCAACCATTGTATTCAGGATGAGAATCAGCAAAAATACCTGCTCCGATCTTGTCATACAACAATCTCCTCCTGTATCTCACACTGCAATCCGACCTCGCGGAACCGATTCTCAACAAACTGCGCATCTTTTGCATTCGTATTCGCAAGTAGCGCATAGATTCTGCCATCCTCGAATACCCCGACATAATCGCTTTGGCGCATAAGCTTGACGAGTTTCTGTCCGATCTCCTCGCGCGACAGATCGGTTGATGTAATCTGGATCAATGCACACTCAGTCAGCTGCTTCTCGCGCGCATTCATATAAGCCTTAACCAGTGAGTGGAATGCCTCCGGCTCAAGAATGTTAGTACCCTCTATGTAACGCTGCTCCTCAAGCGCAGACATATAGCGGTTGGCACGCAGGACGGCGTTCTGGATCAGATAACCGATGACGGTCAACATGTTTGCCTGCCCGAGCGTCATGCGCTCCCACGGAATGCCCCACACCATCAGGATCAGCTGCATCTCATCCTCGGAATAGATGGCATTGGCCATCAGCGGATAATGCTCATCCATGCTTTTGTTAATGTATACCTTCTTCTCCTTCAGCTCCGCATACATATCCTCCATCTGCGGATAATTGATGGAGTTGCCGAGGCTTCGCGCCTTGGGTGATGTTGCAGAGAAAAGACGGGCGTACGATCGGTTGGCAACCGTATAGATTGCTACATCATGACTTCCCATCAATCGAGCAAGCACTTCTGCCGCGTAGAATAACACCTCGCTCGGCTCGTACTGATCCAGGCTGGAGGTAATCTCATAAATCTTACCGAAACTGTCACTCTGGTTGATGAGCTGTGTGCTCAAAAGTTCCTTCACTCTTATGTTGCTCACGTTGATGTCCGTGATATCATCAATCTGTTTCGACAGATAATCGACTTCGTGCTGCTCTTCCTCCGCGATCACACGCAATCGGTCACGCATATAACCGACGACCAGACCGAGGATCAGAAGCTGCGCGATCCATATGTAAGTGTTATAGTCCAGCATGACATCAAAGCCGCTTCGGTGATACATCTGACGGAAGCAATAGCCTGCCACTGCAAGAAGCGAAGAAAAGATTGCCTGCTGCTGTCCGTGCACGATCGCAAAAAGCAATACATACAACAGATAGAAGTCAATATTCTGAAAATATTCCCGTCCGACCGCGCGGTTATTCAACATAAAAAATGGGATAAAACAGATACAGTTCTCAATAAACGGCAACAACGCCGGCAAAAACGAGCGCGCTCCGTGACGGATTCTCTCCCAAAGCGTGCGCGGCTTGCGGTCGATTGTCACAAAGAGATCGGAATGCTTCTGTATATGCTTCGTAAGTGCGGCAATCTCTGCCTGCGGCTTGTGGAAAATGCGCATGCCAAACTCCTGCTTGTAACGCTCATTCGACAGAATCGGTTCTCTGCGCTGCGTCTTAGGATTCTCCACAATCGTAACATCCCCGCTTAGAGCCGATGCGATCGTCTCTGCGATCAGTCTCTGCGATACCGGTTCACCGGATGAGATCTGGTACAGGTGCTCCTTCACATTCGAAGCAGCGACAACCTGATAGATGAATTCGATGGCATCGCCGACATGAAGAAGTGCTACGCTTTGGTTCTCATCGATCAGAATCTCTCCCGTCTCCAAAGCCTCAATGCACATGCGCGCACAGATATCCTGTGCCTCCTCCGCACGTGTCGGTGTGCCGTATAAATGATCCAATCGTAAGGTTATGACCTGCTTTCCCATATCCTGATAATATTTGCAGATGTTCTCACCCACTGCGATTGCCTGCCCTCTTGTCGTAATCGCTGCACTCGGCTCATCCTCCGTGATCACATAACCATACTCCTGCTGGAATACTTCTTCCGATGACAGATAAATGAACCGTCCCTCGCTGACAGCAAGAAAGGAAAGCAATACGTTCAAAAGTCCGGAAGTATACTTTCCCGCCCAATTCTGTGTACCACTCCACTTAAAGTTATGATCATATGCGCCCATGAAAATGACGGCATCCGGCTGAATACTTGAAAGCACATCCCGGATGCAGGAATCTTCATACGAAAAATGATAACTCTCAAAAATCTTTCTTGAAGCGCGAACCGTCTTCGGTTCTTCCGTCAGAAGAAAGATTCTATGACCTTCTTTATCCAGTTTTTCCACCAGTAATTGGGTAAAATTACTGTTCTTTCCGACTAATAAAATGTTCATATCAAACCTTGCTCCCTCAAGCGCATGATAAACTGCTGCGTGTCTTCTCTCGCCTGCTCCATGGGGATCCCATAGTTCTTCTGAAGTTCCGATGCAATCTGATCCTGCGTCTGTCCGCTTGTATAAGCTTCCCAAATAAACGCAGCACATTCATTTAATTCGATCGGCTTGTGATAAACAAGTCCGTCCTGCTGCATATCAAGCAGCCAGTATCGTCCCGCCGCATGTCGTAATTGATAGCGTCTATCTGCTTCCATCTCTACTCCAAATCATATGCTTATTTAATGCTTTATTATACCATATCATTTTTTTTGCTCCAATAAAGATATCGGAAAAGTTCAGCAAAAGTCCACATATTTTATTAAAATGCCATAATCAGACAAAAAAACACCGCATTATAACAAACAATGCGGTGTGTATGATCCCGATCCTTCCATCAGGATTCCCATATTTTTTTGTCACGGATCATAATCCGATGATTACGAAACCGAATAGTTATAATCCGTCAACTGAAGACTGTCAATTGAGGTTCCGTGATTCAGATGCACGCCAATGATAACGGACGCATTTGCAGCACCATCAAATACAACTTTCACAGTCTGTCCGGAATACGTCAGGTTCGCATCTGCTACCGACGCATCTGCATCGTCAATGGAATCATTAAATGTCAGTGTCAGACTGACCATACCGGTAACATTCGGGCAGTTAACCGTAACCGCTCCTTTTCCGCCGGTAGCCCAGCGATCCATCACTCCCGTATAGCTTACATTCACATGACCGGCACCACTTGCAAGATAAACACCCTCTGCAAGGTTATGGTTTGCAACAATAATCGGGGTCTCATAAGTTCTCTTCATATTTTACCTCCCTGCATTGATAAGCTGCCTCTTTTAACATTTACACTTACGCAAATGTTATCGGATCGTTTTCAACCTGTCTATACAACAAGTTGTTCCATTTTTTAGAATTCTTGTTTTTTATTCTCATCTATACCAAGAATTCGATCATTTACCTGCGTGAACTTGCCACCATCCATATTTTTCCGTACAAAAGGCACTCCCTCGCGCACATAAAAAACATTGTCCTCCAGCAGCGCATCCGGATTCTCCGACGGACTGATCGTTCCTCCCAGATCATCGTAGCTGATGTTGCCGCGGAAGGTATTATGGATAGCCTCCTGCAAACAAAACATCACGCAGCCGCCCTCGTTCATCCTGCTGTAATTGTATTCATAGACCGTTCCATCCCCGGAATCCGCATCATATGCCATACCATCCTGATTCAATCTTGTATCTGTGACTTCATTATAGCAAAATAATGCATCCTTACACTTCCACGGCCAGATGCCTGCCGCTACCTTCCCCATTCTCTCGCCCGGTTCACAATAGATTCTGTCATTGATCTCACAGGCGATGGAATCTGCCATATTATGTTCGATCAGCGGACGCAGCGCATACATTGCCGTAATGCCGTCCCCTCCGGCTGCTTTCACATAATTATCACAGATCCGTATATTTTCATGCCCGTACTTTAAAAAAGTCTCTTCCTCAAGTTCCGCTCCCTGAAATTGTTCATGTGCATAGGTGTAGCCCACTGCAATCCCCCAACGACTTACCCGATACACAAAACAGCCTGCAACCGTGACATCCTGATAACGCGCAACACCCGTAACCTCCTCAAATTGCGGGCGCAGCGCCGTCATGTAGATACCACCGTTATTCATATGCTTATCATACACATTTCCATTTACATCATGGATCAGCAGATTCCGGAGCGTAATTCCATGCCGCACGCCTTTGTCCTTCGCAACGACCGCAACGCCGGTACGATTCATCTTATCCCCAAGCGAATACCGTTCTCCAATCATTTCTCTGCCTTCATTGGTGATCTCCAGATCCTCTACCACGATATATTCCGCATCATACAACAAGACTGCCGAAGATACATAGCCATGATATACATGCGTTGGCGCATCCAGCGGATTCCCATAATCCTGATACCAGATTCCCTGTCCGCAGGCTTCGATACGCGGCGCGGCTCCGTCCCCATATGCCCCGATCACAATCGATGCATCCTCGCTGCCGCTGTCCGTCACCTGCAGATACTGTCCGTAAAATACACTGCCGCGTTCAAGCAAAACCTTATCGCCAGGCTGCAGTCTTGTATGATTGATTGCAAAAAGACTGGCAAATGCGCTTTCGCGTGTCAGTCCATCTTTTAAATCATTTCCGTTCTTCGAACTCACGTAATACGTCCTGGATAAGTTCGTCATACGCATCCTCCCGTAACCGCTTTTCGATGATCTGTTCTACTTCTTCATATGTGAAAAAGTCCCCATGATACCGTCCAAACAAATCCATGTTTTGTTCGTAAAAAGCTTTTTTTTCCTGCTCCGCAAAGTCCGGACACAGACCGGTCTTTCGAACCGCCTCAACCGGCTGGACAAAATCCAGCTTCAGGCGCGTCAATTCATACTGCAGATACGCCGGCGCCGAAAAATAACGCGGTCCGTAGAACCGTTTATTCTCCTGTTCCATCGTCTGCAGCATCTTGTTATGTTCCTGACGCCTTTTTTCCAATCCTTCCCATGAAGGATCCTCCAACAGACCAAGCTTTTGAGCCAAAAGGAAGGCGCCCTGCGCCTCCCTCAAGTCCTCTTGTTTCAAACAATAATTTTGCTGCATTATTTCACTGCTCCTGTAATTCCGTTTGCAAAGCTCTTCTGTAAGCATAAGAAGATGACTGCTGTCGGAAGTGTACAAATCAATACTCCAAGCATCAGCATGCCGTAGTCAACACTGTATCCACTTTTCAGGTTTGCTACAAGCATCGGCATGGTGATCGCCTTGTTATCCTGTAAAATGATCGTTGGCCACAGATAATTGTTCCATGCATTCATGAACGTTACCGTCATAGCAGCTCCGTAAGTAGATTTCATGACCGGAATAAACATCCGGAAGAAAATCTGGATCTCACTTAAGCCCTCAAGCCGTGCCGCCTCGATAATATCGTGCGGGAATGAGCGGGCCGCCTGTCGGAACAGCATGATCATAAACGGCGTGGAAATGGATGGAAGCGCAAGCGCGATCCATGTATTAACCAGCTTCCAGGAAGTAAACATCTTGAACAATGGAATCATGATCGCAACAAACGGAAGCATCATCGCAAGAAGCAGAATGCTCATTAATACATCCTTCCCCTTGTCATGATAGATCTCAAATCCATATCCGGAGATCGAACATACAAGCAGTGTTACGATTGTGATAATGATCGCATTGCGGAAGGAATTAAACATTGCAAGGCCAAGATTCTGCATATCAATCAGTGTCTTAAAGTTCTCAAAAAGATACGAACCCGGAATCAGACGTCCTCTGACGACATCAACACTTGTATTGGTTGCTCCGCAAAGCATGTAATATAAAGGAAATGCAGAGAGTGCACTTGCCAGAATCAATACTATGTAGGAAATTATTTTTTTCGTCTTAGTCACGTTTGTCACCTACTTTCATCTGAATTGCAGACAGAATCGCTACCATTACAAGAATACATACGGACAAGGCTGCCGCATAATTAAATTTCGGTGTCTCAACAAAAGAGATATTGTAGATGTAATGTGCCAATGTCATGGTTGACTTACCCGGTCCTCCGGCAGTCAGGTTCATAGACTCATCAAACAGCTGCAAGGTTCCCGATGTTGACATAATGGCAGTCATAAGGATTGTCGGCTTCAAAAGCGGAATCGTAATCTTTATAAACTGCTGGAACGGGGTCGCACCATCAATGTAGCTTGCCTCGTACACCGAATAATCAATATTCTGCAATCCTGCAAGATAGAATACCATATTATAACCGGTCCATCTCCAGATCAAAGCGATCACAATGACCCAACGCGCCGGCCAGGTACTCTGAAACCAGTCTACCGAAGATAATCCAACGGCCATAAGTGCCCGGTTCACAACTCCGTCCGGAGCAAACAATGACTTAAATATCATGGAATAAGATACAAGCGATGTCGCACACGGAAGGAAGATCAACGTACGGAAAATTCCTTTTCCTTTGATCTTCGGGCTATTAAGAAGCTGTGCCAGGATCAGTGCCAATACCAGCATGATCGGTACCTGAATCAAAAAGTAAAAAAAGGTATTAAACAGGCACTGCTGAAAGGTTTTATCCTTAAGAATTCTGGCATAATTAGAAATTCCTGTAAAGGTTCCATTTGTCTTTCTGAAGGATAGCAGGAGTGCCTGCGCCATCGGATAAAAACAAAATACAAATATCAGGATCGCTGCCGGAAGCAAAAACGCCCATCCGGTAAGATTATGCCTTTTTTCCAAACTTACTTTTGCTTTCTTCTTTTCCATGTTTCTCTCCTACAACAGTACCGGGAACGCATTCCTGCACCCCCGGTACTGTCCTGTTATTTACATTCGATGATTATTCACCAATATTAAACTCAACGGTATCCTGAGCGTTTTTGATTTCGCTGTCGATATCAGCACCGTTCTGTACTACGTTTGTAATCGCATCTGTTAATGCACTTCTGATGTCGGAGTAGTATGCACCGTAATCAATTCCCGGAACCTGTCCTGCGAACTCTACGATATCCTTATATACTGCCTGTCCGCCATAGAACTCTGAAGACTCATTGTAAACATCAGAATCAGCTGCAGGTAAGTAGCTTGCGATTGCTCCGGCATTTGGAAGAAGGTCATCATATAACTCTACGCTTCCACCGAAGGTTGTCTTAATAAAGTCAAATGCAAGGTCTGTGTTCTTGCAGTTAGAAGATACTGCCCAGCTTGCTCCACCACAGTTTGCGTAGTTTGTAGCGCCTTCAACATCATCTAACTTAGGCATATTAACGATTGCCCAATTTCCGGACTGGTCATCAGCCGCCTGGATAGAAGACATGATCCAGCATCCCTGGATGACACCGGCTGCCATGCCCTTGTTCATAGAAGCAATATACTGATCCCAATCTGTATAGTCAACCATGATTCCCTCATCGATCAGCTGCTTGTATGTCTCGATTGCTTTCTTGAGTGCCTTATTTCCAACTAAATCAATCTTGCCGTCTACCATTGGAGAAGCACCGGCTGACTGAAGCATCTCGATGATAATCTCAGATCCGCCTGAAGAAGTAAGCATCGGAACATGATTCTTGTCAACAACCTTCTTTGCAAGTTCCATGAACTCTGACCATGTTGTATCCTTGAAATCCTCAACCTTAAGGCCTGCTGCCTCAACCATATCCGAACGGATTGCCATAATGGTAGCACCGTTATCAAATGGTACACCATAGTTCTTTCCATCAACTGTAGAATCAGCTAACTTACCGGCTGAAAACTGTGTGAAGTCAATTCCGGAATCTGTTAAATCGGTAAAGATGTCAGGATAGTTTGTTACATCCTTGTGGTAGGAATAATCCTGCATTAAGAAGATATCCGGCAGGGTGCTGTAATCACCGGCCTCAGCAGCTGTAATCAGAGCTGTCTCGATATCTGTATATACCTTTTCCTGAATATCCAGCTTAAAGTTTGGATGATCCTTCTGATAAATCTTTTCTGCCTGCTGCAAAGCATAGATGTTGAAGTTTGGATCCCATGCCCACACTGTAAGAGTCTCATCTGCCTCGTCCCCCGCTGCAGCCTGTGTTCCATCATTTTTTACATCATTGCTTCCATCCTTGTTGTCTGTGCCGCTTCCGCATCCGGCGAACATAGACATTGTCATTGCCGCTACTAAAAGAGCCCCTAATACTTTCTTTTTCATTATAGTTTCCTCCTTATACTTTGAACAGTACTTACTTTATAAAATATGAAACGCATACCTTTGCCTTTCATAAGTTACCTTTACTCAATATCATCCACCCAGCGCATCTCGCCCGGCTCCAGATCCAGCTCATATACACAGCGGCCCTTGATATATACATCGGTGTGCTGTGCTTCCGAGGAATTGTTGATTACGGCAAGCTTTCCGGTTTTCCGGAACACCGCCACTTCGGTATCAACATTCGTTACATAGTAACGCTTCATCTCATTCTCCATGCCTGCCGCATAATAGATCGCGCGGAGAAGAATCCGACAGTTCTGCGGAGAATACGGAAGACCTGCAAAATATACGCTGTGTCCTTTTCCATATTCATTAACCACCAGCTGGCTATACTCTCCATCCATTGCGAGGATCTGGTAATTCTTACCCTGTGCATAGATCCGGCTTGTTCCCTCACCGAAATCCACATCCCCATCAATATCTTCCAGAATAAAGTGGTTGGAATCCATCTCATTATACTTATCCGTGCTGAGAGAGAAGCACATCTCACGGTCCACGCCAAGTACATCGGACAGCTGGAAGTATCTTCCCTGATGCTGATAAGCCGTCGGCTCACCAACTCCGATGAATCCGCCTCCTTCATCAACGAAGCGACGAATGTTTGTCACCACAGCCTCATCGATCCAATTTTCAGCACCACTGAATGCTGTATAGGCATCTCCAACATTGATGATTACCCTGATATCCTCCGGGACACCATTTCTTACATCATCAAATGAAATAAATTCAACATCAAACGGCATTCCGCTTAAGCACTCCAGCACGCCCTCCGCAGAATATGTCTCTCTATGCCAGATTGCGTGATGTACCTGATTGGACATCCACTTTCTCTGTCCTCCCCAGCAATTGAGGATTGCCACCTTAAACGGTGCTACATAAGCGGCTGTGCCCTGCATATTTTCATGAATCTCGCGGAACTCGGTAACAACTTTCTGGATTTCATCAATAAATCCCGGCCAGCTGCTTGCCAGCTTTAAGTATCCGCCATATCCGATTCTGTCTAATGGGGAACGGAGAAGTGCGCGTCTTGCTTTTCTCCAGTTGTCTCTCGCTTCTCCGATCGGATCTCCTCCCTCGCAGAACACATCCGGGAAGAAATATGGCAAAAGACGTCCCTCTGTATAGTTAACACCTTTAATATCTGAAATCATGCGAAGCGTCACACCGCTTCCAACAGAACCTACGACTGCATCCAGCCCGATTCCCGCAAAATATTTACCATATGGTTCTGTTCCGATCCAATGATCGCCAAGGAACATCATTGCTTCCTTACCATAGGAATGAACGATATCCACCAGTTCTTTCGCGAGCGCACATACTTCCATCTGTTGGAACTCGATAAAGTCGCGGAACTCTTTACTCGGCACACGGAACATGCTATTGTGGTATCCCTGATCGACAATAAATTCCGGTCGGAATTGATAGCCTGCCCACTTTTCAAATTTCTCTAAAATGTATGGGCTCACACTCGCGCTATATCCAAACCACTCAACGTATTTTTCACGTTTTTTGTCATCAAATGTCAATGTAAACTGATGGAAAAATGTAGTAAAGCGGACAACGTCTATATGAGGATTTTCCTCGCACCATTTCTTAAGCTTTTCTTTTACATATTTCTGGGTTTTCGGTTGTCTCACATCATACGTCAGCTGATGCGGTGTGTCTTTCCAATCATTTGTAAGGAAATTGTACATATGCACCGGATCCCAGATTAAAAATGCCAGAAAACTTACCGTATATTCATGATATGGTGTTGTCTGGATCAAAACCTCGCCTGAACCCTCGTCAAATTCCCACTGATCGATAGGAACAACCTCCCCGGTCGTCCGGTCGATTACTTCCCACCAGCGTTTCGGATCATCCAAGGTGTTTACCTTCAGCTGCTCCGTGTGGAATCCTTCCATAAGGCGGATACGAAGACTCTCGCCTCTTGCAGTTACCCGGTTACTGATCAGGTATTCCTGCTGAATCTCATCCGGATTCTGGCTTGCCCATTCATTGTCTTTTCTGGTTGTATAATAAGTAGCATACTTTTTAACTGGCTCTGACAAAAGTGCATCCGGCATTACCGTTCCGTCGCAATCTCTTAATGCATCGGCTCCTAAGAGATTTTTTAAACGTATTGTTTCATCAATGACATCTGCGTCCGTCGGCAGTGTCAATCTTCCCTTCATCAACATTATTTCCTCCAAATCACTTTTGTTCTATTTGTTTATAGCTAGAGTATAATATCTGCAACTGTTGATATCAACGTTTTTGTTGCTCGTTTTATTATTTTTTTTGCTTTTTTATTACTAAAATACTGTTTTTTTACATTTTTTTGTGTATAATATGCCTAAGGTATCACTTTGCATCTACTTTTTTTCGTCTTTTTTACGAAACGATTTTTAAAATATTGTTTTTTTATATATTTTGCGTAAAAAATGAACAATTCCAAAAATAGTATAAAATGATAATAATTGAGGGGGCTTTCTTTATGAGTAATGAATTTATCAATCTGGATTCCGGCAGCAACACCCGCGAAGACTTCCAGCTTCGCTACATTTCCATCTCCAAGTACGAGGGCGACTGGCAGTCGCTCCCACACACGCATCAGTTTTCAGAGCTTTTCTACGTTCTGAGTGGAGAGGGTGCTTTCTATATTGAAGACGATAAAATTCCTGTGAAAGCGGACGATCTGATGATCATCAATCCTCATGTCGAACACACGGAAAAAACGCTTCCAAATGATCCGATGGAATACATTGTATTCGGTGTCGAAGGACTGGCTTTCTCTTTTATTGATCCGGATCAGGACAACACCAAAGGATACAGCTTCTACAGTTACGGCTCGGACAAGAATCAGTTTATCAATTTTGCACAGTTGATGATGCGTGAATTCCAGGAAAAAAAGCCCGGCTTCGAGAAAGTATGCCACGGATTGCTCCAGGTTCTTCTTGTATATATTTCACGCAAGCAAAATCTGTCCGTGATCTCTGACTCTTCCTTCCAGTTGTCCAAGGAATGTGCTCTTGCCAAACGCTATATCGATGCAAATTATGCCAAGAATATTACTCTTGATTCTTTAGCGGAGATTACGCATATTAACAAATTTTATCTGGCACACTCTTTTACAGAATGCATCGGCCAGTCTCCGATCAACTATCTGACCGACCGAAGGCTGGAAGCCTGCAAGGAGCTTCTGACATCCTCGAATCTTTCTGTCGCTCAGGTTGCCTCAAGCGTCGGATTCTCATCCCAGTCCTATTTTTCACAAATCTTCAGGAAAAAGACCGGTATGACGCCGAGACAGTATCGGAATCGCTATGCGAAATAAGCCGTTTTTGTAAGTTTTGCACAAAAAATCGTTCCATTTTTTGTGATGTTTGGCAACACTTTTGGAACAACCCATGCTATTATAATAACCGTAAAAACCCCCCAATACATTATATAAAGTTTTACTATCCCCATAGTAAAATACCTTCTCCTAAAGAACAGCGATCGATAGCTGTTCTTTTACTTTACACAAAAAGTGGGGCGATGCATATGCATCGCCCTGCTTATTCTCCCTTTTCTTTTCTGTTTCCCTATTTTCTACGCATCCGACCGGGAATATGCATTCTTCATCTGATTACTCAGTTCAAACAACACTTTGTCGAGTGTTGCCAAAGCTTCTACCTTTAACATCTCCGCGATCTCCTCATTTGCCTGCTCACGGAGCGTGCGGCGCTTCGCTTCGTCCGGCTCTGCGGCAAGCAGTGCATCAAACTTGTTGATCAGTTCGTGGCTTTTCGCCAGAACATGCTCCTGATACCGCTCGATATGAAAAAGCGACTTGCGGTAGGACGCATCCGCCATCGCGGCGATCATGCGGCTGGCCCAGTAGAAGTTGTCTGTCGACACTTCGCCCGTCGTGTTGCCGAGATATTTCGGCACCTGGTTCACATCCGTGTAGAAAGGTGCTACCACATTGAACGCATTCGAACCATATGCCACCCACTCGATCGTGCGGCTGTCCTCGGCATGATCCGGTCTCATCTGGATGATAGACAGGAAATCGTTGCGGTTGATACCGATGGAACGATACGCGCCCGCCATGGATTTATCGCCGTACGGAAGATATGGATCGTACGGTGTTCCCTGAAAATGCGCAGAGAGCACATACTTGACGTCTTCCACCGTAATCTTCTTCTCCGGCTTCATGCACCATGGAATATCATCGGAAAAAGGCGTAAAGTCTGCATTTGTGCCGTCCCATACATATGTGTGCGGATTAAGGCAGCGCTCCATGTACCACGCACGCGGCGTGTTGTAGACATGGTCAGAATCATCGTGGCTTCCGAAGATTTCACGCGGATTGACAGATCCGTCCATCGACAGGTTCAGATGGTTCTGCGCAATGAAATCTGCCAGATCCGGTGAGCACATGAAGTCCTTCTGCTCACCCAACGCATCTTCCATATCAAATGCATCCATACCAAACTGGTTTGGCATCACAACATACACATCATCCGGCACACGGCGCGCGATCCAGTGATGACCGCCGATCGTCTCAAGCCACCAGATTTCATCTTTATCCTGAAAGGCAATTCCGTTCATCTCATACGTTCCATACTGTTCCAATAACATGCCAAGACGCTTAACACCTTCTCTTGCGCTATGAATGTATGGCAGAACAATGTACACGATATCTTCTTCGCCGATGCCTCCTGCAATTTTTTCGCCATCCTCCGCCGACTGATAAATCACAAGCGGATCAGCTCCAAGCACACGCGGGTTGGATGTGATCGTCTCCGTCGCTGTCATGCCGACATGTGCTGCATTCACACCACTTGCAGCCCAGATTCCTTCGCCTTTTACCGCGTTTGGCATCGCGGTATACTGCATCGGATCATCCGGAAGCTTAATCTTCACATGTGAAATAACTGATTCATACTCGCGCGGCTGTTCCTCCGGATGGATGACCGCAAATTTCTTAGGTGTAAAGTGTCCGGCTCCCGAATCATCGTTTCTTGCGATCATCGTCGAACCGTCGTAGGAAGCGTTCTTTCCTACCAGAATTGTTGTACAAGGCATATGTGATTCCTCCTCTATCCCTATTATACTATGTAAAATAGGACGCGATTCCATGAATCACGTCCCTTTTAATATCTATCATATAAATCTTTGCACTCCCTTATCTTGCTGTTGTCGTTCCTATGCACACTTAATGTGGACAGAATCTGCGCAAACAATTCGTAAGAATTGCGCAAATTTGTCAGGTATCGAATTTCAGCTCAAAGTTTGTGTACATTCGCCAGATGAACTGTTGCGAAGTGGGGTCCGTCTGTGGCAAATACTATTTCAAGTATATGCCATGGACGAACCTCACGATGCAACTGTACAGATGTCGAATGAACATAAACCATCAAATGAGCTGAAAAAGATGCCGACAAATTCGCAATTTGAAACGAGTTTCGCAGATTCCTGCCCATATTAAGTCGTGCAGGAAATGACTCAGCTCAACCTTTGAGTGCAAAGGTAAAATTTATTTAGATGTTCAGCAGATCACTGAATACCTTTAATGCGCCGTCTGTCTCATGAGCAAGCACGCGCTTTGCAAGGACTTTACCAAGCTGAACGCCTTCCTGATCGAAACTGTTGATGTTCCATAAAAATCCCTGGAACATTACCTTGTTCTCGAAGTGTGCAAGTAAAGCACCCATAGACTTCGGATTTACCTGATGTCCGATGATGATGGAAGATGGACGACCACCCTCGAAGTTCTTGTTGCGGTTCTCGTCTGCCTTACCACATGCGAAAGCAACGATCTGTGCTGCGACGTTCGCGCAAAGCTTCTGCTGGCTTGTGCTTCCCTGAATATCAACGTCTGTACCGATCTGGCTGTTCTTGTATCCAACGAACTGCAGTGGAACGATATCTGTTCCCTGATGCAGTAACTGATAGAAGGAATGCTGTCCGTTTGTTCCAGGCTCACCGAAGATAACCGGACCTGTCACATAATTGATTGGATCACCAAAACGGTTGACGGACTTACCGTTGGACTCCATATCCAGCTGCTGTAAATGTGCCGGGAAGCGGCTGAGTGCCTGTGAATAAGGCAGTACAGCGGTGCTTGGGTATCCGAGCACGTTACGCTCATAGACACCGATCAAAGCGTCAAGCATTGCTGCGTTCTTCATAACATCATCATTTGCTGCAAGCTTATCTTCCTCTGCTGCTCCGTCTAAGAAATCTGCAAATACTTCCGGTCCGAAAGCCAGTGATAATACGGCTCCGCCGACAGCAGATGTAGAAGAATAACGTCCGCCAATGTAATCATCCATAAAGAAAGCTGCCAGATAATCATCACTCTTAGCGAGTGGAGATGTCTCACTTGTTACAGCGATCATATGGTTCGAAGGGTTCAGTCCTGCATTCTTTAATGCGTCCTTAACGAAAGACTCGTTTGTTAATGTCTCAAGTGTTGTACCTGACTTAGATACAAGTACGAAGATCGAATGTGCAACATCGATGGAATTTAATACTGCTGCTGCATCATCAGGATCTACGTTACTGATGAATTTGGCTTCCATCTTGAATGTATTGTTCTTCTTAGCCCAGTTCTCTAATGCAAGATACATCGCACGAGGACCAAGGTCACTACCACCGATACCAATCTGAACAACAGTTGTAAATTTCTCACCTGCCGCATTCGTAATCTCACCAGCGTGAACCTTGTTCGCGAAATCTGCGATGCGGTTCTGCTGCTCTACATAGAATGCACGCTTATCAACACCGTCTGCGGTAACAGCATCACCGAGCTGTCCACGTGTCATATGATGAAGAACCAGTCTGTTCTCTCCTGTGTTGATCACTGCTCCGTTGTAGAGTTCTTTAAACTTATCCGCAAGCTGAGCCTCGTCAGCTAACTTAACAAGTGCTGCAAGTACGTTATCATCTACTGCTTTTGCAGCATAGTTATAAGTAAAGCCTGCTGCCATCGGGATGCTGTAATTCTTTACACGCTCCGCGCCGTTCTCACCGGTCATAACCTCTGCAAGATTGACCTTTGCGGTATCCTTCAGCTCCTGATAGGATGCAAGTGTATCCAAATTGTTCCAGGTAACCATGGTCGTTCCTCCTTAAATCTATCCCATTCTCTTTTAATTATTTGTAACCTCTGTGATTATACTATTTAATTTCCCAGAGTTCAAGTCCGTCATTCGACAGAAAAGACAGTATTTACGCGTGTTTCCACGCAATCAAAGCTATCTTATATCTTTTCTGCGATGCAAAAAACTGTGATTTTTCACAAGATTCGCTGTGGTACAAATCTATATAAGTCCCTGTACCAGAATGATCAGGATAAGGATCGGAAGCACAAATTTAAAATACGGGTGCAGCCACCGCGCAATCTTAATGCCTTTACCGGTATTCGCTTCCTCGAGATAATTGTCAAATCCCCATCCCCACTTCGTCACGCAGAACAGGAGATAAACGAGCGATCCGAGCGGCAACAACAGATTGCTGACGATGAAATCCTCGCTGTCTAACACATCTCGCGCACCAATCAGATGCAGATCACTCCAGATGTTATAACCGAAGACGCAAGGCAGACTCGCAATCAAGATGATAACACAGTTGATCAAAGCAGCCTTGTTACGATTCCAGCCAAACATATCGATACAGAATGACATAATATTCTCAAACACTGCGATAATGGTTGAAAAGCTTGCAAACGTCATGAACAGGAAGAACAAAGTTCCCCAAAGTCTTCCGCCCGCCATATGGACAAACACGTTCGGCAGCGTCACGAAGATGAGTGACGGACCGGCCGTTGCCTCAACACCGTAGCTGAAGCATGCCGGGAAAATGATAAGACCTGACATGATTGCCACAAACGTATCGAGCGCACAGATTCTAGCGCCTTCGCCGGCAAGCGAATGAGCTCTTCCCATGTAGCTTCCGAAGATTTCCATCGCCGCCACACCCAGACTCAGGGTGAAAAAGGCCTGATTCATCGCAGCCGAGATCACGTTTCCAAATCCGACCTGCTTTACTGTCGTCAGGTTCGGAACCAGATAGAACCTGATTCCCTCCGCTGCCCCGGAAAGCGTAAAACTGTGTACCGCAAGCACAATGATCAGCACAAGAAGTGCAGACATCATGACTTTGCTGACTTTCTCAAGTCCGTTCTGTAACCCTCTGCTGCATACAAGGAATCCTGCGAGTACCGTCACGACCATCCAGAATGCCATCTGCTTCGGATCCGCCAGAAGATTACTGAATACAGCTCCGGTCGCCTCGGCATCCATTCCCGCCTTAAATTCTCCGGTCAGAAATTTGTAAAAATAAGTGACCATCCACCCGGATACGGTCGTGTAATACATCATAAGCATCACGCAGCCGAAGATTGCTACCCAGCCGTGCAGATGCCACTTGCTGCCCGGCTTCTCAAGCGCCTGATACGCCTGAACCGCGCTTTTTCTGCTGGCGCGTCCGACCGCAAATTCCATCGTAAGTACCGGAAGTCCCATGATCACAAGAAAGATGAGGTACAGCAGCACAAACCAGCCGCCTCCGTTCTGCCCCGCAACATACGGGAAACGCCAGACGTTTCCGATTCCGATCGCACACCCGGCGCTCACAAGCAAAAATCCCAGACGCGATTTAAATGATTCTCGTTTCATATAAAATGGTATCCCCTTAGTATTTGTTATAAAAATCCGTCGCACTCGTTCTGTGCAACAAGTGATTGTCACCCTGCGTTTTATGGTCTACGCATTGCACAACTCTGTGACAACTTCGTTGATCACCTTGCCGTCTGCCTTGCCTTTAAGTTCCGGCATAATGGTCTTCATGATCTGTCCCTTGTTCTTAGTCGCAATCACATCGGCAAATTTCTCCTGTACGATTGCAAGAACTTCCTCCTTAGAAAGAAGCTTCGGTGCGTACTCCTGCATGATGTCATGGCGCTTCTGATATTCAGCGATCAGTTCCGTACGATCCTTCGGACAGGAATCGATCTGTTCCTGCACGGTCTTGAGTTCCTTCATGATCGTTGTATTTACCATATCTTCCGGAATATTCTCGCGGCATCCGGCATCGATTGCATTCTTCTTTACTGCCGAAACGAGAGAAGAGATTGCGTCTTTGCGCTCTTTGTCATGTGCCTTCATTGCTGCGATCATGTCTTTTTGTAACTGTTCGATTGTCATTGTATTTTCCTCCTAAAATATATTTTTAAATCCATACCGCTCCAGGTCCACCTTGCCGTCCTGCACTTCGATTCCATCCGCTTCAAGTCTTCGCGCCTGCTCCCCGGCTCCGCCGAAAGCGAATGCTCCCGACAATTCTCCCTTCGCATTCACCACGCGAAAACACGGGATATGTTCCGGATCCGGATTCTTGTGCAACGCATTGCCCACGACGCGTGCCATCTTACGGTCACCCGCCATCTCTGCAACCTGTGCATAAGTCGCCACACAGCCTTTCGGAATCTTCTTGACCGCCTCGTAGATGCGCTTCGTCGGACTGTCTGTCACAAGTTCGTAACTGAGCACGATCATGCGCCGGATCTCCTCGTCCGGGATGCTTCCATCCAGGATCACAGTGTTCCAATGCTCCTTATTCTGATGGTACGCCGGGATGACTGCCGCGTATGCGCCGCGCCAGATTTCCCTCCAGTCGGCATCCACTTTCAGATTCAGATTGATTGATCCGTTCCGCTCGTATGTCCACAGGAACGCTTTGTCGCTTCCTTTGACCCGGACAAGCTGCCAGTTGTCATCATGAAAAGGCGCTGCCTGATACGTGTCCGGAAACGAAAGTCCATATGCGAGCGCTTCGTCTCTTGTTGTCATATAATTTACCCCTTAAAAAGAGATCGTGTGATCATGCGGCGTCCACACGCAGTCTCGTGTGATTTCCTCAAGCGACGCAACACCACACATCTTCATCGTATCTTCCAGCTCGCTGCCGATCTTGTCAATGTAACTCTTGACGCCTTCTCGCGCGCCACCGTACACCGCTGTCACGAATGGCCTTGCAATAATCACTGCATCCGCGCCAAGCGCCAATGCCTTAAAGACATCGGTTCCCGAACGGATTCCACCATCCACGAAGATCTTCATGGAGCCATCCACCGCATGCGCGATGTCTTCCAGCACTTCGGCAGTTGCCGGACACTGATCCAGCACACGTCCGCCGTGATTTGACACAACGATCGCAGACGCGCCTGCTTCTTTTGCCTTCAAAGCGCCTTTTGCAGTCATAACGCCTTTTACAATAAACGGCACACCTGCGGCCTGCGCAACCTCATGGAGTTCCTCCACGGTTTTGCTGCCCGCCGGCGGATCCAGATTCTTGAGGAACGGAAGTCCCGCTGCATCCACATCCATCGCTACCGCGAAAGCACCAGACTCATGCACCATCTTCATCTTCTCACGGATCGTCTCGATGTTCCAAGGCTTTACAGTCGGAATGCCGAGTCCGCCAGCCTTCCTGATTGCCTCTGTTGCAGCGACCATTACGTTGCCATCTGTGCCGTCGCCGGTGAATGCAGCGATACCAAATTCCGCACACGAAGAAACCAGTATATCATTATAGGAAATGTCGTTTAAACAATCGCCATAATGCAACTGCACCGCGCCAACCGGTCCCGCGAAAAACGGATACTTGAAGCTTTGACCGAACAGATGCAGACTTGTGTCAACCGGCCGGTTCTCAGCGATCGTGTCCATCTGCACACGGATTTCCTTCCATTTATCATAATTGCGTTTCGCGGTATCCCCGACACCTTTGGATCCCGGTCCCGGCATCTGGCTCCCGCACGCGCGCCCGTTGCACTCATTACAGGCTTTGCAGTAATTTCCGATACGGCCTCTCGCCGCCTCGATACATTCTGCGTAGTTCATCATGCTACCTTCTTTCATTTATTGCTTCCATAACGATTCAGACTCCCACCACACATTCACGAAAACGCACGAGACAGAATCGTTACCCTATGAATTAGACTAGCATCCCGAATTAAGAAAGTCAATATCATACAAATAAGGCGCACAGCCTTCTCCATACAAAGTAATCCGGCCATGCGCCTTATTTATTCTTAACGATTTAATTTTATTATTTATTCTACATTCTTGAGTGCCTGATCCATCGGAATCTTCTTGATTCGCTGGAAGTCAAGAATCATAACAATCACGTATCCGATCAGCACGAACGCGAACATCTTCACGTAACTGATTGTCTCCATATGGAAGCTAAACCAGCCGCTGTATGTCATGAGAATCTCTTTCCATGCGAAGTTCATAACCCACACCCCGACCGCCACCGTGAGTACATCGATGACAATCATAACGATTGTGGTCGAAAGCAGATAGAGACTTGCAATCTCGCGGTTCTCGTAGCCAAGAATCTTTGTCATGGAGATCGCATTCTCATTCTTCTCGATGATCAGTTTCGTCAGAAGATAGATCATCGCCATGGACAACAGGATGCACAACACCTGGAAATACTTCATGTAGGAACCCATCGAGTGATCCAACTGATCGCACATCTTCGTGATGTCGCGCTTGGTGATCGTCGAAGCGATCATATCGCTGTCAATATCCGTAATCTTCGCATCGGAGAAAAAGCCGGAAAATGCATCATCATCCAGATCAAACACTTCGCGATACTGATCGATCGGCATAAATACCGCGATTGACTGGCACTTATCATAAATGCCGCAAACCTTGAAGTTATAAGAATCGTCCGTATATTTCTCTTCCAATTTGATGGTATCGCCAATCGCAATTCCATACTTATCCGCGTATGAATTGGAAATGTACACTTCATTCTTCTCAAGTGATTCCAGATCCGAAATCTTGATATACTGACTGTCATCCACAACGCCGTATGTCGAGATCTCCTCGTCCAAAGCGTCTGACCGCTTCACGAGCGACTTCATCGCAAAGTTTTCCGCATCCTTATTGTCCGTCGTCACGATCGAACCATCCGCGTTCTGATAGGTTTTCAGCACATACTGATACTTCGTAAACATAAGGTTCGACGCATGCTTCTGATAATAAGTAAGTGTATCCGGCATACCGACTGCCATCGCCAGCATCACCATGATAAAGCAGATGCCGACAAACAGGATCAGATAATTCGATATATTCTGGAACATGATACGCACGCGGAAGCGACTCATAAACTTCCAATGAGGAAGACGGATCGCCTTTTTCCGCTTGGATTTCTTTAAGTCATGGCGCAGAAACTGCAGCGGAGTATGTCGCAGCATGCGCATGATAACGATCAGATTGACCACAAACATCAGGATGATCGGAACCACCGTCGTCTTCACGAACGCATCCGGGTTCCAGACCGTCTCATAGGTCGGCAGACTGTAGCTGTTGTAATACATGCCTACCACCACGTTTTTGAACACGGTATAACCCAGAATATTTCCGACGATCGCCGCCAGAAATGTCACGATTACCGGCATCGACAGGTAATGGCGCACCAGCTCGCCACGCGTGTAACCCGATGCGCGGAGCGTACCGATCGTCGAAGATTCTTTTGAAATCGTATTGCTGATCGTCACACCGAAGATAAAAGCGATAATGATGATCAGGATGTCAAGGATCACACCGCCCATCGACATATCCGATCCCATATCGTCGGTTGCGAAGTTGATCGCCGGATTGCCGTAACTCGGGACATAATCCTTGAGTTCGTTGCCATGCAGCATTGTCTGTGCGGCAAGCACCTTGCGGAAGTCATCGGACAATGCCTTCTCTTCCTTCTCGTCTGCAGGCGCATCCTTATATTTCCAGGCATATGCATAATGGATGGATTCCCCTAACCGGTCAAAGCCCTCATCTGTGACCATCGCCACATCAAACTTGATCGCATCAAACATCAGATCCGTTGTCTTCTCATGAAGCGTCGAATAATTGACGTACGCAATCAATCCAACCACTTCGAATTTCTCACCGCCCACGCGGATCGTGTCACCGACTTTCATGCCGACATTGTCCGCATGCATACGATCCACCGCGATCTCATTCTCATTCTCCGGCAGCCGTCCGTCCAGCACACACGCTAAGTTTATATTATCGGTTTTGGCAAAAACGCGCACGGTTCCATCATTCTTGCCGTCATTGTTGTTGTCTTCCTTCTCATTTCGGAAGAAATTCTCGTAGATTATAACCGGAACGTCGCTCGCATCTTCTTCCTCCTTGCCAGTAATTGCAGACATATCCACCTGCTCGCCACTCTCCACATCCTTGATCAGATCCGAGTCTGCTTTCTCGCTCCACTCGAAATGACCGTCCTCACGCTCATACTTCGTGACGCTTTCGTCCGCAGCCTTCATCATACTTTCATTCGCAACATACATTCCCGATACGAATCCGATCGTCAGCACAAGAAACGCAAACACAATCAGATACTTTTTCCAATCCCCGATCAGTTCTTTGGGAATACGCTTGATCAGAGGGTTAACGGTTCTCTTCTTCATAATGCCCCCCTTACCACTCGATATCCGCTGCCGAGATCTTGTGCTCATTGATGTCGTTGTGACGTACCGCACCATCACGAAGCTTGATAATGTGATCCGCCATATTCCGGATGGCTTCGTTGTGCGTTACCATAATGATCGTGTTGCCGTACTTTTTGTTGACATCCTCGATCAGCTTTAAGATTTCCTTCGAAGTGTTATAATCGAGCGCTCCGGTCGGCTCATCACAAAGCAGAATATCCGGATTCTTCACGATCGCACGTCCGATCGAGACACGCTGCTGCTGTCCACCGGACAACTGGTTCGGCAGTTTGTGGCGATGCTCATACAAACCGAGCGTATGCAGAAGTTCATCGATATCCAACGCATTATCCGACAGGTACGCGCCCACCTCGATATTCTCCTTCACATTCAGGTTCGGAATCAGATTGTACATCTGGAACACATAACCGAGATGTTTTCTGCGGTACTGCGTCAACTTCTTCTCACTCATATCCTCAAGCTTGTCGCCCGCGATCGAGATATAACCGGAGTCCGCGTGATCAATTCCTCCGATAATATTAAGCAGTGTCGATTTGCCCGAACCGGACGGTCCCAAAAGCACACAGAATTCGCCTTTTGCCACGGAAAAATTCATTCCGCGCAACACTTCCTGCCTGGTTTCGCCGCTGCCAAAACCTTTCTTTAAATCTACAATTTCCAAAAATTGATTTGTATTATTTTCCATAAATACTCCCTTCTTTACTTGCTCCTTCAATAAACTAAAAATGCAATCAGGAGTTAGTCCCAACTAATCCTAATTGCATTATAGCAAACCGCAACATATGAGCAAGTATTCAAATGATAATCTTTATCATTAATCTGATTTTTGGAAGAATGTGGAAATATTCTATTGAAAAACAATATCAATTTTGTTGATTATTGCGAAACTATCACTTAATTTTTTCGGAATATCTTTGTATAGAATGCTATACCCCACGTTTTCAAAAATGTGGGGTATAAAAAACAGGTTTATCGAATCATAAAATGCGGAGAAAGTGTACATTCCTTGCCCTGCGCCCAGACTTTCACGTTTATCCGGTAATCCCCCGCTGTAAGTTCTCCATATAAATTGGACCAGTCATATTCGTGAGATACCGGCTCGTCCGAAGGAATAATAATTCCGATATCTTCGAATCCAACATCGTCTTTGGCATCCAGTTTCTCCCACTGGTCACCGGTCTTCTTCTCAATGGAAAAATACTCTCCGGTCATGTATTCTCCCTCAAGTTGCGGATCATATCGTGTGAATTCCACCGTTGCAGCGGTATCAGAAACTTTCGTAACAAGCGCCTGTACTCCGATTTTATCATTGGCTGCGTCATCATCATATACCCCGATCGCGCCTGACTGCTCAGCAGGATCATACTGCAGAGTTTCGAGGATCTGCATGACTAAGCCGCCATAAGTCATAGAAAGCGAGCATGACTCGCCGCCTTCGATTGCAGGTTCTTCCACTGTAGCATCATCCACCGTCAAAGCAGAATTTTCTGTCGCAGCATCTCGAACCGCTGAATCTGCACGATCATCATCCACTTGTACATTCCACCACGCATCCACTTCACTTGCTAATGCTACGATTTTCTCATCGTCGCCATGAAACGCAACAAACGACCATATCTCACTTCCGTCATAGTAACCGACATTCGCTTCAACTCCGGCAATCTTCCACTTCTCTTCTTTCAGTCCGGTTCCGCATACGCCAAATGTATCCTGATAGCCGACTTCCACGTAACCCTTCTGTCCCTTCGGATAGAACTGGATGCCATAGGAACTGCTGAGCAGCGCATCATCCCCGACCGGGCACAGGCGGTACTCCCATCCTTTTGGAATCGTCAATGTAATGGAACCGTATGGGCCCTCCTGCGTCACGGTCGTGCCTTGCAGCTTCAGTGAATCCGTTTGATCGAGTCCTTTATCCACATCTTCTGTTCCGTCAATCGTCGCCTCTGTCTGATCTACGACCGGCTGCGTACTGTCCAGCGGAAGCGTTGCTATGCCGCCGCATCCGGTTGCTGTAATTACCATCGCCCCTATGATCAACAAATCTGCTATACGAGTATTCATAAAATGTTTTTTCATCGCATTACCCTCCTCTTTTCAACGATCAGATCATCTTTCTATTTTGTAAGTGTCACAGAGGTATTCTTTTGTTGCATCGAATCTTAATTTCCACAGGGCTTTTTTCTTTATATTTTCAAACTACTCTCAATAATTATTCGTATCAACAAATACTTCATATATTTTCTGATATCGATATCCCTTTTTCACAATTGTTGTATCTGGTACAATTACTTTCAAATCTACCAACTGATTTATTATTTTTGACACAACATTTACGGATACTCCGGACATTTCCTGCACTTCTTTTTTGGTAAAAACAATTTGTTTCATGATAACAGGCATTATTCTGTATATAGAATTTCCTTTGAACACTTTAATTGTTTCCATATCGTTCTTGTATATCTCTTTGATTCTTTCAAGTTTATAAATATACGAATTACACTGATCAATAACGCATTGCAGAAAGAATTTAATATATCCTGTCACATTGCCCCTTCTACATTCCATTAGATTTCTTTGATAAGATGGTTTATACAATTCAAGGATCTCTGACATATACAAAATAGGTGTGCCTTCATCTAACATTGACATTTGTACTGGAATCAAAGCTCTCCCTAATCGTCCATTTCCGTCTTTGTAAGCATGTATTGTTTCAAACTGCATATGAGATAAAGCAACATTTACCAACAAAGGATCTACAAATTCATCATTCATATAATCATACAAATTCATAAGTAATCCATACACCTCTTCCGGAATTGGAGGTATAAATGTTGCGCTCTCCATTGTACACCCTCTAGGGCCGATCCAATTCTGCGTGATTCTGATTTTGCCCGGAGTCTTCTGTGATCCTCTAACGCTATCCAATATAATCCTGTGCATTTCATTCACAAGCTCATAATTTATTTTTTCTCCTGATTGAAAACGAGTTTGTGCATATTCAATTGTCCTTTTCAGATTTTGAATTTCCTGACTATCATCACTTTTTTCCATATATTTTAAATAATATATTTCATCCTGTGAAATTTGTGTTCCCTCAATCTGTGTTGATTTGTAACTTTCATTTAAAATAATAGAATCTAAAAAAAACCCAGCATCAAATTCCAATGAATTTAACATTGATTTATATTCGCCATATTTTACATTTGCTTCCGCAATTAATTTTAGCAATTCTTTGTCTATTTTATACTCTAACGGCATTTTTTTCGCTTTATATGGTTCCATTTATCCCACTCCTTTTCATTCATAGTGATATTATACCTTTTATAGTGCAAAAAATCACTGTTTTTTGAAAAAACAGTGATTTTTTGCTTATCTAATGCAGATTTTTCACTATATTTACATCTTACACATAAAATTACCTGCGCCCCAGCGCAAAAATTTCTTCGCCTGCATTCTTGACCGCCTCTAAAATATATTGGATTGCCACCTCGTCACTCACAAGTTTTGGAGCAAATCAATATTGCTAATTGAGACTTTTTTCTCGTTGCTCTCTATTTCTATTGACACTTTACACTCTTCGTCCTAACCTAAGAATCAGACAAAAATTATTGAGAAATCATATAGAAGGTGTAACTATGCAAAAGAAATCCGAGTCCATCGCTCACATATACAGCAACGTCGATCTGCGCAAGCTGCTGATTCCAATCATCGTCGAGCAGCTTCTCTCATCCCTGATGGGAACCGTCGACACCATGATGGTCAGCAACGTCGGCTCCGCCGCAATCTCCGCGGTCTCGCTCGTCGACTCGATCAACATATTAGTCATTCAGGCACTGTCCGCGCTTGCCGCCGGAGGCGCAATCCTCTGCTCCCAGTATCTGGGCAGTCACAATGAAAAAGGCGCCAATAACGCGGCGCGCCAGGTACTTTATGTTATGGCACTCTTGTCGACCGCATTGTCTGTCGTATGTCTGGTGTTCCGTTATCCGTTACTGCGCGCCATCTTCGGTGCTGTAGAGGCAGATGTTATGCGCAATTCGCAGGTTTACTTCCTGTTCACGCTGCTTTCGTTCCCGTTCATCGGTCTCTACGATGCCGGTGCTTCGATCATGCGTGCACAGAACAACAGCCGCACGCCGATGATCATCTCCGTTGTCTCGAATTTTATGAACATCGGTGGTAACGCAATCCTTATCTTCGGCTGCAACATGGGTGTCGAAGGTGCTGCGATCTCGACACTGATCTCACGCATTTTCTGCGCAGTTGCCGTCATTGGGTTCCTTCGTATGGAGGATCAGGTACATCCACTAAAAGCACTCTTTCATGCAGGTTCCGCCGTACAATCCGGTCGTGCGGATCAGGCAGAAAATTTATGCGCGCCTACCACAACCAACTTCCAGGCAGCGCCGATCCGTGTCCGCAACTACCTTGCGATCCGCCCGGACTGGTCAACCATCAAGAAAATTCTGCTGATCGGTATCCCATCCGGCATCGAGAATAGCATGTTCCAATTCGGTAAGCTCGCGATCCAGTCGACCGTCTCCACACTCGGAACGGTTGCGATCGCCGCGCAGGCAATGACCAATATCTTAGAAAACTTAAATGGTATCGCCGCGATCGGTATCGGCATCGGCCTCATGACCGTCGTCGGTCAGTGCCTCGGTGCTGGTCGCAAGGACGAAGCTATCTATTATATTAAGAAGCTCTCCTGGCTGGCGGAGATTGTCATTATCGCAAGCTGCCTGCTCGTGTTCGCCTTAACCAAGCCGATCACCATGCTTGGCGGAATGGAGAAAGCCAGCGCCGATCTCTGCTTCTCCATGATCGTATTCATCACGATCGTAAAGCCGATCTCGTGGGTACTTTCCTTTGTTCCGGCATACGGAATGCGAGCAGCAGGCGATGTCAAGTTTTCCATGATCACCTCCTGCTGCACGATGTGGCTTTGTCGTGTAAGCCTATGTATTTACTTGTGTCGCGTCTGGGGCTTCGGACCGATTGCCGTATGGATCGGCATGTTCGCAGACTGGAGCGTGCGCGCGGTCATCTTCACGCTGCGCTTCCACTCGCGCCGTTGGCTGAACCACCACGTCATCGATTAGTAATCGCGCTCAAAATGCTGGTAATCCTTGGAGTGTGTCCAATCGCCACCCCAGGTGAACCCATGCTCCTTGAACAGTTTGTAACATAGATCCTCATGATCGATCTTGTGCGGGAAATCCTTGCTGCGATCCACATAGTCCGCGCCGTTCGCCGGCTCGATGGAAAGCTTTCCGTCCACCGTCTTCACATAAGGATTGTAACGCGTGTTGATATCCACCGCCATCCCAAGCCCATGCCTGGAGATGCGCGTCGTATGTGAAATGAACCGGAAATTGAACGCCGAAGAATTGTTGTCACTCATCGAAGCTTCGTCATCCGCATCGTATTCATCCACAAGACGGACTTTCTCAATCGGATAATCCGCCTTATACAATTCCTCGAAAATCGCAAGCACATCATCGGCAATTGCCTTGTTTACAACGAGTTCGCCGTCCTTCACTTCCCCGTCAAATCCCATATGCCGCACATGCACGTAGCGCAGATCCTCGCGCGGAACCGTGCAATCTTCCTTGTAAGATTTCCCCTGCATCCTGGCAAAGATGTCGTCCGTGATCTCGGAAATATAGAAATCATCAGCATAAGAAGCTTCCGGAGTTTCTGTATCGGATTTTCTGTCAGATTCTGTACCGACTGTATCTGTCACCTTCTCTTGTGTCTCCTGCGGCACTTCTTCTGAATCTCTGTCAGCAACAAGCTCGCTCTCCTGCACCACCTTCTCTGATGCATTCTCCGTCTCTGTGTTCACTTCACTATGTTTGTTATTTTTTATCATGCGGCTTCCCACCACCGCGGCTCCCGCCGCAAGGATGAGCGCGAATGCAATCATAATTTCTTTTCTTTTATTCATAAACTACTCCCTGCATCAACTCCACAAGAAACACTTCATACAAAATGTGCATACTACTTCTTCTCCAATGCTTCTTCCAGATTCTCAACCACGATGCGCAAAGCTTTCAATCTCGCATAATGCTTATCATTGGACTCCAGAATGTGCCAAGGCGCATACGTCGTGCTCGTCTTCGCGATCATCTCGTCCACAGCCACCTCATACGCATCCCACTTCTCGCGGTTGCGCCAATCCTCGTCCGTAATCTTCCACTGCTTCTCCGGCGTGTTCTGCCGCTCCGTAAAACGCGCCAGCTGCGTATCCTTATCAATATGCACCCAGAACTTGATCACGATAGCGCCCCAATCCGTCAATTCCTTCTCAAACTCATTGATCTCATTATATGCACGCTGCCAGTCGTTCTCACTGCAGAAACCTTCCAGCCGCTCCACCATCACGCGACCGTACCACGTACGATCAAAGATGGCAAAATGCCCTGTCTTCGGCAGGCGCACCCAGAAACGCCACAGATGATGACGGCTTTTCTCATAAGGCTTCGGACTCGCGATCGGAATCACCTCATATCCGCGCGGATCAAGCGCCGCTGTCAGACGCTTGATATTACCACCTTTGCCGGCAGCATCCCATCCCTCGTAAGCAACGATGATCGGAATGTGATGCCGATACGCCTGATTGTGCAGATCGTGGAGCCGCTCCTGCAAAGCTTTCAACTCCTTCTTGTACTCCTCCGGCTCAACCGAAACGCTTAAATCCACCTCAGACAGTTTCGGCATTTTCTTGAGCGGGAATGTATTCTGGATCAGCGGCACCGTCAGCGCATGATTCTTGAGCGCCATATCAATGCCCGCCACGATCGTCTCCATAATCTGCAGCTCCGCCCATTTCTTTGCCTTCGCATCAATCACATACCAAGGCGAACTTGAAGTTGTCGTGTCCTCAAGAAATGCATCATAGACCTCGTAGCACTTGTCATAATGCTTGTTCTCCCAGAGGTCAAAATCATCCACCTGCCAGGCCGTATTCTTCGAATCCAGAAGGTTGTCCAGACGTTTCCGCTGCTCCTTCTTACTGATATGAAAAAAGAATTTCAGCACCAGATAACCGTTATCGGTCAGACCTCGCTCAAAGCGCCGCACACTTCCGATCCGCTCCTTGTACAGCTTTTCATCCATATGATCCGTCAACACATCGTGACAGATCTCCGACATCCAGCCGGAATCCATAAACAGAAATCTTCCCGCCTCCGGAATCTGCTCCATAAAACGCGTCAGAAACGGCTTACGCTTCTCCTCCGCGGTCGGCGCATGCATCGATACTGCCGTAAAAAATCTGGGATCCAGATCCTGAAGCACTCTTCCCAGAAGCGTGCCTTTGCCTGCGGCTCCCCAGCCCTCAAACAAAATCAGTACCGGGAGATTTTTCTCCTTCATCTGCATCTGTTGCGCAAAAAGCCGCGCGTGCGCCTGTTCCAAACGCTCGTGCAGCTCCTCTTCCTCCGGTTTCAATAATGCCTTGTAATTCTCAATCATGTAAAAACCCTCCTTATGTACTTGTCACTTCCCCAACTGTTACCTACATTATATCCATTATGCAGCACAAATACTTTGTTTTACATCAATTCGACTAAAAACATTTCGTACAGATCATCTTCTCCCTGCAGAAGCGGCGAATTCTCGCCTCCACCATTCGTCGAGCGGCGCATCGCTGCGTAAGAATCCTCTCCCGCAGTAACCAGGTCGAATGCCGAAAACGTACATCCATGCTCCTGCTTCTTCATAATCCGGTTCCGGTCGCTGAATATGATCCCCAAAATTTTCCATCCTTTGCGCTTTTTAAAGCGTTTCCTGCGCCTTCATTTACCCAACGAAACAATCCGGTTCCATCCATGGTTGTCGTTTCTGTCACCGTTCGCAATGCCGGGACAAGGGATGCAACGCCAACACCTAAAGATGACAAAGACGCAATAGGAATACTCCTTGTAGAAACTCTATTCAAATCAGCACGTGCATCTGCCAGCATTGCCTGAGAAATCTGAATAAGTTCACCTGGCTCATCTTGAATATTCAATTCTGTATTTGTCGTCTTGATCAATTCTTCCATGTCTGGTCTCCTAAGTGCTTACCTATATTATTACAATCAAAACAATAAATTACTCAAACTTCACACTTGAATAAGTGCCTATGCACCTTGAAAATTCATTCGACAAATCATGCTTTCCAAACTATAATAGGAATACGATATGATAATTCCATAATCCTATGAAGGAGGCAAATGATATGAAGAATAAAAAATATTCCATCGTTTATAGCAGCTTAACAGGTAATACCAAGGTACTGGCTGATGTGATCCATGAAGCGTTGCCACAGGATAAATGTGAGTATTTCGGTGCGGTCGACACCGTGATCCCTTCCTCTGAACTGCTCTATATCGGATTTTGGACTGATAAGGGAAATGCAGATGACAAGACATTACAGCTGTTATCACAATTAAAGAATAAACAGATTTTTCTGTTTGGAACTGCCGGCTTTGGTGGCAGTGATATCTATTTCCGGAAAATCCTGAGTCATGTTAAGCAGTTCATTGATGCAAGCAATGTTATCGTCGGTGAGTATATGTGTCAGGGCAGAATGCCGCAGTCTGTCCGGGAACGCTACCTGAAAATGAAGGAGGCTCCCGATCATCCGCAGAATCTGGATGTATTGATCCAGAATTTTGACTGTGCATTGTCTCACCCTGATGCCAATGACCTGGAAAAACTGAAAGAAGCCGTTATGAATTCATCTTTCTGATAAGGTCATAAAATAAGGCAGCCCCACATAGCTGAGTCTGCCTTACCTTCTTTACTTAACGTTGATGCCTCTGGCATATTGTTGTAGAAACTGTTTCTTTCCACATGGTCTTCCAAAATAATATCCCTGCAGATAATCAACCTTCATTTCTTTCATTTTCAGAAGCCATTCTTTTTCCTCGATGCCTTCTGCACATATCCTGACGTTAATACTATGTACCATCGGGATGATATTTTTATATAATTCATAATCCTTGGCACTGTTCATCGCCTTGGCAGTAAAATCCCTATCCATTTTCACGTAACTTGGATTCATATCACGGATACAATGAAGATTCGAATATCCTGTTCCAAAATCATCGATCACAAAGGGAATCCCGTTCTTGTCCAGAGTTTTACGCAATTTACAGAACGAAGGTGTCATATCCATAAATCCGCTTTCTGTCATTTCAACACATAAGCATTCCGGCTGTAATGAATATTTTTGAATTGCATCCAGAATATCCCGCTCCACATTGCCTTGCAGGATCTGAACATAGGATACATTTACATTCATCCGGAAGTCAGGAATATATTTCTGCATTTCACAGCACATTGCTGCAGCTTCGTTCAAAATATATCTTCCAGCGGGAATGATCAATCCGGTCTCTTCCAATAATGGGATAAACTCCATCGGTGAAACAAACTCCCGTCCTTCTTCCGTTATCATGGAAAAACGCATCAGTGCCTCTGCTCCAATGATCTGTTCCGTCTGGCAATCCACGATCGGCTGATAATTGACTTCAAAGCCTTCATAATTGTTTACAATAGCATTACGAAGTGCTGCTATGATTCTTCCTTTTTGTAAACAGTCCTCATAGTCATTCTGGTCAAAAACATAGAATCCGTTTTTGCCCATGCTTTTTGCCTGTTTCAAAGCAAATTCAAACTTTTTACGGCATTCTTCAGTTCCTTCACAAAATGTTGCTGCATCTATAACACCGATAGAAATGGAAAATACAGCTTCATATTTTTCGGCTACTATGAAATTATGAAGTTTATCTGTGATCTTTTCTTTCAGTGCCACAGCGTCTTCCGCAGAAGAAGCGTCCAGATCCACGATCACATACTGATCCGCTACCAGATGGTAAATTCTCTGCTTGTCTGAAAGGCATTCCTTCATGCAACCGGCTACACTTTTCAGGATATAATTACCATAATCAGATCCCCTGGAGCTATTGATTGCTCCGAAATCATCAATTCCTACATGCATCAAAAAGCCCTTGGAAATAGGTGCCTTTTGTGAACACAGGTAAGCAAGGAATTCCGGACCACCAAGCAGTCCTGTGACATTATCGGCTCTTCTCTTGTTGCCGGTCTCATTCAGACATCCGACCAGATACTCTGCCCTTCCCTGCTGATCATTGATCACGATACCACGGCAGTTGATCCAGACCGGCATACCTTCTTTATCAAGCCACCTGTAATGAAGATTATGTATCTTTTCTCTTCCTTCGCATATATCCGCAAGATGCTTTGTAAGCATCCTGCGGTCTTCCTCATACACTACATTCATAACTTCATTTGCAGCATCTGTCAGAAGATTTTTCGACATATTAAACCGTTTCACAGCTGACTGTGAAATCTCAAAGGTATTATTCTGCAGATCAAATATATACAGATAATCATCCATACATTCTGTAATGATCTCAAATAAGATTTCTGCTGTCTGCTCTCCAAACACTGTAAATATATCATTAATCACAACAAGAACCTTCCTTCCGACAACTTCACTCTATTCCTGCCATTTTCTAGAATAGCTTAAAGATATTCACACGGTCATGCATCTTGGCTGCTCCCTCTGCCAGATTAATACTGATCGCAGTATTCTCTTGTGAGGATGCCGCATTGCCCTGTACCACGCCGGACAGCTGTTCAATTCCCTGGCCGATCTGCTCCAGGGACTCTGCCTGGGAGTTGGCTTTCTCCATGGTATTCTGTGCAAGCTCTGCAAAGGACTCCATATCTGCAATGATCTGATTGAATGCTTCTGCTGTTGTTCTTGTAATGTTATTACCCTTTTCGATTTCCACTAAGGTCTTATCGATCAGATCTCTCGTATTGACAGCGGATTTTGCACTGTCTGCTGCCAGCTTGCCGATCTGATCCGCAACCACTGCAAAGCCTCTTCCTGCTTCTCCTGCTCTGGCAGCTTCAATGGAAGCATTCAGGGATAACAGGTTGGTCTGGGATGCAATATCCTCGATATCTGTGATAATATTACCGATCTCTTTGGAGATTTCTGTAATGTGCTCCATTTCCATCAGCAGATCGTTCATTTTTTCTTTTTCTTCGTTCGCTTTGTTTGCAGAGGCTTTTACACGTGCAGATGCGCTCTGTGTTTCCTTCGCTGTATCTGCAGCCAGATCCACGACAGTGTCAATGGTGGCATTCAATTCCTCGATGACTCCTGCCTGCTCTGTTGCACCGTCCGCCAGAGATTTTGATGCATTTTCCACCTCGGATGAATTCGATGATACCTGTTCTGCCAGATTGCTGATCTCGGTCAGGGTACTGTTAAAGTGCTTCAGAATATACAGCAGTGATGCCTTCAATTCTGAGAAATCTCCCAGGAAATCTGTAATGTCATCACCGTTTCTGGTCAAGTCACCCTGTGCGATTGCCTTTACCTCCACAGAAATCTCACGGACATAATCTGCCAGAATTCCCATGGCTTCTTTGAGATTCCTGATGGTATCGCCAAGCTCATCCTCAGACTCATAGGTAAGCATTTCTACATTAGACAGTTCACCCTTACGCAGGCTGGCAACCGCTGCTTGTATCTGTTCTACCGGCTCTGTAATGGAATTGGTAATGATCTTTCCAATCAGTGTCGTCACTACAATAATCGCAAGACCCGCTGCCACGATCACAACAAATATGATTATGGTGCATACATTGGCCATGGTCTTGGCCCGATCTAATTCTACCTGGAACTTATCACGCAATGTAGTTAATTTCTCAGCAAAAGACGTATATTCTTTATACACCTCTCCGATCATCAGCTTCGCTGCTTCCTGCTGCTTCCCATCACGGCTCAACTGCAAAATTTCATCTGAAGCACCCCTGTATTTTTCCCATGCAGCACTTGCTACCTCATAATCATCCCGTCCTTTTTGGGCATCGCTGTTAGAAGACATTATTGCATCCAGATTCGCACAGGTATCCTGGATCTGATTCTCCAGCTTCTGAATTTCTTCTTCGCAGGAGTTCATGACTGCTGCATCTGATTCTACCAGATGCTGATACTGTTTGATTCTGTATTTCGCAGTCATTGTCTCTAAATCCTGCAGATATTCCAATGACGGAGACCAGACCTCCGTAATCTTCTCTATATTTGAACGGATCACTAATGTCGAGATCAGTGCCACCAACACTAAAAATAATGTCATAACAAGCACTGTCATTCGATATACTTTTAATTTTCCTGCAACCTTTAAGTTAGCTATATGCTTTTTGATCTTTTCCATGATAGTTTTCCCTTCCTTTGTAAATTATAGATCTTTTATAACATTTTTTGTCCATAAATGTCTAAAAGATATCATACTTTATTGGAAAAATCAATTAAAAACATCTTAATTTTTTCTGCAAAATGTATTTTTTCTATCCTCTGTATTACTACATATTCTCTGAAATATGACTATTTCTTCGCCAATGCTTCTTCCAGATTCTCAACCACGATGCGCAAAGCTTTCAATCTCGCATAATGCTTGTCATTATATCCATTATGCAGTACAAATACTTTGTTTTACATCAATTCGACTAAAAACATTTCGTACAGATCATCTTCTCCCTGCAGAAGCGGCGAATTCTCGCCTCCACCATTCGTCGAGCGCCGCATCGCTGCGTAAGAATCCTCTCCCGCAGTAACCAGATCAAATGCCGAAAACGTACATCCATGCTCCTGTGCAATCCTGCAAAAAGCCGACACCGGATTCTTCATCTCACGCGTTGCAAGTAATGCCTGTGCCAGCTCCGGGTTGGAGCGAGCCTCCGCTTTTAAATTTTCTAATTCGTCGTAGATGTTCATAATATAGCCTCCTTCAATCCTTCGATTTTATCCCCTCAGCTTATACTATTAAATGTTAGTGTAGATATTCATCCACGGTCTGTCAAGCGAATTAGTTTTCTTCAAATCCGCGATTCAAGAACTCGTTCCACTTCGCGTTCGTATCCTCCAGCTCATGCTTCTTCATAATCCGGTTCCGGTCGCTGAGAATCGCTAACATCTCATCCACAATCTCCGCCATCGGAAGCTTCTTGTAGTGCGACAAATACCCCATCATCCGCTGCGCCGTCCAATCCGTATTCAGATTCAGCGAAATCTGCTCACAGAATTCCTGCGGATAGCCACGATTAAGGAGCGTGTTATATAGTTCCATTGATTTTGATGTTCTCGGCTTCATGTAATTCCTCTTCCATCATTAGAATTTTACAACTTCCGGCTCATTGAAAAATAGGTCACTCCGTAAGCTTTGCCCACTCCGCTTCCTTAAATCCAACCAACACCATATCATCCGTCACCGCAAGCGGCCGCTTCACAAGCATTCCATTCGTTGCCAGAAGCTGTAACTGCTCATCCTCGCTCATCGTCGGGAGCTTGTCCTTCAACTTCATTTCCTTGTACAACATTCCGCTTGTATTGAAGAACTTCTTCAGCGGCAGTCCGCTCAACGCATGCCACTTCTTCAACTCCTCATATGTCGGATTCTCTTCCACAATATGGCGCTGCGTATACGCAACTCCGTGCTCATCCAGCCACTTTCCAGCCTTCTGGCAGGTAGAACATTTCGGGTAACAAATAAAAAGCATAGTCTCTCCTCCTTACTCAATCGCATATAAAACATCCGCTATACCTTACATCTAGTATAGCGGATATCCTTTTACACACTCACAGCCTTCGATTTCTCCATCGCTTCTTTAAACTCTTCCGGCTTCATATTCACTCTCCTTGCAGCCTTATCGATCGTCAAATCGCCATCTTCCACTAAAGAAAAAAGTGTACTCATAGCGCCTTTTCGCATCATTTCCTGATCTCTCATAAATAGCGTCATGTACTCAGTCCTCCATTCTTTATGATCCTTTACTCTTTGAACGGCCTCTTCCAATTCACAAACCAAACGGCTTTTCCCTTGCTTTCCACTCAACCAATCCAAAAAGTCTTTCATATCCGGCGATACATCGTCCGCATCGCCACCTGCACACAGAAAAATTTTGGAGGTTTCATCTCCTAAATTCATGTGCGGTAATTCCTTACAAACATTCTCAAATGTGTACTTATGCAATCCTGCGATATATCATCCCCTGAAATTTATTGTAAATCTGCCGCTTCCGCTAAAACCGCATCCCACACTTCGGGCAAAATTCAAAATCTTCCGCCGTCTCATATCCGCAATTGCTGCAACGCTTCACGCCCCTGCTATAACCGCCCCGGTTCACCAGTCGCAGATGTTGCGGCAATATCTCAATCTGCTCACCGCGCGCGATCGCCTTGCCAATCTCCGGATCCAATTCATACAACGTACCACAACAGCTCGTCTGCACATAATAATGCCTGTTCCATTTAAAGCACGGAATCAGAAAAAGCGACAGTACCGTATAAGTCATAAAAACCTGATATCTGCCGTACTTCCCGCATACATCACAGATTACCGTCTGCACGAAATCGAAATCTTTTCGTCCGTCTGTAATTCCCATCATAAAAAACATGATTATTCTCTCTCCCGATATCTCCTCTGATAATAATCCATCGCGCGATACTCAATCGCATCCCGCATTTGCTTCGCAAACATCGGATCACCGACTACCTCACGCAGATTCTCATTTAACGCAAGTGCGACACCGTCCTTCTCCACAAAGAATCCATTTCCCGATTTCAACAGAAAACGCACCGGCATCTGCATAATTTTCTTCACATGCTCCTTGTCTGAAATCGCAAGATAATCCTGATATGTAATCGCTTTATCCAAATCCTTCCAATTCGTGCTTGTGTTGAAAAACTCCTTCCAACTTACCAGAAGTTCCGCTTCCGACACTTCCATCCGAATATCTCCATGATTGTAGAAAGCCATCAGCTCAGGCATTTTATATACCTTTGACATGTTTGTATTCTCAATCAAGCCGATAAATTCCCGTCCGATTCCGCCATACAAAGCATCCTCTTCCGGCATTAATTCATCCAGTTCCTTCAAGAAGTCCAAATATCTCTTAAATGGATTATCCGCCGCATGCTTTATCGCCATCTGATACACATCATCATCCATATAAGTGAACAAATCCATTCTGGACGGGCGCTTTCCAAGCAGTTCCTTCACACGGAAAAATTCATTCCGAATTTGATCCCGGACACGCAGATGCTTCTTATCCATTTCCGCAAACAGATCAATCAGGCGCATATCAAAATCAATCATGCAGTCATCCGGATAGCCGGAACGATCCGCCGGATCATATGCTCCGTCACCGGATAAAGCCTTGCCCGTGAGCAGATAACGAACTCTGCCTGCCTTCAGATAATTACCGATAAAATCCAATACATTTAAATACTCTTTTCCATTACTTTTTCGCAAACCGCGTCCAAGCTGCTGTAAAAATACGGTCGGAGATTCCGTCGGCCGCAGAAACATTACCATATCCACGGACGGCACATCAACACCCTCGTTGAACATGTCCACCGAGAAAATCACACGGATCTCTCCGCTTTTTAACTTTTCAATTGCAACATCCCGTTCTTCCGAGAATTCCCCCTGCGCATCACTGTACACTGCCACCGACGGGATGCCACGCTTGCAGAATTCCTTCGCCATCTCCTCCGCATGTTCCCTCGTACAGCAGAAGCCCAACGCACGCTTTGAGCCATATTTGCAGTAATATTTATAGATCAAATCGTGTCGATGCACATTTCCGATATAAGTCTCATTCAGTTCTGCCGAATCATATCTGCCTTTTACCACATGCAGCTTGGAATAATCCGTATCATCGTAGATGCCATAATAGTGAAAAGGCACCAGCATTCCCTTATTGATCGCGTCCGCGAGCGGTAGTTCATAAGGCACATTATAATCGCAGATCTCGTAGATATTCCTGCCGTCCATTCGTTCCGGCGTCGCCGTCAGACCGAGCAGAAACTTCGGCTGAAAATAATCCACGATCTTACGATACGGATTGTTGACCGCATGATGGAACTCATCGATCACAATGTAGTCAAAATAATCCCGCGCAAAATAATTCTCATTCAAATATTCCGACTTTCCGAGCGTCATGACCGACGCAAAAATTACCGACTTGTCCGTACATTTATCCGTCCCTCGGAAAAAGCCATAGTCATCGGAATTCCTGATATTATGAAATGTCGTTGCCGCCTGATTTAAGATTTCCTCGCGATGCGCGACAAACAAAACTCTCGCATACGGTTTCGAGTCAAAAGCCGCAATACAGGTCTTTCCCACACCGGTTGCAGCCTGTACCAACGCACGTTTCGCCCCCTCCGCGCGCGTCGCTTCCAGCGCACAAAGCACCTCGATCTGCGCTCCGCGCGGCTCGTAGATCATGCGCACATTTGTATCCTGCGCATCTTCCTGATCGTACTTATCCAGGTCTTTCGCCACTGCCGGACGATGCCAATTTTTGGAATATCGTTTGAGTTCCGCCTCATCAATCACGGTCGAATGATGTTCAAAAAGATCCTCAAACGTCTCGTAAAACTTCTGATAACTCTCAGGATCCGTCTTACTGTTAAAGCGATAATTCCACTCGATTCCCGAAGTTAATGCACTTCTGGAAACATTGGAAGAACCGATGTACATCTCGCTGTAAGTGGCATAATGAAACATATAAGCCTTCGGGTGAAACGACCGCTTCGGATCATTATAAAAACGTAAATCGACCTGATCTCCGAGCTTCCTTTTGATCAGATACAAAGCAGACGGCTGCGTAATGCCGAGATAATTTCCCGTAAGAATCCGAATCTTCGCGCCCCTCTGCAACGCCTGATCCAAATCCTTCAAGATCATCTTCACACCGGATTCCATCAGAAACGACACAATGATATCGACTCCATCCGCTTTCTTCATGCTGCCGGACAAACGGAAATACAAAAACATTCTCTCATCCAATCCGCCCGTCATCACATCCGTCGAAAGGTTCTCCGCCAAATTCATATTCAAATTTTCCGCAGAATTAAATTCAGCCATCTTTCATCTCCTCGGCCCGGTCTGACATCTCCGGTAATCCACATTTCCTCAATCCGAATTCCATCCACATCCGCTACAAATTCCCGGAACGTTTCTTCCGTAAAATCCGTAAAAAATCGTCCGTTCCGCTCCCCCTCAAACGTTCCGTACTTGAACGAAGTATAAATAATCCCATGCTCCTTTAGCGCTGCAATCATCTTCTTTAAGACACCCTTTAACGACTCCTGCAAAAGATGAAGAATCGACGAACAGGCCCAGATACCATCGTACTGCGCCTTTGCATCCAATTCCTCAAACAGCATCTGCCGCACCAGAATTCCCGTATATTCACTAGCTAACCTGCACAACTCTTCCGATCCATCCGTCGCATCGACTTGCATTCCCGCATCCAGAAAATACTTCGTATCTCGCCCCGAACCGCAGCCAAAATCAAGGATAGATGCGGTTGGTGGAAGGAGATGCAGAAACTTGTCCTGCGTTTGCGTAAAGTCAACGGAAAGGGTGGATGAAACGAAAGAGTGGGCGTTGGTGTTGTAATAGTTTAAAGTTCTATTCATATTCGCTGTTCTTCATTTCAACAATAATACTTAATATTGGCAATCACTAAAATACACATAGTTATTACTAAATAACAAAAGAAGATTTAGCACCTACAGAATAAACCAAACAATATTCTTCAGCTTTTTTAATCAATATTCACTCACATAATAAAGCTTCTTTACTTATGAATTCTCGATTGTATTCCATAATTAAATATCGGAACTTTCTTCTTGTAAACTGCCAAATAAATTGCATTTACAGTATGCAAAACACTTAACAACGATTTTTCTATTTGAGAACATTTTATACTAACAACCTTTTTGGGATGAACCAAATTATTTCTCAATTCTATAGTTTGCTTAATTTCCGCATACCACGTATCAGAATCTGATAATTCCTTCATTGAATATTTAGAATAAATGAATGCTATTCTATCTATAAGTCGCTGCATCTTCAAACTTGTACCTAATTTAGGTACTCCTTTTTCTAATACAATATTTTTTTCGGATAAGAATGATTTTTCATATATATTTAATTTAAAATTTAATACTAGTTCCTCTGAAACAGCATTCACATAAGCTTCTAATGCACTCATAGCCAACAATAAACTCGCATTTAACAATGCGAGCTGACATTCACTTTCAGCTTCTTCAGATTTTGCTTCTTCTAAAAAATATTTTGCTTCTTCAAAAAGTTTTTCTCCGAAAAAATCAAATTCGTTCATCTTCTTACCTTCTTCTCGATTTTCTGTACTTCCAAATTTGCCTGCTTTGCAAAATATTTACTTAATGCAAGATTTATGTGTGCTTTAGTTATTCCCTTTCCATCTTCTGCCTGCAAATAAAATAACTCAATAAGCCGTCCCCTTTCTTTTGCATCGGTTCTAGTCCCTAATCCTCTATAGTTTTCTGGATCGCTTTTATGCCTAGCCGATGCTAACGCCTCTGCATTTAGTGGATCTTTCTTTGAATGTTCAGGTAATTCAAAATGCCTTAATCTTCTAACTTCGTTATCACATAAAAGGCCTGCTACAAAAGCCCATGATGCAATAATAGCATAATTAAATGCCTTATCAGCATATTCACGTGATGGCTTTTTCCCATCCTCAGCAAAATATTCTTTTTGTTTTTTAGCCAATTTCGAAAAAGCTATTCCTGCTTCCTTCAATTTTTCGTCATTCCACATTTCCGGATGATTTTCCTTTAATTTATCCCAATCGTCATCATTACCACCCGTTTTAGCAATAACCCCATCGGTTTTTTCCTTTTCAAAGTCAGTAATATTACAACCTAAATAATAATTTATAATAAATGTTCTTGCCTCTCTTACCGTAATACAATTACCTCTTTGTTTCTTATCTGCAAAATCACTGGCATTATCTAATAAGCCAACTTCATGGCACCAATTTCGTAATTCTGGTCCTTTCACAGTTTCCATCATACGATCAAGTAAGTCTGCCGAAACCGCAATATTTGTATTAGAAATCAACTGCACATCTAATCTCTGTTTCATATTTAAATCAAAATACACTTTTATTCCATGATATCCTTTAACCCCATTATTTAATGCTTCTTCAATCGCTTTAATTCTATGCTGCCCACCTACAATCTTAAGTGGATGCTCTTCATCAAATTCCACATTATATTCCGCAACTATATTACTAAATATCCTTCCCCTCTCTGCATCTACTCTCATTTGCGCAAATGCACTGCTATCTTCAACCAACTCTCTATTTGCCCTATAATCAGATTGTTCATCCGGATCTAACGGTACATCCACAGTACAATTATTTATTAGTTTTTTTGCTAATACATGGCATTCGCTAAATACAGCCCCCGTCACCTTATCCATTAACAAATATACTATCTCTTCAATCGGCTCAAAGAGCTCGTAAAAATCGACAACTGCCGCCTCAAGTCTTTCTCTTTTTTTCTTATCGATAGAATCATCGTATTTTATCTCCATATTTTATCCCTTCCTACTACATTTGCATATTTTTCTTATCGCGATTAAATTTTACTTATAAAAATAGGCACATGTAATTAATAACTTTGTCTAATCTATCCATTCCTTGGGAATTAATTTTTCTCCATTTCGCCATATACAAACTTCATTTATGTCTGGCACATCACCATATATTGATGAATCTGCATGTTCTAATACAATAATCTGCATTTTATTATCCATATTCGAAATGCATTTGGCCATAGTGGTAAATATTCTTTTTACTGCCTCGCTATCCACGTCCTCCAACTTATACATTTCATTTTTCCCCGTCAATTGATGTGGAAAATACACCTGACTTGGCTGATCAAATACAACAAAATTCGGAACAGAAGACCGAAATGTTGAAAAAAATTCTTGTAACCCCAAAACCGTTGAAATATGGTATGCTAACCAATTTGAACCACTACCTATTTCCCATAAATAATCTTTTCGTCCTTCCTCTCCATCAATTTCAATTGTCAAGTTTTTATAATCTAACCTAAAAGGATCATGTGGTCGTTCCGAGTCCATACTCTTTAACAATTCCATTTGATTTATCGATATTTTTGTTATCGCACTTTCAATCTTTCTTCTTATAGCTGCTTCATCAACAATTGCCCTTAAAGAATCTATTCCATCTCGAATTTTTGTTATCTCTGCAATCAAAGCACCATCTGTCTCTAAATAGGCAATCGCCTCACTAGCATACTCAATCTTGCCCAAAAAACGAGAAATTCCATCTAACGTATATCTGTTAACATCGCCTTGTGATTCTTTCTCTTGATGCTCAATTCTATTTTCCTCAATTTTAATTCTTTTTTGAACAGCTTGTAACTCATCTGTTAATTTTTGAATTCGCCCCTTTGACATTTCATACTCTCTCTCAAACGCGGCTGGGACCTCTTCAATTTGCCTTTTCTTTCTCTTACTTTCCTGTAATCTACTTAAATACATATTTCTTTTCGTATCATCAACACACACCTGCTGACAGACTGGACATACACGCTCCTGCGATGATTTTTCAATTAACCACTCTGTAATATTTAATCGTTCTACCTGTATAGTGAGTGCCTCTCTATAATCTGCTATACTCTTTATCAATTGAGACATTTCGGTATATCGATTTTTATACTTTGTTAATTCCATGGCAAGTCTATTTTCCTCTTCTCTTAACATTACCATCTCTTCTGAACTTTTAAGTATTCCCTCACCCCTAATCACTTTTTCTTCGGTGTTTTCTTTTACAAGTTCCTGAAGAGCTACCAATTGCTCTTCAAATTTCATATTTCGACTTTTTTCTTTTAAAAGTCCCAGCTCAATTGCAACGGAAACCCATCCTTTAATTTCACTCTCCCATTTAACAGTTAACTCACATAATTTTTCATATTCTTTTTCCTTTTTTTTCAGGGTTCTTTGTAAATCAGTCAACTCTTGACGTGCAGACAATACTTCCGAAGTAATAGCACCTAGTATATAAGGAAATATACTAATCAATTTATTCCTATGTTCTGTTTTATCTGTTTTATAAAACAATATATTAGCATTAGCTACCACATTTTGTGGTTGAAAACAAAAAGCCATCAAATCGCGAAATGCAGGTCTACTCCCATATAAACTATCTTCCGTTTCTAAAAAACTTAACCTTGCATATTCATCCAAAAAACTTTTAACAGCTTGGCAATTCGAGTTCTTTTCTGGGAACTGTGGTATCTCAATATCATCCCCTTGAATAAACATCATATCATTTGTCGATTTTTGAATTCCAGGTTCTCTCCTCGCTAGTAAAAGTTTATTTCGATCTAATTGAACAATTACCCCAAACCAGCTACATGCATTTCGTATAGTTTGCGTAGGAATATAACACTCACCACTTGCCAAGCAATAATCAATTATAGGTATAATGGCTGACTTTCCAGTTCTAGAATCACCTGTAATAACATTAATCGCATTAGTTTGAAATCCAATAGCTTTATATGAATATTTCTGGTTTTTCGGCCACAATATTAATTTTTCGATTTGAAATTGCATTTAAAACCTCACTTTCAAAATTTCTTCAACTTGCAACAAATCCATTTCTGCACACCACATTCCTAGTTTCTCAGCATTTCTTGCCATTTTTAAAATACTATCTGGTTCCTTATTATGCTTTCTCAGCTCCAGTGGAAAAATAGCGTTACTTTCAACATCAATAGAAATCAATCCAGCTTTTACAGCCTCCGCTAATGATTTTGCAGTTAATTCTTTCATACTTTGCATGTCATTATGCAAATTACTAATTAAATCATTTTTTAAAATTGTTTTTTGAGTAAATTTTTCCGACATAAGTCTCATTCCAGATTTCTTCTGCGTCGACATAATTTGATTTGCAATATCCGCTTTCATAGTCATCGGCAAAACGATAAACAATTCCTCCATAGGACAATATTCATTCTCCCCTGCAAAATACCCTAGTACAAAATTCCACAATAAATAAGCTCCTAACATTGGATTCTGCACATTTTCATACTCATTAAACATCCTATTCATCCTCTTTCAATTTTTGTTCATATTTTGGATGCCAACCTATATATAGTTGATCAGCTAAGTGATGATAGCAACCATTTTTAAAACTGTGCGGAGCCACTATAATCGCGTTATTCACGTCCTCATCTTGGCATATATTATACAAATATTGGCCTCTCTTAACCTCATCCCAATCTGTTTTATCAAGTTCAACTATATTTCGTTTTGTTCTCCATCTCTTTTTCAAATCGTCGTAGAAATTTTCTAATATTTCTTCATTAACATCACCGGTTTTAGCCCATATAGTTCTATTTGCAAACGCTTTTAAATAATCATTGATTGCAATTAATTGATCCTCATACGCTAAATCAATTATCTGAAGTTGCCTAAGGTATGTTCTGAATTCCTCCTTTTCTAATTCTATTTCTGTATCCGATGGATTTTGAGCTAATTCTACTAGACTCTTGTTTTGATTGACCTGTTTCTGTATTAACGTCATTTCCTTGTTAAAATCTTCTTTAGTAACCTGCATCACCTTTCCCTGCTCAATCTGCAATGCAGTAATCCTATCTATCCATCCTAGAATTTTATCAAAAACTAATAATTTAATATCCTCCGGAATATATGTTTTTGCCTTAAATTCATCATATACTTTTTGTGTATGACCTTCGTCCATAATAACAAGCTTAAATTTTTCTATTATCTGTAATACGTATTTTCTATTTTGTTCCTCTATAAATGCTACTACATATGCATTAATAGAATCACTTTGCACGATATAGTTTCCATCTTCTCCTATAAACAATTCTTTTATTTTTAAATATACTTCTTTAGCTTGATTCTCATTGCTCGCTTGATGTAGCCACTCAACAATCTGCCCACCTTTATGGGTATTAATGACAAGTGTAAATGTAGTAAAATCTAATGGTAATTCTCCCGCCTTAAGTGCCATAATCCAGTTGTACAGAGTTTTCCATAAATCTACAGCTTTATCTGAAACAGGATTTCTATTTGACAGTGCACTTTTGGTTTGAATTGCAGTTATTTGATTTCCACATTCAACAGCTACATCGTCAAATTTTTCAACACTTACCACACTATCACAATTACAGTTCAAAAGTTCATATAACATTTGCCGAACCTGCAATCCATACCCATACAATTTATCTGGCACATGAGTATGAGCCAATGTAATATCTTTTTTGTCATCCACGTTTATCACCTCTTTCATTTACAAGTTCTCAAATCATACTTTTCTAGTCATATTTATAATTATAATCATTACCATTCTATAATTCAACAAGAAGGACCTTGAAAATATCAACGTCCTTCTCTATATTATTTACTTTATTCACTTGTAATAATTCGATCAAGTTCTGGTTCCATTTGCTTTATCAAATCTACAACCAGCGCATTTCCCATCATAAATCTACGTTTATTCAGAGGCATCTCCACCACGTTTTCTCCCACTTGACACAACTGTGTATGCCCTGTTGGAAATCCCTGAATCCGCTCAGTTTCCTCCGCTGTCAGCAATCTGATTCGACCAGTTTGCTTATCCTTAACAATATGCGTCGTCCGACTAAAATTTCCCTCCGATGTAAGCATCGTTCTCGCAGGCTTATCATATGCATCAACCATTGCAATAGGACCTTCCGAAAAAATATATTCATGACCACTAGCAGCTGTTCGTTTTAATTTTTTTGCACCTTTAATATATTGCCACGTTTGACGCTCTTTTTTACTCAAACTCATTTTAGTTTCATCACTGTGGTCAATATCTGGCGACGTATAATACAATCTCTCTTGAGGAATAAAGTAATTCTCATCTACAATCCCTTCATCCATAATATCTCCCAATGTCAATTGCTTTCCATGATAATCAGGCGTAGTCTTTGCGGTATATATCACACCATCTTTCATAACACCCGAATTTTCAAAAAGAAAACTAAAATGTTCTGATAGTTCTCCAATTCCTTTTGGCAATGCCTCTATCTTAAGCTTTTTAGCATCAACAGACTCAACTGGAAATGTCTTTGCAAAAAACCCCTCCTTCAGTATCTGCTTCGACATGCTATGACGATGCAAATCTTCTCCAAACCCAGGAACATATGCAACCGTTTTCTCCATTTCTTTTGCATATTTTGTTTCATTTTTGTATGCAAAAATAAAAGTTCTACGACGCCTCTGTTGGTATCCATATTCAGCAGCATTGATTACCCGCCACTCTACCGTATATCCTTCGTCTCGAAAACAAGCTAAAATAATTCCAAAATCTCTTCCCCTTTGTTTCGCTGGCGATTTAAGTAATCTATCTACGTTTTCTAATAGCACAAACGGAGGTCTTTTAGCTTCTAATATATCTCTAATCGACCACCATAAGACACCTTTTTTCCCCTCTAATCCTTTAGAAGTCGCTAAAGAAGATGCCACTGAATAGTCCTGACACGGAAAGCCTCCTACGAGCAGAGAAAAATCCGGAAGTGTGGTTTTATCAACATCTTCTATATTCCAATTTGTTGTATCTTGATTATTTCTATCTAAACAAGTGCCAAAATGGTACACATAACAATCGTGTGCATATTGCGTACTTTTTTCAGCAGGTTCCCACTGACTAAACCAAACCGTTTTCCACTTCTCTTCATCATTCTTTTCTGGTGAATACACAATATTTTCATTTATATCATTTAATCCGCATCGAAATCCACCAACTCCAGCGAATAACTCACATACCGTTTTGTTCATCTTACATCCCCTATTCCTCTCGTTTGATCGAACATATATTCGAACGATCGTTCTGTTACTATTATGATATATTATGTGTGAAGAAAATGCAAGATCAAATTGTACTTTTTTAAAATCTACTTACCTTCAAGCGAAATCATCTTCCCGTAACTCAGAATCCCATATAGCTTCTTCAATTACTTTTACACATTTATCAGGATTTTTTAATATATCTTTTCCCCAAAAATGTATCACTGTCCATCCTTCATACAGCAATTTTTGGTCCTTTTCTCGGTCTCTCTCCATATTCCTTTCTATCTTGGCAATCCAATAATCAGCATTCTTATTTTTCTGAAGTCGAGGCTTCACATTGTCCCAATCTTTTCCATGAAAGAATTCACCATCGCAAAAAATAGCAATCTTATATTTTGTGAGGGCGATATCTGGGCTTCCCGGCAACATTTTATAATTTTTCCGATACCGATACCCTTTTTGCCAAAGTGCTTTTCTCAGTGCGATTTCAATACTTGTATCCTTCGCCCTTATCTTGCTCATATTTTTATGACTTTTTTCTGAAACCTCACCATGAAATCGAGGTTCTCTTGGCACAGCCATTTTTTCACCTACTTTATAATATAAATCATCTTTTTATCTTCAGCTGTTCTAATATATACCCATTATTTATCCAAAAACTCTGAGTAGTCATGTATTCACCATTTGGAAGAATATTTGCGTCTCGCTCAACGTTACCATATTCCTCCCCATTATTAAAGCGATATGCTGCTTTCTTAGCATGCGGTCGTATGTGGATAATTTCGGTTTCACTTTTATTAGGAAGGTTATTAGTAAAACTGATCTTTCTGTTGCGATCAACACATTTGTGAAATTTAACGCCATATTTAACAATACGCTGATATTCTTCCCATTCTTTTTTAACAGTAGTCTCCAAGTCTATACGCGGCATATTCCATAATCTGCAACCACGTACTCGATATACATTACCATCTTTTACCCATATAAAAAAGAAAAGTCTTGTTTCCTCAAAATAATCATGCAAAGTAGAACTTTCATATTCTTCTCGAACAAAATCCATGAATTTAAATGGAGGAAAAGACATATTTTCACGAATCGAACCATCCTCTTCGATTCTAATTGTCTTAACTTTTATATTTGCTTTCTGAAATTCATCTGCATGCTCATCTCTAATTCCAAGAATTTTACAGGCAAGATCATTCCATTGAGCTTTGTTATTATTATATTCTCGATCAAACAGTTTACATAAATCTTTGTCTGAATACCCGATATATCGCTCAACAATATCTTCTAAAATCTGCTCAAAAGATTTCTCTTTCAAAAGAGTTATATCTTTTATGATTGAATTATTAGACACTTTTCCAGCAATATAGTGATTAAGAACATATGTCATATATGAATTTTTAAAACAAAACGCTCTTTTTTTTGCTGGAATTTTTTCTCCATAATATTGTGGGACTATACTCTTCTCTGCATTAGCACCTTTCGTACAAGCCCCAAGATACATAGTATCTCCTTCCGATATTTCATGTGCTCGTCCCTCTTGAATCATATCCACAATGTATGAATAATCTTTTTTTATGATTTCAAGATCAGCCTCTGGAGGAGTAAACAATTTTACGAATCCAATCTTGTACAATAGATTACTCCGGATTTGCTTATCTCGCCAATAATAAATTAATAATATCAATCTCATCTTCTCCCAGGCATGAGATTGATAAAAATCGTTCTCAATTGGTCTATCATAATTTATCATGGTCAATACAAGCCGTTCACCAGCCCGCAATTCACCCTTTTTAGTCATTTCATAAGGTGTTACCTTTAACTCCACTCCAGCTTCCGGGAAATCAGCTTCCTGATTCGAGTTAGCTTTATAGCCAAAATAAACCTCTTCTAATAAATTTCCTAAACCACCTTTTCGGAATTTATTAGCATATGCAGCCATCTTCTCAGATTCAACATTTCCGCTCTTTTCCAATATTTCAAAAAAAGTTTTATCTTTCAATTTAAGAGCATAATGCTCTATACTCTTTGGGTCTGTAGAATCATATTTCTTTTCTTCTTTCATCAACTATTTTTCTCCCTTAACTCCTTCAAAATTGTACAATATGATAAAATTCGTAAATCCTGCCATTTTTTATTTTTTACAGGTCGTCCATCGGTTATATAATTTCGTTCGATTATATCCTGAATTTCAGATTCTATGCCTTGTTCTTTGTCAAAACCAATCGTATATGCTTGAACCATCGAATAATCACCATGTGCATACTCCCGACTTATCCAATCAACATACTTCATCGTTTGCTCAACGTTTTCTTTATTGATCGTCCCAACTTTTACCTCAATAACTAAATACTTCGAAACTGCACCCTGAAATTTCGGAACATACCTATATCCAAACAAATCCATAGCTTCTTTATATTGGCTAGGTTTAGGGGGTGACGCCGGATATTGCCTACCAATAAAATCCCACTTTCCCAAGATTTCACTCGTATAATTTCTTAGCAACTCCATTGTTGCGCCTTCAATATAGTACTCAGATGAAACAAATCCATGACTTGTATATTTAATATAATCAAAAACAGACAAGTCGTATGCTTCCATATTAATAACGCTTTTCGTGATCTGATCATGTATAGATTTGTCAAATATAAAATGGGAATAGTTATCATCATCTGATAAAAAATCTTCATTCTTTCGAGCAATTACATTTTTTATAGCTTCGCATTCAATATCATCTAACTTCATAAATGTCATTCCAGAAAAAAATCTTAATGAAGTAATCTTGTCTGGGCAAGATGTTAATACCTCGTCAGTATCCACACCTTGCAAAAAGAAATAAGGATCCGGCACAAAGGTACATACAAATTGATGATTATCCGGATATTTTTCCTCTAGCAAATCTTCTGTAATGCCCATTCCCTGTTTCGGATGAATCCTAAATCTGCAATCTTTATTTCCTATATTAACTAGTTTTCCGATTCCATAAATACGTCTGTCTGAGAAAAAAAAGATATTATCGCCAGCCTTCATTCCAAGATAATCCGCTAAGGTACCAATAAACGGACCGCCCTTCGAAGCGCACTTTGCAGAATATGTACCCGTGCGTATGCACTGTTCTAGTGCATACTTTTTTGCTAATTCTTTAGCTTTTTCCTTTGAAGATACCATATTCGTTGAACCGGTATCTCCATTATTTTTCTTTTTCGCTGAATAAAACAAATCTAAATACTCGTCTGCTCCTATCGATACAATATATCCTGCCAAAACAAACCTCTCCTTATCCGTCATTTTTCTAACATCTAATCTATTCAACAATTTCCTGGTGATAATCTCTGTATTTTACTAAGAAATTTTTGCATATCCGTCTTTTGAAATCAAATATACCGCCTTTGCCACCCTTTTTAACAATTCCTTACTAGCAACTATGTTTATAGGTTTTTCTGCAATTTTCCCTGAATACTGTATCTTAATCTCGTCATTAAGTTTTTCCGAAATATTATTATTTTGATTATTTGCTTTGTGTCTCAAATCCATTGCATATTGAATCAAGCGATTCGTAGAATATCCACATTTTTGAATTTCTAAAACTAGATCCGTCTTTTTAATCAACATTGCTTCAACAATCGTAAAATCATTACAAGTTAAACTTTCAATACTTTTTCGAATCCAATTTTTATTTTCATCCTGTTGACATTTTACATTAGGCCAAATAAGCATATAGTAGTCTGTCATTAAATTATCATTTACAAACCAGCCCTTAACAGGTTCTCTCTGGTTTTTCTGAATAGAATCAATTTCGAGTACAAATGTTGGTAACATCACATTACTGTAGTATAACGAAGCTTTTTCGTCGATATAATAAGTTCTATCTTCCACCATCATTTCTATATCAATGCCTTTCATTTGTGTGGTTTTGTCATACACTCTTCTGTAATTTACTGGTCTTTTATTCTTATCCCTTAATTTTGAATAAAAAAATTGATCCATAAATTTAGCCAACTCTTGTTCGGCTTTTGTATCCTTATCTCTAAATGATTTCATTCGTACCCCCCATTTATTCATCCGTCCATCAATACATATAGTGTACTTCTTTTATCGATTCTTCGCAATTCTATTACGTCTTAGTAAAATACCTCCTAAAATACACCTTTACATATCAACTTATTTGTTTCACTTTTTGCAATTCCAAGTTAGATACATCCACTTAAATTCCTCTCGTTGTCCAAACGGAGAATAACTTATCAGGAGGGTGTATCAATGAATCAACTTATAACTCATCAGCTGATCACTAATATCCTCTACGCGCAGTTGATAACACGCAAGCGCCTTTTCCAACGTTTCTTTCGGAATCGCATTATGATTGTAATTATATATTACATAGTCAATGTATTCATACGGGATCCGGATTTCTTCACTTGGAACATTTAGTTTTGCATTACCACCTACACATTGAAGTAATTTCCCCACTCGCCTTTGAACTTTTTCACTATCAAGGCAAAGTTTCTGACTTCCATCGATAAGTCCAAGGGCCTCCAGGCGATTTAATGCCATATCAAAACTGACATTGAATTCCGACATCATTCGGGCAATATCCATAGCCGTCAAGCCACATTTACCGGATTCCTGGATTTCCAAGTCAACAAACCGATGCACTTCCTCTGTCGGCATTAGCAGACATGCTGCGAAATAGTTTGCTTCCTGTTCTTTTTCATTTGTTGATTTTCCAGTAATTGTGAGCTTATCATCAATAAAAGATTTTTCTTTTTCTATATGAAGAATGATATGTCCAATTTCATGTGCTAACGTAAAAATTTCTCTTGATAGGCGACTACAACTATTTGTAAAAATTATAATATCTTTATCTCGTCTTACGGTAAATCCAAGATCCGCATTCTCTCCTAATGGATATCGGATTAACTTGTATCCTAATCGTTCACATTCTTTGAACAAATCGATAATCCCATATCGACTTACTTTGCACTTCTCTCTAAAAGTGTCTGCCTCTATACGGATTTCCCTTTTTCTGCTATCCAACATACAGATTCCCCCTATATTTCTCCTTTGTGCTGCAATCTTTCGCACATATGCTTATTGGCATAAAACAGATCAAGCATATCAAAGATTTTCTTTGTAGACTCGCCTTCTTCGCCAGCTCTATACGCAACGGAAGAAGTTTCATCCAATACTCGAGTTATATCACTCACCGTTACATCAAGAATTTCTGCAACCTTTGAAAGTATCTCCCATGTAATACTATTTGCGCCGCTCTCAATCCGGGCATATTTCTGTCTGCTTACACCAATTTGTTCTGCAACCTGTTCCTGCGTAAGGTTCTTCGCAATTCTCAATATCTTTATACGATTCCCCAAAATTTCGTTCATGATGATCCCCCTCCCTATCTATACTGTAATATTATCATGTATAAAAACATTGTCAATAGCATATGTTATATTTTTATAACACACACTATTGACAATGTTATATTTTTATGTCATCACCCGGAACACCTGCTCCGCAGTATACTCCATATTTTCATACGCGACGTCCTCATGCATCGCCTCCTCAAGTGTCATCGCACCCGGAAGAATCGGAAATACGGCATCAATGAGCGGTGGATTCTGCTGAGTGGCGCGTACTCCGCTATGTTCGATGCTGCCGGCAAGCACAATGACTTTGCAGCCGCAGGCTTTGGCGCGGCGGGCAATACCGACCGGGGCCTTGCCCATCGCGGTCTGACCATCGAAGCGGCCCTCTCCGGTGACGACGATATCGGCGGCGCGAAGTTCGGATTCCGGCAGGACGGCATCAAGTACGATATCTACGCCCGGTCGAAGCGTGCCCTGCAGGTAGGATGCGAAAGCGAACCCGAGTCCTCCTGCGGCTCCGGCTCCCGGCTGATTGCGAAGATCGCGCCCCAGTGTGGATGCCGTGACGTCCGCAAAATGCGCGAGCGCGGCATCAAGCTCCGGAATCATGGAAGGGATTGCGCCTTTTTGCGGAGCGAAGATTGCGCTTGCGCCGTTCGCTCCACAAAGTGGATTCGTCACGTCGCAGGCGATGGAGATCCGGCATTCCGCAAGCCGTGGATTGAGTTTCGATGTGTCAATTGTCGTAATTTCCGAGAGTTCACACGCTCCCGGCGCAATATCAGTTCCGTCCGCTTTCTGAAAGCGGCAGCCCAAGGCGCGCAGCATTCCGGTTCCACCATCGTTGGTCGCGCTGCCTCCGATCCCGATGATGAAGTTGCGGCAGCCATTGTCTAACGCATGCAGAATCATCTCTCCTACACCATATGTTGTTGTGTTCAGCGGATTACGCGCCTCCACCGGCACGAGCGGAAGTCCGGCGGCTTCTGCCATCTCAATGATCGCGGTGTGATCCGGCAGGATGCCGTAGGTTGCCTGTACGGTTTCGCCCAGCGGTCCGGTAACGGGTATTGTGACACTTCTGCCGGAAAGTCCTGATACGAGTGCTTCGACCGTGCCCTCACCACCATCCGCAACCGGTTTGACCGCTATATGTGCATCCGGAATTGCGCGACGGATGCCAGCCTCAGCTGCCGCGCCCGCCTGCAGAGAACTCAGGCTTCCCTTCAGAGAATCAATTGCTACTATGATATTCATATATTTTCTCCTATACAATCTATCAATATAACAAAAGATTCACCCGCTTCAACATGATAACACCACTCAGCCCACGCTATAGAAAAAAGTGTCATGTGAAAGCCCGAAGGCCGCATTTCTGCACGGATGAACCTTATATATTTTACCACAATTATATCGGTTCGCTACCATATATTTTACTTTTATGTGTGACATCATCTCTTTCTTTCGTAAGCTGTTGTGTAAATTTATCCATATTTATTGATGTTTGTCTACTTTTCAACAGTACAATCTTGTCCATTGCATTGCACATTAACCCACAATTTTGTATTACTCAACTCATGTATTTCAGACTGTAGTTTCTCAAGAAATGCAAGTATATCTTCAAACTCCGGTATATTCCCATATATCATATTCCTCATTGCCTGATAGTCTTCTTTCAACGCGTCGAGCACATCTTCTTTTGGCATAAGTTCAATACTACTCAAGGTTGCATTTTCATAATGTGCTCCTTTTGCATAATAGAATTTCTGCTTAAATGCCACATCTTTTTCTAACAGTTCTTTTCGCTTAAATGCACTTTCCTTCACCCATGAATTACCCATATTATACACATCATATAAATGTCTTGCATATCTGGCAGGTAACGGCTTTCCCTCCGGGAAATTTGCAATTTTATGTAATATGGTGAGTTTTTCCCAGAAAGTTCTCTCAACATCAATGGTCAAAACTGAAGTTTCTTTTTGTGAAAAAATATCCGGATATTTTTCGGCCGCAAATGGAGTTATGCTTGTCTCATGACATGGCAACCATTCTGCCAATGGACCAATTTCTAATCTTACGCAGGAACGTAAATACTCTGCTTCAAATATCTGCGGATAATAAAAGTTAACCACCATTTCATCTTCAGTATCAACTGAAATCCATTCTCCCTCCCCCAGTTTTTCTTTCATTTCTACATTCAACTGGGGAATCAATTCCTCTTTATAAAATTTAGCTGCTTCTGAATTGATTTGTTTGTTAAATAAATCTTGCTTAGTTTTTGACCTTTCTTCCCAAGGATTTACCTCGTCATTAATGATTTTTCTCCAATCCAGAATCAAATCTATATCTTCAGAAAATCTTTCGATAACATGGTACGATTTAGATAAACTTGTACCACCCTTGAAAACAAATGCATCTTTATACTTACAATCATGAAACAGATGGTCCAACATAAAACATACCCAAAAGTCTTTCTCTATCACATTAGGCTGCATCCCCATAGAAATTGCAGTGGCTTGAAATAATTCAGTTCTGTCTTTTATCTGTAATTTAGCAACTTCTTTCATTATTCAGCACACACCTTTCTGATTATTGTATATACCCATTCGCTTACTCCTGTTGCTTCCTCTAACATCTTTTTCTTCTCTTCTTCCGGCAATCTATTTCTCAAACTCAAAATAATACCATCATCAACACGGTCCTTCCCCAATGTCTTTAATGCCTCAACAACCAAAGTGGTCGTCTCAGACATAAATGAAATTTCACGATTTGCACGATGTTTAAAAGACAGCGTGATATTATCCCAGGAAAACTTTCTATATGGTCCGTCACTGATATAGGACCAGACAACCGGAACCTGCGTTGATAGTCCTAATTTATTTAATGCTACGTCTCCACATGGCGCAATGGTCCAGCGAAAACTTCTAGCAATAGCATACGCTACCCTTTCAGGATTTGCCGGAATATATTCCTTCAACAAATTGCTATATACAGGCTTTTCATAAACTCCGTCAATGATTCTGCGAATGTTTTTCTCCTCAACCTGTCTTCCAAGACATTTTCTTACAGTTGTTGTTGTAGCAAGATCCGTAAAATCTGATGTCAAAAAAACCGTTCCAAACTCAGCCAGTTCTATTCTCTTCTTTATTTCTGTATAGATACTATTTGTCATAAAACACAGCTCCTTTTTTGTCACGATTATTATATAATTATCGTGACAATAATGCAATCTGTTTTATAATATTATTTCACTATTAATGTAGGGTTACAATTGATGTGACACCTACCACTATACAAAAACGGTTGAGTATTATAGAATTTTAATCGCTAAACCAAAAATCTATAAAAAGGACTGATAAACAGTCCCGAAATGTATGGACATCCCTTTACGAAACGTCCCAGTATTTTTGTATACTTTTTGGCACCACCTCCTTAAAAAATGGGTATAAAAAAAAGAAGGTATCTTTCAACCTTCTATTCCTCTAAATATTTTATTTTGAATTAAGATACTTCTCATACTGATTCTTAACCATATCTGGAAACATAGTAAATGAATCTCCTGTACTAATCATCATAGCATCATAATCCTGCATATTTAATTTCTCCTTTGCATTAATTTTTTAATTCTGTATGATATGCTACAAAACCCCATCAGACAGATTTCTCTATCCAATGGGGCTTCATATGTCATATCATCTGATTCAACAGCATTATAATCTTTTCTTACATCAAACTCTGCATCGTTTGGCGTAAAATTGGCGTATTTTTGTTATTTTATAATTTTCCACCAATAAGGTACATCTCGTTTTTAGTAAAGCTTTGCGCCAGCAGGAATATGGTTATCCACCATAAGAAGATGAAGCTCTTCATCCTCGGAATCCTTGAGATTGTTTACTGCTGAAAGTAACATACCGCAGGATTCGATTCCCATCATCTTTCTTGGTGGAAGGTTTGTGATGGCGATCAATGTCTTACCAACTAACTCTTCCGGCTCATAATATGCATGAATTCCGCTAAGGATTGTACGGTCTGTGCCGGTTCCATCATCAAGAGTAAACTGTAACAGTTTCTTTGACTTTGGTACTGCAACACATTCCTTAACCTTTACCGCACGGAAATCAGACTTGCTGAATGTATCGAAATCAACCTCTTCCTCGAATAAAGGCTCAACCTTTACGTTAGAGAAATCGATCTTCTCGTTTGCAGTAAAGAATCCGTTGTTATCGTTTGCAGCTTCTGCTGCATCTCCCTCGGAAGACTTGGAAGCCTTCTTGTCGGAGTCGAGTGACTTCATTGTCGGGAACAGAAGTACATCGCGGATTGCCTGACTGTCCGTAAGCAACATAACAAGACGGTCAATTCCGTATCCGATACCACCTGTTGGCGGCATACCAATCTCCAGTGCGTTCAGGAAATCTTCGTCTGTGTGCTCTGCCTCGTCATCACCGGCTGCTGCATTGGCATCCTGTGCGGCGAAACGCTCACGCTGATCGATTGGATCATTTAACTCGGAGTATGCGTTACACATCTCCCATGTATTACAGAATAACTCGAAACGCTCTACCTTTGTAGGGTCGCTTGGCTTTTTCTTGGTAAGCGGAGAGATCTCGATCGGATGATCCATAATGAATGTCGGCTGGATCAGCTCCTTCTCGCAGTATTCCTCAAAGAAGAGGTTCACGATGTCACCCTTCTTATGACGTTCCTCATAAGCGATATGATGCTCGTCCGCAAGCTTCTTGGCTGCTGCATCATCCGGAACCTGATCGAAATCGATTCCCGTATATTTCTTGATAGCATCGTTCATGGTCAGACGTGCGAATGGTTTTCCAAGGTCGATCTCTACGCCGTTGTAGCTGATCTTGGTGCTTCCGCAAACCTTCTCTGCGAGGTAACGGAACATAGACTCGGTCAGTTCCATCATGCCTTCGTAGTCTGTGTATGCCTGGTATAACTCCATAAGTGTGAACTCAGGATTGTGACGGGTATCCACACCCTCGTTACGGAAAACGCGTCCGATCTCGTATACACGCTCAAGTCCGCCGACGATCAGTCTCTTTAAGTAAAGTTCAAGAGAGATACGAAGTTTAACGTCCTCATTCAATGCATTGTAATGTGTCTCGAACGGTCTTGCTGCGGCACCGCCTGCGTTTGCAACGAGCATCGGCGTCTCAACTTCCATAAAGTCACGATCTGCTAAGAAGTTACGGATCTCCTTGATGATCTTGGATCTCTTAATGAATACTTCCTTGCTCTCCTGATTCATGATCAGGTCGATATATCTCTGACGGTAACGCATGTCCGTATCGGTCAGTCCGTGGAACTTCTCCGGAAGGATCTGTAAAGACTTGGAAAGAAGCGTCATCTCCTCTGCGTGGATGGAAATCTCTCCTGTCTTGGTACGGAATGCATAACCTTTCACGCCCCAGATATCACCGATATCGGATTTCTTGAAGGTTGCATATAAGTCTTCGCCGATGGAATCGCGGGCAACGTAGATCTGGATACTTCCCTTGAGATCCTGAATGTTGGCGAATGAAGCTTTACCCATAACACGCTTGAACATCATACGTCCGGCGATCGATACTTCGATCGGCGATGCGTCCATGATCGCGCGTCTTGCTTCATATTCCTGCTTTACAACTTCTCTTGCATCCGCCTCTTCTAAGCCCTCTGTGCTTGGTGCGACTCTTCCTGCAAGAAGCTTCTCCTCGTGTGCGGTATAAACTTCCTTCACATCGGAGGTGTGGTGTGTTACGTCATATTTTGTAATCTGAAATGGATCCTGTCCTGCGGCCTGCAGATTCGCTAACTTCTCGCGACGAACCTGAAGCAGCTGATTGACATCCTGCTGTCCCTGATTTGCGTTATTATTTCCCGCCATCTTCTATTCCTCTCTTAATCTTCTAATGTTGATCTCTGGATCTCGAGTACCTTGTAAGATAACTCTCCAGCTTCTGTCTCTACGGTAATTGTCTCGCCAACCTTCTTGCCGAGCAAAGCGCGGCCTACCGGCGACTCGTTACTGATCTTGCCTTTTAAGCTGTTGGCCTCTGTCGAACCAACGATCTTGTACTCTAATTCCTCATCGAATTCGCAATCAAGGATCTTGACTTTACATCCGATACTGATCTTCTCTAAGTCAACTTCTTCCTCAACAACGACTTCTGCATTCTTAAGGATCTTCTCGATCTCCTCGATACGAGCCTCGATATCTCTCTGCTCGTCCTTGGCTGCATCGTACTCAGCGTTCTCTGATAAGTCACCCTGCTCGCGGGCTTCCTTGATCTTCTGCGCGATCTCTCTACGCTTTACAACCTTCAGATCCTGTAACTCGTCCTCGAGTCTTTTGAGTCCTTCGTAAGTTAAGATATTTTTCTTATCCATTTCCTTTACCCCGCTTTAATATATTTTGAAAAATCTATTTATTGCTATAAATTAACTAAGGTATTATACCCAATGAACCATATAATGTCAAGATTTATCAACGTTTCCGGTCATTTCCATAGTTTTATCCACACACTTCCTCTTATAACCGCTCATCCAGATTGTTTATAAGCAATTCTTCCAGTGCTTCAAACGATTCCACATTGTTGATTGCTACGCGAAGGCGTGCCGAATTCGGATACCCTGCGGTATACCACGCCGCATGTTTGCGGATCTCACGGATGCCGATATATTCACCTTTAAATTCGAGCATCATACGCGCATGCCGCAGGATCATCTGCGTGACTTCTTCGAGTGTCGGCTTCGCCAGATGCTCGCCGGTCTCAAAGTAATGCAGGATTTGCCGGAAAATCCATGGGTTTCCCTGTGCGCCGCGTGCGATCATGAATCCGTCGCATCCGGTCTGCTGCTCCATCGCGATCACATCCTCCGCCGTCAGCAGATCCCCGTTGCCGATTACCGGAATCGAGACCGCCTCCTTCACCTGACGGATGATATCCCAGTCTGCTTTGCCGGAATAAAACTGTTCTCTCGTTCTTCCATGTACCGCAACTGCTGCCGCACCTGCGTCTTCCGCAATTTTCGCCATCTCTACTGCATTCACATGCTCATCATCAAAACCCTTGCGGATCTTGACCGTGACCGGCTTGTCGATTGCCTTTACCGTTTCACGAATGATTTCTCCTGCCAGCTTCGGATTCTTCATGAGCGCAGATCCCTCTCCATTGTTTACGATCTTCGGAACCGGGCAGCCCATATTCAGATCCAAGATATCGAACGGGCGATCCTCAATCTGATGCGCAATGTTTGAAATAATTTCCGGATCCGAGCCGAAAAGCTGTAACGACACCGGATTCTCCCGCGGATCAATCTCAAGCAGGCTCTCCGTATTGCGATTCTTATATAGAATGGCCTTGGCACTCACCATCTCCATACACAGAAGTCCCGCCCCCTGCTCCTTGCATAACAAGCGAAATGGCAGGTCTGTTACGCCTGCCATAGGAGCCAGTATTAAGTTATTCGGCAGCGTCGCACTGCCTATCTTAAGTGGTTTGATCATTGTTATTTTATTTTCCGATTCTGCTTTTTATACACACGATAAATGCCTTTTAACGTAAGATTCGGATCGTAGATATCGATCGCATCCGTTTCGTTCGCGATAATTCTGCCAAGTCCGCCGGTAACAACCGTCTTGACATTGTCGATTCCAACCTCTTTCTTTACCTTGTTGATGATATATTCCGTCTGACCGATCTGTCCGTAGACAATTCCGGCCTGCATGCTCGAGATGGTATCCTTGCCAAGAATACAATCCGGCTTCTTGATCTCGATGGCAGGAAGCTTCGCGGCATCCTCCGACAAAGCCTTCGCCGCGATGCGGATTCCCGGAGCCGTAATTCCGCCCAGGAAAGCACCCGATGCATCGACAAAATCATACGTTGTGGCAGTACCGAAATCAATGACAAGCACCGGTCCGCCATAGATCTCATAAGCACCGACTGCATCCACGATTCTGTCCGCACCGATCTGCTGCGGATTCGGGGTCACGATACGGATTCCTGTCTTGATGCCCGCTTCGACAACAATCGGGTTAATATGAAAATATTTCGCAAAGGCACCATGCAGCGAATGCATCACATTCGGCACAACCGAGCAGATGATCGTATCTTTGATATCCGAAGGTTTGATCTCATTCTGCTCCAGAAGATTATAAAGAATCATGCCGTACTCGTCGGATGTACGCGGCATCTTGGTCGTAATACGGAACGTCGCCACAATCTCATCACCTTTAAATACACCACATGTTATATTGGTATTGCCTACATCTATCGTAAGTATCATATATTAATCCTCCTCGTCGAAGCCTTCTCCAAGATATATAATTTTATAGAACATCTCCAATGCCTCGAGTAAGTCTCTCTTCTCATTCTGGTACTGCTTGATCTTGAGCACACTGCCAATCTCGTCGTACAGGAAATCATTCTCCTCGCAGCTTGTCTTAAATTCAAGTGTTCCATCCTCATCAAATACAAGCTCAAGGATTCCGCCCACATCCTCCGTGTAGAGAACACACATAATCTTGAGTTCCTCGCGTATCGACTGCGGAAGCTGATTAAAATTCTCGTTTAAATAAAATTTCTTCTGGTATGCGTTGGACACGCAGAGCGTTACTTCGCCCGGGTTCTTCGCCTCATTAGACATAGCCGTATATTCCTCTCACAGAGACCTCTCCGGACGACACGAGCTTGCGTGACTCCCATGTGTCGACGATCAGTTCTCCCTTTTTTGTAATTCCCATTGCCTTTCCCTCAAAAGGCTCCTTCGGATCCAGCACACGCACCTGTCGACCGCGGTTCACGAGCATGGTGTCATACTCTTTCTGCAGTCCTTCCATGTCCTCGGTCTTTAGGTATTCGGCGTACACATCCTCGAATTCCTCGAGAAATGCCTCGATCAGCGATGCACGGTGAATATGCTGTCCACTCTCTAAGAAAAGCGAACTTGCCGTCTCCTTGATCTCTTCCGGAAATTCTTCATTGTGCACGTTGATGCCGATTCCGATCACAATATGGTTGATATAATCAAACTGTGCGCTCATTTCGGTTAAAATGCCACACACTTTCTTCCCGTTCATCACAATATCGTTCGGCCACTTGATCATCGCCGGCACGCCGGTCACTCTGCGGATGGCACGTGTCGTTGCCATCGCCGCCACAAGGGTGAGCATCGATGCATTGTTCGGATTGATCTCCGGCTTTAACATCAATGTCATAAAGATGCCTGTTCCCGTCGGTGACTCCCACGAACGGCCTCTGCGCCCCTTGCCTGCGGTCTGCTGATCCGCAACGACTAAGGTTCCGCTCGGATGCCCATCCTCCGCCAGTTCCTTCGCCTTGGTATTCGTGGAATCAATACTGTCGTAATAATAGAGTTCACATCCTGCCCATTCGGTCGAATGAATACTCTCTAATTCCGTAACATCCATGACATCCGGTGCGGACAGAAGATGATAGCCCTTATTCTGCACCGCTTCGATCTCGTATCCATTCTCTTTCAGCTGGTTGATTGCTTTCCACACTGCCGTTCTGGACACGCCAAATTTATTGCAAAGCTCCTGACCGGACACATAACTGTCCGTCTCACGGAGCATCTTAAGTATTTCTGCTTTCATCGGCTTTTCCTGCTTAACATTTTCTTATCTCATTAAACAAACATCCTGCTTTTGGGCAAAATCTGCGAAATGAGTTCTCGTCCATTAGTCGGATAACGTTGCTTTCATGATTGCCTTAATCGAATGCATACGGTTCTCTGCCTCATCAAAGACTACGGAGCGCGGTCCCTCAAACACTTCGTCCGTCACTTCAAGCTCAGACAGACCGAATTTCTCATATACCTGCTTTCCAATTGTTGTCTTAAGATCATGGAACGCCGGTAAGCAATGCATAAAGATTGCAGTATCTTTTGCATTTTCAAATGCGGCTGCATTTACCTGATAAGGTTTCAGATCATTGATACGCTCGGTCCATACTTCGTCCGGCTCACCCATAGATACCCATACGTCCGTATAGATGACGTCTGCATCCTTGGTTGCTTCTGCCACATTGTCTGTCAATGTGATGCTTGCACCTGTGCCGGATGCAACATCTACGCAGTAATCCACAAGCTTCTTATCCGGGAAATATTTCGGATTGGTACATGCAACAAAATTCATACCAAGCTTCGCGCAGGTTACCATCAGGGAGTTACCCATGTTATAACGGGCATCGCCCATATATACAAACTTCACGCCCTTGAGATGTCCAAGATGCTCACGGATCGTCAGCATGTCTGCGATCATCTGTGTCGGATGGAATTCATTCGTCAAGCCATTCCAAACCGGAACACCTGCATATTTCGCAAGTTCTTCTACAATCTCCTGTCCGTATCCACGGTACTCGATTCCGTCAAACATTCTGCCGAGCACACGCGCGGTATCTGCGATGCTCTCTTTCTTCCCGATCTGTGATCCGCTCGGATCCAGATAAGTTACATGCATGCCAAGATCATGTGCCGCTACTTCAAAGGAACAGCGCGTTCTGGTACTCGTTTTTTCAAAGATCAATGCGATGTTCTTGCCAACCAGACTGTCATGCATAATTCCCTGATGCTTCTTCTCCTTAAGCTCAGCGGACAAATCAATCAGATAGTTGATCTCGTCCGGTGTATAATCCATTAACTTCAAAAAATTGCGTCCCTTTAATGTCATTGCGCTTCCTCCTCTTTTCGGAACATCAGCCCATGCAAGATTTGCCTTTGGCAAATGGACTGACGCTACATGTCAAGCTTTCTACGAAATCTTGACACAGTTTACAATGAAGATATTTTACTCCATTTGTCAAGTGATTACAACTAAATCTGTGTTTTGTTTCTCAAGTTATCGTGATAATCGGCAAAGCCATATGCAAGCACGATCCTGACTTGTTTCTTCACATAATTCAAAAAAGAGAAAGCTGCCTTTACATGCGTACATGTTAAAAACAGTTTTCCCTTTCTTATTGCATTTCAAATATTCACTTCATTTTAGTAGAACACGATCGGTCCGATCACTACACCCGCATGACCACTGGATGCAAGTTTAAAGCTCTTCGCTCCGCCTGTCGGATCGCTGCCGCTTAATGCTGCGCGAGCCGCCTGTCTTGCACTGGAGCTTACACCGCTTGCAAGTCTTGACTCAAGTCTTCCGGATGATGCCGGTCCGAACTGCCCCCTCTGATAGATGACATTGTAGATGGAACTTGGATAGCTTCCGCTGCGAACACGGTTTACTACAACAGCGCCTACCGCTGTCATACACTGCACACCCTGACCACCAGCCTCACACTGAACCAATGCTGCAAGAAGCGTCTCCTCGTCAGCCGATGCCGCAAGTGACGTATTCTGTGTTGTGGAAGTTGTGGTCGTCTGTCCGTTCGATGAAGACGAAGAACTTGAAGCCGTCTGTGCTGCCGCTGCTTTCTTCTCTTCTTCTGCCTTCTGCGCAGCTGCTTCTTCCTCAAGTGTTACCGCTTTACCGGTATCAAGAGAAAGTGTTACATAATCCGCACTCACATAACAGGTATCGGAATCTACCTTGATGGCTACCCATCCGTCCGTCTTGTTTGCTTTCTTGTTCACTTTAAACTTGTCTCCGGTAACAACCGTCTTAACAACACCTGCATCCTCGGCTGGTGATTTGCGGACACGAAGTCCATCGATCGTAACCTTCGCTACAGTATCGCAATGTTTCTTTGCATATGCATATGCTTCCTGACCAAATACGCAATATTCATTCTTTACGTATCCATTCACACTGCCGGATGCAATCTTCGTCCACTCGCTGCCCTGTTTCTTGATCAAAGCGCGGTCTCCCTTGTAAAGCTTTCCGACAATATCAGAATCGGCATCCGCCTTGGCACGAACATAAAGGAAATCCTTTACATCTGCCATCAACTTATCCTGCCACTCCTGCTCCTCTGCGCTAAGAGTTGTTTCTGTCGCATCTGCCGCTTCAACATCAACTGTCTCTACATCAACATCGGCCTCACCTTCTGCCTGTCCCTCAGCGGAAACATCTTCTGCAGATGCTGCAACCATGTTTGATGCTTCCTTCTCAACAGAAATCAGGCTATCCAGATAATCCGCAGACTCAACCTCATATTCATTCATTGCTACAGCAAAACCTGCAAGACCATTTTCCTCTAATTGTGTATTCTCTGCTGTCTGCGTATCGCTTACAGCATATACTCCGTTACTAGTAACTGCTGTGATCACCATTGCCAATGCCAGTGCAAGAACTGTGGCACTCTCGATCACTCTCTTACTTATTTGCATTATGAACCTCCGTATCGTATTGTGCGCAACGCTTTGTGTTACTATCCTATGCAGTAAGTATTACACTTATGTTGCGTTTTTAAACACTTTATTTCAAATGTTACAAGTTTGTTACGTGAGGTATTGTAGCATACAGATATGCATTTGTCAAATTTTTGGCAAAATATGGGGTACGTGCTCCACTTCCCTGTTTATTTCGAGTCAAATTTGGGAGTGTCTCACACGGTCATTAAAATATGCGAAATAAGATGTTACATTTTTCATCTCTTTATGTAATTTTTCTTTATGGCAACAGCTTCTCTTACGGAAAAATTTCCTGCAAAACCGTTGATATTATCCGGTTTTCTTCCTCGTCGCGCTTTGCTCTTACGGTTGCGTCAGTATCCGATTCCGGAGTCTCATCCTCATCATTTTCCAACACATAATCCAGGTAATTTTTTACCTGTTCACAAGTCTTGTCCATCTCCTTTTTCATCCTTCGGACACGCATCGCTGTCACAAGTAGAATTACCAGCATAAGAACCTGCCCAAAAGCAAATCCCATCGTCACAAGCAAGTTCTGATATTCCACCATCCAAAGCCATATTTCTCTCATAAATTCTGCCATCCTTTCATATGATATAAAGGTTACTTTCAACCATCTTTCTTCTATATTATAGTAAAACCTGACAGGCTTCGGAATATCCTTTCGGTCGCAAGTTTCGACAAGCTTCACGCTGTCTTTCATTCACGTACATATAACTGTTTATGTACTACATTCTGCGGACACGGCTTGACATTTACACGCGAAAGTATAATATGGGTAGAGAGTCGCACAAATCACGTCTGCATTTTTTCACACAGACTTATGTTTATCCGGTGCGCTTTCACAAAAATTATTTTGATCACACAAAACAAACGGAGGATATCGATCCCATGGGAAAAAGCAAAAAAATCGTGATGACCGGAGGCGGTACTGCTGGTCACGTAACACCTAATATTGCATTAATGCCAGCATTACAACAGGCCGGTTATGAAATTACATACATCGGTTCCTACAACGGAATGGAAAAAGAACTGATCGAAGCGCAGAACATTCCATACATCGGAATCTCTTCCGGTAAGCTTCGACGCTACTTTGACTGGAAAAACTTTTCGGACCCGTTCAAGGTATTAAAAGGATATGGTCAGGCAATTTCTTTATTAAAGAAGATCAAACCGGATGTCGTATTTTCCAAAGGTGGATTTGTTTCTGTACCGGTTGTTCTCGCCGCTAAACATTGCCATATTCCGGCAATCATTCATGAATCAGACATTACACCGGGTCTTGCCAACCGCATCGCAATCCGAGGTGCCAAGAAAGTCTGCTGCAATTTCCCGGAAACCATGAAGTATCTGCCTTCTGACAAGGCAATTCTGACAGGTTCTCCAATCCGCCGCGAGCTTTTCTCCGGCGATGCCGATGCTGCAGTCCGTTACTGCGGATTCCCGGATCGCAATAAGCCGGTACTTCTTATCGTTGGTGGCAGCTCAGGTTCCAAAGTAATCAACGATGCTGTACGCAAGGTTCTTCCAGAATTATTGGAGAAATTCTACATCATTCATTTATGCGGCAAGGGAAATCTTGATGAACATTTGAAGGGACTAATTGGCTATGCACAGTTTGAATACGCCAGTGCAGAACTGACAGATATGTTTGCTCTTGCAGATATGGCGATCTCCCGTGCCGGAGCAAATGCAATCTGCGAGTTACTCGCACTGCACAAGCCGAACATTCTGATTCCGCTCTCTGCTGCTGCAAGCCGCGGCGATCAGATTTTAAATGCAAAATCCTTCGAAAAACAGGGATTCTCCTATGTCCTTGAAGAAGAGCAGCTGACGGAACAGACGCTTCTTTCTGCAGTGGATGAAGTATTCAATAATCGTGACAAATATGTGAAAGCTATGGCCGAAAGCGGTCAGATGGACTCGATTGGAACAATTGTAAAACTGATCGAGAGTCAGACAAAATAAAGTAGATGTATAAGTTGGGGAATGCGTTTTTCGCATTCCCCTTTCTTGTCTACATTTTCATCTTATCGCAAATTTCTTTGAACTCATCATCAGAAAGTGTCAAATGTGTGTGCTCTGGAAGTGCCGGATCCGATGCATATCTTGGGATCAGATGCATATGGAAATGGAAAACGGTCTGTCCTGCAACCTCTCCATTATTCTGAACCAGATTATATCCATCACATCCAAGAACTTCTGTCTCATGCGCGATCACTTTCTTGGCGAGTTTCGCTGCTTTACCAAGAATTTCTTCATCAATCTCATAAATGTTTGCGTAATGCTGCTTTGGCAGAATTAAGGCATGTCCCTTCGACTCCGGTGCTGCATCCAGAATCACTCGGAAATCCTCGTCCTCAAATACTGTATTCGTTGGGATATCTCCATTTGCCAGTTTACAGAAAATACAATTGTCGTCTCTCATTTTATCTTACCTCCTTAAAATACAAATACCTGATCCAGCATGCGAAGTGTTTTAAAATTACCTTTTGCCGTCATCTCTCCGGTCATAAATGCCCGCTGAAACGTCATACGGCCATCTATAATGGACTGCATTACTTCATTGCTCATCTTTGCAACCACATCCGCATCCTCTTCCGTTCCGGAATGGATCTCCAGATTCTTATGATCTACCGATACATACAATGGCTTACGGGTTCCTTCTATAATAAATGAATAAGTTGCCTGGAAATCATCCACTGGAATAAAATGACTTTTCAACTCTTTCGCAAACGGAATTTCATCCTGACTTTGTGCCTGTCCAAGCATATCCTTGAACATAGAGGCTAATTCCTCAATATCCTCTTTCTGCTGCTTTACATATGTATCATCTGATACATACTTGGAAAGCTGCTCACTCTCCTGTGGTGTCAGATTCAGTTGCTGCGTGCGAAGCACACTGCGTTTGACCGCCTGATTACTTGTCGGAAGACTCTTGATCTTCTGCGAAATTGTGCGATACAGATTCTCTGCCTTCTTCTCAATGATCAGATTGTATTCCTGGCTCATCTGAAATGTTGCAAGATCTTCCACGTATCCACATAATCCTGCGCATGGCGGACCTCCTAAGATTTCCCATGCATTGGACAGCGTCAGTTCTCCTTCTCTCTCCCCGTATGTCGTTGACATCACGATTGGCTGCATATAGGTTGTACTGATCTTCTCCTTATCACCGTACAGCCAGCAGGCATCCAGAAACTGCTGCATATATCCACCAATTCCAAGCCATTCCACAGTCGTTGCAAGAATAATTCCGTCTGCATCTTTAAAGGTCTGTGGCAATGTCGCAATCTCATTCTTATGTTCATATATATTGTAACGCTCAATGGATACACGAAGTTCGCGCAACACATCCTCAATCCGGCTTAATACATAAAGTGTCGGATCATCCAGCAGGCCTCTTCCGCCATAGTATATATTGATCTTCATCTGTCATTCTCCTTACCCATCAACTACTAATTAGTATAGGGATTTTCATCCTCAAAATCAACATATTTAGTCTTTTCCCCAGAGTTTATCTTCTTTCGATAAAGAAGGATTCCCATCAGAAATCCCATGATCAGACCGCCAATATGTCCCCAGTTATCAACGCCTCCGCTGCTGATTCCATAATAGAGACTGATCACGATCATGAAAAGAAGGCCTTTACCTGTCAATGTCTCATATCTTCCCTTATGTAATATCACAATCCAAAGCAACGCTCCAATAATGCCAAAGATTGCGCCGGACGCACCTGCTGCAACCGCATAATCCCCACTGTGCAGCATCTGTAAATAGGACAATGTGCTTCCTCCGATTCCCGCAATCAGATATAAAAGCAGATACTTTACATGCCCGAGTGCCCCTTCAAGAATAATTCCGGCACAAATCAAGATCAGCATATTATTCAATATATGATCAAATCCAAAATGCATAAAGGTGGCTGTCAGGAGTCTCCAATATTCACCTTTTCCCTGAATATACGGTGGCCATACCGCACCCACACTTGCCATAAACTCCGAACTCTCAGTATCTCCCATAATCTCAAGAATCAAAAACACAATACAATTAATCGCCACTAATATATATGTAATGTATGCCTCATTTACCCATTTCTTTTTCATAAGAGTCACCGCCCTTCTTAGGCGATATTATAGCATAGTTTCCTAACAGAATCGATATCGAATATCTGCGAACTGAACAATATCATTATATGCCAGCTTTCTCTGTTCCTTGTATACAAGAAGCTCCTCATTGACAAATGTACCATTTGTTGAATTTAAATCTTCTATATAAAAACCGTCCTCTTCTTTATGAATTCGCGCATGAAACTGACTGATTGTTTCCCGATTAATGCTAATATCTGCTTCTTTTCCATATCCGATCCGAATGGAGTCATCTTTAAGCATAATATCTGCAAATCCTTCATTCCCCATATAGCGCAGTTCACCTCTCGGTTGTCCGTTAAAACTGGTCAGGCACACGGTCGGATGAATCTCCGGTACTGGTTCCGGCTCCATCTCTTCTTCAAGGTCTGGATAAACAACCTCCGATTCGCGTTTCTTACTACGCTTTTCTTCCACAAGCTTTGTATTATTAATACTCTGCGTATGCTCCGATTCCTGCAGAATTCCCCACGCAACAAGTTTTGCTTTCATTGCCTGCCAAACACTTGTGCCATTTTGCGTTTTATGCACACAATCGGTTCTGATTCCTTTTTTAAAATCTTTTTTCGCTTTTTGAGTTCCTTGATTTTTTATGGTCTTTTCATGTATTTCCGACAAACGCAGCTCTGCATCCTCATATCGATCTACCTCACCTTTCAAATTTGCAGGGTTATTTTTTCCCATCGATTGTTTTCCGTTCTCGCTCACAAACGAACGATTCCATTCCTCATCCTGCTTTAATCCACTCTTCTCGCGAAAAAGCAGGCTTCGAATATCCGTAATCTGATAACCTTCATCTAAAGTATGTTCATAGATCTGGTACACTGCACGAACAGCTTCCGCATCCTTATGATCAACTTTCTTCATCAGATATTCCATCAGCATCTGAAATTCCTGCTCAACCTTCTGCGTTCCTCCCGGATATATCGTAAAAACAAATTCCCGACTCGCATTGTTCACAAACACAAGCTCCGGATCAAGCATCAGACAATCTGTGCGTATTAAGCTCCATTCCATACGTTCCAATAAGCTACAGACACTGATAATCAATTGCTCTACAAATTCCATGCGTATTTCTTTCACTCTACAATAGGTATCCAAGGACTGCTTTCCAGAAATGTTATACCAATACTGTCCTCCGCCATTCACATAAGCCTTCTCAACAGGCAAAATGCCCGGCAATTTTCGACGTAGTAGAAAGCGCTCATCCACACCAGCCTCTACTGGTGCCGCAATCCTCATAAAGCAGCCTGTTACATTTCTCTCATATACAATTTCCCGATTAATCATCACCTATCTCCTTTAAAGTCTGATACCGATAGAATTCCTTTACTTCCCACATAGCACAAACCTTCTCTTGCTCCTTCTGTAACCGAATTTCTTCATAACAACCGATTCCCATGCGCATTGCAATTACCATAGCACCGATCAGGATAGGTACCATAAACGATGCTTCTACTGTATAACTTGCCTTCTGGCTCCCTGTCAGCCATTGAACCAGGTAATTTCGCATCATATTATGCATTTTCTTCCCACATTCATCGTAATCTTTATTCATGTTCCTCCCTGCCGGATGCCTAAAATCCTAAACGATTTTCTTCACACGCTTAAACACAAAACAGCCATACCATCCGTCCCAGAAACACAAATGGAATGAATGGCAATTCATATTTTTTTGATTTCTTTGCTACTGTCATTAAAAAAAGTGAAACAATTCCGACCAATATCAATGCAAACATACACACATTGATCAACTCTGTTACATTACAATACAAGCCCATAATGAAAATCAGGAATGCGTCCCCAAAACCGATCTGTTCCCCTGTAACCCATGCCACCAAAAAGCATACGATACCAGGCACTAACCGAAACAGGTACTGTGCCCCATCGATATCTCCTGCCACGATTGCGATCACAATTCCCACCATCCCCAATCCTATCAGCCATATCCTACGAATTTCTTTCCTTCGAATATCTTCTATACTCATAATAGTTAACCCGACAACTAATACAATCTCTTTTATAATCATCCACATTTCGAACATGGACCTTTACCCCCTACTTCCGATATCGGAATCAGATACACCGTTCTCTTCAATCCACTGCACGAGAGACTCGTATGATACACTTCTCCATAATCCGTAATATACACCTGCCCTTTCTTTTTATTTTTTGCCGCGCATTGGCTACACTCATAGTATTTATGTTCGTTTTTATTCCGCAAAGCACCAATTTCTACATATTCTACTGCCCGGATAGACAAATCCAAATATCGACAATTTCGACTGCGATGATACACGGTTCCATGCTCTGTCACATACACATAATCCGTTTCCGTCCACGCTTCACGATCCCCCGTCCACTTGCGATTCACACTACTTTGTGTCATATGCACACCTTTTATTTTAAAAATAGTGATCGGAAGCTTAATATAGTAATCTGCTCTAAGCGTAATCTCTGGTCCTTCGAAATCTGATAAAAGAAGGGATACTCCACCAGAACTCTCTGATACATAATGTCTATATTCTTTATGCTGCTGCAATTCTTTACGGAATTGCATTTCAGCAGACGCAAAAAGTGCCGCAGACGAATCCCCTATACTTGCCTGTGCTGCGGTCTGCCTACTTGCATATACTAAAGCTTCCTGCACTTGCGTCTGAACTTGAAGAACACGAAAGAAAAACAGTATGAAAACCATAAAAGCCGTGACAAGCGGCAACACCACCGCCATCTCTAGTGTATATGAGCCCTTACTACGGATGTGCAAAAATGCCTTTTTGCAACAGTTTGCTTTTCGATACTTCGGGAGAGATTTGTTTTGGTTGAAATAAATTAACCGACTGCAAAAAGACATTTTCACACATCCTCCTTTCCTCTAAAATAACTGTAATGTGCACATTCAATGAGCCGATATACATCCTTGGCATCCGTTACCATAGGGACAAACATCATAAAAATCGGCTTCCACTCATAAGTTTCCTGTATCTCCATCTCACAGACAGCATGATCCATTCGAAATGATTGATACCCCTCTATTGTACGAACCGTTGCCTCTTCCACGTCCATTGCTCGCATTGCCATAGTTTTTCCACTCTCAAATAATAACAAAGAGGTAATATACTGTTTATAGTCCAATCCTCCTGCATCACATGACTTCGCCTTACTCCATCCAGATAGTAACGTAGGGAAATTGTCAATCGTTGATGTCCAGGTTGCCTCACTTTTAATTAAAGATATTTTGTCCCCATCCAACAATGCCCGAATATCCAACACACTTTCCACATAAGCCCATGCTGCCAATATTCCATATTTCACTGCCTCAATAATAGCAGGATTCACAGAAGCTCCTGCCATCGCAATAGCTAGAGCTTCTGCCTCCGCCAGCTTGTCCGGCATCGACACAATACTTGCCATATTCAGGCCTTCCCGAATCAGCAGTAAACGATCTACCGTCACACGTAGATTGTCCACATCATTGTCCTTTCCACCAACCAAATACTCCATCTCATATTGCAACGCGTGGTTTGAAAGCGATTCCGTATAGGATGACATATAATTACATATATATTGTGTGAAAAGAGTTTTATCGTACCAGTCTTCTTCCTTTGGAATGGCTGCATTTCCCTGTGCAAGTGTCCTTTTTGAAACACACATCTCAGATTGAATCACCGCCCCGGACAAATGTGCCTTCTCCGGTAAAACCATTCCCAGAATTCCTTTTTTCTGTGCCTCTGTCACCGTTGTAAGTGGATTGTCTTCTTGTGATTTTTTACTACCGGAGCTATCTTCTTGATAAACTTTTTTTGTCTGTTCACTTGTTGCAGCCTGCACCCTAATCCTTTGACCTGCACCTTTAAAATTCCGTCGCTGCACACTTTGTTCTGATGGTTTCGTTCCCTCACTTTTTGCTTCTTCTAACGCATCTAATGCGCCACTAATCTTATCGCTTCCATCACCATATTGATCCTGCGATTCCTTTATACTCTCATAATTATTATAAATACCTTTGGCCAACTCATATGCCAAATTTTCCTTCATATAAGCACTGACCGCCTGCTCAAATACAGTCCCCCTACCATCCGTCATAAGAAGATACGAACAGATATCAACGTCATTCACATTCGCCCGAAGCAGATTCGTTCCCTCTGAGAGTAAATCTTTTTCTCTTAATCCTCCTAGATTAGCAAGAGAGAGTTTCCGCATCTGAGCCGCCCGATCATTAAACGATAACTCGCCATTCATATTGTCAGTTGTCATTCCAAGAATATGATATTCTTCCCATAGCGGACTGCAATAATCTGCAAATACCGATTCAAGTACAGATTCCGTATTCATTTGACTTGCTTTATGAAGTTCCAACCATCTGGCACCTTCAATTAATGTAAACAACAGTTGAGCAACCAACATTATAGAAAGCGCAGCAAAAACGGTGATACTTCCACGATATCTTCTCTGCTTCACTTCTTACAATCATACCTTTCCAGATTCACTCTGAATCTTGTCAAATATATCGTTCACAGTAGATGTCAAGCGGTTCTTAAAAATCAAAACAAGTGCAATCAGTACCACCACGATCAATACCATTTCCACAACTCCAACACCATCTTCATCCAACAAAAAGTTTTTAAATCCTAACATAATTTTTCCTCCTTATATTGCAAATGACTGCATTGCCGGAACCATAATAATTGCAATCACAATTCCAAGCATCATGATCAGCGGAAGCAGCATCTTCGTTCCAGCCTCTTCTCCCAGTTTTCTTGCAAGCGCCTTGCGCTCCTCCAAAGCAACTGTAGCTTCCTGCCCTAATAACTCACAAATTCCCCGGCTTCCGGTTCTCAAATTCTGAATCAGTATACGAATCAACCGGTTATAACAGTTCAATCCGATTCTCTCGCCAAATTTCTGATATGCGAGGCGTTCACTTTCCCCATCCTCGATCTCATGATTTGTTATTAGCAGTTCTTCATACAGATACCTTTCCTTTGTCTGATTTTTCTGCCTCTTATCAAAGTATCTCGCGGAAATTCGATTCAATGATTGTTTCAACGACATCCCGGATCCCAGTAAAATCAATAATTTGTTGACAAATTCAGCATAATCCAGGTGCATCTGGTCCTGCCGCTCCTTTTCCTTTGTCTTCTTCTTTTCCTGTTCCACAAAATAAAGCAAAACCACAATAACAATTTCAAAGAACAACACTTTAACCAAAAGATGCTGCTTAGGTTCCTCCCACTTAAGCGAGACCCCATCCACCTTTTGTGGCAATTGAAAATAAGTCTCTCCCTGTCTGTTTCCCTCCGCAGTAACCGCACTCTCAATATCATTCAAAAGCTGCTCCTCTTTGGTAAACTCCGGTGGCACTATCATAAAAGAAAAAACATATTCCTGCTCATACGCTCCGCAAGTAAGTAATACTGTTGCCTGCACGATCGCATTATCCTTCAAATTATTTTCACGAAGCTTTCCATCGATATCGATGTATTGATAACTGTCGAAAGTCCATTCCGCCGAAACCATACGATCTACATATCGGTTTTCCATTCTCACCGCATGGCTGACATGCTCCGCACAATCTCCCTGCTCAAAGAATCTCTCATCAATCTCCTGCCTTGCCTTTTCAAAATATTGCTCCGCCTCCGTTTGTGTAACAACCTGTGCCGGAATCTCAACTTTATAATGATATCCATCAAAAAAATCCTCTGCCTCCAGTTGTAATTCCAGACTCTGTCCTCGCTCACCGGGACTCGCACGGATTACCCGATTGTTTTCATCTACGCTGTGCTCTGTCGCTTCCACGTATACCGCCAATACTATGAACAACACACAGATGATCCCAATTTGAACAAGCTTTTTCTTGTTTTGTAACATTCTCTTCTTCCTTTCACATCTGAATATCCAATATCTTATCAGCTAAAAGTATCGTCACTCCATACGTGCCAAGGCATCCGGTCATAAAACATATTCCGAATAAATTCCCATATAAAGGTGATAGAAAATCTCCAGATGTAAGCTTCAAATACGCTAATATGAATATAGGAATCACATTCATAACACGTTGTTCCAATTTTCGGGATGCTATAAGCACCTGAATCTCTCGCTCCGTGTCATGACGCGCCCGCATATGTTCCGATGTCTCCTCAATAATAGCTGCAAAATTGCCTCCACTTCTTTTCGCAAATGCAAACACTTCCGCAAAACTCATAATATCTGCATTGCCTGACCGGTCAGCAAATTGATCCAACAATTTTTCAATCGGTATATTCAACGCTACCGCTCTGTTAATCTCCTCAAGTTCCCGCAGCAGAATAGCATCCTTTCCATATAGATTTTCAACCTCACGGGCTGCTTCTCTCCATGCATTCTCCATCGAATAACCAGCAAGAAGCGAAGCACTTACCGTGCGAAGCGCATCCAAAAACTGTGTTGCAATCTGCTCCTGCCGCGCAGCCTGTCTCTCCCTGATTGTTCTCTTTCGTATTAAAATATAAAGAATCGGCGTCAGGATAAGTCCGATCCAATGCTGATAAAATAAATAGGCAATCACAACGGAAAATCCTGCTGCTTTTGCAAGGCAGACTACTTTCTCCTGCATACACAAGCGATAAAATCTGTAATCCATTCAGCCTGTCTCTCCTTTCTATCTTCCTGGAATAGCCGATACTGGCAGCCTTACATCATCCTGCATATGCACCCGATCATCTACACAATATTGTTTTCCCGCCATCTTGAGTTTTCCTATATGCTTCAGACTGCCAACACTACATAACTTCCAATCACCCTCACATTCCTTTAACTGATAAAGTGGTGAAAGCATAATCTCTCCATCGCAGATACCATCCAGCTCCACAATCTCAAGAACGCGTCTGCTTTTATCCGGAAGCCTTCCAAGATGCACAATTACGTCAATTCCTGACGCAATCTGCTGCCGGATCGCACTAAGAGGCAAATCCATTCCCATCAGTACCATCATTTCCAGTCTTCCCAATATGTCTCTGCTGGAATTGCCATGCGCTGTACTGAGTCCGCCATCATGCCCGGTATTCAAAGCCTGAAGCATATCAAAAGCTTCAGCCCCACGACACTCGCCAACCACGATCCGGTCTGGTCTCATACGAAGAGCCGATCGGATCAGATCACGAATCGTAATTGCTGCAACTCCCTCCATATTGGAATTCCTTGTCTCAAGGCGCACCAGATTGCGTACTCCCTGTATCTGTAATTCCGCAGAATCTTCAATTGTAATCACTCGCTCATCCTCGGGAATATATTGCGATAATGCATTAAGAAATGTTGTTTTTCCGGAACTCGTTCCACCGGAGACCAGGATGCTGTACCTTGCATGAACCAAAGTTTCTAGCAGTTCTGCCGCCTCCATACTGATCGCGCCTCTGCGGATCAGTTCCTCCATACTAAACGGTTTCTCCGGAAACTTTCGTATTGTGATTGCAGCTCCATCAATTGCAATCGGTGAAAGCACAATATTGACACGGGAGCCATCCATCAATCGTGTATCCACAATCGGTGTCGATTGGTTTACTACACGATTATGCCGCCCGACAATCTGCTGGATTACATCCTGCATCTTCTCTTCACTTTCAAACGACTCGCCCCACTCACATACCTGCCCATCCTTCTCATAAAAAATGTGTTTCGGTCCATTCACCATGATCTCTGTCACCTGTGAATCATCGATCAGTTCCTGCAAGGCATCCAGTTTTCGCAGAGAATTAAACACTTTTTGCTCAATTCTCACACGCTCCCTGACGGAAAACTTCTCTGCACGCATAAAGCGGCAAGTCTCTTCTCCGATCAGTTCCTCAATTTCCTCATCGGACATCTCCCTTGAGAGATCCATCCTTTCAAGAACACGTGCACGGATCTCATTTGTATAATTAAGATCCAACTGCCATCACCCCCGGCATCATCCTGCGCAGACTGTCTCCAAGTTCATTCCACTTCCACTGCTCAACCAGACGCTCACACGAAATCATTGGTACTGCAACGCGCGGAATCTCCACACGGCGAATATGTTCCTGCGGATCCACATTCATATGTTTCTGCAGCTCTGTAACAAATTCTTTCTCTCTCCACTGCCCCAGACCTCCACGGCTTTTCATAAGAAAAATACTATCACATCCGGCAAGCGTCTCAAAGAACCCCACAAATCGCGATCCCATATTCATGATAATCGTTGTATACCCCATATCCTGCATAAGCATCTGCTGAAGTCTACGATAACTTTCGGCCTGTGCCTCACACAGACATTCCGTGTTACAGACACAACATGCAACGTCAATATTATCCAAATGTGCAATACACCCCATCATCCTTGCTCTTGAATATTTTCCACTTTCCGCCATCACAAGTAATTCTTCAAGCCCAGCTTCCTGGTCTTCTCCTAACAATTGTGACAAACCACTATTTTCCTGCAGATCCAAAAGAAGCACCTTCTCATGTTCACTCATAATGGACGCAAGCGTTACCGCAAACGGCATCTGATACTCATTCTCAGCCAGTGCATAGACTGCAAACGACTGAAGTTTCTGCCCGATTCTTCCATTCCGCCGGACATCCTGTATCTCCTCTCCAACGTGCCGGAGTATCTCATCCACAATCTTGTTTACTTCCTGATATTTATCCACAAAAAATACCTCTCCTTCCCGTGATTCTTCCTCCTCTTCCCTATCGCAGAGTACAATGATGGGCAGCTTATGCAGCATGTTCTCATACGCTTCTCTCCATCCGGATAATAGCATACCATCTAGTCCAGCATATGCATGTACCGCCGCCTGTTCCTCTGTAAACAAATGCAACTCCAGTCTGTCCTGATAATGCTTCATCAGACAGCTGGTAAAACGTTCCCCATACTCCTGATCTTCCAAATACAGACCTAATCGAATCTTTCTCATAAAACCTCCTTTTCTCCTTGAATACATGCCTTTTTCACCCCAATAACATGGCATTCTTTTCATGTTCTTATCATCTACGGATACTTCATTTTCACAACACCTGTACTGCCACTGCTGCAATGTAACCAATCAGTATCGCCACAGAAAAATGCATGAGATTTCGGTGCTCCGCCCACTCTTTATGGTACGACACAATCCCCTCCTGCCGGAGGCAGCGAAAGTAAGTGCCTGCCCGAAGCAGACTGCCACAAAAGTTGCGGTTATATAACATTTTGCATACTGCAATAACAGCTGCCGCTACAAAAGAAAAGAACATACAGCTTATCAACAATCTGAAATTTGTAAATCCTCCGATAATGGAAAATAGTTTGATGTCTCCCGCCCCAAGTACTCCCAGGAGATATAACAGATATAACACGATAACCGGAAATGATAAATTCGCCAGTACATATATGACTTGCTTAGGACCTCCCGTTGTAAGGCCGAATGCCAGCGAAAATAGAATACCCATGAGTATCAGCCGGTTACTGATCTTCATGTACATAAAGTCCTGAACCACCGCCGCTGCTAAGATTACGAGCAGTGTACGTGCAGCTAATTCCTGCACCACATTCAATTGCATCACCTCTTTTGTTGTAAGCCGTATTATAGCAAACGTCATTTTCAATTGTCAATAATGCGATTTGTTCAAAAAAATTCTGTAAATTTTGTATATCTTTTCCAAATTTTGCTTATACTTGTAAAAAGAATTTTTTGGAAAGCAGGTGATCTTATGAAGATTTTTAAGACCGCAGAACCTGCTGAAGATGGTTATTCTACGCTCGTTGATCATCTGCAGCAGACGTCCGTCGAACTAAAGAATGTGTATAACAATTTAGAAAATGTTGTGGAACCGGATCTCATCGATTATTACATTTATGAGGCCAAGGCTGTCCAGATGCGTTATAAATTTCTGCTTGGATGTGTCAAAAAATTAGAGGATTCTTACACCAAGAATCCTCTCTGATTATCATAATTCATATCATTTTCATTCAGCTGATTTCTACCATACGTCATACCTGCGTAAATCTGCTGGGTATTGCTCATGATCGGCGCACTCGTATCGCTTTTTGCTGCTTCTGCAAACGAATGGTACAGGCGCCACATGATCTTTTCGGCTTCCTCAAGCCCGTCCAGACGGTTCTCATATAAAACGCGCGCCAGTTCATTCTTGCAAAACATATAAAGTGAATAGAGATTGTTTGAAATCTCATATGCGAAATTCAGACTTCCGATCAATTCGTCCAGCACCTTCTGTGCCTTGCGGATGGAAGCCTTCATCTCATCATGATTACCGGATTCATACGCCTTGCGGGCATCGTGCATATAAGCAAATCCGATCTCATAGATAATGACGATCATTCCACCCGAATTACACTGACTTAAGCGACGGGTAAAGTCCTGCTTTAACGAATTATCCATGCTTTATCCTATCCCTCCTACTGCAGCAGCGAAAGTACTTTTTCCGGGAGATCATTTGCCTGTGCAAGTACGGAAACCGTTGCCTGTTCGAGCACATTCTGCTGTGTATATTCGGTCATCTCCTCCGCCATATCTGTATCAAGAATACCGGAATAAGCATTCGTCATATCCTCATGCGTTTCTGCCAGACTGTTGGATGCATACTCAAGGCGATTGGTAAATGCTCCGATTCGCGAACGTACCTCGTTTAATTTTGTAATTGCTTCATCCAGTCGGTTCATCGCATCTTCCGGACCTCCGACAACCGTTACATCTACTTTGTCAAGGTACAGACTCTCTGATGAAACCTCCGGAATTCGTACATCCATATCCTGATACTGGTTCGCACCAATCTGGATTGACATCGCACCTATGTCTGTGACTTCAATTTTCACATCCTCTTCCGTATTATTTTTCAACATAAAATCCATGGAAAAACCACCGACATCCGTAATCTTGATTCGTGCACCGTCTCCATTTACCGTTGCTGTCTTTGAAAAACCATCATCACTTACATTCAAAGTGATTTTAGCCTCTGCACCTTTTTTCGCAATAATGAGATCATCACTATCCTCTGCCTGCTTTACATCCGGATCCGCATCCACGCCAAGATCTGCTGCGAGCGCTTTGCTGAACGTCAACGCCAGCTCCTGTCTGGAACCATACTCCTTCGTTGCAATATTATAACCTCCATTCGTACGGGTAGCCACGCACCCAGCCTGTTCCGCGGTTGTACGAAGCTGTTCGTAAAAATCCTCCTCGTCCATATCCGTAGCATATTTAATACCAATTCCGTTAATGTAGAGTTCACCATCTGTTGCACCGCTTGGCGCCGGAATCGTATATTCCGCAGCTTTCGCCGCTGTATCCACAGTAAGTTCATATGTTCCCGGAAGGACATGATCCGAAATATCCATGCGCTCCGTCTGCTTGGAGTACACGCGCACATCGGAGGAGCCATCTAAAAGCGTCTTTGTATTGTACTCTGTGTCCGCAGAAATACGATCAACTTCCTCTGTCAGTTTGTCGATCTCATCCTGCATACTCTTGCGATCACTGTAGGAATTGGTTCCATTTGCAGCCTGCACACTCAGTTCGCGGATTCTCTGTAAAATACTGCTTACCTCGTTCAATGCGCCATCTGCAATGCGCAAAACAGATTCTCCATCCGACGCATTGGATTCCGCCTGATCGAGTGCATCAATCTGTGCTTTCATCTTGTTGGAGATCGCCATCCCCGCCGGATTATCACCCGCACGGTTGATCTTGTAACCGCTTGACAGACGCTCCATCGACTTACTCAGCTTATTTTCTGTACGAAGTAACTGCTTATTTGTGATTACAGCAGACATATTTCGATTAATTTTCATATTGTTCCCTTTCACTGGGTTGTGCGTCCGTGCACCCGGATTTGACCATCCCTGTCAACTCATCTGCATAATATATCGTCCGGATTTTGTATTTTTTTAACCACAAGCGATGTATAATTTGCATTTGCAGGGAAATCGTATTATAATAGCACCATTAAAAACATTGCAAAGGAGGATTTTCCCAATGGCAAAAGTAACTAAGGATACTATGATCGGCGAGCTTCTTCAGATTGATGCTGATATCGCACCGATGCTTTTAAATATTGGTATGCACTGTCTCGGATGCCCATCTTCCCAGATGGAGACAATCGGCGAAGCTGCTATGGTTCACGGAATCGAGCCGGATGACCTGGTAAATGATATCAATGATTTCTTAGAGCATGATTTAGCTTAAGATGCAACGAAAAACGGCTGTCCCCTCAGATGAATCTCATCTATGGGGCAGCCGTTTTCTATGATCCAAAAACTATAACGCTGCAAGAACCTGCAACGCATTCGGACCTGTAATCCGCTTTCCATGTTCTGTAAAATACGCCTCTGTTGCAGCACTGTAATGCCGCTGACTCGCATATTCGCATATGATATTGCACACTTTATTAAACTGTTCCGGGGTATGATCATCCTTGTGAATAATCAGGAAAAAGCGATTTTTCTGTATATTCTTGTATAGATCATTGCGTCCGCTGTAATAGCCATCCAATACATGGGCAAGACGCTCCACCTGCTCCATATTCTCAAACTCAAACATCTTCGCCAGATCTACCGGCACTTCCGGAATCGTTGTCTTCTCCTCGGTCTCCGGTAAAGTTTCTTTCACTTTCTGTGCTTCCTGACTCTCACGAATCTTATTGAAAAGTCCAATGATATCATCTGCACCTTTGATCTGTGGAATATTCTGCGCAGTTCCTGCACCCTGGAACAATTCTTCCTCATCCGCATCCGAGAATTGGGAAAATCTGGTATCCAGTTCATCCGGATATTCAACTTTGGTAATCAAAAGAATTAATGATTCGGAAGACAACGGGATTGCTTCCACCATCAACGGTATATCATTTGCCTCAAAGCCAAATTCATAATTGGCCTGTTCTATCATATCATGGAAAAGTCCTTTGGCTTTCTCAGATCCGTACGCAAGCTCACGTAAATTGATCTGTCGGTCCGCCAAATCCTGTTTCGTCAATGTGCAGCGGATCTGATTTTCGTTTACTTTTTCAATTTTCATACAATCACATCCTTACCTTGAAAATCTCTTGTAAATCGTACACTTATTATAATCAAACACCCTCTCCTTGTAAAGTTTACGCTCATTAAAAATTTATAAACTTCATCTACACCTATTAAAATTTAAAAAAAGGTCTTGCATTTTAAAAATGAGTGTGCTATAAGTTTATGCATGAGATGCGACTCCGACACAAAGGAGCGTATGAAAGACAATAATAATTTTATCTTGTCTGGCAGATATGAGATTTTAAAACCACTCGGTTGCGGTAGCAATGGAACCGTTTATCTCGCCAGATATCAATCTTTAGGGATTGATCGTGCTGTTAAGGTATTCCCCAAGTCCGATGCACAATCTCCCTTCGCAGTATCAGAAGCACAAATTTTAAAAGCAGTTCAGCATCCTGGTATCCCCACGATTTATGATTTTGAAGAAGATGAATCTTTTTACTATTTGGTGGAAGAATATATTCAGGGTGACTCATTAGAACAGTTTCTGCTTCGTCAACCGTTAATTTCCAGAGCTTTATTTTATCAATTTTGTGAACAACTATGTGATATTTTTGCGTATCTGCATTCACTATCGCCCAGCCCGATCCTCTATCAGGATCTCAAGCCTGAGCATATTATAGTATGTGGATTACAGATTAAATTAATCGATTTTAGCGTTGCTTCATTTATTACCAACTCTGGAAATGACTTCAATCATTTCGGGAATGCAGAGTTTTCTGCACCGGAGCTGACACATCAGGCGCCGCCGACACTTGCTGCCGATATCTACAGTATCGGACGCATCATTCGTCTACTGCTGCCACATGTCGATGCATCCATCGCCCGAAATATCCTACCGATTATCCAAAAAACCCAAAATGCAGATCCGAGTGACCGTTATCAGACGGTCCGGCAATTAAGTACTGCCTTAGCGGATACAAATGATAATACGGAGGAGTCGCATCTCAGACTGACAGTTGCGGTCATCGGCAGCCACTCCGGTTGCGGATGCACACATGTAGCAATATCGCTTGTTTCCACGCTTCGATTTATCGGCCATGCAGCAGTCTATCTCGAGAAAAACAAGACCAATCACTTGAGATGCGCTGTCCGGCAGATGAAACAGGTCTGGGAAAAAGACGGATATTACTCACACCAATGTTTTCAGGGATATCCCAAATACGATGAAGGCATTACCATTCCTGCGCCAAGTGCAGAAATAATCGTGGAGGATTATGGTAACAACTATTCTCCCCTTGAACTTTCAACCGCAGATTATATCCTATATGTCTGTGGTGGCGGACTCTGGCACAGGTCGGATGCAACGATCAATGATCATTTCTTACCACAGCTGGGAGATCGATTGAAAATTATTGCGAATCTGTGTGACCGCAAAGCCGCGCTGTTTTTTGCCAGAAAGTTCTCTATGCCGGTCTATTCGTATCCGTATGATACGGATCCATTTCATGTCGATCGGTCTAAGCAGGACTTTATACACTGGCTATCACTTCAGAAAGGACGGAAATCACTATATTTAAATTTAAAAAACCATTTTTCCCGACACCTGCGACGATAGGTGTGTGCGGGGTTGCCCCTAACGTCGGAACAACACATATGTGTATTGCATTGGCAAATTACCTACATAGCCGCTTCTTTGCAAGAACCCGATATCTGGAAGTAAATCCAACACATGAGATTGCATTACTGAATATCAGATCCAAATCTGATTCCGATTTCCGAATGCAAGGTGTTCATTACTATCCAAATCTCACGATTCGAACATTGAATGATGTGCTAAGTAAACCGTGTACCTATTCCGTACTCGACTTTGGTGTATTAACCCCAGGCACATACCGGGAATTTCTTGCATGCGATCTTCGCATTGTCATCTGTCATGCATCGGTTTGGAAGTCTGATTCTTTGGATCGTTTTGTCCAACAACTATCAAATTTTAATATTAAAAAAGCAACGGTGAAGCTTCTATGTAATGGGGGAATAAAGACTGATGTTGGGCATCTCAGACATAAATATGACTTTCCGGTATTTCCGATTCCGGTTCTGAAGGATCCGTTTCACATTGACCGCGAGTTTATTTATTTTTTTGAACAACTGACGAAAGGAGAATAGTTATCACGATATCAAATAGTAGCGATCAGCTTCTTATTGAGTTTAAGCCAGGTATGTATCAGGGACTTACGATTCTATTACCTGATACACCAAACAATTAGAATAAAGTCACAACTTTTTATGATTGGTCACGAATAAAATTGAAAAACTGTTGGGATGATAGAGGGAAGTCTCAATGCACACTTTACTTTTATCATTTGCACATTGGATGAAAAAAGAGTTTAAAGGACCGAAACAAGTCTGTCTTCGGTCCTTTGAAATTTTCTTAATTTTCCTTCATATTATTTGAATCTGCATAGGCACAATGCTATAATCGAAATTGAGATTGACATTAAACAAAGGAAGGTCTACGCATGAAAAAGAAAGCATTACCGATTCTAGTAGTTTGCGGTCTGATTGTAATTATTGTAGCAATCATGGGAGTCACTTCTCTCATTCGCAAATATACACCAAGCAAGGAGCGCCAGGATCTAAACACTTATTATAATGTAAGTTCGGACGATCAGGTTGCCATTATACTGAATAACGAACGCATCGAATCACAGGGAAAACTGATCGACGGACATGTTTACCTGGATTATAATTTTATACATGATAATATCAATTCCCGTTTCTATTGGGATCACAATGAAAATATACTTCTGTACGCAACTCCGCAGGATTTAATCTCAGCCGAGGCTGATGCTACTAAGTATCTGATTACAAAATCGTCCGTCGATTACGGCCGACCGATTGTAAAGGCTAGTTCTGACTCTGCATATGTGGATCTGGATTTTGTAAAACAGTATTCTGATTTCTCTTACGAATACTTCGAATCACCGAATCGCATTGTCGTCACAAACGAATGGGGCAATTACACAATTGCTACCGCCAGCCGCAACACATATGTCCGACTCAAGGGAGGTATCAAAAGTCCGATTCTTGAAGATCTTGCTGATAAGGACGAAGTCACGATTATCGAAGCAGGCGACAATTGGACAAAGGTATTGACCGCAGACGGAGTCATCGGATATGTACAGGGAAAGAAACTTTCCGCACCTACTGAGAAAACCCGCACCAGTGATTATACTCCGGATACGTTTGCTCATATTCAAAAAGATTTCAAAATATGCATGGCCTGGCATCAGGTAACCAACTCAGCAGCCAATGCTGCAATTTCTTCTGTTCTTGCGAGCACCAAGGGAGTCAATGTTATCTCGCCAACCTGGTTCTATTTAAACGATAACGATGGCAATCTTGCGAATCTGGCAAGCATTGATTACGTCAACTACTGCCATTCCCAGGGAGTCGAAGTGTGGGCTTTGGTCAGCAACCTTGAGAATAGTGATGCCGACTCTGCCAAAGTACTGACGCATACCAGCAAGCGACAGAATCTGGTCAATCAGATTGTCTCAATGGCAATTCAGTACAATCTTGACGGAATCAATCTTGATTTTGAATCATTAAACCGTGATGATGTGGGCGATTCGTATATCGAATTTGTTCGCGAATTGTCAATCAAATGTGCAAACAACGGAATTGTATTATCTGTTGATAATTATGTACCGAGCAGCTATACTTCTTTTTACAATCGTGCAGAACAGGCAAACTTTGCCGATTATGTTGTAATTATGGGATATGATGAGCATTATGCCGGATCAAAAGAAGAAGGATCCGTTGCTTCCCTCAGCTGGGTAAAGCAGGGAGTTGCCGACACTCTGGCAGAAGTTCCAGCCGACCAGGTCATCCTCGGCATGCCATTCTACACAAGAGTCTGGGCTCTCACACCACAAAGCAGTTCTGACAATCAGGATGAAAGTGCTGATACGGATTATGAAGTAAGCTCACAGATTTACGGAATGCGTGCTGCGGATACGCTTCTTGCCAGCAATAATGCAACAAAGACCTGGCTGGAGGACTGCGGTCAGAATTACTCCGAATTCAAAAACGGAGATGTCATCTACAAAGTATGGCTCGAAGATTCATCCTCCGCAGAACAGCGGTTAAAACTCATTGATGAAAACAAACTCGCCGGTGCATCCTTCTGGAAGCTCGGATTTGAGACCAGCAGCATCTGGGATACAATTATCAAGTATATTAACTAATCCCACCGCATAAATTGAATTAACGATTACAAAAGCCTTTTGCCAAATGCAGAAGGCTTTTTGTTACCATTCAACCGAGGTATTTATGCAAAAAAAGTTCGAAGTTCTCATGATCTGCTGTCTGTTCGTCAGTTCTTTTCTTCTCGCACGGGCGGGTGCCGCCTTTGTCTCCGCCAAATCTACTACGGATTCCCCAAAGTGTATCGTGCTTGATGCCGGACACGGCGGAAGTGATCCCGGCAAAGTCGGCTGCGGCGATGTCTTAGAAAAAGATATCAATCTTGCGATCGTGTACAAATTAAAAACATTATTTGAAAATAAGGGATTTAAAGTTGTCCTGACACGAACCGATGATAAGCCGCTTGCAGCTGAAAATTCCAAAAACATGAAAATTGAAGATATGCGAAATCGTGTCGCCTTAATCACAGAAACCATGCCTGTTATGACGATCAGTATTCATCAGAACAGTTTTCCGGATAGTTCTATTTCCGGTCCGCAGGTATTCTTCTACGACCAATCTCCGGAAGGAGAAGTAATTGCAGCAACTTTACAGGATACTTTAAATACTATCATGGATCCTCCAAAACCACGTGTGTCCAAGTCCAATGACGATTATTACATATTAAAGAAAACACCCACACCTACAGTTATCGTAGAATGTGGGTTCCTAAGCAATGAAAAAGAGGCATCTGATCTCACCACAGAAGCGTATCAGGAAAAGCTCGCCCGTGCTATCTATTTGGGCGCATGCGAATATCTGGCAAACCAGTCTACCTTGTCAGTTCCTGAATCGACTGAATAAAGCTTTCCGCAATATGATACAACCGGCTGGTCTGTACCTCATATTCTGTTGTCGTACTCTGCGTCTTTCCTGTATTGTCCAGATCATTCGTTCCCATATTCTCTCCCTGCACAGAGGAGGCTTGCGTTCCCGCTACACTCTCCTTGCGAATGCTCACCATCTCATAGTGCATAAGGGAGAGATTTTCTGCATAAGCAACATGAATATCAACGGATTCTTCCACAACTCCCGGACTCTGCTTCATTTTGTCTGCGAAATCATCCAGATGCTCGCGGATCATCTTCGCCGTTTCTTCATCATCCACTGCGATCATACCGCTGATACGATTACTTTTCGCCTCAAAAGAAGCAGCAACTTTGCCCATGGATGGGCTGTCAAAAAGGATGTCGACTGCTCCCTTTTTCTTTTCTCCGCGCACAATTTTCAACGAGACACCGGTTACCGAATCGCCAGTCTGTATCGGAATCATATAACTTTCTTCCGTTGTCTTCTTGGCACAAAGTTTAAATTGGGCAGTCGCAAGCTGCATTGCACGGATATCAAGTGTTCCAACCTCAGGATCTTCAATAATCATACCATCCATCACATGTTCCGCAACCTCGGCAAGTGTTTCCTGCGCATCTGCAAGCTCTGTCGGATTCTTTAATGCTTCGCCAAAGGCTTCAAACACTTGCTGTTTCATCTGCGCTGCTTTTTCCACAGATGTCTTATCACCCCAGTCTTTTTTCCACAAAGTCTCCATCATCTGGTTCGGGTGACGCAACATCTCATTTACTCCAAGAATATTGGCAATCGTATTTGGCATATCAAAATGATCCAGATATGCATAGACATCCTGCGACACCTCACTTGCCTGCTCATACATGGCAAGTTGTTGCTGCACATATGCCTCATCTGCTAACATCTCCTGCTCGGAGGTCTGCATTTCTTCCAGTTTCTGTGCAAACTGCTCCGGTGTCAGATCCATCCAGCCATCTTCTCCAAGTGTAGCAAGCTTATCCGGAGTGATCTGCTCCATAATGTCTTTGACACAATTCTGCTGAAAACCTGCTGCAATCTGTTCATCAATCTTCGTTCCGGATGCCTTTGCACTCACGCCGTCAAAATTATCAGATACGCTGTAGTCCATACTGCCTTTCTTGCTGGTTCGCACTGCAGACAGTAGATTACGCATCGTAATTTCCGCACCCTGATGATAGAGCGAGCCAATTGCCGCACCATCGGACTTTTCCACTTGTGCGATCAAGCGATAGATTCCGATATAGCTGCTGCGTTCCTCCTCAGAAATCGCATGGTTCTGTTCCAGCTTCCACAGATATTTGCTGAAACGTTCCTGCTCCTGATCCCCGGTCTCCTGCTGGATCTCTTCTGCCGCCTGATTTAACTCCTGCATCGACATATCGAGCGGATTCTCCCCTCTTCGTATCATCTCAAGTGTTGTCGCCGGATTCAGATTCCGGAATGCATGCTGCATCTCTTCATCCAATGCCTTAACCGACATAATATTTTCTTCCGTTATATCCAGTCCGTTATATGCAAGAATACGCACAGCTCTCTGATTTGCCGCACTCGTATCCAGCTTCATGCTCTCCAATATTGCATCTACATTGCGAAAAGCCTTCTGCATCGAATCGCCCATATCACTTCGCGGTGCTGTCATCAATGTCTCGTAACTTTCATTCGCCTTCTCAAATGCCTGCTGCATTTGCGCGCCAGCATCATAAACCTGCGTAATTGAACTCTCTGCGTCCACCGCTCCGAGTACATAAGCCGGCATGTCTTTTAACGCATCAAAGACCGTAAGCGTCTGCTCCATCGTATCAATATTCTGCTCACTCGGCTCAATTCCTGCACTGTCCAGCAGACTACGGTAATACGCGCGTTCCTGTTCCTTCAGCCCCTCGACCGTATCCTCCATCGCCTGATAATCCATCTCAACGCCAAGCTTGTCAATCGTCGCCTCCGCTTCCTTTGTCATAGAAAGGCGTGTCTCCTCCAACTGGCGCTGCGCAGTAATCATGGATGCCTCCGTCGGCCGCTTTCCCATGCGTATCGTATCCGCAATGGAATCCAGCATTCCGTTCCAGTCAACCGATCCGTCTTCCATCTGACCTGCAAGTTCCTTCAAATCCGTCAATTGCTGCAGTTTCTCCGCCGTAAGCGGAATCTGTTCCTTAAGAAGCCATTTCGCATCGGAAAGTGTACTCTCATTCACCTCAAGCCCGGCAGCTTCTATAATTTGCATGATCTGCGGCTCGAGTTCAGACAAATCGATTTCCCAACCTGACAGCTGCGAATCATTGGCACTGCTATACTGCGCCTTATACACGTTCTGTATACTCGGCTCCAGATTATTCTTGAGCAGATAGCTCATCATATCGCCACTGATTTCTGTTATAGAGGCTGCCTGTGCCAATGCCTCCACGGTCTCACTCACATTCGCATCCGTCGCCGGAAGATCGTTCGCCTTAAGTACCGCCTCAATCTGCGTCGCCACCGCTGCACTTCCAGTAATATTTTCCAGCTGCTCCTTCGTCAGACCATCCCCGTACGCAGAGATATCTACCCCTGCTTTGGCAAGTTCTGCCTTAATCTTATCGGTTACGGTAACAACCGTATGACTATCCGTATTATTTACGGAAAAACCGTCCTTTTGCATCTGCTGCAGATCATCCGCAGAAACCGTGTTTGACAGAACCGCCATCTCATTCTTGCGATCATCCGCAGTTAAATCATCCTTTTTCTGCAGCTCTTCCACTACGGTATCTTCATCCTCTTTTAATGGATTTCCGTATGTAGCCATATCGATCGTTCCGGAAGCCGACACTCCCGCCACACGCTCGTAGTGTTCCTGCTTCGCTCCGAATACAGTATTTTCTTCCGGCACTGCAGCCTGGTAAGCCGCAATTCCTTTATTTGTATCATTCTGTAAATTCTTTGTTACATTATCCCAAAGATTTGTCTGCTCAACCTGCATAAATTCTCCTGCATAACCCGGTGCCTCCATGCTCCGTTCATCAATTATGCTTTTGTTTTAGGCGCTTCCGTGACCTTATAATCTATATCGGACACATCTCCTCCAAAGTGAAGTCCATGCCTTGCATCTCTCCCTCCAATGACAGACATTTCATGCAAGAATGGATTTCCCGCATAGATAGCAAAAGAATGGCATCGCACACCACACGGATGCAACGATGCCACTCTTTCCCTTTTAACTACTCTTACTCTATCTAATATTTGAATACCGCAACGCCATATGCCGGTAATGGATAAGCAAATGAATACTTCTTTCCATCACATGGTGACTTTGTGGCTTTATAACTTTTCTTGCGATCCGTATCTGTTCCGTTGAATGCCGGATCTTCACTGTTTAATACCAGTCGATATGTCTTATTCTTCGGCACGCCGACACGATAATCGTCTCTTGCCACCGGAGTAAAATTAATGACAAAAAGCATATTATTCTTGCCATCTTTACTTTTTCTCACAAAACTGAAAATGCTGCGATCCCTGTCATCCGCATTGATCCACTCAAATCCTGCCCAGGAAGTATCCTGCTCATACATGCATGGATTGTTACGATACAGATGAAGCAATGCCTTCACCCAATCCTGTACCTTCTTATGATTCGGATCCTCGAGAAGATACCAGTCAAGCTCACGCGCCTCGCTCCACTCCTGCGCCTGCGCAAATTCCTGTCCCATGAACAGAAGCTTCTTGCCGGAATGTCCCATCATAAATGCGTAGCCTGCCATCAGGTTCTTGAACTTATCTCCCTCTAAACCAGGCATCTTATTGAGCATTGAACATTTCAGATGCACAACCTCATCGTGAGAAAGCACGAGAATGTACTTCTCACTCTCGTTATAACTCATCGCGAAAGTCATCTTGTGATGATTATCTTTGCGGAAATACGGATCCAGCTTCATATAATCTAAGAAATCATGCATCCAGCCCATATTCCACTTGTAGCTGAAGTTCAGACCATCCTCTTCTACCGCTCCGGTAACCTTCGGCCATGCGGTAGATTCCTCCGCAATCATCACCGTTCCAGGATTACGACCAAGGATCAGCGTATTAATATGCTTAAAGAACTCGATTGCTTCAAGATTCTTGTTGCCACCATAAATGTTCGGAACCCACTGGCCGTTCTCCTTGCCATAATCAAGATAGAGCATAGAAGCAACCGCATCCACACGAAGTCCGTCAACATGATAATTTTCAACCCACATGAGTGCACTGCCGATCAGGAAATTCTTAACCTCATTCTTGCTGTAATCGAAGATCTTGGTTCCCCAATCCGGATGCTCTCCCTTGCGAGGATCTGCATATTCGTATGTCGGTGTTCCGTCAAAATCCACAAGTCCATGTGCATCCTTCGGGAAATGCGCCGGTACCCAGTCAAGAATGACACCAATCTTCTTCTTATGGCACTCATTGATCAGGTAAGCAAAATCCTCCGGCGTTCCGTAACGGGAGGTCGGTGCATAATAACCGGTTACCTGATAGCCCCACGATCCATCGAACGGATACTCCGAGATTCCCATCAATTCAATGTGTGTGTATCCCATCTCCTTGACATATGAAACCAATGATTTTGCCAGTTCACGATATGTGTAGAATCCATCATCGTCACGACCCGGGTGACGCATCCATGATCCCGGATGCACTTCATAGATTGCCATCGGCTGCTCATAGACCGTCTCCTTCGTCAAAGCGGCACGTGCCTTCATCCATGCATCATCCGTCCATTTGAATTTTGAAATATCCGTAACGATGGATGCGGTCTCCGGACGAAGCTGCGCATAATTTGCATACGGATCAGCCTTGTAAAGACGATCTCCACTCTGTGTTACAATAATGAACTTGTACATACAACCGACCTTAACGCCAGGCACGAACAGTTCATATACCCCCATCGTATCCGGATCCACGCGCTTCATCTCATGGGATGTCTCATCCCAGTTGTTGAACTCTCCAAATACATAAACCTGCTTTGCATGCGGCGCCCATACGTCGAAGCAAACGCCTTTTACCCCATTCATTGTCATAACATGGGCACCCATTTTACGGTAAATATCATAGTGTGTTGCCTGTCCAAACAGATAACAGTCCATCTCTGTAAAATTGCTCATATACTCTCCTCCACCTTCTATATACTATTCAAAATCCTTCTCTCTTAGTACAATTCGATCATCATCCGTATAGCGGCTCGCAGTCAGAATACTGATTGCCTTCTTCAAACCACCATGAGCCTCACGATCGATCGCCTCGTCCACAATCTCCTTTACCTCGGTCAGTGTTGTTGCCTGATCAAGTCTCTGGATATTGCTGATTCGATTATAGAGTGCAAGCACTGCCATATCATCAATCTTGTAACCAAGTTCTCTTGAATAGGATCTTGCAAACGTAACAAGCTCATCATTTGTAAAAATCGGTACGGAAATCTGCTCCGTAAACTTCTTTGCAAATCCCTCATCCAGCGATAACGCCTTCTTGATTCCCTTGGATGTATCCTCAATAATGATATAGACACCGCTTCGGTTCTGTTCCAAAAGAAGTGATAATGTAATCGCAGTCTGGCGTGTCAGTTCTCCGGCATTCTCGATGATCAGACATCCGCCTGCCACCTTCTTAAGCATCTGCGCAACATCCTTCTGATTCAACGCCTCCGCCTGAATCTTACCAATCTTGCCATCTAACTTTCCGGTCTCCTGCTGCAATACTTTGATTACACTTGTCGCAAGTGTTGTCTTACCACATCCGTGACCACCAAGGATCATCATGTTACCAGTAGAAGCAGTCGGATCATGTTTCAGATGGTGTGTCGCTCCGGTCAATGCCTGTCGCAGCTGACCTTCCATACCTTTGACCGGCATAAAATAAGAAAAGATCGTCTTCTCAGCCTCCGTCAGTTCCAGCATTGCCTCAGCCTCTTCATGTTCCTCCTTCACCAGATTCACTGGTTCGGAAATCTTCGGCATACGAACCGTTCTGTCTTTCCACGCATCACGCTCCACCTGACATTTTGCCTTAACATCTGCCGGCTTCACTTGCTTCTGCGGAATGTCGATCATCGGAACATCCTTGAGTCCATCAGACTCTTCCTCGATTTCTTCCTGCGCATCCTCAGCTTCTTTCTCCTGTACATCCTCTGGAACATATTCATCGGAGAAGTCTTCTACATTTGCGTCATACGGCTGCTCCTCCACCGGAATTTCTGTCTCGGGAAGTGGCATCTGCATGTCTGCTTCTTCCGGTGCATCCTCCGTCATATTCCCCTCAACCGGTGTCTCCTCCGCAAGAAATTCCTCGGCCTGAAGTTCTTCCTGCACAGCTTCATCCGCTAACGCTTCCTGTGTATATCCGCCATCTTCCATAAGCGGTTCTCTACCAGGATAAGTCGGCTCAAATACCTGTCCCGGAGTCTCAGCATCTTCCGGTTTATCCTGCAGATATTCTTCCTCTAATAATTCTCTCGGTGTCACACCGGCATCCAGCTTCGGGATCACACCGGTCAGACGATCCATGATATTGCCTGCCTGCTGCAGCGCACGTGCTTTCGCGGATTCAAGCTTACGCTGATTCGCCTCTTCCAAAGCAGCTTCCGCTGCACGCTTCGTCTTCTCCCACTCCTCAAGGACTTCCTCGATCGTGATCTGTCCGGTAATCTGGCGCTCCACCTGCATCCGGTCGTCCGTCACCATACTCATCTGTCCGTCCGAATCCTCACCGAGCATCTCCTTGAAGTTAATCTTGAGCGAACCGTCAATCTCCTCATCCGTCTCAATGTGCGGTGCATCCTGTTCAACCGGAACACTCTCCTCCTGCGGAAGCTTGAGATACGGAATCTCCTCAACCATCTTATTGATGTTGTCCAATGTATCGGTAACGGTCTCCTTCTCCGTCGCATCGATAATCTGCTGCATTCCCTTTGCGATCTCTTCCTGAAGGTTCACCGTATTAAATTTCTCCGGATTAATATTGACCGGTGGGATTGCTACCGGCTCATGCGCATACTCTCCGGCGCGCTGCATCTCCTCCACATTGATGTGCGTCATGCCATCCTTTGAATCTCTTGCCTGACGGAAAGAACGATACTTCTCTTCCTGCGTCTTGGTTAACGGCTGATACAGCATCTTCAACTCCAACGCACGCTCCACATAAGGACCGTCACCGAACCAGAGAATCAACTCATCACAGGCATCGATACATTTGTCACTCATACCTGCTTTATGATATAAGTATGCAAGCTCATACGCCCATTCTTCTGTGTATTCCTGATCCTTAAGTTCCTCAAGAATCGGAATCAGTTCCGTATAAGGTGCTCCCTGTGCCTTCTTGATATCGTAGCGAAGCACGTATTTTAAACTATCATGTGGCGCAATCTGTACGAATTCCTCGTAATAATCCTGCGCCGCCTCGAAATCCGCCATCTTGACAGCCACTTCTGCCAGACGATAGATAATCATTCTTCCGATTGGAGACCGGTCATACGCCATCAGGAGTACGTCCCTACTGTCCTCATAACGCTCCGTCTTCTCGTAAATCTCGCCCGCTTTCACAAGTGCATTCACATTTTTGATCTTGTTCCAGTTAATAGTATCTGCAATATCCGCTGCATCTTCATATTTCTCTTCCGCATAGAGCGACTTCATCTGATCCAGCTTCAAATTATATTCATATTTATCCAACGATTGTCACCTCAGATTAGTTTACAAAAAGCCTAATTATTTAATTTTTAGTATACCATAGCCTACAAATAGTGTCAAAAAATATAGCACAAAATCAGACAAAAAAGCCGAAGCAGCCACACGATTTTGTGTAGTGCTCCGACTTCATTTTTCTATTATTTTTCTTCTTTCTTCTCAGCTTCTCCGGTACTCTTTGAATGCTTTTTTTTCTTGGATTTTGATGCCTCATAATGTACTAATGAGCCAGTCGACAGATCAACACTCTTCACATCAACATAAGCATCCGTTGCCTCCGGAAGCTGACGCTTCCTGATCGAATGATTGACCAGTCTCTGCACGATATAATAGGTCATCGCAAAAACCGGTACTCCAAGCAGCATTCCAAGGAATCCGAATAAGCCACCTCCAATTAAGATTGCAAACATAACCCAGAAAGATGACAATCCGGTCGAACTTCCAAGAATCTTCGGTCCGATGATATTGCCGTCCACCTGCTGCAAAATGATAATAAAAATCAACAAATACAATGCATGCCATGGACTCTGGACAACAACCAGAAGTAACGATGGGATAGCTCCGATAAACGGACCAAATACAGGAATAATGTTGGTTACACCGACAATAACCGCAACAAGCATCGCATCCGGAATGTGCAGAATCGAACATCCGACATAACAGATAACACCGATGATTGCAGAATCAATGATCTTGCCGATGATAAATCCACCGAAAATCTCGTCTGCCTTGTGCATCGTCTCAATGATAATGTTACCCTGACGAGGCTTGAAGATCGCATAGATGACCTTCTTGCTTTGTCCGATCAAACGCTCCTTGATCATAAGAACATATGCCGCAACAATGATTCCGATAACAAAATTCATGACGGCTTTCACAATGTTGATCACACCGGATGTAATCTGAAGCAGATACGTCTTGGCCTGCGGAAGCATCGTCTTTGTTGCCCAATTCTCTACATAATCAACTAAATTGGTCAACATATCACCAATCTTATCGGTAACTTCAAACTCACCGAGTTTACCGCTTTGTACAAGCTTTATAAAATTCTGGACATTGCCCGGCAATGTATCCACAACTCCCACGATGCAGGAGATGACGGATGGTACGATTGCTGCAATCAACAGTACCAGAATGACAAGGAGAAACAGAATCGCTCCTGCAATACCCAGTCCTCTCGAAAGCTTCTTGGCTTTCTGATCCGTTTTCGTCTTATCCTTCAGCAGCTTATAAAATCTTGTCTCAAAAAATTCCATGATCGGATTAAGAAGATAGGCAAGCACAAGTCCGATAATAATCGACTGCGCAGCTGCCACAATCTTATTCCATCCATCTGCAAATCCTTTGTAACGAAGCAACATGAAGAAAAAGAGGATACAGCAGGCAAAGGTAAGAAATACCATCAGTCCGATCTTTGCTAAATAGACATTCTGTTCTCTGCCTTTTTGCTTGCGCTCCGACAACTCCTGTTGCGTTGTGTTGTCCGTTGTCTCTTGCAATCCCATGTCCTCCTATCCTCTGTAGTAGTTGATCAGGCAGCCCTTGAGAATAATATCCTTCTCGTCCGGAGTCAGTTCACCCATCTTGAGCGTGAACGGCTTCATCTGTCCGTCCTTGACAACATATGCTTCAAATTCGGTCTTGCCGGAAGCGATTGCTTCACGGATTCCCGGTACAAATAAGTAATCCAGATTCTGGAATGGAAGGTCTCCCTCATCAATAATGAACGGAATCATACCCCAGTTGATCAGGTTTGAACGATATCTCTTTGTTGCATATTCGTTCGCGATATTTGCCCAGCCGCCAAGCACTTTCTGGCAGGATGCAGCCTGCTCACGCGCAGATCCGTCCCCCGGCTTTACTGCAAAAATCGTGCTTCCGAATCCGACATTGCCTTTTCCAACATTCTCAAATGCAGCTTCGATTGTCTGCATAACCGGCTTTAACTCTTCAACTGCCTCAAGCGGACAAGTTCCTGCTTCCACAGCCTTCTGTGCCTTCTGGATCTCCTTTGCACGTCCGACATACTCCGGATCCTTTCTGGAGAGTGCGAACTCTGCAAGACCAAGCGGGTTGGAACGATAAGAAGAAGTCTCACCCGATGGAATCAATTCATCCGTTGTTGTAACCGGATCATGAATCTCAGATACAACCTTCAGCACAAGGTTCTCAGGCAGTGCGCTCATTGCCGGCCAATCCTTGATGTTCGGACCAAACTGAATTTCAACGCTCGGGTCTGCAACACCCTTGCTGTCAAATACACGGTTCTCATAAATCGTCTTGTCGAAGAAGTACTTCGGCTTGCTGAAATTCACATCAATGTCTGCTGCCGATGTCAGGAATCCCTTGTTTGCAGCAGTTGCAGCGATCGAGCGCGCATCCATGAGCGCAACCGAAGAGATCTGTCCGTTCTGTACCTTAGATCCTTCACGGTTCGGGAAGTTACGTGTGGAATGACGGATCGAGAAAGCATTATTGGCTGGAGTATCACCCGCACCGAAGCACGGTCCGCAGAATGCAGTCTTCACAATCGCACCGGTAGCAAGAAGATTTGCCACAGCACCATTCTTCACAAGTTCCATATAAATCGGTGTCGATGCCGGATATACGCTCAAGGTGAACTCATCCGCTCCGATGGAGCATCCCTTTAAGATATCTGCTGCATCACAGATATTCTCGAATCCACCGCCGGCACAACCTGCGATAATTCCCTGATCTACATAGAGACGGCCATTCTTAACCTTACTCTTGAGATCAAGCTTCACTTTTCCGTCAAAGCTTACCTCTGCACGCTTCTCGCAATCATCAAGAATATCCATAAGGTTTGCGTTTAACTCGTCGATCGTATAAGTATTGCTTGGGTGGAAAGGCATAGCGATCATTGGCTTGATCGTGCTTAAATCAATCTCGATAAAGCTATCGTAATAAGCAACCTCACCCGGATTCAATTCCTTGTAATCCTCTTCTCTTCCATGGATCTCGTAGAATTCCTTCACCTTATCATCGGTTCTCCAGATGGATGACAGACAGGTTGTCTCGGTTGTCATTACATCCACACCGATACGATAGTCAACGCTTAAGTTTGCAACGCCCGGTCCTACGAACTCCATTACTTTATTCTTAACAAATCCGTTGCCGAACACTTCTCCGATGATCGCCAAAGCGATATCCTGCGGACCAACGCCCTTCATCGGCTCGCCGGTCAGATAGATTCCGACAACGCCTGGCATATCGATGTCATAAGTCTTGCTTAAAAGCTGCTTAACCAGCTCCGGTCCACCTTCGCCGACAGCCATCGTTCCGAGTGCACCGTAACGGGTGTGGGAATCGGATCCCAGGATCATCTTGCCGCCGCCGGCAAGCATTTCGCGGGCAAACTGGTGAATAACTGCCTGATGAGGTGGAACATAGATTCCGCCGTACTTCTTGGCACAGGTCAGTCCAAACATGTGGTCATCTTCGTTGATCGTTCCGCCGACCGCACAAAGACTGTTATGACAGTTTGTGAGAACGTATGGAATCGGGAATTTCTCAAGTCCTGACGCACGGGCAGTCTGGATAATTCCAACGAATGTGATATCATGTGAAGTCAGCTTATCAAATTTGATCTGCAGCTTATCCATATTACCGGAAGTATTGTGATCCTGCAGGATTCCGTAAGCGATTGTTTCTTTCTTAGCATCCTCTGGCGTAACCTGCTTTCCGGTCTTGCCTGCCACTTCCGCAGCAGCCTCCGGTCCGTTGATGACAACATCTTTGCCATGGATCAGATACGCGCCGTTCTCATAAAGTTTCATTTTCTTTCCTCCTTGTGCCATTGAACACCAGCCGCAACAATTTAGCTGACTGACGCATTACTATCTCAAATTATATCTATAACTATATCGTAAATCAAGCGATTAACAATGATTTTAACACTTTCCTGCTAGCGAGCCATCCAGCCGCATCCGGTTTCTATGCTTAGACCGTCTTAACAATCGGGAATGTGATTGTTGCAACAAACAGATCTCCATCCACCGTGATATCAAACTCACCGCCCATCAGATTCGTCAGATTCTTCGCGATCGACAGACCCAGTCCGCTTCCCTCCGTTGTGCGGGATTCCTCACCCCGGACAAAGCGTGCGGTCAGATCCTTACCCCCCTCTTCCTGCGCGACCAGAGGTGTCTTTGACACATTCTTGATCGTAAAGATGGCATGATCCTTATCCACATCCAGCTCCACATACACTCTTGTATTCTCAAGCGCATATTTTGCCGCATTCGTATATAAATTTTCAATCGCACGATACAACTGGCGTCCATCTGCCTTGATCATGACCGAATTATGCGGAAGCTTCGTGACAATCGTCAGATCTCTTGCCTCAAAGCGTTCATTGAACTCACCACCGGTCTGGTAAAGCAGCTCGACCAGATCAATCGGCTGAATATCCAGCTTGATATTGCCGGAACTGATCTTCGATGCCTCAACCAGATCTTCCGTCAGCTGCTTCAGTCTCTGTGACTTCTCATCAAGAATACGGATGTAATGGCGCGCATTCTCATTCTCCAGATTTTCGCGTTTTAACAGATCCACGTAATTGACGATCGATGTAAGCGGCGTCTTGATGTCGTGTGACACATTGGTAATGAGATCCGCCTTCATACGCTCGTTGCGGATGCGGTCCATGATCGCGTCACTTAATCCCGCACGAATGTTGTTGACGGCTCCTGCCAGTTCCCGCTCCTGTCCGTGAAATTCTTCCACATTCAGCTTCGTATCGAGCGCTCCCGATGCAATTGCCTCAATCGCTTCCTGGATTTCAATTCTCTCCAGCGCCTTGCGCGTGCAGAGTCTCGGATTCTTTCCACTCGTAATCACTCTTCTTAGGAAGCATATGAAAATATAGATAAGGCTGTGTGTAAAAAGCGTATTATCCTTGGCACGTCTTACAATGCTTAGATAAATAATGAGGAACACAACATCCATAATATATGCAAGCGTTCCCGCTGCCACCAGAAGTCCCGCAAATTCGAACTGCATATTTCTGATATCCTTGCACAGATAGAGTATGGCATAGATAAATACAATGAAGATCACAAGTTCCACATCCGTATAGATCTTGTCCACGCCACCAAGATAGATATGCTGATCGTCCTCCGAACGACGTCCCGTAATTCCGGTCAGGAATGCAAGCATGACAAAACTTCCCACCAGCCCAAGTATCGTGAGCGTGCTGAGAAGTCCCAGTCCATTGTAATGCATTCTCATATTGTAACCGATTCCGTACAGGCCGCAGACCATCAGCACCAGACAAAGCTGGTGCATAACGACGGCTGCGCCTTTGATTCCGTTTGAGTATTCTTTCATCCGATACTAAGCCCCCGCTTCGATCTTGTAGCCAACACCCCAGACAACTTTGAGGTAGCGCGGCTCCTTCGGGTTGATCTCAATTTTCTCACGGATATGACGAATATGTACTGCAACCGTATTGTCCGCTCCGATTGCTTCCTCATTCCAGATTTCCTCGTAGATCTGGCTGATCGAATAGACCTTGCCTTTGTTCTTCATAAGAAGTAACAGAATATTGTACTCGATCGGTGTCAGCTTGACTTCCTCTCCATCCACCGTAACTTTCTTGAGATCATCGTTGATGACAAGTCCACCGGCTTCATACGTCGTCTCTCCCTTTACGCTGCTGGAAAGTGTTGTATACCTGCGAAGCTGCGACTTCACGCGGGCAACCAGCTCAAGCGGGTTAAAAGGCTTCGTCACATAATCATCCGCACCTACATTAAGTCCTAAAATCTTGTCCGCATCCTCCGTCTTCGCGGAAAGAATAATGATCGGAATGCTGCTCGTCTTGCGCACCTGGAACGTTGCGCGGATTCCATCAAGCTTCGGCATCATGACATCGATCACCATGAGATCGATCTTCTTATTATGAAGAATCTCTAACGCCTGCTCACCGTCATACGCCTTTTCTACCTTGTATCCTTCCTGAAGAAGGTAGATTTCAATCGCGTCTACTATTTCTTTATCATCATCACATACCAGAATCGTCATGCTGGTGTCCTCCTATCAGGTTCTTAAAAACCTTCTGTAATCCCTCGGATTTGTCCTTTGCCTTATTGTCCTGCTTATCCTTGCCGTCTTTGCCCTCTTTCCACTGGAAATAGTCGGCATCTAAATTCACGCGGATCTCCGCTTCAAGCTGCTTCAATTCCTCGTCATCCTCTTCCTGCTTCGGTGCTTCCTCCGCAGCAACCTCCTTCTCGGTCTCATCGACTACCGACATGCCGAGCTTATCAAGATAATCCTGATTAACCTTGATCTCCGTCTGACGGTTTGCATAGATCGATTTCTCCTGCTTGAACTCCGGCTTTCCTTCGTTCTTCTCCTTCTCGATCTCCTTGTTGCGTTCCTCAATCAAATGCAGATACTTCTCGGTATCAACCAGATCCTGCAGCTGACTTTTCAGTTCCGACTGATTCTCCCGGATGTACTGTTGCTCCTTTTTCATCTGCTCATCTACGTCCGCATAGATCTTCTGCACATCCGTCTGTGCCTCGGTCACAATATCACGCATACGGTTTAACGCCTCATCCATATACATAACGGATGCGGCATAAATATCCTCCGCCTTGCGGCTCGCATCCCAGATGATCTGATCTCCCTGCTTGCGGAACTCGCGCTCTGCCTTATCGCGGCTTCGCTTCGTCAGCTCATACTCGTCCATGATCGCATAAATGCATGTGTTTAAATCACTGAGCAGATCAAGTACCTGCTGCTTATCCACAATAACTTTGCTCGGTTCTTTCGGATATGGTTCGCTTTTTGACAGCAGTACGTGAAGACTGCGCAATACTTTCTCCGTATTATCCTGTGCTCCCATTTTGTGCTCCTTCTATATCTATATTGTTTTATACTCTGATCTTCGCAGCCAAATGTTTCCGATGACAATATTGTCACCTCACTATTTCGCTCATTTCATATACAAAAGTCAAAAAACCCTTGTATCATATTATACCGAATGAACCTTTGATATGCAATATTTCCAGCACTTCCTTAATGCTTAATTCATAATTACACAATCATGTAAAAAGCCCAAAGAGTCTCATTTGACCCTTCAGGCTTTCTTCCTTGGTATTTAACCAAAGTATTTTTTATCTAACCTCTCTTTTGCAGTATTTAAAGATAACGGCCGTGCACCTGCTTCTACCTCTGATTCAGCCTCAAAAATAGCTTGATCTATCTTGTTTACTTCAGCAAATCGCTCAGATAATTCAGAACTCATTACAGCAACACTCCTGCAACACTTCTCAATTCTGCGGTCGCACGTGCCAGCTCCGTAGCCTGCTCCTCTGTGACATTGCCCGGCTTGGTGCGGCTGACTAGTTTCTTCACATATGAGAGACTGCTCTTGATCGCGTGGCGGGTGGAACTGTCGAGTTCCTTCTTCCGCGCCTTGTATGCGGTCTCGACCTGACGAATCAGCTTGTCCGCCTCGGCACGACTGTCGATGAACGCCTTACGCTGTCCATCGGTTGCCTCATACTCTGTGGCTTCGCGAATCGCGCGCTCGATGTCTGCATCCGAAAGATTCGAGCTTGCGGTAATCGTAATCTCCTGATGCTTTCCGGTTCCGAGATCCTTTGCAGAGACCTGAACGATTCCGTTCGCATCAATGTCGAATGTAACCTCAATCTGTGGCACACCTGCCGGAGCGGCTTTGATACCGCGTAGCTGGAAGCGTCCGAGCAGCTTGTTATCTTTCGCAAACTGTCGCTCTCCCTGCAATACCTTGATATCCACAGAGGTCTGGAAATTCCCTGCAGTTGTGAACACCTGCGAGTATCTTGTCGGGATTGTTGTGTTGCGGTCAATGATCTTGGTTGCGACACCGCCGACAGTCTCAATTGACAATGACAACGGCGTTACATCCATAAGGATGATCTCTGCCGCCTGTGATCCGGCAACCAAAGCACCACCAAGCTTTCCACCCTGTACGGCTGCGCCCAAAGCGACACACTCATCCGGATTGAGATTTCTTGACGGTTCCTTTCCTGTCAGACGGGTAACTTCATCATACACTGCCGGAATTCGCGTTGATCCACCGACAAGAAGTACCATTCCAAGATCGGCTGCCGAGATTCCGGCATCATTTAATGCCTGCTGCACCGGACCGCTCGTGCGCTCCACAAGATCCTTTGTCAGTTCATTGAACTTAGCACGAGTCAGTGTCATTTCCATATGTTTCGGCTCGCCTTTTACCGTTGTAATAAATGGAAGGTTGATGCTCGTTGTAGAAGAGGAGGAGAGAACTTTCTTTGCTTTCTCTGCTTCCTCGCGGACGCGCTGCATCGCGGTCGCATCCTTGCGCAGATCAATTCGCTCCGTGCGAAGGAACTCCATCACGAGATAATCCGTAATACGCGCATCAAAATCATCTCCACCGAGATGGTTGTCTCCGGCTGTGGCAAGCACTTCGATCAGATTGTCCCCAATCTCAATAACGGATACATCAAACGTTCCACCACCCAGATCATAAACCAGTATCTTCTGCGGCTGCCCGTGATCTAGTCCGTATGCGAGCGCTGCGGAAGTCGGCTCATTGATGATGCGAAGAACATTGAGTCCCGCGATCCGGCCGGCATCCTTTGTCGCCTGACGCTGCGCATCATTAAAATATGCCGGAACCGTGATGACCGCGTCGGTCACAGTCTCACCAAGATATCCTTCTGCATCCTTCTTAAGCTTACGCAGGATCATCGATGAAATCTCCTGCGGCGTATACTGCTTTCCATCGATTTTGGCGCGAAAAGAACTTCCCATCTCTCTTTTTATTGAAAAAAAGGTCCGATCGACATTGACCGCCGCCTGACGCCTGGCGGTATCTCCAACCAGCCGCTCTCCGTCTTTTGAGAATGCGACTACTGATGGTGTCGTTCGTGACCCTTCTGCATTTGTTATAACAACCGGCTGGTCGTTCTCCAATACTGCGACACAGCTGTTCGTTGTTCCAAGATCTATTCCGATTACTTTACCCATGGAATGTCCCCCACTTTCTTTAGACTCTATATAACTGTAAGTCGCAAAGCAGAAAGCGTCAAGACATTCCAATTTTATTTCAGAGAATATTTATAAACAGTTTATATTATTGCGAAAACTTTCCTAATATATGCTCAATTTGCTCTGCCAATTCATAAACACCTGCCCTGTCCATGGCAATAGCTCCCTGAGGAATCGAAGCATCTTGCATATTATCCAAGATATATTCCACATCTTTTTCTGCCTGTTCCTCATGATCTTTATATTCTGCCGGCAGAACCATGCCATATTCCTCGAATAATTCAAGACATTCTGCTCCACTCATTTCTTTCAATTCATTTAAAGCCGGAAATGACTGCTTTTGTTTTTGACAACCGACAAAAAATACAGATGATATTACTATGCTAAACCCTACAACTATGCATACAATTATTTTTCTCATTGAGAATCCCTCCTCCTTATGTAGATACTTGCTATTGTTTTCCATCTTAGTAACCATAAATATCATAGATTTCATCGGTATACACACCCGGTTCCTTGTACACGATCAGTGGCTTCTCGACGGTGACCCGTGACTTACCGCCGCGCAGACCCTCGATCAAAACCATATTGGGTTCCTTATCCACAAACGGATACACGAGCTGCATCCGCTTCGGCTCAATGCGATATTCGATCATCTTGCTGAAGATCTCCGCCAGCCGGAACGGTCTGTGTACCATATAGAAACGTCCGCTCGGTTTCAGCATCTTGGCACTCTCACGCAGGATGTCATCCAGATCACACAATATCTCGTGCCGCGCGATCGCCTTGGCATCCTGATCATTCTTGATGCCATGCTGCCCGATCATATAAGGCGGGTTGGTGGTAATAACATCAAAAGAAGATGCTCCGAAACGCTGCGAAGCATCTTTGATATCGCCGACTACGATGTCGATCTTGTCCTGCAGATCATTGTAGGCTACACTGCGGGACGCCATATCCGCACTCTCCGGCTGAATTTCAAGACCTGTGAAATGTTCTCCATCGGTCTTCGCCTCCAGCAGGATCGGGATAATGCCCGTTCCGGTTCCTAAGTCAAGCACTTTTTCACCCGGCTTCACACGCGCAAACCCGGACAGGAGCACCGCATCCATACCGAAGCAAAAGCGCCCCTTGTCCTGTATGATCTTGTATCCGTTTCTATGAAGTTCGTCCAGTCTTTCATTTTCATGTAATGTTACTTCCATCAAAATATCCTATTCCTGGCGGTTACGGTTGTCCCGATTCTGTCCATCGCGGTTCTGGTTGCTACGCTTATCGTAATTTCTGCGTCCTCTGCCTCCGCGCCGATTACGATTCTCACCATCCTGACCCTGGCGATCGTTTTGACGGTCCTGCTTTCTGTCAGAGTAATTCTTATCGGAACCGGTCTTTTCGGATGTGTTATCCCCTGCGTCCTCCAGACCTTCGAGTTCTTTTAACTCTTCCTCTGTCACACGCACATCTTTTCTTCTTCTCGGTGTAAACTTCAGATCGTCAACCGAATACTCCTGTAATTCTTTCTCTTCGCCATTGTCGACAACGACTTTGACAATCTGACGCAGTACGCTGACACTCTGCACCTCGCCGCGCATTCCGGTTGGCGTTGTGACATAATCGCCGACCGATGGGAGACGGCTGTTCAGATATTCGTAGGTATCCTGTTCATTCTTGAGGCAGCACATCAGTCTTCCGCAGACACCGGAAATCTTTGTCGGATTCAGAGAAAGGTTCTGTTCCTTCGCCATCTTGATCGATACCGGAACAAAGTCTGTCAGATAAGACTTACAGCAAAGCTCTCTTCCGCAGATTCCAATTCCGCCGAGCATCTTTGTCTCATCGCGGACACCGATCTGGCGCAGCTCGATTCTGGTACGGAACACCGAAGCCAGATCCTTAACCAGTTCACGGAAATCGATTCGTCCGTCTGCCGTAAAATAGAACAGAAGCTTGTTATTATCAAACGTATACTCCGCCGCAACAAGCTTCATCTCAAGCCCATGCTTCGCAATCTTCTCTTTGCAGATCTTGAATGCTTCCGCCTGCTTTTCTTTGTTGCGCTCCATCACTTTCTCATCCTCATCCGTCGCAATGCGGATGACCGGTTTCAGTGGCTGAACAACCTGATCGTCCTCCACTTCCTTCGGTGCGATCAGGACAGTTCCCATCTCAACACCGCGCGCAGTCTCTACAATTACATGCATCGGGACTTCCAGATCGTAATCGAGTGGATCAAAATAATAGATCTTGCCCGCGCGCTGAAAACGTATTCCTACAACTTTTGTCATTTTAATTCTCCTTAATAGTCAATAAGAGCAATTCGATTACCAGATCGAAATTGACGTTCGCATTCAGGCGGACCTTCGCGGTCTCCAGCGCCTGAAGGATCGTCTCGATTCCCTGATACGATCTCTTAGCTGCCTGTTTTTTTATGTCATAGACCTCATCCTTGAAGATCAGGCCGTTTACATCGTTCGTGGCCTTCATATACAGCACATCCCGAAACCAGATGGTCATGAGATCAAAATAGTCATTTACCACCAGTTTATACTCGCTGATCTGCTTGACGGCTGCCGTCATCTCGTAGACATCAATCTCATCGAGGCGTTTCATCAGCTGCAACACGGAAGCTTTCAGTTCTCCGAAATCCTCCGAAGACGCAAGTTGGATCGCCTTGCCTACATTTCCCTGCGAAAATGCAGCACATACATCCGCCTGATAATCCGGTATCTTATACTGCTTCATCAGATAATCCCGGATGACCTCTGCCTTGACGGTCTTCATATTTAAAGTAATGCATCTTGACAGAATCGTCTGCAGAAAACTGTCTGCATTCGTTGTCAAAAGCAGGATAACCGCATACGCCGGTGGCTCCTCGATGGTCTTGAGCAAAGCATTCTGTGCCTGCTGGTTCATCTTCTGCGCCTCGTCCACAATGTAGACTTTGTAACGGCTGCTGTACGGCTTAATATCAATATCATTGTTAATCTGTGTCCGGATGTCATCCACGCCGATCGTGTTCGGCTTTTCATGTGAGACATAAATGATGTCCGGCTGATTGTGATCCATCGCCTGTCTGCATGACCGGCAATTTAAACATGGCCTCTCCCCCTCGCCTTCACACTGCAAAGCCATCGCAAATGCTTCCGCGATCATCATCTTACCGGACTTCTCCGGTCCGTTTAAGATATATGCGTGGGATACCTTGCCGAGGGCGATCGCATTCTGCAAGTGCTCGATGATCTGTTCATTTCCTACGATATCTTTAAAACCTGCCATAGCTGTCCCTCCTATCTTAATGCTTTATCTGAATATCTTGTAACGATCCAAAAGCGAATTCGCTGCATGAATCGTTATCTTTTACGTGAGAATATCAAGGAGCAGTCCCTTGATCTCTCCAATTTTTGCCAGAATCTTAAGGTGATCCTTCTCGTCTTCCACCAGCTCACTTGCCAGTTCATCGAGATTCTGATCGACCAGACGGATAATTCCGTACACACGATGCCGACCTCTCCGGTCGAGGAAATTCTCTCGCGAAAACTTGTGCGAACGGTATACCACCTCATTGAGAAAATCCTTAACGAGCCCGCGATACTTCTTCATATCACGGATATCCATATGACGTGCGATCAGTTCGCCCTGCGTCGTGATATCAGAAAGCAGCGCATCGACCTTCGCCTGCAGATCCGCATCCGTGATCGCGCTTGCCAGTGTGAACTTAAACGATCCGTCACCTTCAACCGTCTTTGCCGCCTCCGGCACCTGACCAATCTGACTGATGTCATTGACTTTTATATCCATAGCATTTCCTCACCCTGCCGCGATCTCATCCGCAATATACGCAGTCACTTCCTGCACCGTCTGGACAAAATCATTGTTTGAAAAACGACGCACGACTCCTGCTTCCACCAGCTTCTCGTCACAAAAATCGACACTGTCTGCCAAAAATCTCCGGCACATCTCCTCGTACTTCGGAACATCCTGCTTCTGCTCTCTTGCGATCGCACGCATCAGGCGTTCCCCATCTTCCACTTCAATATAGATCGGCACAACACGGTCTGCTCCGAAGTACTCCCGAATCTTCGTATATCCTTCCAGCGTCACAATGTACAGATAGTTATACTTACTTAAATCGATCCGCTCATCGTCAACTGTAAAATACTTCCACACACCATACACCGTATTGTAGGCACGAAGTTCCATGATGCGCCCCGCGTCCTGCAGCCGCTGCACCATATCTTCTGTACAGAAATGATACTCGCGTCCATCCTGTTCACCATCCCGGATTGGTCTGGTCGTATAGGGAATAATCGGCTTTAATCCGAGCGCGCCTTTTTCCATAATTTCATGATAAATACTGTCCTTGCCCGAGGAACTCTTCCCCATGACACAGTAGATCTTGCCCATAAATTTCTCCTATCAGTTCATTATAGTATATGAAAGATATAAGTGTCAAAAATTATTTACCACATGAACATGCCCTGCCTGCGGCAATCCTTCCACATCCAGTTCCATTTTCTGGCATGTCTCAATGACCGTGAGCGTCTGCTGATCCAGTACCTCGCCCGGCACGATCACCGGAATTCCCGGCGGATACAAATAAATGTAGTCTGCACAGATCCTGCCTTCCGCTTCGGAAAAAGCGACACTTGTACTCTCCCCATCCTGCACCTCATCGATCTCCATCGCCTTCTTCGGCTGCCGATAAATTTTCTCGGGCGAAAACATTTCTCTCTGATCTGTGACGGTCAACATCGCATCGATCTCCAATAACGCATCTGCCAGACGCTCCAGTCCTTCTTCGCTGTCCATGAACGAAGTCATTGCTAGCACATAATTTCCACTCGACATCTCCATCTGCAATCCATATTTCTTGAGAAGAAGTTCCTGCAATGCCTTACCGGAGATTGCTCCATTGGTCACAAGCAGAAGCTTTCCAATATCGTACGCATAAGCTTCTTCTCCTGCAAAATCAGCGCGATCCGGAACACTAAGAATCGTAAGACTTCTCATTTTCTTCCGAAATGCCTGCAGCCGCCTTACGTACTCCTTCATCTGCACGCCCTTTGCCTCATCCGCAAGCCGCAGGCTTTCCTCAATCCCCGCCATCAGCACATAGGAAGGGGAACTCGTCTCATAAATTCCAAGAAACTTCTCCACTTTCGTTACATTGATCCGATCCGAACACAGATGGAGTAGCGCCGTCTGCGTCGGTGCAGAAAGCGTCTTGTGCACACTCATGATGACCGCATCCGCCCCAAGAACGGTCGCATTGTCCGGGAATGCCTCATCCAGTCCAAAATGCGCGCCATGCGCCTCGTCCACAATCAGTGGAATTCCATGCGCATGTGCCAGATCCGCAATCGCGCGGATATCCGACACAAGTCCGTCATACGTTGGCGAAGTGATCACAATTGCCTGAATATCCGGCTTTTCAACAAGCTTCCTCTCCACATCTGTTGCCTGGATCTGTCCCTGGATTCCGTAATGTGTCGCAACCGGATACACATACTCTGCCTTGAGTCCACGCAGATAGATGGCGTTGTAGACAGCCTTGTGACAGTTGCGCGCTACCAGAATCCTGCCACCTTTCGTTGTCGCGGCACTGATCGCTGCAAGGATGCCACACGTACTTCCGTTCACGAGATAATATGCCTTCCATGACTGATACATCTGTGCTGCATACTGCTGCGCCTCAAGAAGAAGCCCCTTGGCATGATGCAGATTGTCAAATTCCTCGATTTCTGTGATATCGAATTCATACGGGAAAAAGCCGCTCAACTGTCGCTTGTGCCCCGGCATATGAAACGGGTACACATCCGATTGCGCAAGCGCCTTTAATTTTTGTTCTATCATAATTTCTCCATATTAAAACACGTCACATATTATGATTAACATGGATGTTCCTAGCCCAGAAATCTTCTAAGCTCCGGCATCCAGTCATCAAAAAAGATCTCATTATTACAGAGACTCTGCCAAATTGGCGCTAGAAACGCCAATACAAGATGCAACACATCAGCCCACGCCACGGTTTCGCCCCCATGACCTCGCACATATTTCTCCCAGCGTTTTCTCATATATGCATATGACTCGTATTCAGCAAGCTGCGTAAGCCTGAACTCCTTGCTCACCTGCGGACATGCTTCACTGAGTCCACTCAATTCTTCCAGCACATACCGTCCACTGAGTGAATCGTGCAGCAGTGTCTGATACACACGGTCATAACATCCCATATCACCGATCAATTCCAGCTTATTTACGATTTCAAACAGATCCCGGCTCAACAGATTCTCCGGTGCATACACAAGATACGACAAATGCCGGTTCTCGATGACTGACAGGTGGATCTCTTTCTGCTCCGGCCGCTGATTCTCTGTCTGAACGCTTCGGATCACAATGCAAAGCGGCACCTGCATCTGTCTGTATGTCCCCGTCAAATGAAGATAAAAACTTTCCTCTTTCTCCGTCACCTCTCCGCTCCAGCTGATCTGCTGCGCATTGTCTCCGCCCAGAAGTTCGAGCATCATATGCTTGCACAAAGCGACGGACAGCTTCTGTCCGGGACACAGTTTCTCCGGCGCGATCCGCCTTGCCGCAGGCTGATAGAGAAAACCAATCTGTTTCTCCGACCGGTTCCTGTATGCTTCCGTCCCCAACACATTCTTACTCGTAAGCCACAGATACTCTCTATAATCCGATCCGAAAATGCGAAGCATCACATCTTCGATCATGTATCCATAGAGCGCATCCGCAAAGGAAAGCTGCAGTTTCTCGCCCTGCTTCTTCAGTTCCGGAGCCTCACACACGCCGACTTTCATAGCCACACTCCGATCATGCTCTGCACCTTGCCGACTACTTTACGCGCACGGGCATATGCCATCAACGCAGAAATATCCTTCTGCGAATCGCGAATGTACGACTGCAACGCTTCCTTAAAGACCTCGCGCTCCAACTTACTCTCATACTTGAGACAGTCACAGATCACACGATCCCTGTCATAAATCTGAAACTGCTGCCCGCTGATCATAATCTCCGTCGATCCGAGTTCCAACGCTTCCGGCTCCGTATAGTAAGGAATGATCTTCGGATAATCCATCTTAAAACGGGACTTCGACGTATTCTTGTCTACCGCAAGATGCCAGCCGTACGGTTTCTGTGAAATGTAGCCATACGCATAGAGTGCACTCTCCATACAAAGTCTGGCGTCGCCAAAAAGCCTGGCAACCAGTTCCTCCTCTGTAAACCGGTCAATCCGGTCCGTATAATATCCATTCTTGATGCGCACCAGATCCCCACTCTGCACAAAATCCAGAATTCTCCGATAATCGATCCCGAGCTCCGTGAACTGCTCCTTCTTCACAATTCCCCCCTGCTCCTCGATCAATTGTGTAATCTGTTCCAACGCCTGCTGCGCCGCTTTTGTCCGATTGTTCATTGTTCTTACTTTCCGCTCCATAAAAAATATAGTGGTAATTTATTTCCTATTTTACGCCTCTTTTTGCCATGCGTCAACAAACGTTTACACAATACCTGATGTCTTTTTCCGATTGATTCTTTGATCTATTTGTCTTATAATAGATATTAGGACATCGTATTTTGTCTTTCTTGTCGTTTATGTAGAAAGGAGCAATCATGAACGAATCACCGACACTTCGCAAGAATCCATCCCGAGAAACCTGTGAGGGAATCATCAAACGAATCCTGATCACAGAAGTATTAGAGCATGGAAGAAACAAACACTTTAAGGGTGCCTCTGATTTTATGAATTACTTTGAATCGCTTTACCCGGCATCCGACGCCTTAACCAAACAAGTGCAGCGTGCGATCAAAGCGATGGATATGCCCAAGGACGAACACGGCTTTCTAATCGTCAATAAGACAACGGACCAGTTTGAACAGGAAAAAGAACTGACGAATCTCTTCCGGCAGGCCGATGTCACAATCAATCCGATGGAACAGATTGAGACCATCTTTTTATCTGCTGCTCCGTATGCACGGACGCATATCATCCATCTGCTGGAGACTTCGGAACTCTTTCGCGATAAATATCTTACCATTGTCGAGGCTTCAAACGGACTGCTGATCTACACGGAAGATAAGAATCGTCTACTTGGAATTTTAAATAGTCTGACAATTTAATGTTGATTTCTCAATGTCGATTCAAAATAAAAACGACAGAATATTCGTCATATTCTGTCGTTTTCTTTATTTTTTGTCTCAAATATTGTCGATTATATCTTTATTTAAACAATCGGTCTTTCTTTCGGTAACGTTTCTTGCGATTGTTTACTTTAAAGCGCGCTTTCTCCATTCTGCGCATCTCGTGCTTATGGCGAATCAGGTAAAAATTGTCATATACCCGTTTCACAAGGAAAATGATAAGAACAAAAAACGCGCATCCTAAGATTCCAAGAACGATATAAACCGGACGGATCCAGATGACGTTCTCTTCCTTCTTCGTATTGTCCTGTTTCCGGTCAAAGTAATTCTCCTCTACCTTCGCGCCCGTTGTCTCAATGGACGCTCCGCCTACCACGCGTCCCGCATAGGTATAGGTGAGCTTTGCGACCGTTCCGCCACGGTTTTCTTTGTCTTCCTCAAACTTTGCATCCTCGAACTTTGCCGCCTTCGGCATGATAATGTATGCATCCTTGTCCAGTCGGACAAACACATCATTATTGTTCAGCAATCCGCGATTGCGTTCTTTATCATCCGCGATGCTTTTTTCATTTTCCGATATGTTGAGTGCCTGAAAATTCTCGAAGCAATAATCCATCAACTTGCGTGTATCGGTGTAATGATCCGGCGAATTCGCATTCAACACAACACACACCAGTGTAATTCCGTCCTTCTCCGCGAACGATACCAATGTGCTTCCCGCCACTTTCGTGAAGCCGGTCTTGCCGCCGGTACAATAATCATACAGATGTGAGTAATCTCCCTGCCACGGATAGATCATCTTGTGATGGTTGTGACAGTAATACGGATCATCATGCTTGTTGGTCGCCGGAATCGTATAGCTCGGCGCACCAGTGATAATCCGGAATGTCTCATTCTTGTATGCTGCTGCAGAAATCAACGCCATATCATAAGCACTCACATAGTGATTCTCATCCGGCAGTCCGTTACAGTTGTTAAAATGCGTATCCTGACATCCCAGTTCCTTCGCCCGCGAATTCATCAGATCAATGAACGTCTGATAATCACCGCCAAGCTTCTGCCCCACATGCTCCGCGATCGCGTAAGCACACTCATTGGCCGATTCCAGCATAATTCCGTACAAGCACTGTTCAACGGTAAGCTGCTCATCCAGATCTCTGGCAATATGGGACGTATCGCCTTCATTATTATAGACTGCATCTGCTGAGAACGTAACGATCTCATCCATATCACAATTCTCGATTGCAAGCAGTGTTGTCATGATCTTCGTAATACTTGCCGGATAGAACTGCTTATGAATCTTCTTCTCATAAAGGATCGTTCCGGTGTTGACCTCCATCACGATCGCACTTGGCGACGCGGCACTGACACCATCCGGCCAATACTCTTTCGCCTGCGCCATCTGCGGTACTGCCGGCAATAAAGAAAGCCCTGCCAACAAACCTGCCAGCAGCCGCTTCCATCGATTTTGTTTCTTCATCTATATTTACCTCGAATTATCATGCTTTCTGCAAATATTCTGTCTAAAGTATAAGCGCTCCTGCGTAATCCCGCAAGAAAATTTTACAAACAGCAGAATTTATTTGCCTGATGCGAAAAATTATAGTACGATGGTAGATATAATTCACACCACAGGGGAAAAAATCATGAGATTACGCAACATTCCGGGCGCGGATGAAATCGTTTCATCCAGCCTGTATTCGATACAAAATCCAACCGAACTGAAGGGACAATGGCACGAATTTCTTCACACAGATGCACCGATCCATATTGAGATCGGCATGGGCAAGGGACGCTTCTTAATGGATCTTGCCGCAGCCAATCCGGATATCCAGTACATCGGCATTGAGCGCTACACAAGTGTTCTGCTCCGTGCCGTACAGAAGATGGACGAACTGCAGCTTCCGAATGTCCGCTTTCTTTGCATCGATGCCGCAACGATCGCTGACATTTTTGCTTTGGGCGAAGTGGATCGCATTTACTTAAACTTCTCGGATCCGTGGCCGAAGGATCGCCACGCAAAGCGCCGCCTGACCTCGCAGCAGTTCTTAGAACGCTACGATCAGATTCTTACACCGGATGGTCGTCTGGAGTTCAAGACCGACAATCAGGATCTGTTCGCATTCTCGCTCGACGAAATCGATAACTCAGACATCTGGCATCTGGATGCCTTCACCTGGGATCTTCACAATGATGCTGCTATGAACCGCGACAACATTATGACTGAGTACGAAGAGAAATTCTCTTCCATGGGCAATCCGATCTGCAAACTGATCGCATCCCGCTAAATAAAGCATCTACACAAACACAAATCCCATGATAGCGATATCGATCGCCACCATGGGATTTTTCTCATCCGAAGTCTTTATTTCCTTCTTTTTTCATAAATTTTATAACAGAATCCCGCTTCTTCATCCGAGATCACCTCGTGAGAAAAAGCGCATTTCTTCACAATCTCCATATACCGCATCCAGTCTGCTTCCGCAACAGAAGGATATGCTTTCACGAGCTTTTGCGCATACTCTGCATCCGTAAGCGGCCTCATTTGGAGCCCCAGCATACCGGAGCGCGTTACACTTGCCGTATTCATTGGGCGTCCCTTCATCAGCCCCCGGTAAATACGCCGGTTGATCCGCTTTACCGCATTACGGTTGCGCTTCGCTTTCAGTTCCCGCATCAGGCGCTGTCTGTAACTGACAACGAACCGATAACTTCCATAGAAGACAAATCCTGCAAGAAAAATACATAGGCAAATGATCAGAAGAACTTTTCCGAATCCTTTGCCACGATTCTGCTGCCTCGTAACTCCCGTCTCGGTTCCTGAGTGCGTCTCCTTTTTCTGTGTTGTCTGTGTATTCGTTTGTGTCTCGGTCTCGCCTGGCTGGGTCGTTTCGGAAGGCTGTTCACTCGCTTCCTGCTGCAATCTCTCCTGTCTGCGCTCCTCATGCCTTTGCTTTAATTGATCATCCTGCCTTCCGTCAGTCGGAAACGAATCACTCTTTGCCGTATAGCCGGGTGTCATCTCATACGGCACCCATCCGATATCGTCCATATAGATTTCCACCCATGCATGCGCACAGTAATCTTTCACGGCCGCCACATAGAAAGGCTGGTCAGATTCCCCGCCTTCACTCTTAAAATTTCCCGGTTTCACTACGAAACCGGATGCATAGCGTGCCGGGACTCCCAATTCCTGCAGAATCAATGTCGCAGCACTGGCATAATGCATACAGTAGCCTTCCTTGCTCGTGCGCAGGAAGTACTCGATTGGATCCATTCCTGCCGGTAGATCATCCAGATAAAGATTATACTCTGTGTCGGCAAATAGCTGATTCCTCACTTCACGCGCAACCTCGTTCCGCGCCAGATTCGTTGTATAACTTTCGTACTTCCCAGTATCCTGATCCGACCAATAGGATGCATTCAGAAAGGTTTCCCACGCTGCCAAAGCCTCTTTCACCCTGTCACAGGTATTCTCGCTATCATCTCCTGAAAGCTGACCGCTATCCTGAAGGGCATACGTCACTCGATCCTTATAGTTATCGATCATAGGGACTTCCGAAGTTCCATTCCTGTCATGCGTCAACACATAGTTGCGATACCATGCCTCGCCATCCTCATACGCCTTATCTCCGGTGTCATCATAAAGTCCATCATATCCCAGCATCCTGCTTGCCGGAATCAGCCACTGTGTAAATTCGACCGACGGTTCCTTTCCCTTGCGCCATACGGCATCCTTATACATTTGCAGGGAAGCATCGCTGCTGGAAGGATTCCAGAAATACGGAAGCAACGCCGAATGACTGCGCGGATTTTCATAAGCAATCTGCATTTTTCCCTCGACCGGACCGTACTCTGCGGCAAGCAAGGCTGCTACCGAATCCCGACTCATCTTCTTATATGTCATCTGCTGAAGCAGTTCCGCGAAACCGGAGCTGTCAATAAGACTATTCTTCGCTTCGGTCTCATAAGAATGATCCGGCGCATTCCACGTTCCGTCCTCATAGTCTGCACTGCAAAACGTTTTCAAATACAAATTTCCCTGTGGCTGCTGATCAGAAGAGATCGTTGCTATCGTCTCGTCACTGTACTCCGGTTTATCGTTATCCAGCATTGCCTTATTCTTATCATAAGAAGGCTTCCATCCAATTCCCGCAAAAGACATCACCGAATCCTCGATCCTGTGCTGGAATTCAAGAAACGCCGGTCCATATTCCATAAGCTGATCCGCTTTGCCTCCGAAACCGATTGGAATCAGGGCAACAAGAATTCCCGCAACCATAACCGACGCTCCGAGCGCTGCAAACTGCCATACGATCCTCTTACCGACGCGCTTCTGCCTTCCGATTCTCGATCGGATCTGTGCCTTACCGGCTTCCCATCCACCGGAATAGAGCAAAAGCACTCCGGCAAACGAAACCAGAAGCGACTTTGCATCCGGTCTTACATTCACAAGCAATGCGGATCCGACCGCAGCCAGATTCGGCAATAACAGGAAAATGCGACATTCACCGACATACCGCAGAATAATCATACAAAGCATGACAAGTAAAACCGTAAACGCCAATGCATACCCCAATTCCGAGCCATCATTGTACGGATAAAAACCGGTATCATGATAGGCATTCCAATATGGCAGGTAATCATCAAACCACGCATGGAAGCTTGTCCACAAAGCTTCTCTGATATGCCAGCTCCTCCAGCCGAGCCACCCTAACAAAAGCATCTCAAACAGCACACGGATCTTCACCATATATCGTCTTCCAAGAAGCGGAATCAGTTCATTGACAGCCACCGTAACAACTACCAAAAGCTGTATCCAGCGAAGTGCTTCTTGGGACAGCCCCCAATGTTCAAAGGCACTGTTCAAAATAAGACGTACGCCATACAGCAGAAGCTCCGTTGCCACAAGGGATCGGATCAGGCGCATGCAGCACTCCGAAAACGTGTATTCCGTTGTACGAATGTTCTCCTTCTCCCTCATAGTACAATCTCCAGTTTCTCCGCAATCGCTTTCCACTCGTTTCCACGCATCTCTGTCAATTCCTGTTCATTCAACAAAAGATTCTTATCCGCAATCTGAATGTGGAAAAGTGCATGATCCTCACGATATTTTTGTGTATATAACTCTTTTATCGCTAAAGGCGCTGTTCCCAGGCAATCCGCAAGATATTCGCACATAAAAATATAGAAACTTTCCTCATTATCCACGCGGATTCTTACAATATCCCCACGTTCTCCACTATACCATGCCGCAAAATGTGGACAAGCTGCATCCATCAGCGAGAAGGAAAGACTCGCTACAGCTTCCAGATAAAGCTCTACCTCATCCTGTCCTCTGACTCCTACCGCATCCCGATCCAGAAGCAGTACCACCGGACAAGCCAGCGCCTGACTGTCCTGGCGCACCAGAAGTTCCTCCGACTTGGCAGACAGCTTCCAGTGAATATTCTGAATGCGGTCTCCTGCCTGAAACTCGCGAATATCAAAAATCTCACTCGCATCATCACCTGGATGGAAATCATCGTACACGTCCGCATCCCCGAAGAAATTGCGCGTCCGCTCTGAAATACGGATTCCGACACTTGTCATCTGCGGCAGCACCTGAATCTGTGAGCTGCCCCCCACACGCTTCGTCATAGAGAAAAGACCCGTAAGATCATAGAATCTTATGCTGCAAAGCTCAAACTCATAATTCCCTGCATATGGCACCAATACCGAATATGCATACTCATTATCACCCGGGTAGACTGCATCCCCCAATTTATACGACTTTTTTCTTATAGCAAAGAACCGGTTGTTACAGATCAACCGGTAACGGACTCTCGTACACACAAACTTTCCGTGGTAATGCACGCGAAGCACAACCGGAATCTCATCCCCTGCTTCTGCGACCGTCATCGGCGAATCGATTTCTGCACTGATACAACGCTTTCGCCACACCAGAAAAAGAAATGCGAGCACCAAAAGAACTGCTTCGGCAAACCCAAGCAGAACGATTGATTCACTCGCATAGATCAACGCAATATAAAACGTGACAAGTGTCACAATTCCCCCAACAATAAAACTAACCACGATACTCTGACTTCTCCATATATGATGCCGGCTGCTTTGTCACAGAAAGGATCTCCGACAGGATCGCTTCCTCCGTCATATGTGTCACACGCGCCTTCGTGTTCAGTACGATTCTATGCTTTGCAATATCTAAAAAGATGTCTGCCACATCCTCCGGCATTACATAATTACGCCCCTGCAGAAAAGCCCACGCCTTTGCCATACGCACACAGGCGATCGTACCTCGCGGGCTGACCCCCAGTTCGATGTAACTATTTTCACGCGTTTTTCCCACCAGCGCAACAATATACGTATAGATCGACTCGCTCATATACACGTCCTCGACCATGCCGCACAAAGCCTCAAGCTCCTGCGCTCCGATCACAGGCTGAAGTTCCACCATATTTGCAGAACTGCTCCTGCCACGCGCAATCGCGATCTCGCTTTTGACATCCGGATAACCCATACTCATACAGATCATAAAACGATCGAGCTGCGATTCCGGAAGAAGCTGCGTTCCGGCACTTCCCTTCGGATTCTGCGTCGCCATCACAATAAACGGCTTCGGTACCTCGCGGCTCACGCCATCCACTGTCACCTTGCCCTCCTCCATAACCTCAAGAAGTGCAGACTGCGTCTTCGGCGAAGTGCGGTTGATCTCATCCGCCAGGAACAGATTGCACATGATCGTTCCCGGATAATATACAAAATCCCCCGTCTCCTTCCGATACATATTAAATCCAAGAATATCCGCCGGCAGCACATCCGGCGTAAACTGTACTCTATGATTCTCCAGCCCCATTACCTTGGAAAAAGCGACCGCCAACGTCGTCTTGCCCACTCCCGGCACATCCTCGATGAGAATGTGTCCTCCGGCAAGAATCGCCGCAAATGCCTTCTTGATGCAGTCATCCTTACCCGTCACTACACGCGCAACCTCTTCCATGACTGCTTTTGCCGTCTCGTATTCCATACCCATGAACAAATCCCCCATTCTTTGATTCATCGGTCATTCCACAATACTAAATTTCTACCCTCTGACCAATATAGACAATTTCCATTCCTATTTTCTTCAGTATACGAAACTTATAAACATTAGGCAAGTATCGTCTTATTCTTATTTATCTCATATTGTCAAAAAGCCATCTCTGCGAAATGTAGAGACAGCTTCTGTTTTTAACCATATGCAATAAAAAAACCCCCAACGAATCACTTTGTTCGTCAAGAGTTCTTTTGCAACATCTCATCGAGATAAGACTTTGTTAGTGCGCGATCAGGGGTTCGAACCCTGGACACCCTGATTAAGAGTCAGGTGCTCTGC
>ERZ1035006.9-NODE-9-length-176611-cov-14.784641_pt1 | contig 176611 bp, 131 predicted proteins | sample MGYA00520694_ERZ1035006 | MGnify/ENA primary metagenome ERZ1035006 (study PRJEB33766, sample SAMN09781746) | gut metagenome | biome: gut microbiome | host: Homo sapiens | place: Madagascar | study: EMG produced TPA metagenomics assembly of the PRJNA485056 data set...
CGTACTTCGGGGAGCCCCGACGTCATACGACGTCGGGGCTCCTTTCTTTGTGTGCACTAGGGCCGCCCACTACGCCAGTATGCCTGCCTTATAGAATGAACTCCCCGACTGTACTGCTATGTCAGCCGGGGAGTCCTTTTTCATTGTCTCCAGAAGGTTTATTACTTCTTATAGGCCTCAAGTGCTTTCTCAAGAACCAGAAGTGATCGTCCTAAATCCTCAGTTTTGAGCACGTATGCCATCCGCACCTGATTCTTGCCAAGGTTTGGTGTGCTGTAGAATCCTGCAGCCGGAGCCATCATCACGGTCTCACCGGTGTAGCCTTCCGGGGTTCCGTCATCTTTGTACGAGAAGTCTGTCAGGCACCACGCACAGAAGTCCTCCGCGTTTTCTACAGGTAGTGACGCGATTGTATAGAAGGCGCCATTGGGCATTGGCGAATACACTCCAGGGATCTTGTTCAAGCCTGCGATAAAGAAATCACGTCGTGCGAGATATTCATCGAAGCATTCTTTTGAATATTCCTCGGTTCCTTCGATTGATGCTTCCGCGACAATCTGGCCGAGAAGTGGTGGACTGAGCCTTGCCTGGCAGAATTTAAGGATCGCTGCCATCGCTTCTTTGTTGTGACTGACTATCATTCCGATTCTCATACCGCATTCCGAGTACCTTTTCGAGACAGAGTCTATGACCACAACATTCTGCTCAAGACCTTCAAGGCAAAGGGCTGAAAGATATGGTGCGTCCGTGTAACGGAATTCTCTGTAGACCTCATCGGCGAAGAGGTAGAGATCATGACTCAGAACGATGTCGCGAAGTCTCTGCAGTTCTTCTTCTGAATAGAGGTATCCTGTCGGATTGTTCGGATTGCAGATGAGAATGGCCTTGGTCTTGTCGGTGATCGCTTTCTCGAAGTCCTCCACTGAAGGAAGCGCGAATCCGTTCTCTATTATTGATGTGACGGTCTTGACGGTCACTCCGGCGGTCACGGCGAACGATAGGTAATTGGCGTAACCAGGCTCGGTCATTATGATCTCATCGCCGGGATTCAGACAGGCCATGAATGTCAGAAGAAGAGCCTCAGAGCCTCCTGTTGTGACAATGATCTCATTGGCATTTACTTTTATCCCGAATTTGTCGTAATAACCGACCAGCTTGTCTCTCAGAGATTTGAGACCTTGGCTTGGACTGTATTCGAGAGTCGTTCTGGTTATTGTCTTCAATGAATCCAACGCTTTTTGAGGCGTAGGAAGATCCGGCTGCCCGATGTTTAGATGATAGACCTTTACCCCTTTGGCTTTTGCCGCGTCAGAAAACGGGGTCAGTTTTCTGATTGGTGAGGCGGGGATTTTTTCCCCACGAATAGAAATCTTCGGCATATTAATTATGTAGTTTGTCCAAATTTAGAAAAAATGTGGTTATCTTAGCAAGATAAATACAACTTTTTTAATATGAATGCCCGAATTCTTGTGGTCGATGACGAGGAGGACATCTGCGCGATTCTGAAATTCAATCTTTCCAAGGAAGGTTACGAGGTTGTGACCGCTAATTCCGCAGAGGAGGCACTGACGCTGGACATCGCGTTATTCAATCTGCTTCTTCTGGATGTTATGATGGGCGGGATGTCCGGCTTTGAGCTGACCGGGAAGTTGAAAACCGATCCAAAGACCGCCGGGGTTCCCGTGATATTCATAACAGCTCGTGACACGGAGGATGACGCAGTCGAAGGGCTTGATCTGGGTGCGGACGACTACATATCCAAGCCTTTCTCGATTAGGGAGGTGGTCTCCCGGGTGAAGGCTGTGCTGAGACGGACCGCCGCGATACCGGATGCCAGCACGGGCATATTCATAGATGATGAGAAGAAGGTTGTTACGGTGGATGGTGCCGCTGTGGCGCTTACAAGGATTGAATATGAGATATTCAGACTCCTCTTCACCAACAAAGGGAAGGTTTTCCCGCGCGAGGATATTCTTTCAAAGGTTTGGCCTGACGATGTGATTGTCACCGACAGGACTGTGGATGTCAACATCACCCGCCTTCGCAAGAAGATCGGTGAATATGGGAACAGGATAGTCTCGCGCCACGGGTTCGGTTATCTATACGAGGAACAATGATAATACTGTTGTCTATAGTCGTTGTATTGCTGGCTCTTGCGTTGATTACGATGCAAGGACGGTATGTTCATCTTAAGAAATCCATAGATAAGGGGAAGGTGAGTATGTACGACAAACTGCGTGACAGTGAGGAGGATAAGACTCGCTTGAAGAGACAGCTGACTCAGAATGTGGCTCATGAGTTGAAGACCCCGGTCAGCAGCATCCAGGGCTATCTTGAGACGATAGTGTCCAACCCGGACATTGACAAAGAAACAAAGGACCAGTTCATACAGCGCTGCTATGCCCAAAGCCGCCGTCTGTCAAGCCTTCTCGCGGACATCTCGACACTCAATAAACTCGATGACGCCCCTCAGGAATATGAGTTTCAACCAGTGAATATCCCGGATCTGCTTCAATCCATCCAGCGGGACGTGTCCATGCAGATGGAGGATAAACACGTGACATTCAGGGCTTTGGTTGATCCGGAAGTGGCTGTGGACGGCAATCCTTCGTTGCTATATTCAATATTCAGAAACTTGACTGACAATTCCATCGCATACGGGGGCGAAGGGGTTACAATCACCGTGCAGGTCTTGTCGGAAAGCGCGGATTTCTATACCTTCAGCTTCTCTGACAATGGCCCAGGAGTGGCGTCCGAGCATATTCCTCATCTTTTTGAGCGGTTTTACCGCATTGACAAGGGACGTTCCCGCAAGATGGGAGGCACTGGTCTCGGGCTTGCGATAGTCAAGAACTCTGTGCTGCTTCATCATGGCAACATCTCTGTCCGCTTAGGCATCGCCGGAGGGCTGGAGTTCGTCTTCACGCTGCCTAAGGCGGCTTAGGCTTGCTGTAAGTGTGTGGGGGCTCTTCTCCGTTTTTTTTGTCACCACTTGTAATTTGGAAAAAAATTATTACTTTTGGAATAATATATTTGTTTTTATTAACTGGCGTAAGCCACAAAATCTATTTTTTTATGAAAAAAGTATTTGCCGCCCTTGCCGCCCTTGCGATGATGGCAGCGGTTGTTTCGTGCGAGTATGACTCGCCGGACATCAGGTTTCAGCAAACCACGAACTTAACGAATGATTACAGCGCTCTGGTGAATGCACTTCTGGATCAGACCAAAACTGTTTCGGAAAAGCTTAATCTTCTTGAAAAGGCCATCAATAATCAGACTTTCACTCTTGAACAGAAGATAGAACTTTTGACAAAGGCCTACGAGAGCGGTGTCATCAAGTATGAGGAGTTGATAGGGAAGACAATCGCGGCGATCAATTCCATGAGTACTTCCGTCGCCGAGAAACTCGCCGCCATAGAAAATGCTCTTAAGATCCAAACCTCGGACTTGAGCGCGAAACTCGCTCTCATCGAGTCTTCTGTCAAGCTGGGACTTGCCGACAACGCGAAGGCTATCGATCTCGTCAGGACAGCCATCGGCTCGCTTCAAGGTTCTCTGGAGGAGAAACTTGCGGCTGTCGAGAAGGCGGTGAGGGATCAGACGACGGATCTTAGCGCGAAGCTGGTTCTTATAGAGGGGACGGTCAAGGCCGGATTTGCCGACAACGCGAAGGCGATTGATCTTGTCAAGGATGCCATCGGCTCGCTTCAGGGCTCTCTGGAGGAGAAACTTGCGGCTGTCGAGAAGGCGGTGAAGGATCAGACGATGGATCTTAGCGCGAAGCTGGTTCTTATAGAGGGGACGGTCAAGGCCGGATTTGCCGACAACGCGAAGGCGATTGATCTTGTCAAGGATGCCATTGGCACGCTTCAGGGCTCTCTGGAGGAGAAGCTTGCCGCTGTGGAGAAGGCTGTGAAGGATCAGACGACGGATCTTAGCGCCAAGCTGGTTCTTATAGAGGGAACGGTCAAGGCCGGATTTGCCGACAACTCGAAGGCGATTGATCTTGTCAAGGATGCCATCGGCTCGCTTCAGGGTTCTCTGGAGGAGAAACTTGCGGCCGTCGAGAAGGCGGTGAAAGACCAGACGACAGATTTGAGTGCCAAACTTGCGCTTATTGAAGGTGCGGTTAATTCTGGTCTTGTCGGAGATGACAGCACGCTCGGCCTTGTTAGGAAGGCTATAGAGGCTTTGAACGCGACAGCCGGGACAGCCAACGACAAACTGGATGCGATCGAGGATGCGATTGGTTCCGGGCTTTCCGGCCTCACCACGAAAATGGAAGCCATCCGGGAGGTGTTGGCCAAAGGACTGATCAATATTACCGAGAAGCAGGACTTGATCCTGACAGCGCTCAACAGTGCATCGACATACCATTTCACAAAGGATGAACTTCTTGAGGTTGGTGATGATTACTTGTATGTTGACGACGCTTTCTGGGTTGCCAATCACGAGAACTATGAGGTGGTAAGGGCTCTTAAGGATCTGATTCCATTGTCTTTGCCGCATAGATATAAGTTTTGGTGGAGACAAGATTCAGGCAAGTATCCGCTATCGGGCAGCGAGACCACAAGTTTTTATGGACCTCTTTACACTGAAGGAGGCATCTTGAATAGCATAATTGACTGGGATGGGGTGATTCTTGCCGTTTATATTGGTCAAAATTATGTGAATCCGGATCCTGTGCATACCAATATAAATGGTCATTCTTGTTACTATATTAAAAAGGTCCATAAAAACTGCTCATATCGTTTCTGGGTAAAGATAGGAGAACGTGCTGCCGGCAAGAATCTTAAAGTGCAGGATATGATTGGGGCAGACTCTTTCAGAAAAATCAGAAGACCTGATGGAGATTATATCGAGTACATTCATAAGTCTACGGCAATTAAATCCACAAGCGGAGTTTGGGGGTTTAGAGGATTGTATTATCCGAATCAGTATCCTGACAATTCCGTAGAGTTTATAATAGTCGAAGATAACTAATACCTCAGCATCTTATGAAAAGATATTTGTCAATCATAATATTGGCGTTGTCCTCATGCCTCTTCGCTGGCATGGGGGCGCAGGAGCGGGGAAGCAGTGCTTACCGTACCGCCACATGGAGCCTTTATGCCGAGGGCGGCGCAACAATGGCGCACGGACTGGGAATGTCAAGCGTGGACGCGGCGCCGGGCATGAATATATTCCCGGAGATCGGGGCCGGTGTCTCGTTTAACATCCGCCCGTGGATCAGGCTGGGTGCAAACTACGATTTTTCCAAGTATGCCCGTGAGCAGAGATTCTCCGAGTTCCAGCCATTGGAGATTCCAGCCGGTGAGGGAACGCTTTCAGAGCAATACGGTGGCCTTGTGTATTCGAAGATGTGGACGCATTATCATGCCGCTGACCTGACCCTTGAGTTCAACATCATGGAACTGTGGAGAAACCGTCAGGACAGACGCTTCAACCTTTATGCGGGAGCCGGTTTCGGCTGGCTTTTCGCCAGTGGCAACACCTACGACATCTCGATGGGACATGAGCGTTGGAGCGGGTCGTACAAGGAGACGATAAACACTTGGCTGGATGCGGTGAACTCCAGGCATAAGTACGATGTCGGTTATGTTCCGATGCTGCTGTCCGCCGAGTTTGACGTGAGTCCCGTGGTGACGGTTGGCCTGCAAGGCAATTACAAACGGCTTCTGAAATGTGATAACGCTCCCAAAGGGATCGCCACAGGCTCAGTGGTCTTGAGACTGAATATTCTTGGCTCAAAGTCAGGTTATAAGGGCACGGGACGAAAGTTGCGTGAGTCCGAGCTTGCCTTGGCCGCGATGACCGTGGCCGGGGCGGCAGCCAAGGCGGACTGTGAGGCTTCCGGCAAAGCCAAGGATGAGGCTCTCGCATCCGCCAAGACCGAGAACGCCGCGCTGAAGTCCCGGGTAGAAGCCCTTGAGAAAGAAAACGCTGAGCTTAAGGCGCGCCGCACCAATGAGGTTCTTCAGGATCTTACCGTTCAGTTCTCCAATGACAGTTTCAAGCTCAGCGCTGCCGCGAAGGCTGATCTTGACGCTTTCGCTGAACGTATGAAGGCTTTGAATGAAACCGAACTTGTCGTTGTCGGAGAGGCTTCCGCTACAGGTGCCAGCGGACATAACCAGCGGCTCAGCGAACTGCGTATCGAGACAGTGCTTGACTATCTGCGGAAGCAGGGAGTTGATTGCAGCCGCGCTTTCCGCCAGCCTCTTGGAGATTCCGGCAAGGACGCTTCCGACGCAGCCCGCCGCGCGACGATCCTTGTTGTCTCCCGTGGAGAGTAAATGACGGATAATTAACCTGTTGAATGAGTATGCTCCCATCTGTCACAGATAGGAGTATATTCATTCGATATTATTGATAATATTCATTTTTATTAATAGGCGAAAGCCACTGAAACCCGATTTTATGAAAAGATTTCTTCTAACCCTATCCCTCTGCTCGCTGGTGGCGGCGGTTGTTTCGTGTGAGTATTACTCCCCGGACATCAGATTTGAACAAACGATTACGAATGACTACACTGAGATTGTCAAGGCTTTGCAGGATCAGACAATGAGCATTTCAAAGAGGTTGGAGCTTTTGGAGGATGCTATGAAGAGCCAGACAATGACCGTCTCTGAGAAGATGAATCTTCTTGACGCGGCCTTGAAAAACCTGACTATGACTCTTTCCCAAAAGATGGAGCTTCTTACAAAGGCGTATGAGAACGGTGTCCTCAAGTACGAAGAGATGACAGGGAAGCTCGTCGATGAGATAAGGTTGATGAATGCGACTACAACGGAAAAACTTGAGGCGCTCAAGGGGGCGGTTGAGGCGCAGACATCGGATCTTGTGACCAAACTGGACCTCATAGAGAAGGCTCTCTCCCTCATAGCCGAGAAGGCGGAGGACGGATTCGACAGGAACGCCGAGGCCATAGGTCTTGTGAAGGCCGCGGTCGAGTCGTTGACCGGTTCGATGGAGGAGAAGCTTGCGGCGATAGAGTCCGCCATCAAGAGCCAGACGACGGAACTGGGCTCGAAGATGTCTCTCATCGAAGCTGCCGTCAGTGCAGGCTTTGCTGACAATGCGAAGGCCATAGGGCTTGTGAAGGCCGCGGTCAACTCTCTGGAAGGGACTATCGAGGAGAAACTGACGGCTATCCGTAAGGCTATCCGGAATCAGACGGTTACCCTGTCGGGCAAACTGGAACTGATCGACGCGACGCTCAAGGCAGGATTCGCCGACAACGCGAAGGCTATCGGCCTTGTGGAGGATGCCATCGGATCCCTTGAGGGCACGGTAGAGACGAAACTGGATGCGGTCAAGAGGGCTGTCAACAGGCAGACAAAGGAATTGGGGCAGAAGATGAACCTGATCAGGGCGGCGGTAAGGAACGGCTTAGTCAAGAACGCCGAGGCGATTGATCTCGTGAAACAGGCTGTCGAGTCTCTCGAAGGGGCAATGGATGAGAAACTTGACGCGATCAACAAGGCGGTGGGCGACCAGACTGGCGCGTTGTCTGAAAAACTGGCGGCGATCGAGGGCGCTATCCAAGGCGGCCTTGTCGGAGAGGACAGCACGCTCGGCCTTGTGAAGAAGGCGATAGACGCCTTGAACGCGACGGCCGGCACGGCCAACGACAAACTGGACGCTATAAAAGATGCGATAGATTCTCCTATGTCAGGGCTTAACGTGAAGTTGGATGCGATAAAGGAGGCCGTGGCAAAGGGCTTGGCAAGTGTGACCGAGAAGCAGGATTTGATTCTGGCCGCGCTTAACAGTGAATCCTCTCATAATTTCACAGAAGACGAACTGATTGAGGTCGGGAATGACCATCTGTATGTGGACGCTTATTTCTGGAAGAATCATGCACAGGATGATTACGAAATAAATAAAGTGCTTAAAAAAATGCTCCCGCTCTGTTTCCCGGGCTCCTTTGAATTTGTCTATCGAAAGGATGGCGTTGACTATCCTCTTTCCGGGAACAAGGAGGGAAGTTCTTTCGGAAGGTTATATAATAAAAATTCTCATCCGAGTATAGATCCGCTGGATGAATTGATTCTGGCGGTGTCGTTGCGTGAAGATGGGAAACCTAACGTTTCGCCACTCAACGGGCATGATTGTTATTGCCTTCAAAAGGTGTATAAGGATGCGTGGTATGACTTTGGGGTAGCAAAAGGGGGAATGGCCAAAGATAAGGAGCTGAAGTGTATTGTTCCGGCCAGCAAGGACGACTCATTCGGAAGGCAGAACAGTACCGAGATACGTTATTCTGTCAGGCTCAAGGCGGAAAAGAAAGATGGTGTTTTCGGTTTCCGAGGTCTGCCGACCAAAAACTACATACTTGTCTTTGCCGACAAGTAAAAGTAATAATCCTCATCGTGGAGAGTAAATAACAGATACTAAACGCACTAAATGGATGTCCTCCTACCCGTTATGGGTAGGAGGACATTAGTTTAATATTATGATATTCAGATGATTGTCTTCCACGGCGAAACAGTGGTATGCTGGTGTAGTGCCACCATACCACTGTTCCCTACTCCCTGAAGCCTTTGGAGGCGCGGAGGAGGTGGCGGAGGGAGCTGGTGAGCTCACGGGTCTCCTGAAGGAGGTTCAGGTAGAGGTAGGCCACAGCTATGTTCTCCTTGGATGACTGCATCCGCTGCATCTGGGCCTCACGGGCCTTCTCAAGACAATCCTTCAGTTCCTCGGCCTCGCGGCGAACCTCATCGACCTCATCGTAGGAATCTGTCTGGAGAATCTTCTCGGTGCGTCTCAGGAGGAACAGAACCGTGTCCCTCAATGGGATATATTCCTTGACCTGCTCTTTGCTCAGCGGCACGAAGTTGTTGTCCACGTGCTCCTCGCAAGGGTCGGCGATACGCCTCAGGCAGTATAGGATCTCTTCACAGGAGTTCCTTCCGAGGTGGAACCAGGTGTTCTTCTCCATCGCGACCTCCGGGTCAATTTTACGGAACCCGATCATCTCCTTACGTCTGCTGTTCTTCAGCTCCTCCCTCTTGCGTCTCATGGTGCTCTCAGCCTTGTGCAGCATCCCGAGATCCTCCTTGATGAAGCCATCGGTGATCTGGCGGAAGGTTGTGTTGACATATTCAAGGAAATCAGACTGGCTGTCGGCTATGTGCTTGCTCAGAAGCGTAAGGATCTCGCTCTTGTCGGTGCTGAGCATCATCTGGTTGAAGGTCACGTCTCCGTTCTCTTCCTCCGCCTTTTTCTTGTAGCGGATGTTGCTGCGGATGAGCAGGAAGATCGCGAGTGCCATCATGATGCAGGCGGCGACGAAGCCTCCGACGTGCATCAGCATAGCCACGAGGAAGCAGAGAATGAAGGCCGCTCCGGCTGTGATGAACCAGCCTCCGATGACGGAGACGACACCTGTCACTCTATAGACAGCGCTCTCTCGTCCCCAGGCACGGTCGGCCAGAGAGGAACCCATCGCTACCATGAATGTGACGTAAGTTGTTGAAAGAGGTAGTTTAAGGGATGTTCCGAGGGCTATCAGCAGACCTGCCACAACCAGATTGACCGTGGCCCTGACCTCATCGAATGCCGCTCCTTCCGGAAGTCTGGCCTCGTCGGTGTTGAAACGCTTCTCGCACCAGGCCTTGACGTTGTCCGGCACGACATCCTGGAAGAAATTGGCGGTGTTGTTGGAGAATCTGACCAGAACCCGGGCTATCTTCGACGAGCCGAACATCTCGTCACCCTCGCTCTGCCTGGAAAGGTCCACGGAGGTCTTGATCACGTTGTGGGCTTTCTTCGATGTCGCGAGCGAGAACACCATCACCGCGCCTGCCGCCACAAGGAATATCATCGGACTTTTGGCCGGTCCCTCAAGGGATGACATCATGAAGGTGGAAGGGTCCGAGGCTCCGCTTGCGGCAAAGTCAGTGTAGGCGGAATATCCCGCCAGAGGCACTCCGATGAAGTTGACGAGGTCGTTGCCGGCGAATGCCATCGCAAGGGCGAAGGTTCCCATCAGTACCAGAATCTTGAACACATTGACTTTCAAGAAATAGAGAAACTGCATGATGGCTGTTGACGCGAGGAAGCATATTCCCAGAATGGCAAGGGTGTGATTTTGGATATATTCGTAGATTTCCGGCGTGACGAAAGACATGCTTTTGATGCCTTTGAACAGCATGAAGTAGAAGATGGCTGTCGTGGCGACGCCCCCGAATATTCCTATCTTCCACTTGAGGTTCTTCTTGTAGGTGAAGGTGAAGACCAGTCGTGAGATGTACTGCAGGACTATTCCGAAGAAGAACGCTATGGCGACGGAAACGAATATGGCCATGATCATACCGAGCGCCTTCTCCGTGTTCATCAGGTCGCCTACCGTTAGTCCGGTGGTGTCGTTCGCCAGCTTCAGAAGCACGAATGCCGTGGTGCCTCCAAGCAGCTCAAACACAAGGGAAACCGTGGTCGAGGTCGGCAGTCCGAGGTTGTTGAATATGTCAAGCAGGATCACGTCGGAGATCATCACGGCGAGGAAGATGAACATCAGCTCCTTCAGGGAGAACATCGCCGGATGGAATACTCCATTCCTTGCGACTTCCATCATTCCGTTGCTCATCGTCGCTCCCATGAACACTCCGACAGCGGCCACGATGATGATTGTCCTGAACTTGGCCACTTTGGCGCCTATCGCTGAGTTCAGGAAGTTGACAGCGTCGTTGCTGACTCCGACCATCAGGTCGAACACCGCCAGCACGAACAGGAATACCACAAACACAAGGTAAATCTCACTCATAATTTTTCTCTACTATTACGAACGCAAAATTCACCATAAAATGTTACCGGACGATTGCAACCGTGTTACATTTCGGTTACAATCTATTGTTTGTATTGGTGGAGCTTCGGCAAGCCCAAAGCATAGCCACTTGACAGCGGAAAAATCAAATGGCGGATTTTGGTAACGTGCAAAATTCGCTATTTGCCTTTTTTCCGCTGTCATCAAGCACGGTAGAAGCCGGCTTATGATTGTGTGTGCCCCTGTCTGGGTATAATGTTCCAACCCTTGAACCGAAGTGACTGCACAACATAAAAATCCCTCTGAAAGATTTCCAGAGGGATAGCAAATGGATGTGTCGGAAAATTATTTCGCCTTACCCTGCTTGGCCACCGCCTCCTGCTTGCGCTTGAGCTCCTCAGGATCAGCGAGATAGTAATCCTTCACGAGATTGAGGTCGTCATCGAACTCGAACACGTAAGGAGTCGCTGTCGGGATGTTCAGGCCGACGATGTCAGCGTCTGAGATGCCCTTAAGATGCTTTACGACACCACGGAGGCTGTTGCCGTGAGCCACAACCACGATGTTGTCGTGCTGCTTGAGGGCAGGGAAGATCTCGCACTCCCAGTAAGGCATAACACGCTCGATGCAGTTCTTAAGAGCTTCTGTGCGAGGAATGTACTGGTCTGGAACGAGAGCGTAGCGAGGATCCTTGGTAGCGCTGTTAGGATCGTCCTCAGGAAGGTTGTGAGGAGCCACGTCGAAGCTGCGGCGCCAGATGAGCACCTGCTCGTCACCGTACTTCTGGGCGGTCTCGGCCTTGTTCAGACCCTGAAGCATTCCGTAATGCTTCTCGTTGAGCCTCCAGGTCTTCTTTACAGGGATCCAGTCGAGATCCATAGCGTCGAGGACGTTGTTGAGGGTCTTGATGGCTCTCTTAAGATAAGAGGTGTAGGCCACTTCGAAGGTGATTCCGGCCTCTTTGAGGGCATTTCCGGCGTCGAGGGCTTCCTGAACGCCCTTCTCGCTGAGGTCAACGTTGGTCCAGCCTGTGAACCTGTTCTCCTTGTTCCACTGGCTTTCGCCGTGACGGATAAGTACTATTCTTTTCATATTCCTAAAAATTTTGGTTTATTCCAATTGCCCGGTCACTGAGCATGTCGAAGTGACCGGGCTGCAAATTTACATCATTATTCCGATTCGTCAAATTGGTTGCCCATAATCATAAGCAGCTTGTCGCCGACCTTGAGCTTGACTGATCCGTCAGGAACAATCAACTCACCGTCCCTCTTTATCATCACAACACGGGTCCCCTCCGGTAATGCGACTTCCTTAAGTGTGTCACCGGCAGCGAGATCCGTCTCCGTCAGCCTGTGGTCCATCAGCTTGCCGGCCTCCTCCGGGATCTCGATTCCGAATGTCTCCGGAGCCTTCTCCTGAGGCAGGGCAAGGTTCAGCTTGCGCGCCACCGCAGGAATGCTCATGCCTTGGATCAGCATGGAAACCATCGTGATGAAGAATACGATGTTGAAGATCTGTCCGGAGCCCGGAATGTCAGCCACGACAGTGAATATGGCGAAGATGATCGGAGTGGCTCCTTTCAGACCTACCCAGGAGATGAGCACCCTTGCCCTGAACGAGAGCTTCCTGAAAGGCAGGAGCGAGATGAACACCGCCAACGGACGGCCTATAAAAGTAAGGAATATTCCGATGAGAAGTGCCACGGGAGCCACGGACAGCATCTCCTTAGGGTTCACGAGAAGCCCAAGCGTGAGGAACATTCCCATCTGCATCAGCCAGGTGACCGTGTCGCTGAACCTGAAGACCTCTCTCTTGTGGGCCATCGGCTTGTTGCCTATGATCACACCGGCGAGGTAGATGGCGAGGAATCCGTTGCCGTTGACGAGTCCGGTGATCGAGTAGATGAAGAACCCGATGCTCAGCACGAGGATGGCATAGAGTGAGGCTCCGTTCAGTTTCAGTTTCCCGAGAGCCCAAGAGAAAGCCCTGCCGAGACCCACACCCATAATAGCTCCGATTCCAAGCTGCATCGTGAATGTCAGCAAGGCGTTGCCGATCATCCGTGGGTAGTCGATGTCGATTCCGGAGGCCGGCTCGAAAAGCTGCTGGGCGCATTGGATCAGCACGATGGTGATGACGTAGGCCATCGGGTCGTTGGAACCGGACTCCAGCTCAAGGACCGGCTGGAGGTTCTCCTTCAGCTTCATCTTTGCGTTCCTCAGGATGTTGAACACTGACGCTGAGTCGGTTGACGACATCACGGCCGCAAGCAGAAAGCACATCACGGTGGACATTCCCTCGGAGAGGTGTCCCACCCTTGTCAACAGATAAATGAATCCGCCCGTGAACAAGGCCGTCAGGAACACCCCGACGGTGGACAGCACGATTCCTTCTTTTAGTACGGGTTTTATCGTGTCGAACTTCGTCTCAAGACCGCCGCAGTATAGGATTACACATAGCGCTATGGTACCGATGAACTGTGCGATGTGGAAATTGTCGAACGCGAGTCCTAATCCATCGACACCGAACGCCATTCCGACGACGATGAACAGGAGCAGGACCGGGATTCCGAACTTGAAACCGGCCCGGCTGATGAGTATCGCCGTGAAAATCAGGATAGATCCGATGAGGAGTATATTCTCAGGGGAAAACTGTATCATATTATTCTGTGTTTCTGTTCATAGTCGCGGCACCAGTCCCGCAGCGGGCAATCGTCGCATTTCGGGTTTCGGGCCGTGCACGTGTACCGTCCATGGAGGATCAGCCAATGATGTGCCCTTGCCCTCAGTTCCGCCGGGATGTACGACTCCAGTTCCTTCTCGACAGCCTCGACTGTCTTTCCGTCCGACAGTCCCATCCTGTGGGATACACGGAAAACGTGCGTGTCAACAGCGATGACCGGTTTGTCATAGATCACGGAGGCAAGCACGTTGGCCGTCTTGCGTCCGACTCCCGGGAGTGTCATAAGCTGGTCTATGTCCGACGGGACTTCGCCGGCATATTCCCGCAACAATTTTTGAGCCATTCCGATGAGGTGCGCGGCCTTGCTGTTGGGGTAGGAGATGCTTTTTATAACCGCCAGCACGTCCTCGCACGACGCGGAGGCCAGATCCTCGGGCTTCGGAAACCTTCTGAACAGTTCCGGTGCGACCATATTCACCCTTTTGTCCGTGCATTGCGCGCTTAAAATCACCGCCACAAGCAGCTGGAAAGGGGATTCGTAGTGCAGTTCGGTCCTGACTTCCGGTTGGTTGGCCTGGAACCAGGAAAGTATGTGATGGTATCTGTCTTTTTTCAGCATAGGTCTAAATGGTCAGAGCCAGATCAATAACCTCGTCGTTAAGGTTCTCCTTGCACCTCTCGTCCTTGCAGACGAAGACCCTGCCGGGATATTTCTCGAAGATGGTCCTGTTGTGGGTCACCATCACGATGGCCGTGCCGTCCTCCTTGTTGATTCCGGTCAGCAGGCGCAGGATTCCGTCGGCGGTCTCGTTGTCAAGGTTGCCGGTCGGCTCGTCGGCGATGATGAGCCTTGGCCTGTTCAGCAGGGAACGGGCTATGGCGATGCGCTGCTGCTCGCCTCCGGAGAGCTGGTGTGGCATCTTGTGCGCCTTGTTCTCCATCCCGACATCGGCCAGGACCTCGACGATCCGTTTGTCGATCTCGTTCCGGTCCTTCCATCCGGTGGCCTTCAATACAAACTCCAGATTGCTCTCGACCGTCCTGTCCATCAGCAGCTGGAAATCCTGGAACACGACTCCGATCCTGCGGCGGAGATAAGGAATATCCTTGTCTCTCAAGCCGTTGAGCTTGAAACCGCAGACCTCTCCGGAGCCCTTCTCAAGAGGGTTCTCGCCGATCATCGTGCGGATGATCGAAGTCTTGCCGGTTCCGACCTTGCCGACGATGTAGATGAAGTCTCCCGGAAATATGTCCATATCAAGCCCGTAGATCACGGTACTTTCTCCGTTCACGATGTCCGCGTCCTTGAATGAGACCAGCGGCTCGCTTTTTGATGCTGATAGCGCGTTCACTTCCATAGTAACGCAAATATACTCTATTTTTCGGGTATATTTAGGAAATATGTATGTTATTTTTCATTTTCCTTAAGTAAATTTGTAGAATATTTTTCGCTGATGAAAATGATTGGAAACTATATGAAAAGCAAACTTGCCGCAGCGTTTCTGGCGGCGCTCTCACTTGGCGCGGGGACGGCCGTGTCGGCTCAGGATGCCGGACAGGACCAGTACCGTCTCGCCACCGAACTCTACGGACACGGGATGTTCGAGAGGGCGGGAAGCATATTCGGAGAAATCTATGCCGGAACCGGGGATGTGACCGCAGGCGGCTATGAGGCCCTTTGCTCCGTCCGGCTGCAGGAGGTCGGGAACGAGACCTTGGCCGATGAATATATCGCCGCGCACCCGTATTCCATCCTCGTGCCGCAGATTCATTTCTACAAGGCTCTGAATCTGTTTGACAGACAGGATTATAAGGCTGCCGCCGCCGAGTTCGACAAAGTGCCGGAGAAAAGGCTGCCGGCCGATCTGGTCGCTGAATATGCTTTCAAACAGGCATATTCATACTTCGAGACCGGGGATCTGGCGAAGGCCAAGTCTTTGTTTGAGAAGTCGGAGAAGAGGGTGCAGTCGGACTACACCGCGCCGTCGAGATATTCATTGGGCTACATCAACTATTCGGAGAAGAATTTCGATGAGGCGTTTGATTGGTTTGAGAAGGCGGCGAGAGACCCTCGTTTCACCGAGATGTCCAATTCCTATATGGTCGAATGCCGCTTTATGAGGAAGGATTATTCATACGTCTTGAAAAATGGTGTCAAGGTGTATGAGAACGCGCCGAAGGAGCGTCAGAGGCATCTCGCGAGGATAATCTCCGAGTCCTACCTGGCCAAGGGCAACACCGCCAAGGCCAAGGAATATTACGATGTGGCCCGGAGCGGGGATAACGATATGGACCGCAACGATTATTTCTACGCCGGCTCGCTTCTCTACGCCACAGAGGACTACAAGGGAGCCATCGAGAACTACTCGCTGATGCGGAACAGGACCGACTCGATCGGGCAGATAGCGAACTACAATCTGGCCTACAGCTACATCCAGACTGGTAACAAGGTCGCCGCGCTCGACGCATTCAAGGCCGCCTCGGAACGGTCGTTCAACCCGGACATCCAGGAAGACGCGCATTTCAACTATGCCAAGCTGTCTTTTGACCTGAACCACAACCCTTCGGTCTTCAACGACTATCTTGCCAAATATTCCGACAAGAAGAAGGGAGAGAGGATCTACAGCTATATGGCGCTGGCCTCGCTCTACAGCCACGATTACGCCGGAGCCGTGGAGGCATATTCCAACATAGATATGCTGGACGAGGACCAGAAAGCCAACTATATGAAGGCCAATTACCTGCGTGCGGAGCAGCTTGTGGAGACCGGCTCCTGGAGGGACGCTGTTCCTTTCCTCAGGGCCTCCTCGTTCTATTCGGACAAGCGCTCTCCGTTCTCGCAGCTTTCGAGGTACTGGCTCGGCGAGTCCTACTACCGCAGCGACCAGTTCGACAAGGCTCTGGAGACTTTCAAGGACCTGTACAACAACTCGGCGCTTGAGGGCAAGACGGAAGGCCGGCTGATTCCTTACGATCTGGCTTACTGCTACTTCCGCCTCGGCGACTACGACAACGCCGCCAAATGGTTTGATGAATATCTCCAAGGCCGCAACCTGACCGAGGGGGAGGATGCCGCCGTGCGCCGCGCGGACTGCGATTTCATCCGCAAGGACTACAAGACAGCCGTAACTGAATATGAGAACGCCTTGAAGCGTTTCCCTTACAAGGACAATCTCTACCCGAACTACCGCGCCGGCATAGCCTACGGACTTATGGGGGATATGAACGGCAAGATCGGAGCGCTTTCCAAGGCTATGAACACAAATCCGTCAGTGGAATATTACTCTGACGCGATGTTCGAGCTCGGAAGGGCCTACGTCGCCGCCGGCAGGATCGATGACGCTGTCTCCGCTTTCACGAAACTCCGCTCCTCCACCAAAGACAAGACCATTGTCGCCCGCTCCCTCATCGAGCTTGGAATGATTTCAAGGAATATGTCCGAGTACGACCAGTCCCTTGGCTACTACAAGCAGGTGATCACCGAGATGCCCGGCACTGAATATGCCAAGGACGCTCTTCTGGCCATCGAGTCGATCTACCAGTCGCAGGGACGTACGGACGAGTACATTGATTTCGCCGACAAGGCCGGTGTGATCAAGGACAAGTCTGACAGCGAGAAGGAGACTATGTACTTCAACGCGGCCGAGCAGGTGTTCCTCACGGAGAACTACAATAAGGCTTTGGCCTCTCTCCAGACATATCTTGAACGTTATCCGTCCGGTCAGAAAGTACCTGAGGCTGAGTTCTATGTCGCTGAGTGCTACAGGAATATAGGCAAGAAGGAACAGGCTTGCGATTGGTATAGGAAGTCTATGGAGAAAGGTGATGGATCGGCGTTCGCCGAGACGGCCATCCTGAACTTCTCAAGGCTGTCCTATGACCTGCAACGCTACAAGGATGCGTTCGGTGGCTATTCCTCACTGCTTCAGGAGGCCAGGATAGAGAACAACAAGCACACGGCCAGAGTCGGGATGATGTGTTCCGCCTACAAGGCCGGAGACTGGACTTCGGCACAGTCCTGCGCGGACAAGGTGAAGGCTGACGGAAAGAGCACGGCGGCGGAGATCCGTGAGGCTGACTACTTCAAGGCCAAGTCGTTGCTTTCGGTGAACGAGCGCGAGGCTGCGTTTGAGATATTCGCGAGCCTCAGTTCCGCTCCGTCCACCGCCGAAGGTGCGGAGGCTGCCTATATGATCATTCAGGATGCCTGCGACCAGGGTAAGTATGACACCGTCGAGAAGAAGGTCTATGCGTTCGCCGAGAAGGCCGGGGACCAGAGCTATTGGCTTGCGAAGGCGTTCATCACCCTTGGTGACTCGTTCGCCGAGCAGGATAATCTCGCTCAGGCCAAGGCCACGTTCGAGAGCGTCCAGAACGGCTACAAACCTGCCGAGGGTACGTCAGATGATGTGCTTGACAATGTCAGGATGCGTCTTGAGAAACTTAAAACCATGATGTAGTGGAAATGAATATGAGAAAGATATATCTGGTTTCCGCGGCAATGCTGATGACCGCCGCGGTCTCTTTCGGACAGAATTTCAATCCGACCGTCGAGGTCACCAACACCTATCAGGGCAACGCTTCGGAGGTTCGCAAGCCTTTGCTCGGGATGAACGTGCCGGACTCGCTGCTCCGCTTCGACCTGGACTTTGACTATGAGGTGTTTGAGAAGCCTTACCAGGGCGCCTACAGCTTCAAGCCTTATATGCTGAATATGAGGCCGGCCAAGGATGCCTGGAGGGGACGTCAGCTTTATCTCAAGGCCGGCGCCGGTTACACTCTCCACCCTCGGTTTGAGTTCGTCTTCAGCCCTGAGCAGAGTGGACCGTTCCAGATGAGCGTGTACGCCAGCCATAAGTCATATTTCGGTAACTATCACGAAATCAAACCTGAATTGAAGGACGCCCTTTATCGTCTTGAGAAATCCGGAAACGGATTCAAAGGTTATGACGCCTTGACTTCCGCCGGTTTTGACGGGCGTTATAACTGGGACAGGGCCATTCTTTCATTCGGCCTTGGTTATTATGGCTTGGCTGCGAATGATTCCGTCATGTCCCGTTCCTATAATGCCTTTGACTTCAACGCCAGAGTTCGTTCCAATAACGACTCCGAGTCGTATTTCCTTTACGATGTGGCGTTGAGAGGAAGAATCGCCAATGACAATCTGGACCTTAAACCGATGATGTTAAGGCTTTCCGGTGATTTGTGGAAAGAGGTCACAGCCGACAGGCAGGGAGAGGCATGGTTCGTCTTGGATGGTCTGGCCGGAACGGTTCTTGACAGCCGTCGGAGCATCCTTGTCGGATTCGAAGGAGAGACGGCTTCCTACGGTAGGTTCTATGACGGTAACATAGGACGTGTCGCCCTGGTTCCGAGCTATCGGCTGCAGTCCGGGCGTTGGAACTTGAATCTGGGAGTGAAATTCGAAGCCATGTTCAGAAATGATGCCTCTGACACTTTGGCTTTCCGTAAGATGGGGGGCGGTAAGGGGCAGATTGTCTATCCCGATGTCCATGTCAGTTTCGCAGCCGGGAACGGTGTGGCTCTTTACGCGGACGCTACAGGTGGAAGCCGCCTGAACACATATTCATCGCAAATCTCCCGTAATCATCATTTAAATCCGTCGTTCCTTGTTCCGGCGAATCTGGGCTTGATGACATCCCTTGTTGACAACACCGTGGAGAACCTCAATGCCAAGGTTGGTGTGAGGGGAAGCATATCCTCTTCGTTCCGGTTTGATTTGAATGGTGGTGTCGGAATCTATGAGAACCTTATGATGGAGTCCGGACGGTTCGTCCAGAACTCTTTCTCTCCAGATGTCGCGTATTCGGACGCGAATATTATCTATGCCAACGCATTGATGGGGCTCCAGGCTGGACGATTCAATGTGGATGCTGATCTTCGGTTCAGGAATCTTTCGTTCCCGGATAATGATGCCGACAATCTTGGCTTTGCTCTTCCAAAGTACAGTGGTGGCATTAAGCTGACGTACAACATCAATTCCAGGCTTTACGCCGGCTTCTCGGTGGAGGCGTCATCATGGCGTGAAGGAAAGTGTCGAAAGGCCTCTTTCGCTGGCTTGGGTGGTGATGAGGACGACTTGACTCCTGTGTCTCAGGTCACGGTTTCTGAAGAGATTGTGAAGGTCCGTGTGCCTGGTTATGTGGATTTGGGCGTGAACTGCGGCTATAAGTTCAACAGGAAACTGGAATTTTGGTTGGAGTCGGGCAATCTGCTTTGCCAGACCATCCAGAGGAATCCGTTATACGCGGAGAAAGGCCTTTGGGTCACGGCGGGAGTCTCATTGAATCTGTAGATTGTTTCCTTGCGGTCACTATCAAGGAGAGAATATCCTAATAATAGATCGGGGGCATGTGGAAATAAATTTCGCATTGCCCCTTAAATTTATTATATTTGTCTGTTTTATGGGCAAACCATATTAATAGATAATTATAGGCGATAGAATATGATTGAGAACGAAGAGATGAAGAAAGCGGAAGAGCAATATTCCGCAAGTAGTATCCAGGTGCTGGAAGGACTTGAGGCGGTGAGGAAAAGACCTTCGATGTACATCGGCGACATCGGGGAGAGGGGACTCCATCATCTTGTCTATGAGGTGGTTGACAACGGTATTGACGAGGCGATGGCCGGTTACTGCACCGAAATCGGTGTCACCATCCTTCCTGACAACTCGATAAGGGTGTCGGATAACGGACGTGGAATCCCTACCGGAATGCATCCAAAGGAGCACCGTTCCGCCCTTGAGGTCGTGATGACAGTCCTTCACGCCGGTGGTAAGTTCAACAAGGACAGCTACAAGGTGTCCGGAGGTCTGCACGGAGTCGGCGTTTCCTGCGTGAACGCCCTTTCTGACAGCCTGATCGCTGAGGTTCACCGTGAGGGGCATATATTCGTGCAGAAATATTCAAAGGGCAAGCCACTCGCCCCTGTGGAGATTGTCGGAGACTGCAATGACACCGGAACCATCATCACCTTCCATCCCGATCCGACCATATTCACCCAGACAATTGTTTATAAATATGACACCCTCGCCGCGAGGATGCGTGAGCTGGCCTATCTGAACAAAGGCATCAAGATCACCATCACCGATGAGAGGGAACTGGTTGATGAATATGTCACCGATGAGAACGGCAACTCGAAGCCGACCGGAAAACAGCTTTACCGCGGGGATATTTTCTATTCCAAGGAAGGCCTCAAGGAGTTCATTGACTATCTTGACGCCGGTGCCACACAGCTCATCCCTGAGCCTGTGTGCGTGCAGAGCGACAAGGTGATACCTATCGACATCGCCCTCTCGTACAACAACGGATTCTCCGAGAAGATATATTCATACGTCAACAACATCAACACCATAGAGGGTGGAACCCACCTTCAGGGGTTCAAGATGGGTCTTTCGCGTTCGCTGAAGAACTATGCGGAGAAGAACAATCTGCTCGCGAAGTTCAAGGGTGACCTCGCGCCGGAGGATTTCCGTGAAGGTTTGACCGCTGTGGTTTCGGTGAAGATCGCCGAGCCGCAGTTCGAGGGACAGACCAAGACGAAACTCGGTAACCCGGAGGCGACCTCCGCTGTGTCCCAGGCCACTTCAGCGGCTATGGACCAGTATCTTGAGGAGCATCCTAAGGAGGGTAAGCTGCTCATAGAGAAGATCGTGCTTGCAGCCACCGCCCGCAGCGCCGCCCGCAAGGCCCGTGAGATGGTGCAGAGGAAGACCGCTATGACGGGAGCCGGAATGCCTGGCAAGCTGGCTGACTGCTCTGAAAGGAATCCTGAGATCTGCGAGCTCTTCCTCGTCGAGGGAGATTCCGCCGGTGGAACAGCCAAGCAGGGACGTGACAGAAGGATCCAGGCCATCCTCCCTTTGAGAGGTAAGATCTTGAACGTGGAGAAGGCCGCGGGTGACCGCGCGTTCGACAGCGTTGAGGTCAGGAACATCTACACCGCCCTCGGAGTCACTGTCGCCCAGGAGGATGAGAACGGTGAGAAGAAGATGGATCTGAGCAAGTTGCGTTACCACAAGGTCATCATCATGACCGATGCCGATGTCGATGGAAGCCACATCGCCTGCCTTATCCTGACGTTCTTCTTCCGCTATATGTTCGACCTCATCAAGAACGGCTATGTCTATCTCGCCACACCTCCGCTTTACCTTGTGAAGAAAGGCAAGGAGGAAGTATATTGCTGGACCGACGAGCAGAGGTTCGAGGCCACGGCACGTTTGGGAAAGGGTTCCGACAAGGGTGTTACCGTACAGAGGTACAAAGGTCTTGGTGAGATGAGTGACCAGCAGCTTTGGGACACAACTATGGATCCGGCCAAGAGACGTCTGCGCAAGATCACGATCGACAACGCCGCCGAGGCCGAGAGGACATTCTCGATGCTTATGGGAGACGATGTCCCTCCGAGAAGGCAGTTCATCGAGGAGAACGCCCACTACGCTAATATTGACGCATAAATAATTAAAACAGAATACAAAATGCTTGACATTTTTGACAGAATCGAAAGGGACTCAGGCGGTCCTATCGGACAGTATTTCAATCAGGGCTTCGGCTATTATATGTATCCGAAACTTGAGGGCGAGCTTGGCCCTCATATGACATTCAACGGGAAAGAGGTCCTGAACTGGAGTCTGAACAACTATCTCGGACTCGCTAACCATCCTGAGGTGCGCAAGGCTGACGCCGAGGGTGCCGCTAAGTGGGGACTGGCCTATCCAATGGGAAGCCGTATGCTTTCCGGCCACACCGCCCTGCACGAGAAACTTGAGAGGATGTTCGCTGATTTCGAGAAGAAGGAGGACGCGTTCCTGTTCAACTTCGGCTATCAGGGAATCGTCTCCGCGATCGACTGCCTTACCGCCCGTCACGATGTGATCGTCTATGACGCTGAGGCTCACGCCTGCCTCCTTGACGGAATCCGTCTCCACATCGGCAGCAAGTACAAGTACCGCCACAACAATATCGTTGACTGTGAGAAGGTTCTGGCGAGAGCCTGCAAAGAGGCCGAGGAAAGCGGCGGAGGTGTCCTTCTCATCACCGAGGGCGTTTTCGGTATGACCGGTGCGATGGGAATCCTCGACCAGATCGTCGAACTCAAGAAGAAGTACAGCTTCCGGATATTCATTGATGACGCGCACGGATTCGGCCTTCTGGGCGAGCACGGACGCGGAACTTCCGAGGAACTGCACTGCATGGACGGCATCGATCTTTACATCGGCGCGTTCGCGAAGTCGATGGCCTCGATCGGAGGCTTCATCGCCGGTCCTCGCAAGATCATCAACTACCTGCGTCTGAATATGCGCTCGCAGATGTATGCCAAGTCACAGCCGATGGCGTTCGTGTACGGCAACATCAAGCGTCTGGAGATCATCATGTCACCGGAAGGCGACGAGCTCCGCAAGAAGTGCTGGCACGTGACCCACACTCTTCAGGAAGGCTTCAAGAAACTCGGATTCGACATCGGTGAGGCGCAGGCCTGCGTGATTCCTATCCACATCGACGGCGGCGGCGTGGCCCAGGCCACAAAGATAGCGATGGATCTCCGTGAGAACTATCGCATCTTCTGCTCGATGGTCATCTACCCTGTCATCCCTAAGGGAATGGTAATCTTCAGAATAGTATGTACCGCCGCTCACACCGACGAAGACATAGCATACACTCTCAACGCTTTCAAGGAGATCAAGCAGAAACTTGACGCCGGAGCGTACGACGGTGATGACATCGCTGCTAAAACCATAATGTAATTAACTGCTGATTAGTGGCTTATATGCATCCTGAATATTTCAAGGATAAGGTCATTATCATAACGGGAGCCAGCTCTGGAATAGGGTTGGCTTCTGCCCGTCTCTTCGGGTCGTTCGGAGCGAACGTCGTTATGGCCGCCCGCTCGCTGGACAAGCTCCAGGAATCGGCCCCGTCGGTGAACGCCGATCCGGACAAGGTTTTGTGCGTCAAGACGGACGTCACGAAGGAGGATGACTGCCGGAATCTCATCGATTGCACCGTCAGGAAATATGGCCGCATCGACATCCTGGTGAACAATGCCGGAATCTCGATGAGGGCTATGTTCAAGGACTTGGATCTCAGCGTTATCCGCTCTTTGATGGATGTGAATTTCTGGGGCACGGTGCAGTGCACGAAATTCGCCCTGCCTTACCTGCTTCAGAGCAAGGGACAGGTTGTCGGCGTGATTTCGATCGCCGGGTTCTCAGCCCTTCCGGCGAGGACGGGATATTCAGCGTCCAAGTACGCCATCCGCGGCTTCCTTGACACAATCCGTATCGAGCATCTCAAGGACGGACTCAATGTGCTCGTCTTCGCTCCTGGCTACACGGACTCCAATGTCCGCAAGGCCGCACTGACGGCTGACGGCAGCCCTCAGGGTGAGACTCCGCTCAAGGAGGACAAGCTGATGAGCGCGGAGAAGTGCGCCGAGTATCTTGCCAAGGGACTGGAAAAGAGAAAGTCACAGATGATCCTTACCGGACTGGGGAAGGTCACTGTTCTGGCTCACAGATTGTTCCCGAGACTTACTGACAAACTTACTTACGGTTTTATCGCAAAGGAAGCGGGAAGCCCGTTCAAATAACAAGAAACAATGAAACTGCCTCGCGTGTCCATAAACTACAGGGTGCTTATTCCTCTGGTCGTGCTTTTTCTGGTCCTCACATTGATTTTCCCGAGGACAGCGAAATTCAGTTATGATTACAGGAAAGGCTCGCCGTGGTCTCATGAGACACTTCTTGCGCAGTTTGACTTTCCCATCCTGAAGACCGACGAGCAGATCCGTGAGGAAAAGAGCAGAAGCAAGTCGGTGGTCATTCCTTACTACAAGTATCGTCAGGACATAGTGGACAACTGCCGGAAGGCCGCTGAAGGGATTGATATGGGAGGATATTCATACCTCCGCCCTTTGATTGTGGCTTCGATGGACGGTATCTATTCCAATGGGGTGGTGCCGGACGAAGGGGTGAAGCTTGACGGACATTCCGATCCTTCCGGAGCGGTCTTGTATATTCAGAAAGACAAGAGAGCCGGGAAAAAACCGGTGAGCGAGGTGTTCAAGGAGTCAGAGGCCAAGAACCATCTGCTTTCCGACATCGCGGCAAAGTACCCGAGAATCAATGCGGATTCGGTTCTCAGGTCTGCCGGGATCTATGATTTCATTGTCCCTAATCTTGAATATGACCCCAAGACAACTGAGCTCGTCCGCTCGGAATCCTCAAACCAGGTTTCAACGACGCAAGGTTTCGTGAGCGCGGGCCAGCTGATTGTCTCCGAAGGAGAAATCGTGACGGCTGAGATCGCGCAGATGCTTGATTCCTATAAGGTTGAATACGAGAACAGTATGGGGTATGGTGGCCCGAGGATTCTATTCTGGCTCGGCAACGCCTTTATCGCGTTCGCGCTTGTGCTGCTGTTTTTCCTGATGATCTATTTCCTGAACCGGAGATTGTTTATGGATCACCGTAAGTTCTGGTATTTGATCTTCATATTCATCATCGCTTCGGTTCTGGCTTTGATAATCAATAAGTTCGCGCCACGGTGCCTCTACATGGTACCGTTCACGCTGACTGCCTTGTACCTTGAGGCTTTCTTCAAGAACAAGGTGATCTTCCCGATCTGCTGCGTGTCGTTCCTGCCGCTTCTGGTTTTCGCCGAGAATGGTGTCGTGCTTTTCGTGATGTTCCTTCTGGCAAGCATAGTCGCGGTATTCACGTTCCGTTTCTTCAACCAGGGATGGCAGCAGTTCATTATGTCCGGAATCGTGTTCGTCAGCATCCTGGTGACTTATTTCGGTTTCCGGATGATCGACATGGTGAACGATGACCCGTATATGGCGGTGCTTTACATGTTCATCGGTTCGATGCTCATAGTTGCCGGCTACCCTCTCATCTATTTGTTCGAGAGGATGTTCAACCTCGTTTCCAGTTCGAGGCTCCGTGAGCTTTGCGACACGAACAATAAACTTCTTCGCGAATTGGAGCACAAGGCTCCCGGCACGTTCCAGCATTCCCTGCAAGTCATGAATATGTGCGATGCGGCCGCCCGTGCCATTGATGCCAACGTGCTGTTGGTCAGGGCTGGAGCTCTTTATCACGACATCGGTAAGATGAAGAATCCGCTATGCTTCATCGAGAACGAAAGCATGTCGCCGAAAGGAGTGCATTATCACGAGCATCTTTCTCCTAAGGAGAGCGCAAGGGCGATAATCAAGCATGTCTCCGATGGCCTTGAACTGGCGGCGGAGAACAGATTGCCGGATGTGATCCAAGACTTTATCCTGACGCATCACGGCACGTCCAACACATCGTATTTCTACAACAAGTACCTTAACGAGGGCGGAGATCCAAATGACGTTTCGGATTTCTTCTACAAAGGCCGCAAGCCTCAGACGAAGGAACAGATCATCCTGATGATTTGTGACACGCTGGAGGCGGCCTCAAGGACGTTGAAAGACAATTCCGCGGCCACATTCTCGGTCTTTGTCGAGAATATCGTCGCGTCCAAGATGAAAATCGGCCAGTTTGACCAGGCCGACATTTCCATAAAGGACCTGAATACTGTCAAGGAAACGCTGAAGGCTTACCTTTCGCAGATTTACCACGAGAGGGTAGTTTATCCTCAAAGAAAGAATAATTAATTTAAAATAATATTTACAGAATTATGGAAGTAACAAAAAATCAAATCGATGATCTTAACATCGAACTGACCATCGCCCTGAAGGCGGAGGACTATGCCGAGCAGGAGAAGAAAAGACTCTCCGCTTACAGGAGAAACGCTGACTTCAAGGGTTTCCGCAAGGGAATGGTTCCCGCGTCGCTCGTAAAGAAGGTCTATGGCGACCAGGCTCTTTACGAGGCCATCAACGGTGTTGTCTCGGAGCAGCTCGACAAGTTCATCAAGGACAACAATCTGCATATTCTCGGCGAGCCTATCGCCAGCGAGTCCCAGAAGGAATTGGAGTGGAAGGATGGCAACGATTTCGAGTTCAAGTTCGACCTCGGACTGTCTCCAGAGATCAACATTGATGTTGACAAGGATGACAAACTGCCGTATTACAATATCGAGGTGACCGACAAGGCTAAGGCTGCCATGAAGGACAGCATCCTCAGGCAGTACGGCCAGCTCGAAGAAGGCGAGGCCGCAGGTGAGGAAGACTATGTAGTGGTTGACTTCAAGCAAGGCGAGAAAGCTGTCGAAGGTGTTTATGTCGCTGTCAGCAAGGTTGAGGGTGACGCGAAGAAGAATTTCCTCGGAGCCAAGGTTGACGCTCAATTCGACGTCAATGTCAACGAGGCGTTCACCAACGAGACCGACAGGGCTTCCATGCTCAAGATGAAGAAGGAAGAGCTTGCCGCCCTTGATCCAGTCTGGAATGTCACCATCGTGAACGTCAAGACTTTCGTTCCGGCCACCGAGTGCCAGGAGACTTACGACAAGGTCTTCGGCAAGGATGCCGTGAAGACAACCGAGGAGTTCGACGCCAAGATCGCCGAGAGGCTTGAGGCTAACTACAAGCAGGAGGCCGACTACAGACTTTCCCAGGATCTGCGCAAGTACCTCGTTGACAAGGCCAACGTGAACGTTCCAGAGGCTTTCCTCAAGAGATGGCTCTATGAGAACAACAAGGAGAAGTTCAGCAAGGAGGACATCGAGAAGGAGTTCGACGGATTCCTCGGCGACTTCCGCTGGCAGCTTGTCAGAGGCTCTCTGATGAAGAAGTTCGAGCTCAAGGTTGAGGACAAGGATATGCTTGAGGCAGCCAAGGCTTACGCCGCCTACCAGTACGCTATGTACGGAATGGGCAACGTTCCTGAGGAACTTCTCACCGATGCGGCCGCGCAGATGCTCAAGGACGAGAGGCAGATGCGCAACATCGAGGAGAATGTCGAGAACGAGAAGGTGATCGCCGCCGTCAAGGAGAAGATCACCCTCCAGAACAAGAAGATCTCCGAGGAGAAATTCCGCGAGCTTAAGTAATTATGGACAAGGAGTTTCAGAAATATGCGACCAAGGGTCTTGGACTGAGTTCAATGACCCTTGACCGCTATCAGAGAGCCACGGACGCCTACATCAATCCGACCATCATCGAGGAGAGGAAACTTAATGTGGCCTCGATGGACGTGTTCAGCCGTCTGATGATGGACAGGATCATATTCCTTGGTGTTCCGATTGATGATGATGTCGCGAACATCATCCAGGCTCAGCTGCTGTTCCTTGCTTCCACCGATTCCACCGCTGACATTTCCCTGTACATCAACACTCCAGGGGGACAGGTGACTTCAGGTCTGGCCATCTATGACACGATGCAGCTTGTTGAGCCCGACGTGGCCACGATCTGTACGGGAATGGCGGCCTCTATGGGTTCTGTCCTGCTTTGCGCCGGCGAGAAGGGCAAGCGTTCCTGCCTGCCTCATTCCAGGGTGCTGATCCATCAGCCTCTCGGAGGCGCCCAGGGTCAGGCTTCTGACATTATGATCGCGGCCAAGGAGATCGAGAAGACACGCAAGGAACTCTATGACATCATCTCCCAGCATTCCGGACAGCCTTACGACAAGGTGTTCGCCGATGCGGACAGGGACTTCTGGATGACAGCCCAGGAGGCTCTGGAGTACGGAATGGTGGATGAGATCCTCACAAAGAAATCCAAGTAATGCCTCAGAAAAAGAATACCGGTACAACTAAACATTGTATGTTCTGCGGCAGGTCGGAGCGTGATGTCCCGTTCCTGCTTCAGGGCTTGGACGGCTTCATCTGCAGCGATTGTGTCGAGCTTGCCCACGACTACCTCAAGGACACTATAGGCGGCGCTTCCAAGGACGGCAAACCTTTGGGACGGCTTGAGGCCTTGAAAAAACCGGTGGAAATCAAGGAGTTCCTTGATGAATATGTCATCGGGCAGGATCGTGCCAAGAAGATGTTGGCCGTCGCGGTCTATAACCACTACAAAAGGATCAACCACAACCTTGTGGACCGTCCTGACGATGGCGTGGAACTGGAGAAATCGAATATCCTGCTGGTAGGTCCGACCGGAACCGGAAAGACATTGCTGGCCAAGACGATAGCCAAACTTCTGGACGTTCCGTTCACCATCGTGGACGCGACCGTACTGACCGAGGCCGGCTATGTCGGGGAGGATGTCGAGAGCATCCTCACGAGGCTTCTTCAGGAGGCCGACTTCGATGTGGCTAAGGCCGAGAGGGGAATCGTGTTCATCGATGAGATCGACAAGATCGCCCGCAAGAGCGACAATCCGTCCATCACACGTGATGTTTCCGGTGAGGGAGTCCAGCAGGCTATGCTGAAACTCCTCGAAGGCAATGTCATTAACGTCCCGCCGAAAGGAGGCCGCAAGCATCCTGAGCAGGAGTTCATCCACGTGAACACGCAGAACATCCTGTTCATCTGCGGAGGCGCTTTCGAGGGAATCGAACGCCGCATCGCCCAGAGACTTAACACACAGGTGATTGGTTTCGGCGCCGCCCAGAAGCAGGTCGTTGACAAGAATAATCTCTTGAAATATGTCGATGCTCAGGATTTGAGGGCTTACGGTCTCATCCCGGAGATTATCGGCCGTCTGCCTGTCATCACCTATCTTGACGCTCTGGACCGCGAGGCTTTGCTTAGAATTCTGACCGAGCCGAAGAACGCCATCCTCAAGCAGTATGCGAAACTGTTCGAGATTGACGGAATGACTCTCAAGATTGAGGATGGAGTCAGGGAACTCATAGTTGACACCGCCATCAAGAACAAGCTCGGGGCCCGTGGCCTGCGCTCGATCTGCGAGCAGATTTTCGATGACGCGATGTACGACGCTCCGTCATCCAGCAAGAAGACATTCACCGTTACCCTCGACTACGCCAAATCCAAGCTGGAGAACGTGTTGTAGACCTCGTGGATGACACCTGGTTGATAGTAATCCCCAATGACATGGCCTTCTCCTGTCCGTCACGGGTGGGAGAAGGCTATGTCGATATATTCATTTATAATGAATAGCTCTCAACTCATTCTGGGCAGGACTATTCCTTTCTCTTTCTGTTGGCCTCCCTGGCCATGGTGAACAGCTCCTTGGGGATGTGGCAGTAACCTCCGGGATTTCTGTCGAGGAAGTCCTGATGGTACTCCTCTGCTCTGTGAAAGTTCTCCAGAGGCCCGCACTCCACGGCGATCGGGGCTGTGTGCCGCCAGGAGAGCCTCTCAAGGGAACGGTGTATGACAGGCTCGTCAGCAGGATCGGAGAAATAGATCCCGGTTCTGTACTGTGAGCCTCTGTCGTTGCCTTGACGGTTGACGCTTGTCGGGTCGATGGTCTTGTAGAATAGGTCAAGCAGGTCATTAAGCCCGATGGCTTCGGGATCATATTCAACCTTCACTGTCTCGGCGAATCCCGTCCTGCCCGTGCAGACCGCCTTGTAGTCCGGGTTGGTGGTTTTGCCGTTGGCGTAGCCCACTTCCGTGGCTTTCACGCCGCTGATCTGTTTGAGGAAATGCTCCGTTCCCCAGAAACAGCCTCCGGCAAGGTAAATCTCTTTCATGCTCGTGATTTCTTTTGTTTGCGCAGCCGCCTCCACCTGGCCTTGAAGGGTAAGGAAGCAGGCGACCGGTATTATTATGTTCTTTATTCGTTTCATCTGACTTTCTTTTTGATGTCTTCCTTAAACGCCTCGATCTCAGAGTCCTCGAAATCTGTCCCGAACTTCTTCCGCAGAAGCAGACTATCGATCCGCTCCACTTTTGAAGCGTAGGAGGCGCACCATTGGCAGAGGCGAAGGTGAAGGTTGAGGCGTGTCCGGCGCAAAAGTGAAAGCTCTCCGCCGAGATTCCTCTCAATCTGTTCGGGCACATGACTGCAAGGCATGATGACCAGATGCAGCAGGGTGTGGAGTATCTTTTTCATCGTCTTTGCTCTAAAGTTCAAACCAATTTATCTCTAAGCACTTGCGGAGCCGCATCCTGCCACGGGACAGAATCTTCCAGAAATAGTCCTGGGAGACCATGAGCTCGTCGCAGACAGCGGCTGTCTTCCTGTCCTCAAGGTAGTAGAGGCTTACGGCTGTCCTGAATTGGAGGGGAAGCCGGCTCACGCATTTGGACAAAGCATCAAGCAGTCCTTCCCTGTCTTCGTCTCCTTCATGCGGGATTGGCCAACCGCCCAGGACGGAATGGTCTGTCCACGAGCCGCTCCTGTCAAAGAAGGCACTCAGACTGACGTTTTCCGGTGAGCGGAAACTTTTCCGGTAGAAGTCCGCTATCTTGTTCTGAAGGATGCTTCTGAGCCATGTCCTTGGGGAACTTCTCCCCTTGAACGACTCATGAGACCGGGACGCGGAGAGGAATGTCTCCTGCACAAGATCCATAGCCTCCTCTTTATCAGCGACTTTGCCCAAGGCATAGTCCAACAGGTACTTTGAGTGGTCGTCCACCCATCGGGAGAGAGTCTCCCTGTGCTTGTCATCAGCGTGTGCCATGCAGGGTTGAATGTAGTTTTGAATTTTTTTAAATCGGCAAACTTCGAGCCAAGGTGCAGGAAAGCGGCGGGAGGCGATTGTCTCCCGACCGCTTTCCGCTTTTGGATGTCAGCCTCTTACTCAATCGTTATCTTGAGAACCTGTCCGACAGACGGTACAGGGAACTCATTGCCCACCTTGGCTACTGGCTTGCTTTCCGGTTTCGGAACCCCGCCGAACAGAGCCTGCATGTTCCCTGCTCCCGGGTACTGGCTCACTCCCGTGCCGGAATCAAACAGCGCCGCTTTCGACGTGATGTCGCCACGGTCAAGAGCCGGAACGGTCATCTCGTTGGCATAGAACCAGTCGTTGGAGAATCCGTACATCGTGATGAACGCAAGCTTGCATCCTTTCGCGGCCTTGTACCTGACTGACACCTTCTGTCCCGGACCCACTGGAGAGTCACCGGCGACATAGACTCCGTTCACTCCTTTTGTTTTCATGAGATTGGCTATGAGTTTTCCAATGTCACCTGACTGCGCGATTTCCTTCAGTCCCATTCCGGAGTCTTTCTTTCCCGGCTCGAACACAGGATTCATCTCCTTGTCGTAGATTACCACCATAACCGGAGATATTCCTGTCATTATTCCCGTGTTGGCCTCAAGCATTGTCTTCAGCGGGGTGATGTCACCCATCTGGGCGATGGCGGAGATTTCAGGGTTGGACTTCACACCGGCGGAGAAGAACGGTTCTGGAGCCACAAGCGACTTGCCGTCAAATGCGGATACAGCCCATACACCAGGGGAGAAAGGAGTCTCGTGTTCCGTCCCTTTGGATGCGTTCATGATTGTCAGGGTGAACTCGGAGGCAGTCTCCTCGTAACTCAGGGTCACTTTCAGCAGCATTCCGGCATCCACCCCGGAAATCTCGGTGATCGGCTTGGATTCCGCCTCCCCGGTCATGTTGTCCTTGGTGCCGTTGTCCCAGAGTTTGATCTGGGATGACACGTCGCCGGTCATCGCCTTGCCTTTGGAGTCAAACAGCATGATTCCTGGGTTTGCCGGCGCGAAGAACCAGTCCTTCGATTTGCCGTACATCGTGACGAACATCACAGACTGTCCCTTTCCGGCGTTGAATCTGAAGTTTACGCTCTGTCCAGGCATAACGACAGGCGGAGTCCCTTCGCCCTTGAACGATCCGCTCTGGACGAACTTCTTAGGTGTCATTACGTTCTCAACGGAGAATGTCCTTTGCTCCTCGACATGCTTCATCCCGTCATCTTTCTTGCATGAGGCAAGCGTCAAGCCTGCCACCGCCGCAACCGCCATTGCGGTGATTGATAAAATCTTTTTCATAATCTAATAATATGTTTGATAAAAGTTACTGTTGTCACTCTGCCCTATTAGTCGCACCGGACAGAGAATCCTGACAAGGAAGAGTAATTTTTTTTGAATATTGAAGACTTGGCCTCCGCACTTGACTTTACCGGGGGATTTCGCTATTTTTGTGAAACGCAAAAAACGCAAAGAAATGAAGGAATATATTCAAGAAAACAGGGAACGGTTCTTCGAGGAGCTGTTCTCTCTCCTGCGGATTCCGTCCATCAGCGCGAAGCAGGACCACAAGAAGGATATGGAACGTTGCGCCGAGAGGCTGAAGGAGCTGCTTCTGGAGGCTGGGGCCGACGAGGCCGGAGTCTATCCGAGCAAGGGTAATCCTGTGGTGTTCGGCAAGAAGATCATCAACCCGGAGTGGAAGACTGTGATGGTTTACGGCCACTATGACGTGCAGCCGCCGGAGCCGCTTGAAAAGTGGCACACGGATCCGTTCGAGCCGGTGATCAAGCAGGACCCGACCGGTCAGGAGGCCATCTATGCCCGTGGAGCCAACGATGACAAAGGTCAACTCTTTATGCACATCAAGGCTTTTGAATATCTCCTTCGTAGCGGCAAACTTCGCCATAACGTGAAGTTCATCTTCGAGGGCGAGGAGGAGATCGGCAGTCCATCCCTTCCGGCTTGGGTCAAGGAACATAAGAAATGGCTTGGAGCCGATGTGATTCTGGTTTCGGACACGACGATGATCTCCGACAAGGTGCCTTCGATCAATTGCGGTATGAGGGGAATGGCCTATCTGGAGGTGACTCTGACAGGTCCGGATAAGGATCTGCATTCCGGACACTACGGTGGCACGGTCGCCAATCCTATCCAGACGCTTTGCGATCTGATCTCAGGGCTGATCGACAAGGACGGACGCGTCACAATTCCGGGATTCTATGACGATGTCGTGGAACTTTCCAGAAAGGACAGGGCACAGCTCGCGAGAGCCCCGTTCGATCTCAAAGAGTTCGAAGAGTCGGTGGGTGTCAAGGCTTTGCGTGGAGAGAAAGGTTACACTCCGCTTGAGAGGATCGGCATCAGGCCTTGTCTGGATGTGTGCGGAATCTGGGGCGGTTACATCGGTGAGGGGGCCAAGACGGTTCTCCCGTCAGTCGCTCACGCCAAGATCTCGATGCGTCTCGTGCCGAATCAGGAGAGCGCGAAGATCACGAGGATATTCAAGAAACATCTGGAGAAGATCGCTCCGAAATATTGCCGCATAGAGGTCAAGCCGTGCGAGGGTGGGGAGGGATTCCTCATTCCGATTTCGTCTCCGGCGTTCCAGGCTGCTTCAAAGGCTATGGAGGAGGTTTATGGCGTCAAGCCGGTTCCGAGTCGTGGCGGCGGCAGCATCGCTGTGCTGGCGGATATGCAGAAGATCCTTGGAGTGGATCCGCTCCTGATGGGCTTCGGCCTTGAGCGTGACACAATCCATTCTCCGAACGAGAGTTATCTGCTCCGGCAGTTCTTCGCCGGGATGGAGTCCATCGCCAAGTTTTATGAATATTATGAATAGAAAAAAATATGACAACAGCAGATTTATATTCCCAGATAAAGAAAAAAAGTTCGATGCTATGCGTCGGCCTTGACACCGATTTCGCCAAGATCCCCGAGTGCGTGAAGGCCGGCAGGACGGTAGGCGAGGCTGTGCTGGAGTTCAACAAGCGCATCATTGACGCGACCGCCCCGCATTGCATCGCCTTCAAGCCGAATCTCGCTTTCTACGAGTGCCTCGGAGTGGACGGAATGGCCATTCTCGACAAGACGGTTGATTATATTCGTTCAAACCATTCGGAGCAGTTCATCATCGCGGACGCGAAGAGGGGAGACATCGGCAACACCGCCAGAATGTACGCCAAGAGCCTTTTCGAGACCTTCGACTTCGACGCCGTCACCCTTTCCCCTTATATGGGCAGCGAGACAGTCACCCCTTTCCTTGAATATCCCGGCCGCTACGCCATTGTCGTGGCTCTGTCCTCAAATCCGTCCTCTGTCGATTTCCAGACAGCAGAGAAAGGTGGCAAGCCTCTCTATCAGGTGGTTATGGAAAAGATGATGGAGATCTCCACGCCAGAGAACATGATGTTTGTCGTCGGTGCTACCAAGGCGGATAAACTGAAGGAGATCAGGCAGTTCTGCCCGGACAATTCCTTCCTTGTCCCAGGTGTCGGCGCACAAGGCGGAAGCGCTGAGGAGGTTATCGCTAACGGCTCCAACTCCCAAGGCGGCCTTCTGATAAACTCCTCACGTGGAGTTCTTTACGCCTCATCCGGTGAGGATTTCGCCGAGGCAGCCGCTGCCGTCGCCGCTCGCACGGCAGTGCTGTAATTACTGGTCACTGAGCTTGTCGAAGTGACCACAGACCAACAAGATTCTTTGGCGATGTTGTCAAAGCATCGTAACAAATTGCTGTCTATGTGGTAAAGGCATTCCTCCATGGCAAATTTTTTACGTTACAAAAATTTGCCATGGAGGAACGCCTTTTTAATGAGTTGCTCGATGAGGCGTTGTTTAACTACCATTATTACAGAAATAAGTACCAAGATTACACTTCCTTGACGGGAGGTGGTGGAATTTGTCCGAGTATTGCATAAATTGCGGTCGGAAATTAAATTATAATACTCCCGGATTTTAATACAGGTGCTTAAGTTAAAAAACAATAACTTCGCACCATGAAGCAGACAAGGAAAAAGTACGACGCCAAGTTCAAGGCAAAAGTGGCAATAGCTGCCAATGAGGCTCGCGGCGACCTTGCCGGACTGGCCTCAAGCATAGAGTACGGTCTCGATAACGGGCTTACAGTCAATCAAGTGAAGGAGATCCTCTCCCATCTGTACGCCTACACCGGATTCCATCGCTCCCTGAACGGACTTGGAACTCTCCAGAAGGTTCTGGATCAGAGAACCGCTGACGGAAAGCAGACCGAGATCGGCCCGGAGGCTTCGCCGATTCCAGAGGACTTTGACGCTCTCAAGGTCGGAACGAAAGTTCAGACACAGTTGAGTGGCAAACCATTTAACTATGCCTTCTGCCCGGCGGAGGACTACTACCTCAAGGCCCACCTCTTCGGCGACATATTCGCAAGAGATGTTTTGACTTGGGCTGAAAGGGAGTTGGCGACAATCAGCGCGCTGGCTTCGATCGAGGGGCTTGCTCCGCAGCTTGGCTCGCATGTCGCAGGGTCAAGGAATATGGGCTTGAAGGATGATGAGATCCACTCCATTCCTGCCGTCCTTGCTGAAAAAGTCGGAGCGAAAGAGGCTTACAGGGCTTCGCAGACCATCGCGAAGGTCTTCGGTGAGGAGTTCACGGAAAAGCAGCCGTTCGCCGATATGGATTTCCCTAAGGGACAGCCGAACAGCGCCTATGCCCAGTACTTTATCGGTAACAGTTTCCTTGCTCCGTTGAAGCCGGTGAATCTGACTGAGGGCGAGTCCACGGTTCTGCCGATGTCCAATGTGACCTTTGAGCCTGGCTGCTGCAAGGAGAACGCTGATCCGTCATCCCGTCCTGCCTTCGTGAAGACCAAGGAGAATCTGGATGCCTACGATGTCGTTTACCTTGGTTTCCCGAACTGGTGGAACGGCGCGCCAAGAATCATCAACACCTTCATCGAGGCTTACGGCCTGAAGGGCAAGACCGTGATCCTGTTCATGACCTCCGGCGGCAGTGGAATCCAGAATTCCCTCAAGGTGCTCGGGAAGCAGTATCCGGAAGTCAATTTCAAGACCGGCAAACTCCTGAATGGTGCCAGCCAGAAGACCGCCGATAACCTCTCCAGTCTCCAGATCCACCACCGCTTAGGCTTCCGCCAAGTCTCAAGATTCCCAAAGGTCGGCCGCAAATTCGACCGCTGGCTTGATGTCATCGACCTCGAACTCATTTTGTAGTTTTCCCACAAGAGCATTTATTCCCTTTTTTGCGCCCGTGGAGGTACTATTTTACCCCCACGGGCGCAAAATATAGTGCTCTTGCGCTCGTGATGATTAACCATTCCGGCGCGTTAGAAATGTGCGGTTACCAGAATAAATCCTCCAGTGTCACTTCGCTTTGGACAATGTCACTGTGGGAGTTTTGCTTGATCCCGTTTGTGGTGATCAGGGTCAGCAGGACAGATTTCTTGGTCTGTGTCTCGGCGCGGAAAGTGTCGAGGCGTGTCGAGAGTTCCTGCTCCTCAGCAAGCGAGATCTCGAACTTGTCCTTACTGTACTTTATCTCGCAAAGGTTTATGGTCTCATCCTTGCGGTCGATCAGAAGATCGATTTGAACACCTTTCTTGGACTCGCTTCCCTTGCCGCGCCAAGAGCAGGCCAGAGTCTGGACTCCGGAGATTCCGAGAGCCTGCTTGATCTGTTTCAGGTGGCACAGGCACAACATCTCGAACGAGAGGCCGCACCAGGTGTTGTGCAGAGGGCTGTTGACGGAGGTTGTCCAGAAATGCTCGTCCTGATAACTGTTTTTCTCTATGAATCTGAAATAGAATAAAGTGTAGAAATCAATCAATTGATAGAGCGATGAACTGTCCAGCCTCTTTCTGTTCAGTGATATATTGCTGCCGAAGGGAGAATATTTCCGTATGAAACCGCAGTTCTCAAGTTCTTCAAGAACAGTGCTGAATGCCCCGTTGTCTGTCAGGCCGGTGGAGGCAAGGATTTCCTTTCTCGTCAGTCCCATCCCTTTTGTGGAGAGGGCGGTGATGACTTTTATGTGCGAACCGGCATTCTTGAACAACGCTTGATAGAGGTCGCTGAACTCATCCTTCAGTTCAGCGTTGGAGGAAAAGAAAAGAGAGTCAATGTTTTGCGCGAGGCTCTTGGACCGATCCATCATCGACATGTAGTAAGGTATGCCGCCCATTACCATATAGCATTCGGCGATCTGTTTTCGGGAATATGAGAAACCATATTCCTTGAAATACGCTTCGCACTCCTTGAGGCAGAATGGCTCAAGGAACAAATGGTGCGTGAGGCGGTTGTGGAGTCCTCCGCGGCTGTGGATCAGGTTGTTGATCATCCAGGAAGTCGCAGAGCCACAGACTATCAGCTTCACATCATCTCGCAGTGCGGCCCAACTGTTCCAGAAGTTCTCCAAAGCTGCGATGAACCCGGACTTCGGGGTGTCCATCCAAGGCAGTTCGTCAATGAATATCACCTTCTTCCCTTCCGGCAGTGTTTCCAGATAGCGGGACAATTCATAGAATGCCAGAATCCAGTTTTTCTGGATATTCAGTCTCTCCGAGCCCGAACATTTCTGTATGGCGATAGCGAAGGCAGTGAGTTGCTCTGCCTTTGTGGCCCCGTGTACGCCTGTGACATAGAACGAGAACTTGTCCTCCGCCGCCATTCTGATAAGGAATGTTTTCCCCACGCGCCGTCTTCCGTAGAGTGCCACAAACTCGGATCTCCCTGAATCCAAGTAACTTTTCAGAGCTTTCATTTCCGCTGTCCTTCCGATAACTTTCTGTGCCATATTCAAGTGATTTTCTGCGCAAAGATAACCTTTTTGATGCCATTGCGCAAATTATCGAGAGATTTTCTGCGGTACCAGGGTGTTTCAAAAAGTATTGCGCATATTATCATTAAATAATCTGCGCAGATATGAAGCTTGGGTAAGACATCAAGTCGGAGACAGCTTTTTTCAAGATGATAATTATAGAATACTTTTAACCACGGCTCTTTCATTTAAAGTAGAAGTAATGATATATTGCCCCTTACCCGATCCATTGCGAAGCGGGTATTTTCTTTGTTGTTATATGTCAGAAAGTTATGCTTTTTGTCAAAATCTATTTTTTTGTCATTTTTGGCGAAGGAAACGTAAAAGCCTGGTAAAGCCCATTGATACCTCCCTCAGGAGCTCAGCCATCCCCTTTTTCTTGTCGTTCCTCTTTTTACGGAGTCCTTTCCATATGGAGAACAAAGAGTGTACAATTCTTTGTATGGTGTCAAGGTTTCTGGCGGCCCTTGCCGACTTGCGTTTTATCTTGTCTTGCCGCAGAGTGCAGCCCAGTGCCCAGTGCATGCTTTCTATCGACCAGTGGTCGCGTACCAGCGAGCTCAACGCCGGTGTGTCTGTCGTCAGACTGCTCACATACAGCCTCTTTTCAGCGGTCTGTGCGCCGGACGACTTCTTTACCGTGTCGGATTCATATTCTGTTTAGGTAAAATTTAAAGATATAGTTGCTATTTAACATCAAAGTTTATAACTTTGCTAGCAAAAGTACACCTATGGTAAGCATTTTGGCATTGGGAATATTGACGGCATTGGTAATAACTGGGGCCGTAACTATTTTATTCTCAATTACTTCCACCCCCCCCCCGAAAATTTGATTTAATTCATTGGGCGGGAGCGATTTTTTGTATTGCCGTAACATCCACATTCATAACCGGAGCCATAACCGCCGGAAAAGCGGTGGAACAAGTAAATTATTCAGCTGATGCCGTAAACGCCATCTGTTCTGGAGTTTCCAATCCCGCAAAAGGTCATCTTACCGGAGAAACGTCTTTGCAGGCTGACCTTCATACCTCAACATCTTCTCAAATAGAATCCCTTAGAGACTCCCTGAATCATAAATTCCATCATGCCATAATATGGTCTATCGTCATCACGGTAGCGCTTAACTTATTATACCTTCTCCTTTTGACCACGACAGAAAGAGTTTCAAAGACAGTACCTACTTCCGATGGTTTCGATGATATGGACTCAGACATCTCCAACATTGGAAACTTTGATTCATCCATTGATGATGACTTCTGTTAGTGCCTATGTTCCAGAATTTCATAGATATCGTTACGGAAGGTCTGTTTATGGACGGAACTGGCATGCTACTGCTATGGATTGCGGTGGCTCTTGGTTTCAGCACTCTTTGCTGGTGGATATGCACTCACTACACAAAGCTTTGGAACAAACGCTACAATGTCAAGTCGGGATTCCATGTTATCTGCTCAATATCAGCGATAATTACATTCTTTACCGTCCTTTCATACATAGGTCTGAAAAATATGAAGCTAGTGGCGGAAAGAATGGTTGAAGAATGGGAATATGATGTTGTGAATGATGGCGACTTGCAAAACGAATCATTTATCATGGCGTACGAAGCCGTCGCCGATTCCGGTCTTGAAAAGATGGATGGTTATCCTTCACCCTTCTTAGGTGGAAATTTCATACCTATGGAACATGAAGAGACGCAACTTTTGGTAAGCTCAATATATGCTGGGAATGCTTGCGATGATTTTCATAGAGAATATCCTTTTCTTGGTTGGTTTCTCAAGACCGATAAAGGAGTCCCCACAGAATTGATCGCCGCAGACCAAGAAGCCTTCTTCAAAAAAAGATATGGATTTGCGATAACCTACCCTTTGGAACGTGGTTTCAATTTAGGCGTGCGACATATAAGTAACCAGCTCCAGAAGCAGACTCCACGTATAGTAAGTGTAACTCGTCTCTGGCTAGTATTGGTTTTCTTCATAATCCAACTTATTCCTTTCGGCATTATCGGATTTCTGGCCTACAAGGATCTTTTCCGTCATACAGAAGAGGAGGAGGATAACAATTATTCTGACAAATTTGATTTTGACAATATATAAACTGCAACATTATGAATATTCCACAACAAAACCACATTTTAGTGGGCCTTGGCGGTACGGGCGGAAAAGTACTGAAGGCTTTCAAAAAACGTCTGTTCCAAGAGTTCACTCCTGAAGAAAGAGCCAAACTTCCTATCGGATTCCTTTACGTTGACACCACGGACGAAATGATGCATCCTGGCGACAAGAGCTGGTACGTGCTTGGAGAAAACGCACAGTTCAACGCCAACGAATTCCTGTTCATCAAAGGCATACAACTTGAGCAGATCTTCGCCAACCCTTCGAGTTATCCGGGTCTGAAAGGCGTGGTCGGTGATCCAGAGGTCATGCAGAAGAGCATCGGCACACTCGGTGTCGCCGCCGGCCAGATGCGCCGCGCGGGAAGGATTCTGTTCGGAGCCAATGTGTCAATGTACCGCGCCGCGATGGAGAACGTCTACAAGAGGGTGAGTGAGATCAGCAAGGCCAGCGGCACCTGCATCTACATATTCGGAGGTCTCGCCGGCGGGACAGGCTCGGGTTCGATTGTAGACGTTGTCGCCCAGACACGTATGATTCCGGCATTCAAGGGTGAGTATCAGACAACAAGTGGTGGCAAGGCGGTCGGCACCAACATAGTCGCCTACACAATGATTCCAGAAATCACTCCTCCTGCGGGAAGTGACGAGGGAAGGTATCACGCGAACGGATATGCCGCCCTCGAGGAACTCAACGCCCTTCTCTGCGGAGCGTGGAAGCCTTACGATCTCACCGGAATGTCAGCCACAGGCAGACTTGAATTCGACGGGATCAAGCGTGTTGCCGACGGTCTGATGGTTTACACCAATGAAAATGAAAAAGGCGTGACCCTTGACTCACTTGGAGAGCTGCCTCAAGTTGTCGCCGATTTCGCCTACAGCAAAGTCTTCATAGAGTTTAATGACAAGACCACAGGAGACTTCATCCGCAGCACATCCTTCGAGAACATCTCCGAACTCAATGAAATGTATGAAAAGGCCAAGAATGGGGCTATCATTCCATACAGAACCAAGACTGTCGGATCTTTCGGCATCAAGAGAGTTGTTGTCCCGGAGGAAGAGATCAAGGAATATTTCACCTATTCCCTTGGTCGCCAGTCACTCCTGCAATTGCGGTACAACAACTGGAACGATGACCTCGGCTTCCGTAACGCTCCGGCCAACGTTGACTGGGCTGACTATGTCAAAGGTCAGGACAAGAAACTCGGAAATCCTCTCGAAACCTGGAGATTCTCCGACAAGCACCTGATGTTGGACATTCCTATCCTGCCTTCTGACGAGGGGAAATGGGGGACTTTCCAGGCATACTGGGGCAAGGTGGTGCCGAAATGGCTTGAGGACGCACAAAGCACATCCCAGCCGATCGCAAAACTTAACGAGTTCTGCGCTAAAGGGCTCCAGACAGGCTTCAGAGCTGCGGGAGTGTCGGATTTCTTCGCAGGAAAGAAGGAAGCCAGAGAAAAACATGCGGAAGAAATCGTGCAGAGAATGGAGGCCGACCTCTTCGACAAATGGGCTAATGGCACTTTTGCCTTATACAACCTGTTGGAACTCATTGACACCATCATTTATGAGACACAGGGAAAAGTCAAACTGTTCGAGGATAGGGTAGTCAAACTCCGCCAGCTTCTGGACAAACTTGAGCAGGAGCGCCAGGCTAAGGCCAAGGAATACAATGACGCCGGTCTCATAACACGCGGTCTGAAAGGCAAGCAGATGCTTGCCGGTTATGCGGAAATCATGCAGAAGATCTGCCAGAGACGCACAGAAGTGGAAGCCTGCGGATTCGCCGTTGATCTCCTCAAGGTGCTTCTTGGCAAGGAAAACACACTCCGATCCCGTCTGGAAGAATTCGTCGGCACAGTCAGCGATGCCATCGAGAGCAGCGACAGGCAGGTCGGTGCCCTTTGCAAGGACGAAGTTGACACTGACAGCCTGGAAGGTACCGTCATCCGCTACTACGACCAGTCCAAGGTGAAGACATTCACCGAGACCATGATTCACAGCAAGAAGAATCAGGAAAACATCTCCACCGCGGTGCGTCAGGAAATTCTGAAACTCATAGGGACTGAAAAGACCTTCGCCCGTGCGAATGCCACGATCGATCAGGATGTCCTCAATGGTATTTTTGAGAAGACAGTCCGGGAAAAGGTCATCTCCATTCATGACAACACCTTGATAGAGGACAGAGAGAAACTCATAAACCGCAACATCCTCGAACAGCTCAGTGAGAAATACTCTTCCGCTGAGGATCTTCAGCAATTTGCTCAGAAGATCATTTCAGAAAGCGGTGTTCTCGCCAGATTCAATCCAAGCGAGGTGAACAGAAGCGTGGCGAACAATCCTGTCACTATCGTCGGAACCACAGTGATGCGCCGCCGCGTGCTTGTGAATATTCCTAAGGTGGAAGGCAACGAGAAAGTCCAGAAGTTTGCGGAGAATCTGAAAACAGCCCTGGAGAATGCCACCGACGCAAGCATAAACGTCAAGGTTGACATGTCGGGAGAAAGGAAAAACGAAATCACAGTGATGAGCGTGGCCTACTGCTTCCCGATCCGCTGCCTCAATAGCCTCACTTTCTACAAAGAGAAATTCGACTATCTCACCACCGTCACCCCGACAATGAGCGAGTCAGAAGTCCGAAAGTACAAGATCATACTCTTCGGTGAAGGTGTGGGAGGAGAAGGCCTTCCTGACCTCTTCATGGCCCAGGAAAAACAAAAGTCCCAGTTGAGAAAGGAATATATGAGTTGGGTGATTCTTGCTTACGTGATGGGCATCATCAAATATGGCGATGTGATGGACGGGACTGGTCGCAAGATGTTTGGTACCACAGAAGTCGATGAGGACACCGGCTTTGAGACACTGAAGCCTCTCTCGGAGAAATTCTCTGAAATCGGGTTCAGCGAGAAGTTTACCGAGGATTTCTGTGAAGACATCAAGGAACAGGTGGAGTCGAAGATGAAGGGACAGTTCCTGAACATCGAAAACAGGGTGAACGAACTGCGCCCTAAGATTCAGGAACTGCTCAACGGCACGCTCCTTCCTGAGACAGGCAACAACCAGGGCGCGCCGGCCTTCCTCGAATTCCTCGACGCGGCGAAAAAAGCGATACAGACACTAAAAAACTAAGAATATGTCAAAGACTTATAAATGCACGAACTACGGCATCTGCACGGAAGCCGAGAAAGAAACGGTTTTTCAGGAAACCGACCTTGAGGAAGTGGATGGAAAGTTCATCTGCCCAAAATGCAAACAGGAACTTGAGGAAATAAACGGAGGAGGCGGTCACGGCAAACTGATAGCCATCATCGCCGCGGCGGTGATAGTGCTTGGCGGCGGAACGGCAGCTCTATTGTTGGGCGGCAAAGGCGATGGAACCCCAAGCGAGGCTGTCGAACAGCCTCCTGTCGTTGACCCTCCTGTGGCGGAGCCGGACACGACCAGCCAAGATGAGGTAATAGAACTGGAAGGTGAAGAAAGCGACCTCGACGATGAGACCGGCAATGAGAATCCACAACCAGAGCCAACACCCAAGTCTGAGCCGACAACATACAATCTCGGCTGGGGTACGTACGAAGGCAGAATGCAAGGTGGAAAGCCGCACGGCATAGGAACAGTAGTCGTCACGAAAGCCCACTCAATCGACCTTAAGAACGGCACCAGCAGACAGGTAAGCAAAGGTGACAGGCTGGTGGACGCAAAATTCAAGAACGGCAAACTGACGCAGTGCTACATTCACTACGCCAACGGTGAAGTGGAAACAATCACTATCGGCTATTAGTGATGGCAGCCCGGATAATGAACGTTCTGCTGTTATGGCTGATCCTGCCGGCGATCGCGCTCGGCGACGGTCTGACATACAGAAGCGACCGGCTCGGACGGATGGGAGGGCTGCTTGGCGAGGATAGCCTCGCAGCTCTTCCTGACGGCGAGCACACGGCCGTCCTGACGTTCATCGGCTCGCCAGTGACAGTCATAAAGGCGAACGGTGTCATAGAGCACATCGGATACAGTTTCTTTTCCGCCGAGGAACGCCGTCAGACCGACCCGGTCGTGTGCTGTTTTCTGGAGAGGTACGCCCTTGAGGCCGACCTCCCGCTGAAAAGGGACAAAGACCTTGAGTTACAGCTTCTTGAAGACGGCATAATGTTTCGGCAAGGTTCTCTTTCCTCGCTGAAGACACTTTGCCCGGGCGGACACGGGAACTTTGAGATCCACGACATCACACAGTCGAAACACGTCTTCAACTGGCCGGACGGGCAGATGCTCTTCCCGTCGGATCTGGAACTATTGCTCGGAAGGGATATGAAGGAGAATGACAGACGACTTCCGCTGGAGATCCAATCCGCCACATTCCCGGAACCGGTGTCTACTCCCGACAATCTGGAAATCCGCGGCGACGGCATAGCGGTCTGCAGGAACGGTGACTACTACTTCTCCTCCCTTTCGGCGGACACATTCTTCACAGGCGGGAATATGAAGCCGGTGAACAATGTACTGTTGGAAGAGGAGACCCTGCACAATCTTGCGTCAGGGCTTATCCGCGACTCGGGAATCATCCTTGACATCGAAATGAGCGCCTACGGACTCGAAAGGGCGAATTTCAGCGCCGGATTCAACTCGCTCGCCGCCTACGCCGCCTCCACCGGCTGCAAGGCCTACTGCGGGACCATCGCCGCGGACAAGGACGAGATTGAGGTTTTGGTGATCTACCGGAACGAAAGCGCCTCGTACAACCACGTGCTGCGCATCCTGATTCCTCACTCCGCCATAGCGGAAGGAAAAGGCAGAGGACGAGCCAGACTGACTCCTTTTGTCCCGACACATAAAATCAAATACTTGTTCGAAGAGATTAAACGATAGACAATGAAACGAATACTATCAATAGCCGCCTTGCTCTGCGCCGTCTCCATCGCCTGGGGACAGAACACCAAGAAGATGAACTCCATAAAAAGGAGCGCACAGTACATCTACGCCGAAGCGACAATGGAAACGACAAAGGAAGCCTTCGAGGTAGCGAACGACCTTCTCCTCATCCAGGTCAAGGAATATGCCGCCTCCAAGAAAGCTTTCCGGGACAATGACATCCTCGTACGCAACATCCAAAGCCAGCAGGACTCCCTTCAAATCCGCAGGGGTCCTATGGTCAAGGTGTTCCTCTACGTCAAAAAAAGCGATGTCCTCAACGTGGACAATGTGGTGCTTGTGGACAACACTTCGTCCGGGAAGAACGACGAGGAGGCTGTGACGGTCAATGTCAAGGAGACCCCGACCGCCACATCGGCGAACGCTCCGGCCGAACAAGACAGCGCCGAGGGTGACACATCACTCAGGTTAGGGACATCCTGGCAACAGGCCGTGATAGACCAGTTGCTGTCAGCGGGAAGCTATTCGGAGGCTCGTTCCATCCTTGCCCGCCTGAAGGCCGAGTTCAAGATAAAGAAAACCGGACCTATGGAGACCTGCGGGAATCCGGAGGAAGTCTTCATACTGGTTGGCAAGAATTCCTCTGTGGTCACGGTTCTGGGTCCAGGAGGAACGAGCCGTACAGACTTCAAGTCACTCCGGAAGACTTCCGACAACTACAATGGTTACGATAAGTATTGGTTTAAATTCTCTAAATAAAATATGAAAAAGACATTATTCATCGCTGTCCTGTCCCTTGTGTTCTCAATGGTTTCAGCCCAGAACAAAGTGGATTTCGAAATTGCGGACGGTATTTCTGACGCCGCGCTGAAAACAAGGATGGAACAACAGGTCTCAAAACTGCTGACGGCTGTCAACACCGCCGAAGCCGAAGGGCGAAACGTAAATTTCAGCGGCATAGACATTGACGACCTTGCATCCCATAGCATAGTTATGCTTTGGAACAACGTCAGGTTCAGGACTATGGACGACGAGATTGTGACAAACGGACTCCGCGTCACCTCAGGGGGACATCTCAACGGTTGGCAGGTCCGCAACATCGAGGTGGAGATGAAGCCTCTTGACAACACCTACACCGGCAATCAGATTCAGGAAGTCAGCATAGACTTCGACACTAAGGGACGGATCGTGGATTTCAATTTCACCATCGGAATAAACCAGTATATGAGAATTATGAAGGAAGGGGTGGAATTGGACGACCTTGACCGGCGTATGCAGATACTGCACTATGTGGAGCAGTTCCGCAATGCATACAACCAAAAGGATATTAATTTTATGGATGCGGTTTTCAGTGAAGATGCTCTTATCATCACAGGGAAGGTCATCAGACGTGTGCCCAACGAGCTACAGATCCGCTCCACAAGGCCTGAGATACAGTACACCAAGCAAAGCAAGCAGCAATATCTCGCCAACCTGAAGCGAGTCTTCGCGCGCAATGGATATATCAATGTCAAATTCGATGAGATCAAGGTGCTGCGCCACGGAGCCAATCCGAATTTCTATGGTGTTACCCTTATCCAGCACTGGAATTCCTCGACTTACAGTGACGAGGGAATATTGTTCCTTGTCTGGAATTTCGAGAACCCCGACTCCCCGCAAATCAACGTCCGTACATGGCAGCCAATGGAAACGCCTGACGATGACATATTCACATTGGACAATTTCAAGATTTGACGGATGAAAAGACTGTTTGCGATATTAACCGTTATGGCAATCTCGCTGGTTGCTTGGGGTCAGGAACTCACCGTCAAGGATTTCCACATCGATCCAAGCGACATCAGTGCGGTACGTTATGAAGTGAAGGACCTGAACGGAGAGATGTGCGCCTTGGTAAAAATTGGTCTCGTGCTGCAGGATGTCACATTTGAAGGGTCGGTGGTGAAGTCTGAGTTCAAAGATGGAGAATGGTGGGTGTATATGGTGGACAAGTCTTGGTGGCTGAACATCAAGACCATGAAATATCTGCCGCTTCGCTATGAGTTTCAGGAGCCGCTACAGAAAAAATCTACTTACATAATGCAGGTGGAGATTCCTCAGGTGGCCTATACAGGTCCTACAGGAAAAATGCGATTCGAGAGCAATGTACGTAATGCGGATGTGTACGTTGACGGAGAAAAACTCTCCAGCATCCTGCCTTTTGAATATGAGGGTCCGGAGGGAACGCATATTCTTGAAATCAAGGCGCCAGGCTACAATACCGAACGCATCAGTTTTGAAATAGCTCTCCGCCGCAAAGGTTCCGTCTCTGTTCCTTTGAAGGCGGAAGGCAGTTTTTCTCTCAATGGCATTTCTTATGAAATGGTGGATATCCCTGGTGGGGTTTTCCAGATGGGCTCAACTGCGAAAAACGGGAAAGCGAGCACGATGAGTTATGAGCAGCCGGTCCATTCCGTAAGTCTGAAAGGTTATAAAATAGGTACAACTGAAGTCTCACAGACCCTTTGGAAAACCGTGATGGGCAGCAATCCTTCACTTCACCAAGGAGATGATCTGCCTGTTGAGAATGTCTCTTGGTATGATGTTCAAGAATTCATAGAGAAGCTTAATGCAATGTCAGGAACTCATTTTCGACTTCCGACCGAGGCTGAATGGGAATTTGCCGCTCGGGCAGGTGGGCCTCCGGATGAGCCTTCCGGTGGGAAATCAGTGAAAGTGGCGGTTACCGGGGTGTCAACATCCCCTCTTGCCACAAAGTCTCCGAATGCCTATGGTCTTTATGACATGTCAGGGAATGTGGCGGAATGGTGTTCTGACTATCTTTCACGTTATAAGGCAGATGCTGTGGTAAACCCGACAGGCCCGGAAAAAGGAATCCAAAAAATTGTGCGTGGCGGAAGTTTCGCCGATGATCCGTGGATGCTTCGCTGTGCTGTCAGAGGACACATGAAACCGTCGGACTGCAATGGAAAAGTAGGTTTTCGACTGGCTTCAGATTAGTTTTTTCGACGGTGTGACAGACAATCCCAAACATGCGCCGTTAAAATTAAGGCATTTGGCACAAAGGCATAAATTATTTAATAATAAAAAGTATAGCAAACAACATTTATTAAAAACAGTTAATTATGAAAAAAACAGTTTTATTGTTGGCGGCTGCGCTTTTATCATTGAGCATGAGCGCACAGAAGAACACCCTTGTTGTGGGTGAAATCGATCACATTTCTGGAATAGACTCGAAATGGGCCGAGAAGCTGCGGAGTGAGATTATTTCCGGACTGATGGCATCGCCTCGTCTTACAGTCATTGATGGAAACAGCATCAGTGGTTTGTCCAGTGACACAGCGGAGGCCATCGCCAAATTGCGCGAAGACAAGGTGGACTGTCTGCTGACGGCACAAATCTCAGCCTTCACCAGCAAGAAAGAGACAACTGACGGCAAGACCACCTACAAGACCACCCTTGAATACACATGGATGATTACGAATGTGGCTGATGGAAGCGCAAGGGGAAGCAAGAAAGAAACTCACTACGGTTCGTCAAGCGCAGGATACAATGAGGCTTATGTTGATGCTTTCACGCTGGTTCAGGATGACATGAAAAAACTTGTCAACAACCAGTTCCGTGTTTCGGGAGAAATCAAATCCATCGCCGAGACCCATCCCAAGAAAGGAGCGAAGACTCTTTACATAAGCATTGGCTCGAACGACGGTGTCGCCGCCGGAAACGCTTTCGAGGTCTATAAAGAAGTGGACATAGCCGGAGAGACGATTTCCGAGAAGATCGGGGAACTGAAAGCAAAAGAGATCAAAAGCGGTACACTTACTCTTTGTAACGTCATAAAGGGCGGTGTTGAGATTCAGAATGCCTTTGACAGCGGGCTTAAGCTCACAGTGACATCCCGTCCTCCTAAGTTTGACATACTTATGGACTCTCTGTAATGAGAAGATTATTACTTATTGCCGCGGCCATTCTGGCCGCGGTCTCCGCTTTGGCACAGGTTCAGCACACAGGAAGCGTTGAACTGATGGAAATTGACAACGGTGTCGCAACATTTCAGGTGCAAGGCATCGCTTCAAAAAAGAGCGACACAAGCATCTCGGCAAAAGAGACTGTGTTTCACTGTCTGTTTGACAAAGGAGTGGAAGGTTTCAACAATGACGAGAAGATTGTGGAGACAGTGACCGCCAAGAACAAATTCTACCTGGAGAAGTTCTTTGAAGGGAAAAACGCTCCGATGAACAGGTTCGTGTCTGGAGTGCAGCAGGCTGGAAATCCCTCGAAGAATGAATCCGGCATGTTCTCCTGCACCTACATTATCTCTGTAAAATACAAGGCCCTTTCGCGTGACTTGGTCCAAAATAAGTTGAGAGAAAAGGCCATAGAGGAATAGGGCAATGTCCCTGTTCTTCGTACAACTGACAAAGAGTCAACTTCTACCTTAACAAACCCTGATCATTATGAATGTTCCACAGCAGAACCACATTCTGGTGGGCCTTGGCGGTACGGGAGGAAAAGTACTGAAGGCCTTCAAGAAGAGGCTTTTCCAAGAGTTCACTCCTGAAGAAAGAGCCAAACTTCCTATAGGATTCCTTTACGTTGACACCACGGACGAGATGATGCACCCCGGAGACAAGAGCTGGTATGTACGTGGCGAAAACGCACAGTTTAACGCAAATGAGTTCCTGTACATCAAGGGCATTCAGCCTGATGAGATTTTTGCATCACCATCAAGTTACCCGGGTCTGAAAGGTGTGGTTGGTGACCCGGTGGTCATGCGGAGGATTCTCGGTCCATTTGGTGTCGCCGCCGGCCAGATACGCCGCGCGGGAAGGATTCTGTTCGGAGCGAATGTGTCCATGTACCAAGCGGCGATTAAAAATGTTTACGATAGGGTAAGAAAGGATAAGAAGACCAGCGGCACCTGCATCTACATTTTCGGAGGTCTGGCTGGTGGGACCGGTTCCGGCTCGATTGTGGACGTGGTGGCCCAGACCCGAATGATGCCGGTGTTCAAAGAAGTTTATCACACCCAGTCAGGTGGCGGAGCAATAGGAACCAACATCGTCGCATACGCTATGACTCCTGAGATCAATCCTACGGCAGGGTGGGCGATGCGGCCAAGGTATCACGCTAACGGCTATGCCGCACTCAAGGAACTCAATGCGTTGCTCTGCGGGGCGTGGAAACCGTATGACGTTACCGGAATGTCACCGACAGGCAGATTAGAGTTTGACGGTGTCAGGTGCATTGCGGATGGCCTGATGATCTACTCCAATGAGAACGAGAACGGAGTGATTTTCGATTCGTATGACGAACTTCCTCAGGCTGTGGCTGACTTTGCGTATAGCAAGATCTTTTGGGAATGTGGCGACTGCTATTTTAACAGGCGCATGTCCTGTGAATACGAAGATGTCCCGGAACTCGCCGAAATGTACGAGAATGCCGAGAGCGGAGCGATCATCCCGTACAGAACCAAGACTGTGGGATCTTTCGGCATCAAGAGAGTGATCTATCCGGAGGATGAAATCAAGGATTTCATGGCATATTCGGCTGGCCGTCAAGTACTCTTGCGGATGCTGTATAATAACTGGGATGATGCTGTCGGTTTCCGTGAAGCCCCGGTTGATGTTGACTGGACTGACTATGTCAAAGGCCAGGACAATAAACTTGGCAATCCGCTTGAAAACTGGAGATTCTCAGACAAGCATCTGATGCTGGACGTGCCTGTCCTGCCAAGCGACGATGGGAAATGGGGCACGTTTCAGGCATACTGGGGCAAGGTGCTGCCGAAATGGCTGGAGGATGCCCAAAGCATCTCACAGCCAATTGCCAGACTTAACGAATTGTGCGCGAAGGGCATACAGACAGGCTTCAGAGGCATCGGGGTGTCGGATTTCTTCTCGGGAAAGAAAGAAGCCAGAGATAAGCATGCCGATGAAATTGTCCAGAGAATTGAGGCTGACCTTTTCGGCAAATGGGTGAACGGCACATCGCTGTACAACCTGTTTGGACTCATCGACGCGATCTTTTCCGAAACGCAGGACAAAATCAAACGGTTTGAAGACAGGGCTGCCGAACTCCTCAGGCTTCTGGACGTACTTGAGCGGGATCGTCAGGCTAAAGCCAAGGAATACAATGACGCGGGATTTATAACCCGTTGGCTCAAAGGCCGGCAGGTGCTGGCCGGCTATGCGGAGATCATGCGGGAGATCTGTCTGAAACGCACGGAGGCGGAGGCGTGCGGATTCGCTGTTTACCTTCTCAAAGCGCTTCTAAGTAAAGAAGACACCCTGCGCTGCCGTCTGGAAGAAATTGTTTATATGTTAAGAAACGCCATTGACGGCTGTAACAGAAGGTTGGACGGGCTTTGCAGGGATGACGAGGAAACTTACAATATGGATCGCTTTGTGGTTCGCTGCTATGACCCGCACAAGGTGAGAATTTTCACAACAAATGAAATCATTCTTGACAAGAAGAATCAAGATGCTGTCTATGCCGCTGTGCGTCAGGATCTCATGAATCACATAGGGTCTGAAAAAACATTTGCACATGCGAATGCCGTGATCGATCATGATGTCATCAACAATATGGTTGAGACAACGGTTCGTGAAGAGGTTGTTTCCATACATGACAACACTTTGACGGATGATGATGAGAAACTCTTAGGCCGCGGCATCCTTAAAGAACTCTGTGGCAAATATTCGTCGGCTGAAGACATTCAGCGGTTTGCGGGTAAGATCATTTCCGGAAGCGGTGTGCTTGCGGGATTCAATCCTGATGAGGTTGGCAGGAATGTGGCTAACAATCCTGTCACCATAGTTGGTATAACTGTGATGCGCCGCTATATGTTTGTGAGCGTTCCAAAGGTGGAAGGTGATGAGAAAGTCAAGAAGTTTTCGGAGAATATGAAAGTCGCATTTGAGAATGCCACTGATGCCAGTGTAAGCGTCAAGGTTGACATGACTGGAGAAAGAATGAATGAAATCACGGTGTTGAGCTTCGCTGACTACTTTCCGCTCCGCTGTCTCCGGAACCTCGCTTACTACAAGGAGAAGTTCGATCTTCTCACCACCGTCACCCCGATCATGAGCGAGTCCGAAGTCAACAGGAACAAGATCATCCTCTTCGGCGAGGGAGTGGGAGGAGAAACTCTTCCTGACCTGTTCGTGACTCAGGAAGTGTAAAGGAAATCGGTGTGCGATCATAGATTATTTGTACGCATTATATAAAAATAATCAATCATGGCAATCATTATTATGTCGGCTTTCTTCTTGGCGCTGGCAATAACTGGAATAGTAACCGTTTTATTCATAGCATCTTCTCGATCTGTCAGAAAATTTGAACTGATTCATTGGTTTGGCGCGATTCTTTGTGTGGCGGTGACTTCTGTATTCATTGCCAGAACCATTGGTCTGGGAAAAGCCGCAAAACAGGTAAATCATTCGACTTATGTGGCGACCACTCTTGGTTCCAGAGCTTTGGATTTGCTGAGAGGGTATCTTCCCGACAACGAGGTCACATCCTGGCTTTCAGAAGTTGACGGAAATGCGGTCCCTCAAATCGAATCTCTCCGGGCTTACCTGCACCACAAATTTCGCAAGGCCTTGATATGGTCCATAGTTGTCACGGTGCTGCTTAACCTGTTGTATCTCCTTCTCCTGACCACGGCTCGAAGAAGCTCAGGAACTTCCTCCGGATTCGGTGGCTTTGATGATATGGACTCCGATATCTCCAACTTTGGGAACTTTGACTCCTCTTTGGATGATGACCTAAGCTAGCAGTCATGTCCGCCAATTCATGAACCCCGGCATATCCCGATAACCTTTTCACCACTCTTGCTCAAATCATCGAACGATTTTCTGCGGAACGGTTGATGAAGAACTCCGCTTCCATCCCGACACTACCTATCTGTATGCTTCCATTTAGGAACGTCAGAAATTGATATTCCCGAAAGACTGGGACCTATCGGAGCTGGAAACGCTTGCCGGCTCGCGACATTGCGGACGTGTGTCTTACGAAAGGGAGGACCTTGACAGGCTGGCGGAGAAAGCCGGTCTTACGGCTGACCTGAGAGCCGTCTTTGGCGGCAATATGGAGATGGTCAATGCCTAGAAATTGACTTATTAGTACAAAATATTGTAAAACTCAGATAAGAAGGGTATAGTGGCAATCATCAACTTGCGAAAGCCGATTTAATGTCATATCTTTGGCGAAAGCAAACCTTTTTTTGAGAATAGCCTTATGATAAGTTATGTTCTTTCGTTCTTGATCGCGGTATTGGGTCTCATAATATTGTACTCTTACTTGCATGTACTCTTGAATAACAATAAAAAGGAACCGTGGGGGCGGCCGCTGTTGGTAGGAGGTGTTTCCGTTTTCGCTTTGGGTTGTGCCGTTTACTTGTTTATTCTATTCAAAATAAGCGGCATAGAAAATTTGTTGACAATCTTGTCGATGTCAGTCCTTTTTTCGGCGGAGATGTTCATCGGTGGATGCAAGATGTTTGACAATGGGTTTCAGGATTATTTGTTTGTCGGAGGTGACCTGTATGACGGTGGTACTTCGACAATATGCCTGTTCTTGCTGACTTTGACTTATGTCGCGGCTTTGATCACTACAGGCTTTGTGGTTTACAATTATTTCTTTCGCCAGATTAAAAGCAAACTATGGCTTAAGTTTCACAAGCCTTCTTCCGGTCAGACCATTCATGTGTTCTTCGGTTTGAGTGACAACGCCAAGGTGCTGATTGAGGATACCGTATGTTCTTGCCCGCAGGACATAGCCATTGTGGTTGAGTATCCCGTAGAGTGCCGTGATGGAGATTCTGTGCCGGTTATGGAAAGATTGCGCCACGTCTTTTCTTATGGTCAATGTGGTGACATGGCTTCAAATGACGCGGTTGTCTATTTGAAGTCCACTCGGTCTCTCAAGGATGCGGATGTTGATGTGTGTAGTTCCATCGGGCTGAAAAACCTGAATAAATGGCTTACACCTTCAAGCGTCATTTATCTCCTTTCTGATGATGAGGAAGATAATCTGAGAAGCCTCGGTGTTTTGAAAAAAGGCAAAGTCACTTGCGGAAAGATCTACTGTCATGCCAGACGGGAGGGAATCAATGCCATAATCGAGGAGACGTATCGCCACAAATCACAACCTGGCAATGAGATTGTCCCAGAGGTCATATTCATTGACTCCTCCTTTCTGGCGGTACGAAGCATATTAAGGCCGAGGAACGGTGATTTCAGTAATTTGCCGGTTAATGTCGTAGACGTTGCCATGGAGGGCAAGGACAAATTAGGATATGTTTCTGTATCTGGCTTTAAGTCGATGATTCTTGGTTTCGGTGAGACCGGGCAGGATGCCTTGGCGTTTTTGTATGAATATGGAGCGTTTGTGGGTAAAGATAAAAAGAAGGTGCCATTTGTGTGTCATGTCTTTGACAATCAGATGGATAAAATTCATGAAAGGTATTCGGTCTCATATCCCGGAATGTCGGAGGCGAATGGGGTGTATTATCACAATGTCGAAATCGGAACAAATGACTTTTGGACTGAGTTTGGTGAATATTTGGTTGACACGAACTATATGGTTGTCTGTCTTGGTGATGATAGGCGTAATCTGGAGTTGGCCGGCGATATTGTAAATCATCTTGGCGACAAGGATGTCTCAAAGAATTTCAGGATATTGGTGAAGCAGTCCGGAAGGGATATGGTTCTTATGGAGACTCTCGATGCGATTAGTGAGAGTGCCTCAAAATGTATGGTCTCATTCGGGCAGTTGGAGAAGATCTGGCGTCAGGATGTCATCTCTGATAAGATGCTGGATAAGCAGGCGGAATGTTTCTTTAATGAATATTCACAAGCGACATCAAGTGGTAATGGCAACTCGGTCATTAATGTTTGGAAGCAAAGGGAAGATGCGATAAAATCTTCGTTCACCGATAAATCTGATCGTTTGAAAATGATAAGACAACGGAGCCAGGACTATGCGAATTGTCTTCATTCCCACACGAAGATTGCCTTGATGCCAGATAGTATGCTGGCAAAGGCCCTTGAGATATCAGGGAATATTCCCAAAGGATCATATATTGATACCTTTTATAAAGAAGGCAGCGAGAGTGAACGCCAAACCCTTGAATATCTGGCGATAGGGGAGCATATCCGTTGGGAGGCTTCCCACGTGGCGATGGGGTATAGGCCGGGGAATGAAACTAATGAGCTGAAGAAAACTCATAGGTTCATATCCGCCTATTCCGAACTTGACGCTCCCACGCAGTTCTACGATTGGCTTGTAATCAAGGTTACGCTGCTATTATATTCAAAGGGCATTTGGAATGACGTTGAAAAAGAAGATGCGTGCATTTCAGAAAAGGGTAGTACATACGTCCCTCATCCTCTGGATACATCAGATATAACCCTCCCGGATGAACTGAACGCTCTTGCTGAGGCTCTTGCAAAGAACGTTCACGAAGTCTGGGCTCAGACCCGCATCTCCCAAGGCTGGACTTACGGTGAGGCACGTGATGACAAGAAGAAGCGCCACCCCTGCCTGGTTCCTTATGAAGACCTCCCTGAATCAGAAAAGGTCTATGACCGAAACTCGGCTATGGAAACTCTCCGGGTGATTCGGAAGTTGGGTAGTAAGGTTATGAAATAAATGGTTAAAATATATCGTAATTATGACACTTGACCTTGCCTTCGGTAATTGCAATACAATTATAGAATTAAGTAAAATTATGCTCCAAGTAAATTGATGAAGAATCTATATAAAACGTTTATTATAGGTATGAATTGTCTAAAATTATAATTATTATGTACGAAAAAAGTTACAGAGGTTCTGTTATATCAGGCTATTTGTCAGGTATGGCGATAAACTTCACTCTTGGAGTGATTTTCTTAATTGACCCTACAAAAGTTTATGGATGGTGGGGAGGTTTGTGGCAAGGAATACTATTTGTTTCACACTGGATTTTATCGTTTTTTAAAGATGGCGTTTTCCTTCGTGCTTCTAATAGGACATTTGCATATAATGTATTTTTTTGGATAAGTATTATATCTACTATTTATACTTATATTCGTATGATAGTTAACATCATTATTTTGATAAAAAGAAGAAATTCATAGTCTTATATATGTGAATGACAAATAATTGTCCGAAGCTAAGTATACGATCAAATACGAACTAATGACCGAAATTCATAATAGTTTTAATCCTCTAAATAACATTAGGGTATTCATATCTTCAACGTTTAGAGATATGAACGTAGAAAGAGATTATTTAACAAATAAGATCTTTCCGAGAATTCAGTATGAAGCGAAGTCCAAAGGAATAAATATCAAATTTATAGATCTTCGGTGGGGATGTACAGAAGAGGATGAAAGTATCCGAAATGGGCGTATTGTTGAAACGTGTTTTCAAGAAATTGATAATTGTCGGCCATTTTTTATTGGTCTGTTAGGTGAACGTTATGGGTGGATTCCCCAATACGAAGATCTTGGAAATTTTCAAGAGTACCTTTTGCACAAATATGAATGTATTAAAGATGATCTTGATAGAGAACTAAGCATTACGGAAATGGAGATGCGTTATGCAGCTTTGCGTAATAATGATTTGGGATATGCCCATTTTTATATCCGTTCACCTCAATTTCAAACACCGTATGAATATCGGGAAATTCAAGGTTCGGCGGCTTCAATAAAGCTTCAAAAGTTAAAGGACTTAATACAATCACAAGACAAGTATCCGGTTGACATATATGCATCGGAAGAAGCCCTTGGAGATTTAGTCTACAAAGACTTGGCGAAAATTGTTGAAAAAATGGCGATTAGAAATGATGATGTCGCACAAATGGAACATAATCTTTATGAGTTCGAAATTACGTCTCGTACTGAAAACTATGTGGCAGACCCATTGTTTGAACAAAAAATACAAAAGTGGATTAACTCGCCAAGTAAATTACTTGTTATTAGTGGGGATGAATTGATGGGAAAATCAACACATATGTGTAATTTTCTTAAGAATTACAGAAATTCTCAGTCTGCTGTTAAGACAGTATATCACGATGTTGGCACAAAACAAATCTACAATACAGACTCTGTTGAAATGATGATGTCGCATATCACTTCTGAGTTTGCGTTACTGTATGGTTGGAAGTCTGATCCTATGCAGATGACGGGCTGCCTTTGGGGATTTTTCAAATTCTTATTTACAGTCATTTGGCGGTGTGTAACATTAGATTTTCAGTTGGCTTTTACGAATAAGAATCGTGATGATATCCAGTCAGATTTGGTTATGAAAATCAGCGAGGATTCAAACAGTTTTACATCACAATCGTCAAGACAATTCTTGAAAATATGTGAAAAAATAAAGAGAAAGAATGATCCTATAATATTATTTTTGGATAACCTAGACCTCCTCTCAGATAAAGAAGGATTATGTATAGCAAGTTTTTTGAGATTATTACCTGATAATATAAGATGTGTTGTATCGGTTCGAAAGTCATCTGTAGTAGAAACTGTACTGAATTTAGAGATGAAAGCAGACAAGATCTCAATAAGAGGCTTTGATATGACTATGGCCAAAGATTACACAATCAAGTACTTGTCTGCGTATGGTAAGCGCCTTAACGAGATGCAACTTAATACTTTGCTAAGCGGTTTTTATGTGCGATATCCTTACAAATTGTCAATGGTACTTGACCGATTAGTTTCTTTTGGCTCTTTTGAGTGCCTTGACAAGGAAATCGTAGATTTTGCATCACTTGATAACAATACATTTTTAACTCGCAAGATAATAAGTGACTTGATAAATGAGTTTGAAGGACAGTTTGAAAAAAATCCTTTTATCAGTTCTATATGTGCTATTGTCATAAGCCATAAAGGTTTGACTGAAGATGAAATTGAAAATATATTGGAATTAAAACCGATTGAATGGTCAACTATTCGTGGGCATTTGCTTTCGCTTTGTTTATGTATAGACAATAAATATAAAATAAGAGATAAAGATGTTGTAGAAGCTGTGTTGGAGATTATCCCATTCGAAATTAAATCAGAGGTGTTGTCTAAGTCGATTTCTTATTTCGAAACTCTTATAGACTACAAGCATAGACAGTCTTACGAAAATGCTTTAGGTATTCCTGATTCAGGAAAAGTTTTAGAGGATTCTTGGCAGAATCAACGACAATCTGAAGAACTTCCATTCTTGTATATCCAATCTTCTGAATACAATAAGTTATTCAAGTACGTGAAATATGTTTATAATGATTCCTTTTTCTCAACAGCAGATAGAACTATGTATTGGCAAGCGTTATATGAAAAAGGGTATTCAATGTCTCATAGAACGGAAATATATGGTGAAAAGCTAGTTCCGTTAAAAATTGATTTCTACAACTATTATTCTAACTTGTTGGAAATCGCTAAAGCTTTGAGACATCAAAATGATGCCCAATGGGCTGCATCTTGTAGAGAACATTATATGAGTGAAGACATTAAAAAGATAGTGCCCGAAATCGATGCTAGTCATTATAAGAAAGTTGAACAAATGTTTTCAGAAGGCAAATATAGGGAATGTATAGAATTCGGAATGGAACACAAGGCATCCGATCTTTTTGTTGATATTCAGATTAATATGTTGATAATGAATTCCTACAAGATGTTAGGAGATTATCGAAATGCTATGGATTTAGGACGTAAGCAAATGGATAAAATCAAGTCTCTGCCAGATATGAATATGTCAATGATTGCAGACACAACCATTTATTATTGTAGCATTTGTGCCGACTGTGCAGACGAGAATAATGTGCAAAAATATATTGGATTTTTAGATGAAATTTATGATTATCAGATATCGAGTGGTTTTGAGAATATAAGCACATATTTAATGCTTATAGCATATGCTAAGTTATACCTCAAACTCAAACAATATCGTCTTGCTATACGCTATTATAATGATGCTTATCGAGCTTCTATCGTAGTATACGGCAAAGACTCATATAATACATATGTTATTCTTGGGGCTTTGGGCATTGCGCAAAGGATGGCTGGTGATTATGTTGATGCCGATTTTAGTTTGGATAGCTCCATCAATAAGATTAGTCAGATTTCACCTAATGACAATCTACTGTATGAGATGCTTATAAATAGATATATTATTTTATACAATGTGGGACGATATTCAGAAGCCTTGTCTCTACTTGAGAAAGCAAAAATAATCTATGGTAATTTTCAAGGCAAGCAGCAGCAAGATATCGACTGGATCAACCAACAAATAGAGAACACTCATCAGCATATTTCATAAACATCTAATGTGACTATATTGCATTGAATGTATTACATATTGTTTTCAAATGATATGGTCGCATTCGGTTCGACAACGTTGATATGGTAGTGTTACTTGACTGGCGCACTTTGAGGTGATATTGCGACCGTCGTGGTGAAAATGTACTATGACGGGAGCGATTCGTGGCATTATCGCGCTTGTCGGGGGGCTGGATTGTGTGTCCTATTTCAAAAAGTGTATATGGACTTTTTGAAACGGGGCGTAATTCTTGGTATTTTATGCTAAACAATCCCCAAAGGTGCAGTTATTTCCGAAAATATTCTTACCTTAGCAACGTTTTAGGACTTTGTGCCTGAAACGGACATATTGATGAAAGTGTTTTCGCACTATCCTTCAAAAGAAATCTGACAGTTTCAATCAAAAGCAAGGATAAACGACAGCACCGTTCATCTGTATTCGTTTGCGTGTTCCTCACACTCAACGATACAGGTGTGGGGATTGTTTCAGTTTATTTGCTTTTGGGTTTTGTCAGAACCTCTTTTGAGATAAACGAAAAGGCTCCACACTTTCTTTTTGACCACATTGCCACATCTTAGGAGTCTGGATGAATAGATTGTTGAAAACCAGCCTGTTGGGACTGATATTATTGATGTTTAATTAACAAAACACTATTCATTATGAGAAAGAACCATTTCGTTTTGGCGGCGTTGTCAGCTGCCGTTCTGTGCCTTATGACTGCCTGTGGAGCGTCTAAGAAAGTTTCAGGAGTGAACCCTTATGGAAAGGCTGTCGCGGCTGAACCTTGCATCGAACTTTATGAGCAGGCACCTTACGTCAGAGCCTATGGCGAGGGGCAGCATTTCAAAGAGATGACAGCCAGGAACATCGCCGAGTTGCAGGCTAACGCTATGTATGCCCGCAAGATAGAGAAGGCGGTGATCTCTGCTACTGAGGATCTGGGAATATCCTTGAGCAAATATGCGGCTGATGACAAGAGCGGACGTTCGGTGACGGACCAGTCTGGCGAGTCGAATGATCTTGCGGCTTCCATCTCGCAGCAGGTTGTCCGTAACGCTCACGTTATCAAGACTTCAAGGTATTACAATAAGAACAATCAGTTCACGGTGTTCGTGTGCATCGAGTACGGTGGAGACGAGAACGCCTTAATCGATCAGATAGAGCAGAAAGTCAAGGATCGTATCTCGGACGAGGACAGGGCTAAGATCGAATCCCGTCACGATGAGTTCAAGGACAAGGTTTACGGTAAGCTGAAGAAGAACTGATATGCGCCGCAGGATCTTGATTCTTAGCCTTGCGCTGCTTTGTTCGGCCTCGTTTGCGGACGCACAAGGGTGGCGCACGGCAAAACCACGCTGGGTCGGAAACGTTCCGCGTACTGAATATTCAACATTCTATTTTGTCGAGGTCAGCTCCGATATGGCGACCTCGCTTGACGAAGCCCGCTCATCCGCGTTGAAACAGCTGTCTGCCAATGTGGAAAGGACTGACAATATCTCGGTCACGGAGATCTACGTTGACAAGTCACAGCAAAGATATTCATCATCCTCAGGAGTGCGCGGCGAGGGCACTGACAGCTATACCTTTGAGTTGCGTTCGGACGGAATCTCAGAGCCGATCCATTCCAGACGTATTGATGAATATTGGGTCTCGTCGCAAAGGGGAGGTGTCAACGTTCTGGACTACCGTGCCGTCTATGCGGTTGAGAGAAAAGGTCAACAGGCTGATTTCTCGGTTATTGGAGTCACGAACCGTTATGGCGTCAGCGGACTGTGGCGTTCGGCTATCGTCCCTGGCTGGGGACAATTCCACAAAGGGGCGAACCTGAAAGGTGGACTGATTCTTAGCGGATGCGCAGCCTTGGCCGGAGGGATCATATTCTTTGATAATCAGAGGAGTGATTATGTGAAGAAGATCTCCGGGACGCACGATGTGTCTTTGATGAAGAGTTACTCCACCAAGCGGGATCATTTTGCCACGGCACGGAATGTCTGCATCGGGGCGGTGGCGGCGCTCTACGCCTACAACCTCATCGATGCAGCCGCGGCTCCCGGAGCGAGACGGCTTTTGATCAATAATGGAAAATATTCAGTGATGCCTGGTGTCTCGCCTTACGGAACTCCGGTGGTCGCCGCATCAATCAATTTTTAAATTTGTTCATAAATGAAATCTTTGAATATATTCGCGATATTCAGTTGTTTATTAGGAGGTTTGCTTTTTGCCGGCTGTTCCGAGGATGAGGTGTCAACTTTCGGCAGCGTCTATGGAATTGTATCTGATTCAGAGACTGGCGAAGCGTTGAGGAACGCTCAGGTTGTGCTTTCGCCGGGAAATCTGTCCACTGTGACGGGCGTTGACGGGCACTATGAGTTCAAGGATCTGGATGCCGGGCAGGCCAAGGTTCAGGTTTCTTCCAATGGCTATGTGACGGACAGCCGTCAGGTCACGATCGTTCCTGGTTTGGCTGTCCAGTGTGATGTGTCGCTTAAGAAAGAGGTCAAGGAAGCCAGAATAAAACTCTCGTCCACTTCTCTGGACTTTGGCTCTGAGCAGTCATCGCTCTCATTCTCGATTCAGAACATTGGCAATGCCGGCACGGTGAAGTGGCAGATAATGGACGCTCCGGACTGGATGACGGTCTCTCCTTTGAAGGGTGAGACCGCTGTCGGGAAATCCAGCGCTGTCGTGGTCACGCTTAACCGCAATCTGGTCAAGAAGGATGAGGCTGCCACAATCAGAGTCATCGCGGACGGAGAGTCGTTCCCTGTTGACATAACTGCCAAGGCCGGCACAAATTTCTCATTCTCAATCACTCCTGAGAATCTTTCCTTCGGCTCGGTGGAAACCATCCGCAAGATGACATTGTGCAATGAGACTTACAACGGGACTCTTCAATGGAAAATCCAGGATTACTCTTCGGTGAAGTGGATCAGTTCCGTTCATCCTTCAAGCGGCTCTTTGAGCAAAGGCGAATCGGCGGAAGTGACTGTGACGATCGACCGCAGCGGCATCACGCAGAAGACATCGGCGACAATCTATGTGCAGGCGGCTTCCAAGGTGATTCCAGTGATCGTTACTTGTGACTACAGCGAGAAGCCTAAGGCCTACGTGGAAGTCTCACCGTCTGGACCGATTGATTTCGGAAAAGAACAAGGTTCGGCTGCAGTGACTCTTAAGGCTCATTATGGCTCGTTCGCCTATACCGCTGAACTTGAGGGAAATCCAGCCTGGGTTTCATTGGACAAGACTTCGGGAACGTTGGAGGATTACGAGACTTCAGGCAAGACTGGGACTCTGACATTGACGGTTGACCGGACGAAGATGACTTCAAATGAAGAGGCAAGCACATTGATTGTCAGGGCGGGGGAGAGTGTACTGCGTGTGGCTTTGAAGATTAGCCGGGAGCAGGTTGAGGATTACTCTTCGGCTACGGTGATTACTTGTGACAGCCGTGTGGTGGCTAAGATTGTCAGCTGCAAATGGTCTGGATCGTCAGTAGTGTTTAATTATACTCTGACAAACAATGGGTTGGGAGATGTGAACGATTTTAGGATTTGTTATCCTCAAAACAATAGTCACCCAACAACCATTTTTGATGATAAAGGAAATGAATATATATACCCATATATGACTTTCAGGGATCAGGAGAGCGAGTATGGGAATCTGAGTTCTTTCTTCGGGACAAAATTCCCTGAGGGACCGGAATGTAAAGGTTCCATAACTCTCAAAAATGTTCCATCTGATGTTAAAAGTGTTACATATACTATTGGGGTATATGTATACAATGGTGTAAGGTTGGATGGAGATAAGATTTCCTTCAAGAACGTGCCTGTATTCAAATAACCGATTATGTATTGCAGGATACTTCTATTCGTTTATTTGCTGCTTGTAACAAATGGACTTTCCGCCCAGTCGTTTGACGCATACCGCAAGCGGATGATGAAAGATTTCAACGAGTACAAGGAGCGGAAGCAGGACAAGTTCAAGGAATATCGCGATAAGGTGAACGCCGACCTTGCTGACTATATCGCCAAGCCGTGGGAGAAGCATACTGTGAATCCGGCAATCCCTGCTCCGACCTTGCCGGAACCACCAACGCCGGATGTGAAAGATCCTGATTCCGGCACTTCCGATGACTTGATCTCATTTGAAGGAATTATCGATAATCTTGAGCCCCGACTTCGGCCGGAACCGTTCGTGCCTATAGATATTCCCGAATATGTGAGGACGCCTTCTTTCACTTTTGATTTCTATGGGAGCGAATGTGGCGTTCCGTTGAGGAAGGATTTGATTTTCAGACTGCGTGGAATTGATGAGAAAAGCATTTCAGACGCTTGGAAAACATTGTCTTCCGGTAAGTATCTTCCGGTTGTCTATGAGGCCTTGTGCTGGCGTGAAGATTTGAATCTGTGCGATTGGGGCTATATACGTTTTCTTGATGAGATGACAAAGGCGTTTTTCCCGGAGGATATGCGCAATGAGGCGACGTTGATGCAGGTCTATATCCTGACCCAGTCCGGTTATATGGTGCGGATGGCCAGGACGGAGGAGTCGCTTGCCCTTCTGCTGCCTTTCAAGAATGTAATGTATGACCATACTTATTTAAATGTTCAAGGCCGCAAGTATTACGTTATGGACAAGACACTTGCAGACAAGCAGTTGTTATTGACTGACTTTGTCACACCGAAGGAACAGATGTTCTCTTTGAGGCTCATCGGAGAACAGATCCTTGCCACAAAACTTACAGAGCCAAGAGACTATGTGTCAAAGAGATATCCTGAATTATCATTCCGTCTTTCAGTCAATGAGAATCTTATTCGTTTTTATGATGACTATCCGCTCAGCAATGAGTGGAACATATATTCAGAGGCATCATTGAGTTCGGATGTGAAGACGCAACTTTATCCGGAATTGCGTGGCCGCTTGGCGGGAAAGGATCAACGGACCGCGGCGAATATGCTTTTGGATTTTGTCCAAACGGCATTCAAGTATAAGACTGACGTTGAGCAATTTGGCAAGGAGAGAGCGTTTTTTGCGGATGAGACATTCTTCTATCGTTATAGTGATTGTGAGGACAGGGCCATTCTGTATTCCGTGTTGGTTCGTGACCTTTTGGGACTGGATGTAGTGTTGCTGCATTATCCTCTTCATCTTGCCACTGCTGTCAGGTTTGAGTCGGACGTGGTGGGTGACCATATTGCCATTGACGGAGTTAAATACACGGTTTGCGATCCGACATATATTGGAGCGCCTATAGGAGACTTGGCTTCTAAATATAAAAGGTCAAAGGTTGAAGTAATCAAGATTCAATAATTGTTTTAATAATGAAAAAAGTATTCTTCTATCTATTATGTGCGGCCTCGTTGGCTGGCTGTCTTGAAGCGGCCACCACTGAAGGCGAGACCGAGCAGACGGGACAAATCTGGGGATATGTAAGTGACCTGGATTATAGAAGTGAGATTTCCGGGGCTCAGGTGGAATTGTCCCCCGCTAACCTTACTTGTAAGACAGATTCCAAAGGCTATTATTGTTTTGTTAATCTGGAACCAGGCACCTATAAGGTGACAGTGAACGCTGATGGATATGTTGGACGTTATCGTCAAATCACAATTAATCCAGGACGGGAGTTCGTGTGTGACTTCTATTTACGGGAGAGTGTGAACTCCTATGCGGAAGTTACTCCAGGGGAAGGTCTCGATTTCGGTCGTGGGAAGGATGTCCTTGCTGTGACGTTGAAAGCGCATAACGCTGCGTTGGACTATCATTCTGAATTGGAGGGAAATCCGACTTGGGTAGCATTGGAAAAGAATGACGGTACCATCCCAGATTATGAAAAGACGAGTAAGGTCGAATACCTGAAACTTACCGTTGACAGAAACAAGATGAAAAAGGACGAGGAAACTTGTTACTTAGTTGTCAGAGCGGGACGCAAAGACTTCCGTGTCAAGGTTACGGCAAAACGGAATGCTGTTAACGATTATTCGTCAGCAACGGTGACATCTTGCGACAGGCGAATTGATGCGAAAATTGTCAGTTGCGTAAGATCCGGATCATCGGTTGTCTTCAACTATACTCTGACGAACACCGGATTGGGAGATGTGAGGCAGTTTAGAATCAGCACCCCTCGGAGTGGGTCACCGACTACAGTCATTTATGATGATAAAGGTAATGAATATATCTCATCGTACAAGGTCGCATTTCGTGAGTATAGCGAGACAAACGGTACATACCCTCTTAACACTAGTTTTCCGGAAGGGCCTGAATGTAAGGGCTCTATAACGATAAGTAATGTTCCTTCCGATGTCAAAAGTATTACGTACTTAATTGGTGTATACATTTATATGGGGCCGGAATTAGAGGGTAACAGGATTTCCTTCAAGAATGTCCCTGTTTACGATTAACCTCTGTTTCTTATCCCGATGCGACTGAGTAGGTTTAAACAAATAATATTCAATTTGTTCAAACGGTTACGCCTTCCGCTGAACGCATTGGTCATAACGGCCATCGCGTTCGGCCTGTCGCATTGGATAGCATACGACCTGACTTCGATCTCGGCGTTCGCCCCGATGGAGAAGACATTGGATTTCGACTTCACGGATGTTTACAACACGGTCGCGGAACAGCGTGCCAAACGGACGTTGAGCGATGACATTGTCATTGTCAGCATTGACGGCTGTTCCCGTGAAGGCATCACCGAGGCACTGGACTATGTGGACTACCTTAACTCGGCGGCGATTGGCCTTGACGTGTTCTTCAATTATCCAGCGGCCACGGATCCGGAGTTGATCTCATCTTTGACACAGTGTCCCAATCTTGTCTTTCCGGTCGGTCTGCAGATGATTAATGGCCACGCAAGTATATTCGGATCATATTTTTATGATGACATTTCCATTGAGCATAAAGGAGTTGTCAACCTTTCCGCCAATTCGGTGCGTAATGTCATCAGGGATTTTGAGCCGGAATATATCGTAGGCAACGACACGATAAGAAGTTTCTCTGCGGAATTGGCCAGAGTGGCGGCTCCGGAGAAGTTCGAAGCCTTGATGGCAAGAGGCCGGAGCAAGGAGACGATCAATTATCCGTCCTGGGAGTTCGAGATCATTCCTGCGGAAGCATTGTCAAACGGAGATATTCCTTTGGAGGAGGTGCGACAAAGTATTGAGGGTAAGGTGGTTTTGATTGGCAATATATTCGATCAGTCAGACTTCCACCTGACTCCGATAGATGAGGGTATGGCGGGTTTGCTGATCCACGCAAGGGCACTCCAGACTATTCTTGATTCGTGTTATATTGAGGAGACATCGGAGGCTATAAGCTGGGTGATGGCGATTGCGTTGTCATTCATATTCATTCTTTTGGTGCTGGTGATAAAGAAGCGTTGCGCATTCGAGGGATGCTTTGTGCGTTTCCTGCAACTTGCTTTAATGTACGCGTTCCTTGTTTTGGGATGCAATGTGTTCGCCCATCGTGGAGATTATCTGAATTTCGCCCCGACATTGCTTATGTTAGGTCTGGGAATGCTCGCTATGGACATCTGGCTGGGATTGCTCAAAGCCGTAAAAATCCATATTCATAAAAATAGAAAGAGATGAGAACTGCATCTATTATCATTGCGGTATTGTGTTTTATGATGGCCTTGCCGCCAGGCAAGGTCCAGAGCCGTTACTCTGTTTTCAAATATTCAGGTGATGTCTCTGTATGTAAGGAAAAATCTTCGACTTGGTCTGGTGTGTCCAAACGGATGAGCGTGGATCCGAGTGATGTGTGCCGTGTCTTGAAAGGAGGCTCATTGTCGATTCTGGACAAGAAGACCAGCCGCATATTCACATTCGATGAAGAGGGAATTATTGATGTGAAGGCTCTGATAGAGAAGTCTGAGGCTGCTTCAAGAAATGTCACTGCAAGGCTTAACAGTTCGTTGGCCAGTGAGTTGGCAAAAGAGCGTAGGCCGCTCCCGACATATTCAGTATTGGGCGCCACTACCCGTGACAATGGAGATGAGGGTTTCGCTCAGGTAAGGATTCCGACGATGACCGACACCGTCTATTCCGTTTTGAGGCAATATGCGGACAGCGTGTTCGCCGGCCGTGCCATTCACTCCTCGGACAGTATAACGGTAGAGAAGGAGATGGTTGATGAAGGCGAGTTCTGTTTCATGATCTCAAACAGAACCCACAGCCTTCTCTATTTCAACATATTGAGACTGAACCATAAGACAAGGAATATTTCTTTCTGCATCACTCCGCTAAATGCTGCCGCCGAGATATTCATCCCAGACAGAATGTACCTGAAACTCCCTCAGTACCCTTTCGCAGAAGACAAGGATGATGAATATTCCTACCTTTTTTTCGCCACCCCATCCCTGATCGACTTTCAGGCCCTGAACGGGATGATGGCCGACAACACGCCTCCGATGAAACTCACCGATCACGATTCCTCGGCGTTGCAGGTTGTATGTTTGGAGTGATGTTGCTCAGAATAATATTGTATAAAACATTTTAATTAGCTATATTTGACGTTGAAACTATATAATATAACCTATTTATGAGAGCAAAAGTATTTTTCTTTGGTTTGTTTGCCGCGTTGTTTTGTGTGGCAGGGTGTTCCGGATCTTCTGATTCTGTTTCGGAAAAGACAGTCCTAAAGGCTGTCAATCAAATGCTGGACGAGAAGGCTATAAGTGAGAAATTTGAGGTCTTGACCGTTGGAAGTTATGAATGTAATGATGAAACGGCCAGACTGACGTTGCGGAAATTGAAGGCTGCCGGATTACTTGATTACAAAGTTGAGCGATATGCGTGGTGGGAAAAGGGTTCCAAGAGAGTCCGTGAATCGTATCAAGTTATGAGAAGTAATGGATGGTGGTCGTATCCTCAAACCGAGTATCGGACGGTAAACAAGACTACGTATGATTTTGAAGATCATTATTTTGTGGATGTTGCTTTGACCAAGGCCGGGAAATCTCTCGTAGTGGATAAAATTCCGACACCTAATGATGAGGATGATGATATGAAACAGCCTGATTTTGATGCCATAGAATATGCTTGGGATAAAACGGATTTAACCGAGTCTTGGCCTGTGGTGAAAAATCCATTTGTGGAAGATGACGGTGAGCGATCTATTGAAGTAAAGAATCCTACGGACAAAGACAATTCATCTGATTCAAAACAAGAAAGTTCTTCGACTGACAAGAAGAAATATGTGGAAAGAATAGATTCTCTTCAGTATCAGGCATATTCAAACAGAAGTGAGGCCTCGGAGAATGTTTATATGCGTGCATTCAAGATCAAGGCTGTGAAGGCAAGAAACATACAGTTACTTGAGCAGGACGGTGTTAAGAAGATTTCTGCTGAAGTGATATTGCAGGTCGGTAATGTCTCGGATGTAGGAAGGATCATATCCAATGTCGAGAATGGCAAGAAGGAACTGATAGATATTACGTTGATTTACTATGTTGATAAAGGTTGGGTCGTTGAGGAAGATGATGAATAGTAATATAACAACAATGAAACGGAGTCTGATAGTATTGGGCATTTTATTGTCGTGCCTTTGTTCTGCACAGAGCGCATATGAACAAGGTAAAGCATATTATGATAAACAAGAGTATCAATCTGCTATTCCGCTGCTGAAGTCATCCGCCCAAAATGGATCTTCTGATGCATACATATTGTTGGGAAAGATTTACTCTAATTGGGTAAGCGGTGTGACGGACTATAAGATTGCCTTTGAGATGTATTCTAAAAGTGCGGAAATGGGTAATGTCGAGGCTATGCGAATCTTGGGAGACTGTTATACTTGGGAGACAGGGGTGAAAGTTGATCACAAGGCTGCGTTAAAGTGGTATCTTTTAGCTGCTGAGAATGGTAATGCCGAAGCGATGTATGATGTGGCCAAGTGCTACGAAAGAGCGAAAGGGGTACCCCGTGATTATTCGAAGGCTCTGCATTGGTATATAATGAGTTCTAATTCTGGATATGCTTTGTCAAAACCGTATGTTGGGCTGTATTATGAAAAGGGTATTGGGGTCAAACAAGACTTTGTGGAAGCGATAAAATGGTATGAATCAGCAGCTGAGGATGGTAATGAAGATGCGTTGTGTAGATTAGGTGACATATATTATTATGGAATAGGTGTCGAATGCGATTACAACGTTTCGATGAAATGGTTCAAAAAGGCAGCGACTGGGTACAACTCCTATGCTCCGCAAAGAATTGGGGATTGTTATTATTATGGCAAGGGAGTACCTCAGAATTATTCCTTGGCATTTGAGTGGTATTCAAAAGCGATAGATGTGGATTCTTGGAACTCGAAAGTTCAATGTAGGTTAGGAGATATGTATCTGTTTGGAGAAGGTGTCGAAAGGAATTATTTAATTGCAATGAATAAGTTTACGGATGATATGCCGGATGGAAACCCGACTAAACTAGGACGTGTAGGTTGGTTTTATTACTATGGTTTGGGGGTGGAAAAGGATTACAAAGTTGCAGAAGAATTATTCCGAACAGCAGCTGAAAGCGGAGAACCATTTGCTCAATACGGTTTGGGAAACTGCTATTTTTATGGTAATGGAGTGTCCCGTGATATTTCAGAAGCGGCTATGTGGTATAGTGCGTCTATCGCTGGAGGTTGTGATTTTGCTGAGAAAGAACTTGCAAAAAGAGGTTGGCGGGGGAGCGATGTTGTCCTGATGATGTCTTTGGATAAACGGGACGACATTATGGAAGGAGATACGGTGCTTGCTTCATTAAAGCTATTAAAGAAACCGGAAAAAGAAATATCGGAAATCAAGTTCATAAAACCTGTCGCATTCGAAGGCTGTCGTTTTGAAAATATATTTGTCACGAGTAATCCAGAATATAAGTCTGAACGTTTTGGTGGAGAAATATATGACTCTGCTGTACTCTCGACTTTCTTGCTAACACCTGAAGAAAGCGGTAGTAGTATATCACATAATTATATCGATCTGGAATGCACGTTTAAAAGTCAGAACACCTACAATAAAGTGAAGGTTTCTTTGCCACCTCATTATTATCTTGTTGTTGATCCGGAAATGTTCTTTTTGAGTCGGCGATGATTTGGAGAAAAACAAGGTTGTCATTTCCAATGACTCCTTCCATCAATTCCCAAGGAGTGTTTTTCGACGATGGTTTATGAAAAACTAAGGTAACTATATCGCAGCCGATTAATATAGTATGCAAGCTGTCGCTGAACAATTATATACGAGTTGGCGATACTTATATGCTATGAATATGGCGGCACACAAACCCGCCCTGAGTACGATGTGAGGCCTGCGGATATGCCACCTATGGTTTCCGGAGGCGTAGTCGGCATATGACCGTGCATCGTAATGGTGTAGAAGCGTGACCGTATGCCGCCATTTTACAAAATGACACTCCATCATCCTTAGAAAGGCAATCTTGTTCAGGCTGGTTGCCGAGTGGATAATGCTCCCGATGTTATTGACCCAGGTCCCCGTGCGGCGTTAGTTTGTGGCTTTGTATCGCATATATACCACGTCCTGAGGCCTACACCATAATATTCTCAATTGGCGGGCTAGAGTGTACTTGCCGATGAAAGGGACATATCAAAGCCGCCGGGCCTCTTTCATTACCTTCGGGGCGAGGGAAAAGATGGCGATCATATTCGGAAAGGCCATAAGGGCGAAGGCGAGATCCATTAGGCTGACGGCGATGTCAAGAGTGATGACACTTGCGAGGACGATTGTCGCGACATAGAAGTAGCGGTACTTCTGAGCGTGCCTTGTGCCCCAGAGGTATGATGTGCACATCGTTCCGTAGTAGGAATATGAGAACATTGTCGAGAATGCGAAGATGATCACTACGAATTCGAGAACATAGCGTCCGGCGTGCGGCGAAAGGAATCAGGGTATCGTACGTGTTCAGTGCGATGGAAAGCCCCTTTATGCTGTCTGTGCTGCTACGAAAGGCAGTTCGTCACAAGGCAGGACCTGAACCTCGGCGCGATCGCCAAATTCGAGAAACTGGTTGATGAATATATCGCCTCGGGCAAGACCGGGACCGAAGGCCTTCCTACCGTCAAGTATTTCGCCGACAAGGTTTTCCTCTCTCCGAACTACTTCGGGGACATGGTAAAGGCCGAGACCGGAAAGACAGCTCAGGAATATATCGCCGTGCGCCTGTTCAGCGCCAGCCAGAAGACCGTTGACGAGTGGGTCAAGAGCTTGTAGATGAACGGATTCGTTAAACCAGTGCGATTGGACGATGCCGAGCGCATCGCATCCATTTACAACAAATACGTTTCAGCGACCACCATCACCTTCGAGACAGAACCGGTTTCCGTCGAGGTGATGCGTGGCCGCATCAATGCTATAGCCTCCGCCTTCCCTTACTTTGTCAATGAATATGACGGCGTGGTTCTTGGTTATTGCTACGCCCACCCCTGGAAAGAGCGTGAAGCATATTCCAAAACCTTGAGGCTACTGTTTATCTCGCTCCCGAAGCCTGTCATCAAGGAATCGGCTCGCAGTTGATGCGTCACTTGATTGAGGATTGCCGCCATCGAGACTGCCACGCCCTTATCGCCTGTGAAGAACTGCATCGTGCTGCTGGACGAGATCGGAGACCAGATAAAGTCCGGGAAGGATCCGGCCGAGGTCAACGGAATGAGCGACCGGAATGATGTCCTGAAGGTTGAGGCGAAGGTCAGCTAGGGCGCTTTGAATCTCAAACGTACCGAGAACGCCGTCAGGCTTGCGAAGATGAATCTCTGTCACTACATCGGTTATCCTCTTGACAGTGAGGTGGATGTAGCGGAATCCTCGTTACCCGAGTCCGGCTCTGTGTCTGGCTCGACTGCCATTTCCGGCAGACCTGAGTACCAGATGCTTGACAAGAAGGTTCAGGCCGCCGCCCAGCAGGTGCGTATGACAAGGGCCGACGCTCTCCCTCAGGCCGGGATATTCGCTGGCTATGGCTACACCCACGGCATGACCGTCAACGATGAGACATTCATCGACAAGGCCGGTTTCAGTGTCGGTGCCAAGGTCGGCATCCCGATCTTCCACTTCGGCGAGCATTTCTACAAGGTCAAGTCCGACAAGTCCAAGTACGAGCAGGCCGTCTCCGAGCGCGACAGCAGCTACGAGCTGATGACCCTTGAGATGTCCAAGGCCGCCAACGAGTTGGATGAGTCTGAATATGAACGTGCTCTGGCCGCAAGCAACACCGCTTCCGCAGAGGAGAACGTCCGTGTCAGCCGCCTCCATTACGATGCCGGCACCGAGACCCTCTCCGATCTCCTTGAGGCCCAGACCCTCTGGCAGGTGGCCAACCGTGACAGCGTCGAGGCCGACATCAACCACTTCCTCGCCTGGCTCTCATACCTCAAAACCACGGGCCAAATCTGTAATGAGTTTATTAAGTGATTATGAATGAATATATTCCGTGATTCTGCCGGGCATCGTGGAAGGGCAGGAATTTAGAATATGCTCATTTATAGATATATACGTTTTCATACAAAGTTTGCTCCTCCCATGGTGAATGATCACTATGAGAGGAGCATTTTGTGGCTTTTATGCTTCAGACAGAGTGAAAAAGTGACGTGACAGGCGCAAGAAATGGCATTATCGCACCAGAGCGTTGTGCGGAATTCAGGGTCCGATCCGCTAAAACCCGATCTTCCCTTTCTTGGAATCCCACTTGAATGTCTCGATGTCGGCGAGCTGGACCTGATGGGACTTTGGTGGGCGGGCCAGACCGGATTCTCTGAGGATAACCTGCTGGTAAATGGTTCTGGACATGAGTTTCATTGTTCTGGCCGATGCTCCGATCGAGGAACTGAGCGAATATAGGAATTCTTTTATGTGTCTTTCGGCGGCTGGACTGAAACTTACCGAGTACTTTTCCAGACATCCGCAAAGGATCTGGAAGAGTTCTTCAGGAGTGAAATCCTTGAACACCAAAGTGTGGTCGAACTCATAGACTCCGCCGTCAGACAGTTGCTCGGCCACGTTCTTGTTCGGAGCGTCCAGCTCAGCGAGAATCAGAGCGCACTCACCACCGCTCTCGACAGTCAATTCCTTGACTTTTAGTCGTATCTGTTCCACGCCGCGGCCGTAACCAAGCCTCGCCTCGTTGAATTTTGAATCATCGACATCTATGAATATCAATCCGTTACATGATTTCTTTACGGCTTCCTGAAGCACGGTGTCACAGTCGGCCTCTGAAACATTGAATATTCGTTCGCCTTTTATCTCTGTTATGTGGCTGTTGGCGATGAGGCGCATACCCTTGAGAATTGTGGCCATTATTTCGGCTACCGTGCTCTTGCCCGTGCCGCTCTTGCCGATGAACCTCCAGGACAGAAGTCCTTTGCCGACGTAAGGTTCTCCGATTGAATGGAGGTAGCGAGCCGAGCGGACGAAGTTGTGGATCGCTTGCTTGACATTGCTTAGGCCGGCAAGGTTGTCAAGCCGTCTCAGAGCCGAGTCAATGGCGGCATCGTCAAAGACCACATCTTTCTGTTTCTTGCCGATCACGACATCCTCGGGGAGAATCGTGCTGAGATCTTCGGCTGTCGGGTTTTCCATTTTTGAGGTTCTTGCCCCAAGTGTCGCAAGTATCTCGTTCTGAAGTAAGTTCGACACGAATCGTCCATTGCCGAAACGTGGGGAAGGCTTCTCGGACTCAGTTTGGATGATGGTCATCATGTTCTGTTCAGCTCCCTTGGTAAGATTGAATCCCTGCTTGCGGATCATTAGTTTTCCGATTTCCAAAAGTTCTTCGGTCGTGTAGTCCTCGAAATTGAAAACGTTCGGAAAACGACTCTCTATTCCTTCATTGCTTTCCAGAAGTTTCTTCATCGGAGCCGTGTATCCGGCGAGAATCACTACCATGTCCAGATTGTCCCTGCCAAGTTCCGTAAGAAGAGAGTTCATCACTATGCGCCCGAAATCCTTCTCGCCTCCCTCTACCAGTTGGTAGGCCTCGTCGATGAACAGGATGTTGCCCCGGGCCCTGGACAGCAAGTTGTTCATCTTGAATTCCGTCTCACCGATGTACTGACCGACCATCTGGCTTTTCTCCGTGCGTATCACCCTTCCACCGGACAGGATTCCCAATTCGGCGAACACCTTGCCGATTATCTCGGCCACGGTTGTCTTCCCGGTTCCCGGATTTCCGAGAAATGCCATGTGAAGGCGGGGCATGCTTGTCGGCAGTCCGAACTCCATCCGCTTGGATGCGAGTCTCACTGCGTTGAGGTAGTCCTTGACTTTTGTCTTGATCTTCGCCAGACCGATGAGTTCGTCAAGCTCGTTCATGGCGTCACCGGCGCGACCTCTGATCGAAGGAATGTCCTCTGGCAAGACCAAGCTCAGATCGTAGGCGTTGTCATTGCCGGATTCCCTTGAGAGACGACGGTACATCGCCGGAATGACGCGCTCATCGAAAAGCCGTTGGACAAACCTTGCGTTCTCGAAGTCCGGGCCGCGGAGATTGTACTTGTGCAGGATGAACATCTCCAGTTTTTTCCTTGCCTCGGAGGATAGGATTATGTCCCTGTCTCCACAACAATTGTCAGCGATACCGTACAGTTCCTCCGGTGTGAAATCCCCCATATAGATTGGCTCTTGGAAATGCTTTTTCAGTTCCGGGTAAGTGGCCAGAAGACTCTCCATACCTTTGGGCTCTCCGCTCAGCACAAGCATCCAGGAGGATTGTTTCATAGGGTCTTCAAGTTCATCGATGAGGCTTCGTACAATCTGCTGCTCTGTGTCGATGGCTTTGTTCTCGCTATGATAGAGTTCATGGGCGTTCTCAAAGACAAGAATTCCCCCGACCGCGCAATTCACCTCGCTGGAAACGGTGTTGTTGGATATTTTAGTGAGGGTTGTATACCTGATGATGTCACTGTCCAGCATACCGAGGCTTTTATATAGGTGCAACAGGTAGCGTACACAGTAACTTTTCCCGGTACCTGGATTTCCGATGAGAATGGTGTGCATCACCGGAAGGTTCTTCTTAAGATCCATGATGCCGCGGCGTTCACCGGTGGCGTGGCAGGTTATCACTTCCTCCATCCTCTTCTTTAGGTTGCCCCAGCCTGGCAGTCCGTTCACAATCTCCATGATCTCTTGTGGCGAGAGGGGGGCCGGATCTTCAGGCGCGGTCCCGGAGTCGGAATCATTGCCGGAACTCATCTCGGCTACCTTTTGTTCGAGAAGGGTGTCGAATTCCTTTTCACGATCTGATTCAAGTTTCCATAGAGCATAGGACATGCAGAAGTGGAAAGGAGTTTCATCCATCATGTCTCCGATCAACGACTCCTCAATGTCGGACCGATCCATGCCGTCTTCTATCCTGCTGTCAATCAGATCCATCAACTCTTGTTGCGCTGGATTGGGGTTCTTGAATATTTCAGAAAAATCATTTGCCGGAGGTGTCATAATCAATGTGGCTTTTTGCAATCAGCCACAAAAATAGTAAATATTCACCGTGATTAGCAACATTCAATCAATGAATATATTCATGATTCCTGCCGGTCATTTTGGAAGGGCAGGAATCGGTAAGTGATTGAGGAACAAAGAGTGAATCCCCATCAATTGAGCATCAGACCGTTAATGATTTCAGCTGGATTCTGCGGAATGTGATAAGGTAGGCGGTCATGACCATTATGCCGGTGATGGTCCAAGAGACAGGATAGACGAACATCAACGCATGGAAACCTTCCCAGACCGGACAGACGGTGTAAACCCAGGCGATGCGCAGGACACATGTTCCGAAGACCGTCAGCAGGGTCGGGAGCATCGGCCGGCCCATGCCGCGCAGTGCTGACCCCGGGATCTCGTAGAGACATGCCAGTCCTTGGAACATCAGCACGGTCCGCATCCTGATCGTGCCGAAATCCTTCACCGTCTGGGAATCCGTGAACAGTCCGAGGAAAAAGTCGGACCATCCGGCGAACACCCAGTTGAGCAAGGCACAGGAAAGAGTGCCTAACCCCATGCAGATCAGGAATATTCTTTTGACTCTGTCCATATTCCCGGCTCCGTAGTTCTGCCCCACGAAGCTGATCGCCGCCCCGTTGAACGCCGCGATGACATAGTAGCAGTACTGCTCGAAGTTCAAAGCCGCCGCCGAACCGGCGACCGCGTTGAAACCATAGCTGTTGATGCTGGCCTGGATGATCACGTTGGAGATGGAGAACACCACTCCTTGCAGTCCCGCCGGCACACCGATCTCCAGCATGTGCGAAAGTTCGTCCTTCTGGATGTGCATGTCGTCAAGGTGCAGCTTGTAAGGGTCTTGCTCCCGTAGCAGAATTTGGACCACCATCACCGCACTGAACAGGTTGGAGATGCCTGTAGCGATCGCCACACCTTCCACTCCCATGTGGAAGACGATGACAAACAACAGGTTGAGCACCGTGTTTATGAGCCCTGCCGCTATCAGGATGTAAAGCGGTCTCCGGGTGTCACCGAGACTTCGCAGGATAGCAGACCCGAAATTGAAGATCATGATGAACGGCATGCCCAGAAAGTAGATCCGGAGGTATGACACCGCCATCCTCGTGACCTCGACCGGTGTCCCAATCATCCTGTGCACCGGCCCCGCTACCGCCGTTCCCAACACCATCAGGAAAACGCCGCTGAGCAGCGCCACGACCGCTGAGGTGCTCACCGCACTGCGTATCTTTTCCCTGTCATTCTGCCCGATATGGTTGGAGATGACTGCGTTGGCACCCATCGATATGCCCACAAACAGATTGATCAGCAGATTGATAACCGGAGCGTTGCTCCCCACCGCTGCCAGCGCTTCGCTGCTTGCGAACCGTCCCACCACCGCCACATCCACCGAGTTGAACAGCTGCTGCAGCACACTGCTCGCAGCCAACGGCAGCGCGAACAAAAGAATCTTCATGAACAACGGTCCATGAAGCATGTCGATCTCATTATGCCCAATTTGTTTGGATGCCATTATTTTTTTCATTTAATATTTAAGCCTATGCTTACACTATGATTTGCCGAACCTCTTGAGGTCACTGCGGTAGCGGGCGTAGAAGAATATGCCGGCGAGGGTGAGGCCGATAGGGAAGCCCAGCCATATTCCGTGGATGCCGAGACTGGTCTTGAAGCCAAGAAGGTAGGCGGAAGGGATGGCGATGAGGTAGTAGCTGACAAAAGCCGCGTACATGATCGGCTTGACATCCTGGATGCCACGCAGGACGTTGGCGAAGCAGAGCTGGAGACCGTCGCCGAACTGGTAGGCGAAGAGCAGGAAGAAAAGCGACACAGCCATCGCCGAGACCTCAGGGGAGTCTGTGAATATTCCGGCGGCCTGGTAGCGGAAGCAGTACAGCAGTGCTGAAAGCGTGGCGGAGATGCCGAGTGTCATGAAGTAACCTTTGCGGGCATATTCACGGACAGACCCTAAGTCCTTTCTGCCGAAAGCGTTGCTGACGAGGATCGAGACTGCGAACGAGAGCCCCTGCATCATCAGGAAGAAGAGCTGCGAGATGGTGATGACCACTTGGTGAGCCGCCAGTTGGATGACTCCCAGCCAGCCAGCCATCACCGCGGCGAATGTGAATGTGGAGGATTCCAAGGCCATCTGGATGCCGACCGGGTAGCCCATCTTGAATACGGTTTTCATCTCGCCGCGGGAAAGGAGCGCCTCTTTGAACGCGCGGGCATATTCATTCATTTTCTTTGACTTGAATATGAATACGACGAACACGAGAAGAATCAGCGCTCTGGAGACGAGCGTGCTGATGCCGGCTCCGGTGAGCCCCATTTCCGGGAATCCGAGCTTGCCGTAGATCAGCACCCAGTTTCCGAATATATTCAGCAGGTTCCCGATCATCAGCAGGGTCATCGAAATCATCGGGCGGCATATTCCGTCCGTGAATTGCTTGAGGACATTGAATCCGAGGGCGAACAGGGTAGAGATTCCGATGATGGCGAAATAAGGCTTGATGTAAGGCATCAATTCAGGTGCCTGGCCGAAGTGATCAAGACAGAAGTAGATGATTGTAAGGAGAATGATGCTGATCCCGCCGATGATTCCGTTTGTCATGAGACCGTTTTTCACCGTGATCCCGATTCCTTTGATGTTGCCGGTCCCGTTGTCCGCACCGATCATCGGAGTCATTCCGGCGGCGAATCCCAACTCGGTAAGAATGAACAGGTTCATGACATTGTTGACGAATGATGACGCGGCGAGCTCGTCCACGCTGTGCCACCCGATCATGATGTTGTCGGCGAACGCCAGAATTATGACGCAGGCCTGTCCGAGCATGATCGGCAGACCTATCTTGAGTATTTCCCTTATTTTCTGCATGATGACAAATTTCGCCGCCTATGCGGTTGCTTTCCCCTTGCTGAGGATGATTGTGATCACCGCCGTGAGGATCAGCAGGATGCCGACTACCAGGTTGACGGTCAGAGCCTCGTGGAAGACAGTGAGTCCGATCACGACCGCAGTGAGCGGCTCAAGGGCACCCATGATGGCTGTCGGTGTGGAACCGATGATGCGCACGGCGATTCCCATAGAGACGAGCGAGAATACGGTCGGGACGATGGCGAGCATCAATGAATATCCCCATTCGCGGCCGGTGACAAGCGGCATGAGATGCCTTTCCGCAGATGTGAACGAGAACAGGACCATCGACACGGCGCAGACGATAAGCACGTAGAAACTAAGCTTCATCGCCGACATGTCAAGCCTGTGGATTGTCACCCTGTGTGGCAAAGGAATATATTTGGATAACTTGCTGTGCCCGGTCCCCAGCTCGGATTCCGGTGCGGAGGCTCGGTTGGCCACGATGATGTAGAGTGCGTAGCTCAGGGCGGAGACCATGACCAGAAGCACTCCGACGGTACTGAGGACGGTTTCGCCGTCACCTTTGTAGAGAAGAAGGACTCCTACCAGCGAGAGCGCTATGGCTGCCGCTGTGGCCTTCGTGATCTTCTCTCCATAGAGCATGGCCATCAGGACGGCTGTCATCACCGGGTAAACGAAGAGCAGGGAGCAGGCGACTCCGCTGTCCAAGTACAGGAAGCTACAGTACAGTGTCAGCGAGGAGATCACGAACAGCAGTCCGAGGGCGGTCAGCGTCGAGAGTTCACCACGGCTGACCTTGAATGACTCGTATCCTGTCACTTCGACAGGCTCAGTGACCGAAGAATGTGGCTCGGTGGCGGAATCTTTTCCAGTCGCTGAGCTTGTCGAAGCGACCTTCCTCCCGGCGATCATCTTTCCTGCCATGATCATTCCGATGATCAGCGCCGCAAGTCCGTACCTGTAAAACAGTACCGACTCCACATTCAACCCCTCCTCGTAAAGGTACTTCGCACCCAGAGGGTTCACACCATAACTGACAGCGGCCAATATCCCGAAAAAGAACCCTTTGGCCTTGCTTTCCTTTGTCCTAACCATATTCCTTTTTCAAAATAAGGCTGCAAAGATAGCATTTTTCTTTTTTGTATATGTTCCTAACCGTCACTCCGCTTCCTGGAATATTCATAGATGGTTTTCTTTTGCTATTTTTGCAGGGAAAATGAGACAATTCGTGATCAGGCCGCTGAACGCGGCGGGACATATTACGGCTCAGCCGATGCATAGGATGGTCAGGGAAGACTGGTCGTTTATCTATCTTATTTCCGGAGAGGTGCTTGCGGATGTCGATGGCCATCCCTATCTGTTGCGGGGGCAGGATTGCGCCTTGATCCCGCCGCAGTCGGCATATTCCGTGAAATATTTCAAGGATTCCATCGGGTATATGGGGGCGTTCTCTTCCGGGCTGCTGCGTAATTCCGGACATAGGGTGCTGAGACTCAGGGCGCCGAGTGTGATGACTGTTCCGATGGAGGACAAGGTTTTCTTCGATGAGCTTCTGATCAGAATGACCCGGTTCTCGGAAGATTTTCCTACGATTCAAGGATTGCTGGAAGTCCTGCTTGGAGAGTTTGACAACGTCATTCCTCAGAACAACGGAACCGCGTCAGCCAGACTTTGCTCCGCATATCTTGGCCGGGTCTTTGACACTTCACGTCCGTTCGGCGGAGTGTCCGGCTATGCGGAGGAACTGGGCGTGACTCCTAACCATCTGAACCGTGTCGTCAAGTCCGAGACAGGGCGCAGTGCGGGAGAGTGGATAGAGAACGCGCGTCTTGCTTTGGCCAGAACCCTTCTCCATGATCATGGCATCCCGATCTCAGAAGTATCCTACAGGCTTGGCTTCGAGGATCCAGCCTACTTTTCGCGCTTCTTCAGAAAACTGGTCGGAATGTCACCGACTGATTTCAGAGGCATGTAATCAATCCTTTAAAACAGTGGGCGTCCGGTACCTGCAGGCCATGGCGGCCTACGCGCTTCGCGCGCCCTATCCGGGTGAATGGCCGCCATGACCTGCCGGCACCGGAACGCAGAGGCTGTGCTATGCATAAAAAATCCAAGCCGAAATCTGATTATCATAAGTTTGCAAACTGCGTTGGGACTATCTTTGCGCCCGAATTTGTCCGATATGCTTGCATCCTTATTGACATCCTTACTGATAGCGTCCACTCCGGTGACAGAGGTCAAAGATACGATCACCGGTTCGGTCGTGACCTCTTCCGTGAAACGGTCGGCCTCAATCACAGGGGTGACCTCCATCACTTCGTTGATTATGAGGAATATGGAAGAAAGAGGAATCTCGTCTCCCAAGGATCTTTCATCCGTGATTCCGGGGTTGAATATGCCGGACTATGGCACTTCGATGACCTCGACGATCTATGTCCGTGGCCTTGGTTCCAGGATGGACAATCCGGTCATCGGACTCTATGTGGATGACGTGCCGATTCTGGACAAGAACTGCTACGATTTCGCTTTCTCCGACATCCGCAGGATTGATTTTCTGCACGGACCTCAAGGAACCCTCTACGGACGCAACTCGATGCTCGGAGTCCTTTCCATCGAGACACTTTCTCCAACCGCATACCAAGGCACGAGAGGCACCATTGAATATGGCTGCGCATCCTCTTTGTCCGCGAAACTCTCGACCTACAAGGGCCGGTTCGGGCTCACCGCCGCCTACGGACATACCGACGGTTTCTTCATCAATGAATATGACGGGAGTTCCTGCGGTCTTTCGGACACATTCTCTGCCCGCGCGAGATTCATCGGCGGAATCGGTAAGGTCTCCTTGGATAACATCTTGACAGTCTCGTACATAGATCAGTCAGGTTACCCTTATCGAAAATGGATGCCTGACACAGGAGAACTTCTCCCTGTGGATTACAACGGCAAAAGCGGCTACCGTCGCTTCTTTCTTATGGACGGATTCCGTCTCAAGACCGAATGGCGCAACTGGAAAATCAGTTCCGTCACAAGCCTCCAGGCTCTTTTCGATTCTATGGATATGGATCAGGATTTTACACCGATGTCAATGTTCACCTTGAATCAGGATCAGAAACAAAGTGCTTTGACTCAGGAGTTTATATTCATACCAAAGGCGCATCCTGTTTGGTGGGACAGCCAGACCGGACTGTTCGCGATGGTGAAGCTGAACCGGATGTCCGCTCCTGTGCGTTTTCTGGAAGACGGCATAAAGTCGTTGATTCTGGACAACGCCAATTCCGGAATCCCGCAGGAATTGGGAAAATTGAATATTCAAGAAGAGAATTTCTTGATTTACAGTGATTTCAATATCGCTCTTGGCAATGTGGCTGCCTACCACGAGTCGTATTTCAAGACTGGCCGTTGGACATTCACTGCCGGATTGAGACTTGACTTTGAGGCCGGCCGGATGCGTTATGATTCCGGCTCGGACATCCATTTCATCGTCTCGCCTGCAATGTCTGAATATATCCCTTTCAGCACAAGGAGCAACGGAACGGAAACGGTGCGTTATGCCCAATTGCAGCCGAAGTTGTCGGTTTCGTATGACGCTACGTCCGAGCGTATGCGGTCCAAAGGTTTGAATATGTCTTTACTTGCATCCGTCTCGGAAGGTTACAGGTCTGGAGGCTTCAACACGCAGATCTTCTCGGACATCCTGCAGAACAAGATGATGTCAGGGATGATGGAAAAGTTGGGAATACATCTGGACGGACAGAAAGACCTTTCCGGTGCGATGATGACATACAAGCCTGAGCGATGTCTTGACTATGAGATAGGAGGCCGGATCGGTCTTGATGCCCGTGGACACCGCCTGGAGGCCTCCTTGACAGCTTATCGTGTGGATTGCCGGAACCAGCAGATGACCGTATTCCCTTACGGAAATGGAACCGGGCGTATGATGGCTAACGCCGGCAGATCCCGTAGCCTTGGGGTTGAGGCGGAAGCTTCCTGGATGTGGAAAGGCCTCTCCGTATCGTTCGCCGGAAATCTGATGGACGCCCGTTTTGTTGACTATAATGACGGCCGTGAAGACTGGTCCGGCAACCGGATACCATACTCTCCGGCTTCAACCCTGTACTTGAGGTGCGGCTATAAGTTCCTGACAGGTGGACGTTTCCTGCGTTCGGTCTCCTTGAACGCCGACATCAATCGCAGCGGAAGAATCTACTGGAACGAAGCCGGAGACATAAGCCAACCGCCATATTCTTTGATAGGCACGGATGTCCGTCTGGCCACATCAAAGGCGGAACTTTGGCTAAAAGGGCAGAATCTCGCCGACACTGAATATTCCGTTTTCTATTTCAAGTCTGTCGGCAATTCTTTCTTCCAGACCGGGAAACCTCGTCGGTTCACAATAGGATTATCAATCAATCTGTAATGAATATGAAGAAAATCTTTATGCTTTTGCTGGCGGTCATGCCGCTGCTGACAATGTCCTGCTCCAAAGAGGATGGTGATGTGGAAAATCCTTTGCTTTCAGGGAATTATGAATATTCAGGAACAATGACCGTGACAGCGGACGGCATCGATAATGTCTCAGAGGAAGTCAAGGTGGAGGTTCGGATAGATGAGACTGCCAAGACCCTTGACATTATGTTTTACAAGGTGAAGTTCGTCCCTCAGATGCCGGTTTCACTGGACGTGTCTGTCCCAGGAGTCGGATTCGAGGTCAAGAACGGTACCATTGAACTTTCGGCCGATGGGATAGTCCCTCTCTCAGGCGGAACCTTGCCGTTCCCTAAGTACACAGTCACAGGCCTTTCCGGCACATTGACCGATTCCGGAATCTTGATGAAACTGAATTTCGGGAAATATCCGGTCGCCTACGAGGGGCAGAAACTTGCCGACTGATATTCTTTAAGTCCGCAGTCGCAAAAAGGAAAGAAAACGCACCTGTCATGGTTCAATTTGATCATGAGTGTATCACTTTGGCTTGGAAATGTTCCTCTCGTAAATCCGAGTATGTGTCCTTCCGGAAAAATCGCTATCTTTGAGGCCGTTTTGAAAAGGACAATAATTAAAATTTAATGAATATGAGATATTCGGAAATCGTGAAGCGTGCGGTGTCTGCGGTGAGTCTGACACTGCTGCTCTCAGTCGGTACGATGGCGGCTGATGTGAATGGGTGGCATAATCCACTGACTGAAAGGACAAAAGGACCGTTCGGGACCTGCTGGACATTTGACAGGGGGAACATTGATTTCGGGACTAACGCTCCGGAGATCAAGGTCCGGTACGTGCTTGAGGGCAGGAATATTCCTAAAGGGGCTACAGAGATGGCTTCTCTGGGAGTTGACCTCTATGACATCGACAACGACGGCGGATTCCACCTGTTGAACGGGACTTCCGATCTTGGGAAGGCTGCAAGTGACACGATAACATTTTGTTTCCGTGTTGATTATGGAAAGTCAGCCAAGAACGGTAACGAGTTCAGGCTTTATCTTCCGCTTTACAACGAGGTGAAGTGGATGGAAATTGGAGCCGATGGCGGAACCTATTTCCATTTCGAGCCGGTGCCGGTTGAGAAGGCCGTGGCGTTCTACAATGTCCCGGTTGAGGCTGTGGACAGGCCTTCCAAGGCGGTAAGGAACATCATCCAGAGAAAGGCTGACTTTCCTGTGAAGGTCGTCAGCAAGAAAGAAAGCAAAAAGTCAGGCTATTTCATCGCCGTGGACGGGGCCAAGGCTGACACGGTGGCCACACTTGAGGCGATCTTCAACGCTCTCGGCACAACGGCCAATCTGCCTGATATTCTGAAACCACTGAGACAGCGCCGCGATTTCACTTTCTATGATTGGACCGAAAGACATTCCAGAGTCCTTTATCGTGAAAGGCACATCGCCCCGAATCCGGAGATCGTGATGATAGGCAATTCCATAACCCATTACTGGTCAGGCGAACCGAGCCACAAGACCTGGCACGCTGGCGTGGATTCGTGGAACGACATATTTGCTGACCGAAACGTCATCAACTGCGGCTACGGCTGGGACCGTCTCGGGAATATGATGTGGCGTATGATGCACGAGGAGCTGGACGGCTTCTCCGCCAAGCACATCTTCGTGATGGCCGGCACGAACGACATCTACAGCCGCACTGAGGAAGCCATTGCCGAAGGAATGGTCGGACTTATTGAATATATCCGTGTGAAACAGCCGACGGCCCGCATCCACATAGTCCACATCTATCCTCGCAGAAAGGCAATCGATAGGGTTGACAAGGTCAACGCCACTGTGGATGAACTGCTTAAGTCAAGCGACCTCACGAACTACGACATCGTGGACGTGAAGTCTGTCCTCACCAAGGCTGACGGCAAGTTAGACGAATCCCTCTTCAGGGACGGACTCCATCCGAATGAAGAGGGATACCGCAGAATCGCGGAAGTCTATCGTAAATATATTCAGAATTAATTACTTTCCGTACATCTCCTTGCGGTTCGCTGATCCGCTCGGAACCGGAGCCTCAGGGTCGTCGATTGTGGAATCCACAGTTCTGGCGACCTTTCTCGTCACATTGGTTTCAAGGAAGCGGATCTGGTCTGCGAACGTCTCCACCATCGAATCCGCGATCTCGTGCTTGTGGTCCTTGAAGCGGAAAGCGTTATAGACATAACCATTTTTCTTGAATATCTTGACGAGCTTGTCCGTGCCGGCGAACACCCAGTTGAACACCCGTATGTTCCCGTAGTTCACGACCTTGTCGGCCGTGCCGTGGAAAAATGCGGTCGGAGCCGGAGTCTGCGAATATTTCGGCATCCCCTCGCGGGACAGGATCGCCCCCGAGAACGACATCACTCCGGCGTAACGGAATCCTTCGGGCAGAGCCTCCGTGGCTTTCCCGTTGCAGAGCATCCACTCGGTCTCAAGAACGGTCATCGCACCGGCTGACGATCCGCAGATCACCAGATTGTCCGGATTGACTTTCAGCGTCTTGGCGTTGTCGATGATGTACTTCGTGGCGCTGAACAGATCCTCGCTGGCGATTCTGACCGAGTGGTAGAACTGCTTGACCGAGCCTATTCCGCCCTTTGTCTTCACGCCTTTCATCCCGAGACGGTAGTCGATGGTGAGCACCGTGTAGCCTTCGTCGTTGAGCATCTTGAACCAGGGAACATATTCCTTGTGGCTGCGCTCTCCGCCCTTGAATCCGCCTCCGAAGACAAAGACGATCGATGGTTTCTCGTTGCCGTTCAGAGTGGTCTCGCTTCCGGCCGTGGCGAGATATTCATCGAGGAAAAGTGAGTTCCCGTCTTTCACGGCGAATTGATAGGTGCCCGACGGTGAATATTTTTCCTGAGCGTTAGCCTTGCCGCTTGTCAGGAATCCGGCGATGATGGCGACCAGCGCCATAAATTTCTTGAAGATCGTGTTCATATTCATTAAGATTTTTGTTCGTCATCCGTGGCTGCGATAAGTCTGCGGATCGGTTTGAGTTCGGAGAAGAATCGTGCCGCTATCACTCTGAGCACTGTGTAGGCCGGAATGGCTACCAGCATTCCTATGATTCCGCCGAGATGCCCCGCCATCAGCAGCACTATGAATATCTCCAGAGGGCTGGACTTGATGCTGGTCGAGTAGATCAGAGGCTGGAACAGGAAATTATCCACCAACTGGGTGCAGATGAAGACCGCCAATAGTGTGATTATCACCATCATAAAGTCTGGATAGACTCCGATGGCGGCGGCGCTGCTGTATTTCAGAACGATACCGAGGATGGTTCCGATGGCTCCGCCGATCCACGGCCCCACGTAAGGGATCACGTTCAGAAGACCGGTCATAAAGGCGATTCCGACGGCCGGGTAGAATCCGATCCTCGCTATCAGCCAGAGTCCGAGGAAGTTGAGAAGAGCCACGCCGAGGACTTCGACCATCAGTCCGACAAAATAGCGGGTCAGAAGATGCTCGATGTCTCCGATGGCGCTGATGGCTGTTTTCTCGACCTTGTCAGGCACAAGCGAGCCGACAATCCTGCGGAAAAGGGTCTCGTCTTTCACGAAAAAGAATCCGATGAACATCACCGAGAACAGACCGATGCCGAAGGAGCCTAAGGCTGAGGCCACGGAGCCAACGACTGAGGTCACGGAAGAAAGGTCGAAGGCGTTCTTGATCCAGCCAAGCACAGCGTCTTGGAGTTTGAAGTCTCGTCCCATGGATGGCAGCCTGTCGATCAGCCAGACGTTCACCTTGTCGAACCAGACGGTGATCTCCGAAGCCTTGAAAGAGGCGGACTGGAGGTTGCCGGAGACGTTGGTTATGATGCTGGAGAATACAGGGATGATCTGAGTCACTATTCCCAAGAATATCACCAGAATCAGGAGGAGTGAGACTATCGCGGCCAGCCAGTCCGGAGCACTTTTGCCTTTTATCCTTATGTGCTTCAGACCTTTCATTATCGGCCTTCCCAACAGGGAGACCACCGCGGCTATGATAATATAGACCAGCACGCTGCGGAAATACCAGCAGAATGTGACGGTCACCGCCGCCGCTGCTGTCCAGATTATGTAACGGGCAAGTCTGTCCGTGCTTCTTTCCTCGTTCATTGTCGTTCTTTTCTAGTACATAAATATAACACTTTACTTTAATCTAGGAACATCAAAAGCAGAGATTATGTCTATTTCACCAGGCTTTACTCCGGCATTCTCAAAGCAATATGATGGCTTCCAGAGAGGATGTACCACGCAACAAGGTTTCCCATCAATATTCGTTCCTGACAACATGCCTTTCTCCGGCTGAAGAGAGAATCCTCGGAGATGGAGTATATTATTTAGAGTGACGTTTACGAAATCACGCCAATAGTCCACATCCAAGCCGATCTTAGCATCTGGATCAGCCGCCAATCTGGCCAAATCAAGGCCCAACCGCCAATCAAGAATATTATGCAAGTTCTGATTGGAAAAGTCCCTTATGCAGTCATAGCAGGAAGATGTGCATTCCGCTATATGTTTCTTCGTACAAAGTTGATTATAGATTTCTCCTCCTTCGGAAAGCGGTTCTATGATTGCTTTGTAAGGAACTTCTGGATACCTTTTTCCACAGAGATAGTTACAGTATCCAGCACCGTTCTCCAACTTCTCGACCAAGAATATCCCTGGTTTTTTCGTGAATTTGGAAACGTAATAGCCAACATTCAGTTCAGACGAGTCGATGTCAAGGTAACTCGCTATTGACTTCCTCACGAGATATCCCCAAGAGAGAAAAGCGGCTCTTACTGCAGATCTATTGTTAATAGGATCAAGACTGATTCTGTCATCGACTCTACTCAATGAGAGCGACAGCACCCCGGTTGTCTTTGAGGCGACAAATGCATATTTCGTTTCAAAATCCAACTTCATCGTCTCAGACTCTTCTTGCGAATATGCGTCCCTTGAGACATAGATGCCGGCGGTATTTTTGCCCAACCTGTATAAATCGCCATTGTTATCATTCACCATATAAACCAAACCTTGTGATGGAGTGAAATTATTCTTTATCACGAGGTTCTTTACATTCGGGCATTCAACCAGCACCTCCTCACAGTCAAGTTTTATGTCACTGTTAGGAGAGTACCAATCAAAGCTACCGTTGAAGTCTACACTTGGCTTATTATAGTCTACACAGAAACCAAGCGGTGAACAGATTTTAACAGACTCCATAACATCGCTGCAGACAGGACATTTCACATCCTTGCCCTCGGCACTGATGGTAGTGAAACCGCATGAAAGACAGCGATGAAGTGGCTTCTTGTTGTTTAATGAGTTAAATTTCGGAGAAACAATATGGGATTTATTATATTCATAATCAACAACTCCGACAGCCTTATACACTTTCTTGTCCTTTACAATCTCATGACCAGGTGCAAATGTGTTCAATGCCATTTCGACATCTCTGGAAACAACGTCATCCCAAGGAAGCTTGTTTGGAGAGCTGAGGTAAAGATTCCTTGTCCTTGTCGGAAATCCGAACATTGGCAGCAATCCAGCGTTTGCGAGTCTCTCGCTGAGGTTGTCTTGAGTATAGTCACCGCTCTCTGCAATCTCGGTAATTCTTTTTACAAGATCATTATTGACAAATGAGAGCAACTCATTTGTCTGTTCATAAGTCAGGCTTGTGCCCTTGGTCACAGTGGAGATAATGTGCCTGATCTTGCCATCGTTGGAGCAAATCCATAGTGAAACGTCATCTTTGTGTTTTGGCCAATCAACTGCTTTCCCAAAACTGCCGTGCACACTGTCTGATGATTCATGGCAAGAGCCTCCAAAAGCTTGATGAAGAACCTCTTTGTTGACTATTCTCTCTGCTATTTCCAAGGTCCTTACCTCAAGGTAAGGGGGCTTTGGAGCGTCAGAGACCATTCGCTCTGTTTCCAGAAAATGGGTAATATCATGACTTGTTCCTCTGGCGACTGTCAAGGCTATAGACAGGGGATTGCCTCGTCGTCCAGCTCGTCCTACTCGCTGCTGATAATTGAACCTCTGAGGCGGCACATTTCCAAGCATAACAGCAGACAGAGAGCCGATATCCACACCGGCTTCCATAGTCGTAGTCACACTCAATAGGTCAATGCCATCAACGAGTGGATTTTCATTTTCGAGGAAAATATCTTGAAAGCGACGTTGCCGTATTCTAGAGTCCTTCTTTGATGTCTGTCCAGTCAGTTCCTCACAGTGGAGTCGGTATATCTTGTCAGTAGTGTTCAATAGTGTCAGATAATAGTCCGATGGATCTGACAAATCCTTTTCTGTAAGAAAAGAAGGATTATCAAGAGTTGCAAAACAGTTGACGCAAACACCAGCTGAATGATGCATATGAACTGATCCACACACGGAGCATTTCCAATACTTGTAACCTACCTCAGACCGTGAAAAAGATAGTCCTTCCCCTGTAAGTGCTACCGATGTTGCATCTATGATATGCCTATCACGCAACTCTGTTTTTATCTTATTCATAGTCTCTTTCAATTCCTTCCGGCTGAAGATATTGTAAGCCTTCTTTACATAATCTATGGCCTGTTGAGGGAAACTTTCACCTATTGGATATTTGGAACGCAGACCGACTACGCGTCTTCGTGAGCCGAGAATTCTGATTACTGAACACAGCATTTCTTCGAATGTGCTGTCTGATGCCGGGGCGGTCGGCCTCAAATAACCCAGTTTCAAGTCCTCGAATGACTTGTTTTTGTTCGCAAACATGCTGACCAGCTGTTCATTCCTATTGGCAAAACGAATATTTCTAAGGAACTCTGTCTTTGCATCACCGAGGTCAGATTTTGCCTTGCCTTCATTGAAGTCAAATAATTCATACCATGATCCAGCGCATTGGTTGTAGTTGACACTCGGTTTTGGTCCGGCAGGATTGATTCCGATACCAACCATTGAATTGAACACATTATCCTCAATATTGTCAAGCCTCACGCCTCCTGTCGAGTTGAAGTATTTATTCAGTTTTGCCGTTTGTTCAGCATCCACCCAACCGTTCCATTCATATCCGATATACGTAGTAATATCACGATATAGTCTCTCTTGTCCAAGACGCTTGAACTCTTGTATTTCATCCTCGCTCAGTTCTGTTTGTTTCTTTGAACGTATCTTTTTCAGAAATTCGACATCACGATTGTTACGTTTAAGAGCATTTAGCATAGCCCATCGGAGAACATCCCGGAAATGGTCAAGCTCGATTCCTGCTGAGAGTTTTGCGGCAGCTTGGCGGCTATCGGAGAAGAGCACGACCTTTGAATTTGACTCACCGGCATTCTTCATTGTTCTTATCAAACCGTCAGCAAGAATTTGATTGACCTTTTGAAGACCGGTAGAGTGCCGTCTTATCGGTGTAATACTGTTCTTGTCGTTAACCTTGTATGATATTTCACATTGTGGACATTTACTTGGGTACTGCGTATCCTCGTTTTCTTGTTTCCTGAGACAGTACGTACCATCTGGATCTTTCTTTAATTCTCCTAGAAAAGGGTTAAAGTCAACACATATCCATCCCTCTGGAACTCCATCTTTCGGTCGCTTCCATAGTACACCGTGGCTACAAGATTCTTCTGAAATAGGCTTCTCAACCGTGATGTAGGTCTTGCCTTCCCTCTTTGTCAAATATCCCCCTAAATAAACTTCACCGCAATTCTCACAAACGAGAAGTTCCAATACTTTATTTCCGCAATCGCAGTTTGTTCGTGGTCGTTTATAGAACCGCCCAACGTATCTTTCTGGGAATCTGTTCGCGGCAGGGATTTGCGTGCACTCCTTGCAAGAACATGCCCAAAGGCCGTTTACGCTTCTGAAAAAAAAGTGAACTCTTATCGGCATGATGAACTGACCATTCTTCTTGCTCCTGCATATGATTTGAAGAATGGCGGAAATAACGGACACACGGTCATAATCGCCCTCATCCAATTTTTCGGACATCTTCACTATATCGCGGGCTATGATGCTTCCATCCACGCTGAGGCAGTATTTCAACCATTCAGTGAGTTCGTATTTCTCTGTAAAAGCATAGAAATTACTGCAATCACCTCCTTTGAACAGAGTAAGGTCTCTGTCTGCCTCAGCAACCGGAGACTGCGCATAATCTTCGAGTAGTTTATATGGAAGAATAGTTTCCGGTCTTGGGAAAGCGGGAATTTTATGATTGCTTATTATTCTGAAAGAGGAACTGAATCTTGCCCTTTCCACTCCGAAGAATTCGCTGAGATAATCGACAGTCTGTACGTCCTCTTCCATTGACGCACTCGACGCCAAGAACTGTACCTGCGGAGAATCCGGAGTGAGTCCAAGGCGATCCAAAAGGACACGGATAAGATATGCCACCTCGGTACCAGCCGTTCCTCGATATGTGTGAAGCTCATCTATGACAAGATGAAAGACATGATCGGGACTCTCCTGCAGCCATTTTTTCGTGCTCTCGAAGATTGGATTCTCAATGTCTCGCATTAAGATGATATTCAGCATACTGTAATTCGTGATGAGTATGTCTGGCGCAGACTTCTGCATTGAGAATCTGTCCCACATTTCAGCCGAATCAGGTTCCATACAAGGAACGTGATAAATCAGTTCTTCATTGCCGTTATGTTCGAAAGCCTCTTTTGCCGCGTTCCAGTCCGCTGTAAGGCTTCTCTTTTCCTCAAGCAACCTTGAAGCTGCCTTGTCTCTCGTTCCGCTTACGGGAGTGTTTCCAGTATATCGTCCGAAATAGAATCGATTCCCGTTCCGATGTTTATCAAGCCAGTCGAGTGCACCGTTTCCACCTGAACGTCTACTGTTGAGAGCTTTCCTAAGTCTGACCATCTGATCCTCCGCCAAAGCATTGAGTGGATAAAGGATTAGAGTTCTGACTGCTCTTGGCCTATTTTGCGTCCAATCCCGAGACTCCTTAACGAGATCAGCGATTACCGGCATAAGGAAGCATTCCGTCTTGCCAGAACCTGTTCCCGTAGTTACAATGATATTCTTTCTGTTAATGAATGATTCCTTTAGTGCTTTATACTGGTGTTCATACAGGCTACGCAAGGAACCGCCACCGAACAGACCTGCACTGATGAATTCATCGATGTCTTTGGAAACACCCTCCTTCTCGCAAAACTGTGCCAAGGTCGCTTGTTCCTTATACTTCGGAACAATCTCTATTATAGGAGGCTGTGATATGGTTCCTTGCTCTCTCATCAGAGCATTGCGCTCCTCATTGTATTCGTTCCTGGAGAATGGAAGACCACTGTTTATGTATTTCAGATAAACAGTCAGAAGGTCATTGTATATTTTAACTGGATTATTCATTCACAATAGTTTTGCATAATATTCTGTTCAGTTCTTTGGTAACTCTTGTCGAGATTCCTTCAAACGAGACGGTTGAATCCGAAACAGTAGGGATGAAACCGTTAAGCATAGATTCCACCAGTAATACCCTGAACAGTATTATCGGGAATCCGAAATTGTTCACCCGTAGAGTATGTGACGCTTCACGATAATGTCCTGTGTGCTCTCCGTTGACTGCACTGCTGTAACAGAAAGCAAGGTTGAATGCGTCAGGATTGCTTATCCTTGATGGAACTTCTCTTTCATACACTTTTTCGGGAATATAAAAGTATCTCACAACTCCGTCATTCAGTTCTTTCGTCAGCCCTCTTGCGCTCTTGTGATTATAGAATTGCGCACCTGTCAAATCTTGAACACTTTTAGGAAAGTTATCCACGATTCTATTCACGGAAGGAAGGGTGCGCAGAACCGATAATGCATCGAATGTTTTTGCTTCGGGGAATGATTCTGGCTCGGTTGAAATATACAGTCCGACGAACGGAGTTTCGTCTTCTCCTACACAAGGTCCTCCTGGTGCGGAATAAAGTATCAAACCATTTCTTTCGAGCGAAATATTCGGGCATACAGCATAGTAATCACCGCCTATATAATCGACGACACCGGTCTTCACCAGAGGATTGAAAAGCCACCAGATACTCGACGAACCATAGCCCAACGAATATGCTTCGTCAAGATACAGACAATTCTTGCGGATGGTCTCGTAGCTCCGTTTGCCAGAAAGACATAGCCATTCATAGAGCAATCTCTGTGTATGGAACAAATTGTTATGGGTTATTTCAGTCATCAATATAGCTCTCCGTAGAATTATAAGTCATTTCTGAGTATGGAGAAAGATTCCCCATCATTGATGATGTCATATACCCAGGAATAAGTCGTATGTTCTCATCGGTATGGTTAACCTCCTTCTCTATTGGTGCCACACATCCGAAGTTCTCAAGCACATTTTGTGTCAGAGGGACAACGCTCTCAGATGCCCTCGTGCATAGTATCTTAAGATTCTCTGGGAACTTAGTGTGGGTCTCCAGAAAGAAGGTCAGAAGCCCGTTCTCCATATCGAATATAGGCTGTAGGTATGTGGGGACGAAAGACATATTTATGTTCCTTAAAACCAAAAAGTGTATTACGGTGTTATTCTGATAGCATGAATCCACCAGAGATGCCAACCCGTTGCCCCATAGATCTTTGAAGGATTTCCAATCGACACCAACATATTCTACTACATATTTGCACTTTCCCGTAGCGTTCATTAGTGCGTTCAGCGTCTTGACATCCGGAAGAAGAATCACATTATTCTTCGCAAGCCTTGTGATGAGTTCGTCAAGAGAGACCATTACTGCTTTCGAACTAATCAGATATGATTCTATATTCTTTCTGAAAGGTTGAAGAGCAGGATATGCATCAGTATCTCCCACATCGATAGTTTCGATGGTTGGCTTTGTCTGTTTTTTAGTATCGGATATGCTGCACATCTTTAGAACATCGTGGATGACACCAAAGTCTTCCACAAGACTATCCTTTCTTGACTCTATTCTTTCGAGTTCGTTCTTCTTGGATTTGATTTCGGCTTCAATTGATGTAATATTCTCTTCGGCCTTCTTTAATATTGCATTATTTTCTGCAGTCTTCTTGGAGATAGTGTTATCCAAGTCCACAATAGTATTTTTCTTTAATGATAAACTATCTTCAAGTTGTTGCTTCTCTTTGTTAAACCTCTCTTTCTCCGACTCCATCTTTAGGAAATGCTCCTCTTCCAACTTTCGTTCTTCCTCTGAATGTTCCTTACGGAGCTTGTCAATTATGTCCTTGCGGCTATCGTTTAGTCGTTCGATATAGCGTTCAATAGACTTGTCCATCGCTTCTTGAACGGCATCCTTAAACCATTGGCTAGTCCCCAAGTCTTCCAGTTCCTCAAAGGTCAAGTCAATATTATGACTCATTGATGTGATCCTCGAAAGGCGGCTCTCGTAGATATTAGAAGGAATGTTTGGCTTTTGCAAGGTGTCCTTGACTATATCATCAACAGCCTCAAAGCTTTTTGACTCATAGATTATACTCCACTCTTTCTTTAAGATTTTCTTTTTATACCAGTCAATTAGCTGAGAATCGGAAGTGAGGTCTATTCTCCCACTCTCCGTTTTTTCAATATCTTTATAGACAAAGTAATGCCCATTACATTCCAGAATATTGTCAGAAACATCGGACCGGTGCCAATATGAAGCAACTCTGATTGTTGGTTTTATTTCGTATAGATTTTCTCCGGAAATAACATATTTTGTCTCATCTGCTCCTAAAACACCAGCGGCTTGAAGCATATTGTGGTTCTCTTCACCATTTTGCCTCAACAAATCTTTCAGTTTAACGGCTTTTTCGGCAAATATTGACTCGATACTGCTCCAGTTCCATATAAAGTCATCTCTGTCTTTAAGAACTTTTGTACTATGATTAGGCTTTACTTCTATCCTGACACATTCTCCAGTCCAGTCAGGGTGTTTTGTATACATACCATAAGCGAAAACACAACCTTTTGTCGGAAAAAGAGCCAGCCTCTCAGAGTTTGAAAGAGGAATATAGATATTACTGATTCTATCGACAATCCCCATAACTGTAATTGTCGAATGGTCTTTATTTAGGCCTGGTTTCTGAACAAAACCAATCACATCGTATTTTTCAAAATCAAAAGTGTCCATAGTACCTATTTGGATAGTAATTTAATAGCAATGTTATTTTCGTTTTCTGCACACTGTCCAGAAAGGTGGAATCGCGCCCATCTTGTGATGTCGGATTCCGAATGCTCGCATCCGAATGTAGCCATCTTGATCAAGGAGAAATCAAGTCCCACTATTCCATCCTCGCATTTGTCTGATGACCAAAGTCCTTTTGACATATCAAAGATCCACCTGTTGAAATCAAGACTCCATTCAGTCCGCCCCGATATTGGCTCTAATATCTCAAATTCAACTTTCCTTGAGTTAGGAATTTTGATTGTATGCTTCCCAATTGGTAGATAATTCAGGTTTAAGCCTCCTCCCTCAAGATTCTTATCAAGTCTTTCCCCATCGATATAAAACGCCGTACGTGTAAATAGGCGGAGAATCGGGGCTCCGCCACGCATAAACTTCATTCGTCCAATCTTTAATCCACCATCCAAACTAAATAGTTTTTCTGTAGAGAAGTAGTTTGATAGCTGATCAGAGTCCGAAAACGAGAATTGATATATTTTTATCTTTCCATACCCATACGAGAAGATAAGCTTAGAATTGCAAAACTCAGGGTGCGTTCTAGTGACTGAATGCCATTGGAATATAGGTTCATCAATAATCAGAGCAAGACCTTCTTCTTCCTTTTCCAGATAACGTGTTTCCTCCCAATAATCATCGTATATATCATTTTTGTGGAATATAATACAGCAAGGCCTCTTGAACCTATAATACTGTTCAAGAGAAGACCTGAGAGAATTGTTCAGTTCTATCCTTTGTTCAAGATTCATCCTTTCATCGCGAACATCAACGCTTGAGAAATCCCCTTTTAGGTAAAGAAAGAATTTCTCCGCATTCAGTCTCTTCGTCTTCTCAGTTATGGGGTTGATATAGCTTCCATCCCATTTAAGATAATAGTTATAAACCTGACGTGGCGCATCTTGGGCATATTCTTCGTTCCCCATCAACTTACGTCCATGATTGGTTTTAATGTATAATGAAAGGCCCTTTTTTGAGAGAATACGCCAAAAATCTTCTTCTTGAATATCTTCTCCTGGCTGGAGGTTGTTCTTGACGAAATAATAAGCAATGTACTTAAGATCCTTCTGAGTGAATATGCGAGCCGCCTGCTGAAGCGGGAACTGGACAAATCTTCCAGACCCCGTCTTGAATTCGCATTTGGCAATTCTAAAATCATTCTTGTCACACCAGTCATACAATCTGTTCCAACATTTTTCCTGATTGTCCTCCATCCAGGTGTTGAAGTCTTTGAGGGTCCACTTCAATAACTGGACAAACCTGTCCCGATAGTTCCTCTCGGTCATTTCATCTGAATCATCACGCTTTGTGGCAGCATATAACTGTATGGCTATGATCCCCTTGATGCTAAGAATATCATTGCGGGAATATACACTATAATGTCTTGCTCTCACCTCGCTTAGAAGAACATCTTCTTTAACTCCGGCCTCCTTGCAGAAATCATCTATGAAGGTTTGGTCGACTATGAAAGCAACGGTCTCTCCTACATTCTCTTTTGAGAATATAGTCTTGTCCACATATTTGCAGAACTTCAGAAATAGAGATTCTTCCATCATTGGTTATCTTTATAGTCAGTGTAGCACTTGCTTTTATTATCGTTTATAGGCCAAAGCCTATTTACTTTTAAGATTTTGTAAATGTACAAAAAACTTTCGTGGAATACCCGTAATCTGGAGAAAATGTAAAATATGTGCTTACTACTCTCAGCTCCTCATATTAATTTCATGCTTACCAGATGGTAGATGTTCTTCAATGCTTTAAGTTCCGAAAGACTCTCCTTGACGGCAGAAGCGTTGTATCGATATTCTTCTATCAGCAGTTTCATGTTCTATCAAAAGATTCTTTAGCAAGTTGCCGGCAAGTTAAAGTTAAGTTGGCCGTGTGCCTTGCAGTGGCTTCTATTGACTTATTCAGATAGTATCCTTCCTCAAAAATCAAGTTACGAGCAAGTTAAAATCAAGTTGCCGTCATGTTAGATTACGCCCAAGCCTGAATAAATTTAGGGAACTATCTACGTGTTGACTTATGTCCGGTTGGAAGCCGGACGAACAGCGCGGAGGAAACATACGAAGGTGATAATTTTACAAAAGGCTTTCAGCAACAGGGCCAGCATGTGCCGGTGGATGGCAGATTGGGCTGAAAAACTCAAAGGCAAGTGCGCAAGATTTTCATTGTAATGAGCCTCTCAAGCGCTTCAGCCCGGCTTTGACATGAAGGCGTTTCGTAAATTTGTAACGACATCGGCACGTGGCAGACGCAGTAAGGCCCCGCTTTTACTTGTCCCTGACGTGAGCCCGGATCATTCTGTTCAGATCCGTTATGGTCTTATTTCGGGTGCGGAAGAGGCTATTTTGCACCCGATGTGACATTTTAATTGGTTTCGGGGTGCATAAAGACACTTTGCACACCCCGATCCTATTACATAAAGGATGACCGCATGGGGGACTAAGCCATAGACAAAATATTCATTGCCAGTAAGCGGCGCTCGCCATAATCGCCAGCTCATCTGTGTCATAAAACAAATGATAGTCAACTCGTATATAATAGCCTCTTTAATATAACGAGGTGTCGTGTCCGGATCGAGCGGCTTGATAAGCCCCTGTACGACTGCTTCCTTGGTGAGTTTCGATTTGCTACCGGCCAATGATTCCCTGACTCCGAAGTCTCCGGCTTATTGTCAGTTATACTGAATTTCACGGACCAATAAGGTGCCAAGTATTCAAAAGTCCTCTTCCGGTGGACTTTTCTCTATCCTTGACTTCCCTTGTCATTTTTGTCTTGTCACAAATTTATGGTAATTTTGTGACAGGCATTAGATTCGTATAATGCGATGCGTTTATGCTGAAATATAATATTTATGGAAATAAGAATATCCGACGAACTCAACGACATAATCCGCTACGCCAGAGATGAAGCCATGCGGACCGGCAGTTACGGCATAGGCCCGGACCACTTGTTCCTGGGGGTCCTCCGGCACGGCGACAACGCCGCCTTCAGGACAGTGACAGGCCTGGGAATTGACGCTGACAACTTCAAGCGGTTCATCGACAGTCATATATTCACAAACGAACCGATCCCTTATGCGGAATCGGACAAGATCTCGTTCACCCGTTACGCCCAGAACGTCTTGAGCATCACCGTTCTGGAGGCTTCCAAGCAAGGCGTTACCGAGGCGAACTCCCTGCATCTTCTTCTGGCCCTTTGCCGCACGACCGAGAATTATGGCCAGGCCTATCTGCGGCAGCACGGAGTGGATTACGGCCGTCTGTTGTCGTATATGCGTGACGAGGGGATGCTGGGTAAGGATCCGGAGCAAGAGGAGGACAAAAGTGAGGATGACCAGCAGGAGACTAGCCAGGAATCCAAACCGGAGAAGAGCGTGATCGAGGACTTTGGCTTTGACCTCACGAAGGCCGCCGCCGAAGGAAAACTGGACCCCGTTGTCGGCAGGGAGACCGAGATCGCCCGTGTCATAGAGATCCTTGGGCGGCGCAAGAAGAACAACCCGATGCTTATCGGCGAGCCCGGAGTAGGAAAGTCCGCGATAGTCGAAGGGATCGCATTGAGGATAGCCGGTGGAAGCATATCCCCGGCCTTGGCCAAGAAACGGCTGATTTCCTTGGACATAGCCTCGGTTGTCGCCGGAACGAAATACCGTGGGGATTTCGAGAAGCGCCTCAAATCGATAATCAAGGAGGCAAGCTCAAACCCGGACATAATCCTGTTTATTGACGAGTTCCACACTATTGTCGGAGCCGGTGGCGCGCAGGGAAGCCTGGATGCGGCCAATATCCTGAAACCGGCCTTGGCCCGCGGCGAGCTCCAGTGCATCGGAGCCACGACTATGGACGAGTTCGCCAAGATTGTTGAGAAGGACGGGGCTCTTGACCGGAGATTCCAGAAGATTGTCGTGGAACCGACTGACATCCAGCAGTCCATCACGATTCTGGAGAACCTCAAGCCGAATTACGAGGACTTCCACAAGGTTACCTACAGCGATGAGGCCATAGAGGCCTGCGTCCGTCTGACCGACCGTTACATCACCGACAAGTCTCTGCCTGACAAGGCGATAGACGCTCTTGACGAGGCTGGCTCGATGATCCGTCTGAATCTGACGAAGGACAAGAGGACGGGAAATATAGTTGATGCCGAGGACATAGCCACGGTCGTCTCGAAGATGACCGGAATCCCTGTCAACAAGGTAGCCGAGTCCGAGGGCAACAGGATAATGAAGATGAAAGGCCGGCTACAAAGCCGCATCATAGGCCAGGACGATGCCATCGAGAAAGTCGTGCGCGCTATCCAACGGAACCGAGCCGGGCTGAAAGACCCGAACCGCCCGATCGGCACGTTCCTCTTCTTCGGTCCTACTGGAGTCGGCAAAACACAACTCGCGAAATGCCTTGCTGAATATCTTTTTGACTCTCAGGAGAATATGGTCAGAATCGATATGAGTGAATATATGGAAAAATTCACCGTGTCCCGTCTTGTCGGAGCGCCTCCCGGCTATGTCGGCTACGAGGAGGGCGGGCAGCTCAGCGAGCGGGTGCGCAGGAAACCTTACTGCGTAGTGCTGCTGGACGAGATCGAGAAAGCCCATCCTGACATATTCAACATTCTGCTTCAGGTGCTTGACGAGGGTCGCTTGACGGACAGCAATGGCCGCGTCGTGAGCTTCAGGAACACCATCGTCATAATGACCTCCAACGTCGGCAGCCGCGAGCTTGATGAATATGGCAGCGGGGTCGGCTTCGCCACTTCCGGGAAGAGCGTCTCGAAGAACCGTCAGAATGTCTTGGAGAAGGCCATCAGGAAGTCTTTCCCTCCAGAGTTCATCAACAGGGTGGACGAAAGGATATTCTTCAACGCTTTGACCAAGGAGGACATCGAGAAGATCATCGACATCGAGTTGAAGGATCTCCGGTCCAGGGCAGAGGAGGCTGGCTACAAGTTGGTTGTCACCCCTTCCGCCAAGCGCTTCATCGCTGACGCCGGTTTCGATCCGGCTTTCGGGGCGAGGCCTTTGAAGAGGGCCGTGATGAAATATGTCGAGGATCCGGTGTCGGAGTTCATCATCTCCGACAGGATTCTTCAAGGCAGGAGGAAGAAGGGCTCTTCCGGGCTCAGGACTCTCCGGGTCGGCCTGACGGCGGACAAGGAGAACACCCTCGTCTCCTTGAAGGAAGAGGAGACTGCCTTGGCTGTCAAATGATTATGCGTTCTTGACGGCTCCCTCGAACTCCAGTCCCATATCACCCATTATCTCCATAAGGGCTGTGAACGATGATTCTGACGAGATCATTGAGGCGAGCTTTTCGAGATTATAGTCAGTGTTTCTCATAACATTGTGTTTTTTGTTTCTGATGCAAAGGTAGTGCGTGCTTGTGCCAAAACGCTGTACAAGCGCGAAAATATTTTTCATCGGGAACGGAGGCTTCGGGCACTGTTGTCTCTCTCGGTTTTTTTTACTAATTTTGCGTGTTTAACTATAATGTATTCAACATCGGAATATGGATATTGAGGAAAAGAAAGAGGAAGGCCAGACCGGCATCATCGAACCGGTTGAGATTGACCACGAGATGCGTACCGCGTACATCGACTATTCGATGTCCGTTATCGTCTCGCGTGCGCTGCCTGATGTCAGGGATGGTCTGAAGCCTGTGCAGAGAAGGGTTCTGTTCGGAATGGACGGCCTCGGCCTGTCATATTCAGGGCCTACACGTAAGTGCGCCAAGATCGTCGGCGAGGTGCTCGGTAAGTACCACCCGCACGGCGACTCCAGTGTGTATGACGCTCTCGCCAGGCTCGCGCAGCCTTGGAACCAGCGTTACCCTATGATTTTCGGTCAGGGTAACTTCGGATCTATGGACGGTGACCCTGTCGCCGCCATGAGGTACACCGAGGCCAAGCTTCAGAAGATGACAGACGACGTTCTTGCCGACATCGACAAGAACACTGTGGATATGACCCTTAACTTCGATGACACCGAGGAGGAGCCGACAGTACTGCCTACAAAGGCTCCGCTGCTTCTTCTGAACGGTTCGTCTGGTATCGCCGTCGGAATGGCCACGAATATGGCTCCGCACAATCTGGGCGAGTGCTGTGACGCGATCTGCGCCTACATCGACAACCCGGACATCGACACGGACGGGCTGATGCAGCACATCAAGGGACCTGACTTCCCGACCGGAGGCATCATAATGGGTGTCAGCGGGATCAAGGAGGCCTACGAGACCGGCCGCGGTAAGGTTGTCGTGAGGGCCAAGACCGAGATCGAGGTCGCCGACAACGGCCGTGAGACCATCGTCGTGACCGAGATTCCGTACATGGTCAACAAGAAGGAGATGATCGAGAAGATCGGCCAGATGGTCGAGGACAAGAAGATCGAGGGCATCACCTACATCAATGACGAGACCTCCCGCGAGGGTGTCCGCGTCATCATCAGGGTAAAGCAGGGCTGCAACTCGAACGTTGTGCTCAACACCTTGTTCAAGTACACCCAGCTTCAGTCCAGCTTCGCGTTCAACAATGTCGCCCTGGTCAAGGGTCGTCCAAGAACGCTGTCCCTCAAGGATATGATCGCCAATTTCGTGGAATTCCGCCACGATGTCATCATCAGAAGGACCAGGTTCGAGTTGGAGAAGGCTCAGAAGAGGGCGCACATTCTGGAAGGTCTGCTGAAGGCCATCGATGTCATCGACGAGATCATCCACATCATCAGGCATTCAGCCAATGTGGACGAGGCAAAGGCCGAGTTGATCTCACGGTTCGAGTTCACGGACGCCCAGGCGACAGCCATTGTCGAGATGAGGCTCCGTCAGCTGACCGGACTGGAGAGGGAGAAGCTTCAGGCTGAATATGACGAGCTTGAGAAGTTCATCGCCCGCTGCAACGAGATTCTCGGAAGCGTCGAGGAGCAGATGAAGGTCATCAAGGCTGAGACCATCGAACTCAAGAACAAATACGCCGACCCGAGAAGAACCGAGATCCGTCCTTCGGCCGAGGAATTCAACCCGGAGGACTTCTATGCCGACGAGGATATGGTCATCACGATCTCCCACCTTGGCTACATCAAGAGGACCCCTCTGACCGAATATCGTACCCAGGCCCGCGGCGGAGTCGGAATGAAGGGAAGCGCGACAAGGGACGAGGACTTCATCGACCACATCTACATCGCGAATATGCACTCGACGATGCTGCTCTTCACCCAGGCCGGACGCTGCTACTGGCTCAAGGTCTATGAGATTCCGGAAGGATCAAGGGCCTCGAAGGGCCGCGCCATCCAGAACGTGCTCAGCATCCCGGACGACAAGATCCTTGCGTACATCAACGTCAAGACCCTCAAGGATCCTGAATATGTGAACGGCAACAACATCGTGCTCATCACAAAGAGGGGTATCATCAAGAAGACATCCCTGGAGGCATATTCACATCCAAGGACAGCCGGCGTGAACGCGGTCAACCTGCGTGATGGTGACGAACTTGTCGAGGCGTTGCTCACCAACGGCAACGAGGAGATATTCATCGCCGCCCGTGAGGGACGCTGCTGCCGCTTCGATGAGACGGACGCCCGCCCAATGGGAAGAAACTCCACCGGAGTCCGTGGCATCAATATTGAAGACGACGATGAGGTCATCGGAGCCATCAACTATGATCCTAAGGCAGAGGACGCTTCCGCGCACACCGTGCTTGTCGTGAGCGAGAACGGATTCGGCAAGAGGACCGACTTCGATGAGTACAGGATCACCAAGAGGGGAGGAAAGGGTGTGAAGACCATCAGCATCACCGAGAAGACCGGCAAGCTGATCGCCATCAAGAACGTGACCGAGAACAATGATTTGATGATCATAGAGAAGTCCGGTCTTACAATCAGGATGGCAGTCTCCGACATCAGAGTGGCCGGCAGGGCGACCCAGGGTGTGAAACTGATCAACATCAAGAACGGTGACTCGATCGCCGCCATCTCGACTGTCGAGAAAGGTGATGACGAACAGGAAAAGGTTGCTGGGGAGAACGCGGAGACTCCTCAAGAATAGTATATTTGGAAACAACTAAATACCAATAATCATGAAAAAGACATTGATTGTTTTGGCATTGCTCGCTTCCTTCCAGGTAGCGAATGCCCAGTCTAACGTAAACTCTGCCGCCAAGGCGGTCGAGAGTGCTCTTGCCGCTTCCCAGAACGAGAAGAAGGCTACCAAGGTGGCTACTTGGATGAAGCTCGCGCAGACCTATCTTGACGCTTACGCTGCGCCTGCCGGAAATGTTTGGCTCGGCGCCGACATGAACGCCCTCCAGCTTTCCATGGGTGGTGAGAAACCGTCCTCTGTCGAGACCGTCACCCTTAACGGAGCCCAGTACACCAAGCAGATCTACGAGAACAAGAATCTCTACTTCAACGCCAATGGCCAGCTCTCGGTGATCGAGATCGTGAAGCCTGTTGTCGAGAATGCCCTTCCTAAGGCTCTTGAGGCCTACAAGAAAGCTTATGAGCTTGACGAGAAGCACAGCAAGGACAAGGACATCAGCGCCGGAATCAAGGCAATCTCCGAGAAACTGAACCAGGAGGCCTACAACGCCTACACCCTCGGTGACGTGAAGAAGGCTGAGGAGTACTTCGAGGCCGCCTACGAGGCCGCCGCCCAGAAGCCTTACGCTCAGATCGACACCAACTCTCTGTACAACGCCGCGTTCACATCGTGGAGCACGGAGAATTTCTCAAAGGCCAAGACTATGTTTGACAAGTGCCTCGGCTATGGTTATTATGGTGATGGCGGTGAGGTGTTCGCCAAGCTTTCAGACTGCGTCTCACACATTGACACCACCGCTGCCGGAAAGACTGCCGCCAAGGAATATCTTGAGCAGGGCTTCCAGAAGTTCCCTACAAGCGAGAGCATCGTCTTCGGCCTCATCAACTACTACATGACCAGCGGTGAGGGTACCGACAGGCTGTTCGAGCTTCTCCAGCAGGCAAAGGCTACATCTCCTGACAACGCTTCCCTTTACTATGTCGAGGGACAGGCCTACAAGCAGATCGGTGATCTTGACAAGGCTGCCAAGGCTTACGATGAGTCCGCCGCCAAGGATCCTAAGTATGTCTTCGCCTATATCGGAAAGGGACAGATGTACTATGACAAGGCTCTCGAACTTCAGGAGAAGGCTCAGAATGAGCTTGACGACGCCAAGTACATGGCTCTTGTCCAGGATTTTGAGGTGACCCTCAAGAAGTGCATCGAACCGTTCGAGCAGGCCTATGTTGTATGTGAGGACGCCGCCATCAAGTCAACGATCGCAGAGTACCTCAAGCAGATCTACTATCGTTTCCGTGACCAGGATCCTAAGTTCCAGGCCGGCTACGAGAAGTACAACGCTCTTCTGAACAACTAATCTATCGTGGCACTGCCATCGTGGCAAAGGCCCGTGGCACTTAAGTGTCTGATAGATAATAAATAAAGCAATCACCTCCTGCTAAATCCGGCAGGAGGTGATTGCTTTAATGGCTGATAGTCAGCGGTTTGTCCGCCACGAAGTCTTGGCGGATTTTCAGTCTTGATGACTCTGGACATCATTGCCCTCCAGAGTCCCGGCGGTTCCGGTAGCCCCGGCAGTCCCGGCCTCCTTGCGGTCGAAGGCCTTGACGATCTTGCCTACGAGGGGGTGGCGGACGATGTCCTCATTGGTGAAGATGATGGTGCTGACTCCCTTGATGTTCTTCAGGAGGCTTATGCCTTTCAGAAGGCCGGAATCCTCGCGGCGGGGGAGATCGACCTGGGTCGCGTCACCGGTCACGATGAACTTGGCGTTCATGCCCATTCTGGTGAGGAACATCTTGAGCTGGGACAGATTCGTGTTCTGTGCCTCGTCCAGGATGACACATGCCCGGTCCAGCGTCCGGCCTCGCATGTAGGCCAGCGGGGCGATCTGGATCGTTCCCTCCTCGATGAACTCCTGCAGTCTCTTGGGTGGAATCATGTCGCCGAGAGCGTCGTACAATGGCTGGAGGTACGGATCCAGCTTGTCTTTCAGGTCTCCGGGCAGGAATCCCAACCGTTCACCGGCCTCGACGGCAGGACGGGTCAGGATGATCCGCTTTATCTCACGGTTTTTCAACGCCCTGACAGCCAAAGCGATCGCTATGTAGGTCTTGCCGGTTCCGGCCGGGCCGACGGCAAAGACGAGGTCGTTCTCGAAATAGGCCTTGACCATCTCCTGTTGGGTCTTGTTGCGGGCCTTGATCGGTTTGCCTTCCGTGCTGTGGACGATGATGGCCTCACCGTTGAGCCTGAAGTTGTTGGGAGAGTTCTCCCCGTCGAAGATGTCCTCCACATCGAAGGCCGTGAGATTCATCTTGTGCATTCTCCGGTCAACCAGCTCGGCGAATTTCTGGTTGAATTCCTGTATGTCGTTCTCCTTGCCGTCCAGGTGGATCTCGTTGCCTCTGGCGACAACCTTAAGTCCGTGAAAATAAGAGCAGAACTCTTCGAGTATCTTGTTCCCGACCCCGAAGATCTCGATGGGGTCGATGGCATCAAGCGTTATTGTCTTCTTCATTATCAATCAATAATTCCAGTTTCTCTCTTAACCCTCTCGTAGGATGTGACCATCTTGTCGTAGTCCCAAGGATTACGCCACAGGTCGCGTTTCCCGAGATATTCCTTGACGGGGATTGTGGTGTAGCCGCGCGTCAGATGCCCAGGTCTGGAGCACCAGGTAAGGGTCAGGAGCGGCTCAAGCATATTCCTGTTCCCAAGCCAATCCTTTGTGAAACGCAGTGTCACCATCATCCCGATCTGAGTGTTCGGGGCGCTCATGTTGGAGATGAAGTTGCCCAATGAATATACCACCGGAACCTGCCGCATGCTTTTCCCGTTTTGCACGATCATCGTTGTCGTGTCCTGAAGCACATGTGGGTGCGCCCCGATTACAGCGTCGCAACCTTTTCCGGCCAACCATCGCGCCAACCGTTCCTGCGAGGCGGAATGCCTGAGGACATATTCAGCGCCCCAATGAGGCAGGGCCACGATGAAGTCCGCGCCGGATTCCTTTGCTCTTTGAATCGCTCCGGCAATCTCAACTGTGTCAATCCGGTGGACTTTAGGAAACGCTTCCTTGATTACGCAGTTCGTGCCGTAGGTGAAGTTGATGAACGCGAGACGGATGCCCTTAGACACGACTTTCAGCGGGAAGCGCAGCGAGTCATCCATTGCGGAAACCGCTGCTCCCGTGTGCCTTACGCGTCCCTCCTTCTCCATTCTTGAATATATTCCCAGCGTCCTTTCGATTCCTTCCCGCCCTTTGTCAAGAATATGATTGTTTGCGGTCAGGAATATGTCCACTCCGCTTCCGGCGATGCTTTCGGCGTAGCTGTCCGGCGCCGAGAAACATGGATAGCCGGTGTAAGGCTTCCCCGCAAGCGTGAATTCCATGTTCGCCGCGGCGATGTCCGCCTCCTTGATAAGATGCTCCACCTTAGGAAAGCACTCCGAGAAATCGAAAGTGTCCTCTCCGGTCCTTGCGTTGGAAATCTGCTCCCGGTGCATCATCATGTCACCCATGATCACGACGTTCACAGTGTCGGGCGTATGGAAGGATGGATGTGGAATATTCAGTCCTTTTATAAGGTATGATCCGGCCTTGCCCGTCCATGATGGGAAACCCTCACGGTGGTTTTGTGCCGCCGCAGAGCCGGTAAAAGCAAGGAACAGTCCGATTGTCAGAATTTTCCGCATGCACAAAGATAATAATACACACTGGATTTCCGTGCCGTTTCGTAACCTTTTGTGAAAATATTCTGATTAAACGCTTGCATTTATCAAATATATTCGTAACTTTGCAATCTCTAACACGGTGCGATTAGTTCAGTTGGTAGAGCACCAGATTGTGGTTCTGGGTGTCGTGGGTTCGAGCCCCACATCGCACCCCAACGAAAGGACGGAAGTTAATAGCTTTCGTCCTCTTTTGGTGCAACTCAACCCTTTTTTTTGATGATGGGGGAGACTGTCTTAAAAGTATAATTACCATCTCCGAGGATTGAAAATTCGTTGTCGCCCCTGTATAGGGGGTACAGACTTATCAGCTCTCGCCGAGACTTTTTCAGACAGTCTGGGGGGGCTATGGAGGCTAATGGCTTAACTATTAATGAGATGATATGGTGTACTCCATGCCATGGGGAGTAGAGTGTTGTAATTACCTTGTATTAAGTGATTTATCCTCCACAGGTTGGCTGCGTCAGCGTTGTCAGCGTTGACAGCGTTGACAGTGTTGGCAGCGTCAGTGAGTGAGCGTTCCGCCCCAACCAAGACGAAGAGTTATTCCTGCGGTGTCAGGGTAAAGTGATCCTTTGTCTGCGTAAAGGCCGATGCTGAGAAGGGTCGTGTTTCCAGTTACGCGTTTAGGCAACGTGAGCTCCAATGCTCCTGAAACCTGCTTTGGAACCGAATTATAGAACGGGTCTGATTGGCTGTACTTTCCGAAATTCTTACTGTATGTAACTTTCAATAAGTAGGGAACTTTTCTGAATATTTTTCCTCCCAGACCGACATTCCACGCGATGATTCTGTTGTTGGACACTCCCTTGGTGATTCCGTTCTCATCCTTAGGGGTAAGAGTGAAAAGAGGAAGCCCTATCGAACGCCCATTGTAAGTCCATGCGGACTGATATTCACCATTGTTGAAATAATTGTCGCAACCACCTACGATGTAAACCTTCTTGTCAGGATTCCTTTTCAGCTCCTCTTCCGTGGCCGGCCTGTCATGCCGCGTTCCCGACTGCCACTTCGTGTAGATGAATTCCAAAAGCAAGTCACTGACCCATTTGTCCTTGTTCTTGAATGAGAGATGAAGGGTGTTCACGGCGTCGGGAAAGTTCTGGAACCCGACCCCGGAACCATCCTCGAACGGCCTGTCGTGCTGGAATGCCAGACGCCATCTGTCCTGATCCAGATCCAACCTTAGAAGTTCGCGTCCAAGGTGATTGCCGAGCGCGTTGATCTGGTCGCTTTTTGTCGCTCCTTCCCTTCCGCTTGCGGCGACCATGATCTTCAGATAGTCGGAAAATTTCTGGGGCTGTTTGCCGTAGACCGGCGATGTTCCGCCCCATTGTGTCCAAAGGTCCAATCCTCCTGTGAAAGAGATCCTCTTGCTGATGTTCACCTTGAAGTGTAGGGCCTGGTTGTGGAGCAGAGTGTGTTTTACGTACCTGTTGTCCCAAAGCCCATAATCCCCGAAGTCGAATCTTGCGGAAAGGATGCCCTTGGTGAAAGGTATCCTGATCCAATCGGAATGCAGACGGTATCCGGGAAAACTCTGGGCATTGTCTGTAAGCACGAAATTTCCTCCGGTCACAGAAAGTCCTCCGAAATCTGTCGCGCGCCGACGAATTCCAAGATCAAGATTCAGTTTCTTCCAGCCGGCGCCGACATAGAGTTCCTGAACCATGCCTCTTGTGCTGCTCCCGTCGCTGTTATGCACCTCCGCATTCCCCTCGGCGGCGGCATAACCGGCAAGCCCGATTCCCCAGTCCAGTCGGAAAGTGTTTTTGCCGTAGCTTGTTCCGTTTACACCTCCTCTAAGAAGTCCTCCGCAGGTCTCGGGATAGACCCCTCCTTTGTTGGTGTGGCTCCAGAACGGCAGCGCCCTCTTCGTGGAACCCATTCCGGCCATCTCCACGTACCATCCACCGTGATCGATCTCTGCTCCATGAACTAGTGCCTCGGTGGCTGGGATGGCAAAGAAGAGAGTTACGATTTTCTTGAATATCAAGTATTTTGTTCCCATGTTGACTTTTATCAAACCTATCATCGGGCGGATCCTGCAACCTGCCGAAGTTACTGACTCAGTGTGACACCGATCTCTTCCGGTAAGATCTTCGCTGGCTTGCCGTCCAACGTCGTAGTCTCGATGCGTATGAAGCGGCATTCAATCGTGGAATTGAAAGATATTCTCATTGGAACCGGATTGTGCATGATGTTGCTGAACTCTCCTTCTTTTATGATTGTGTGCCACTTGTCGCCGTCATCACTTGCCGAAAAACTAAAGCGGAATGCCATTTCTTCTCCTACCCTGCTTTCAAGAGGCGCATATGTGAATGCGGTCAACGCAGCTTTCCTGCCGAGATTCAAGACCAGCGGATGATCGTTATCGACAGTCCACTCTTCTCTCGGAATGTCGTTCCAATCAGCGCCGGTTGCCTTGTCCGCGATGGCCGGGGCATGGAAAACACCGACTCTGCTCAGATGAACTTCAGCTCTGGAACCTGTGATGCGTACCTTGATGGCTTTGAGATCTGATTCCTCAAAACGTACAAGACGCTTGTGTCCGATCGTCGTTCCTTCGCAAAGAACTTTCCAGCCAGTATTCTCCAATCCTTCCACAACGAATGACTCTACCCTTTGCCCACGCTTGATGTCCTCCTGAAGCATCACGACATTCGCGCGCGAACCTTTTTTCAGTTTGTAAACACGTTCCTCCCCTTGGACAGCATTCCACAGGAGGCTCCCTTTCCGCACCCGGTCATCGCTGAACGTGCGTTTCAGGTAGTCAGACAGTTCTTGAAGTCTCACCGAGTCTGCTTCGTGAATATGTCCTCTTTTGTCCGGGGGAACATTGAGCAGCAGCACAGAGTTGCGGCCAACTGACTGGAAATATATGTCCACCAGTGTCTTGAGACTTTTTACCTTCTCATCTTGGTCGGCTGTGTGGAACCATCCTGGGCGGATGGAGACATCCACTTCGGATGGATACCAGAACATCTCGGTAGCCTTTTCGATCATATTCCTGCTGCCTAGATCCTTGGACAAGTTGGTGATTCCCAACCGCCCGTTGTTGTCATCAGCCTGGGCGTATGCTTTTGGGGTGAGCACCGTGGCGCTCCACTCGGTCTCGCGTCCCATGCCGCTTTCGTTGCCGACCCAACGTACGTCGTCACCCATGATGGCTGTCACGGCATGCGGCTGCAGGGAGTGGATGACACGAAGGATGGAGTCCCAGTCATAGACCTGGATTTTTCCGTTCGGCCCCTCACCGTTGGCTCCGTCAAACCACACCTCGTCAACCTCTCCATAGTCGGTGAGCAGTTCCGTGAGCTGGGCGATGAAGAATTTGTTATAGGCTGGTGAGTCTCCGTAGCAAGGGGCGTTGCGGTCCCAAGGAGAAAGATAGACTCCGAATTTCATCCCGTATTTAGCGCAGGCATTCCGTACTTCACGCACCACATCACCTTTACCATCTTTCCAAGGGGATGAAGCGACAGAATGAAGGGTGGTCTTGGTCGGCCAGAGGCAGAATCCATCGTGGTGTTTTGCCGTCAGGATCGCCATTTTGAATCCGGCTTGGCTGAGGGTTCGGATCCATTGTTCGGCATCAAGGTCCGTAGGAGCGAACAGGGATGGACTTTCCTTGCCGTCACCCCACTCGCGTCCGGTGAAGGTGTTCATTCCGAAATGGAGGAAAGCGGTCATTTCCAGATTCTGCCAATCAAGCTGCTCTTGGGTCGGGACGAGCCTGGCGGCAAGGCTTATCTTGTCCTGATGCGGGCAACCTTCAGGGAACACAAGATGTTTCACGGAATATTCCTGACTGTTTTGGGCGCAGACCATCCCTGCGGACAAGAGCATGAGAATAGAGGTGATTAAATGTTTCATTGATGTAAAATTTTTCCTGAAATCATGCAAAGTTAACAAGTTTGTGTTATCTTTGCACCAAAATAGCCACATAATGATAGCCGCATGGAACACACGACCGTCATCATCTATAGAAACACCTATAGAACCTTTGCTTGGACAGAATTGTTCGATCTTATTAAGGTGTAAATAATAACCTGCATCATTTCAAAATAATAATAAGTTAATATTCAAAGGATTCCTTATTATCAGTTTTATCGATTGATGCAACTTGTTTTTTCAATATCACTTAATAATTACTTACCTAATGTTTTCTAAAACAAATCAGAACAGAATCATTCATTGTGTCCTGACTTTGCTGCTTGCCCTTATGGCGTTCACTGCACAAGGACAGAGAAACACAACGGTGACAGGTGTAGTCACAGACACGCAGGGCCCGGTGCCCGGAGTCTCCATCATTGTCAAAGGAACATTGAACGGGACAACTTCCGACATCGACGGAAAGTTTTCGTTGAATGTCAAGGACAAAGACATTCTACAAGTTTCCTGCATCGGCTACCTGTCGCAGGAAATCAATTGGAACGGACAGGCATCGCTTGAGATAGCCTTGGAAGCGGACCTCCAGAAATTGGAGGATGTCGTAGTAGTGGGTTTCGCCACCCAGAGGAAGGTGGATTTGACAGGTGCCGTCTCCCAGGTGAAGATGGAGGATGTGCTGGGCGACAGGCCTCTTGTCAGTGCCTCGGCCGCCTTGCAGGGAGCCATGCCTGGATTGATGGTTTCGGGCTCGTCATCTCCTGGACAGGCGAAAAGTTTCAACATCCGAGGCACTTTGTCCATCAACGGAGGCTCGCCTCTGGTCCTCATCGACAACGTTGAGGGTGACATCAACAGCCTGAATCCGGATGATATCGAAAGCGTCTCGGTTCTCAAGGACGCGGCTTCCTCGGCCATCTATGGAGCCAGAGCCGCGGGCGGTGTCATACTCGTCACGACCAAGCGTCCGAAGAGCGACGCCACGTTCAAACTCAACTACAGTTTCAGTCAGGGTTGGGAGAACACGTTGACAAGGCCGGTGCAGGCATCGCTTTCGGATTACATCTCCGCTTACGAGGAGGCCGGATTCTCGTCCCAGTACTGGGCAGGAAACGGACAGATAAGCGAGTGGAAGAACCTGCTTTCCCAGTACGAGGCCGGTACGCTCAGCGGAGTGTATGACAATGGTATCTACAAGGCTGAGGACGGCAGTGTCTATTATCTTAAGGAAGGAGATGTGGCAGGCAACGCGCTTGGCACAGGCTTCCTTTCCAACCATGCGGTCTCTGTCACCGGCGGAACCGACAGACTTCGTTTCAGGGTGTCCGGTAACTACGGCTACGAGAACGGACCGATGATCACGGACAAGGACAAGTACCTGAGAAAAGCCATCTCGTCATTCGTCTCCGGTGATGTCACGAAATGGTTGACCCAGGAACTTACAATGTACTACACGGACATTAAGAGAACGGCTCTCTCCAATAACATCCGTGATCCGTATGCGACAAGGCTTATCAACTGGTATCCTGAGGGTTACATGCCAAAGGAGATCCTTGGGACAAGCGAGGATCTGATCATGGATTCTCCTAAGAATTCCTATCTTGTCTCTCCGACCTCCACAACCACCAACTCGATGCCTCGCATCCAGTCCAAGACGATCATCCGTCCTTTGAAGGATTGGGAGATCATAGCCGAGTACACTTATAACCAGAACTCCTACAAGTACCGCAATTACTCAGGCATCCTCCGTTACGCGGATGTGCAGCTGGCGGTCAAGACCACTCCTACCGATCCTACCAGGGATCTGTACACCATCAACTCGTACACCACCAAGTACAACGCCTTGAACCTCTACACCAACTACAAGTTGAGTCTTGGCAAGCATGCGATGACCGCGATGGTCGGTTTCAATCAGGAAAGCTACGACTATTCCGGTGTGAACGCATCGATCGAAGGCCAGTCCGTGCCGACGGTTCCGTCCTTCGGCGGTGGTACAGGAATCAAGAACATCAGCGACAATTACTCTGAATATTCCATCAGAGGTATGTTCGCCCGTCTGACATACAACTATGCTGACCGGTATCTTCTGACAGTGAATGCCCGCTATGACGGTTCGTCAAAATTCCCGAAGGAAAACCGTTTCGGCCTTTTCCCTTCCGTTTCTGTCGGCTGGCGCCTTGGCAAGGAGAAGTTCATGGACTGGGCTGACAACTGGCTTAATGAGTTCAAACTCAGGGCTTCCTATGGCTCCATCGGTAACCAGAACATCAATCCGTACGGCTTCGTCGCTTCCATGGGCATCAACGAAGGAACCTACTGGCTTGACAACAACGATAAGACAATCTACATCTCCACACCTGGCCTGATCCGCGCCAACTACACTTGGGAGACTGTCACGACCCTCGACTTCGGTTTTGATTTCTCGGCCTTCAATGACAGGCTCTCAGCCACGTTTGACTGGTACAGGCGCGACACCAAGGGAATGCTTGCGGCCGGAGCCGAGCTTCCTGCCCTTGTCGGAGCGAGCGCTCCTCTGCAGAACATCGCTGACATGCGGACTGACGGATGGGAACTGTCCGTCGGATGGCGCGACCACATCGGAGATTGGGGGTACCGCCTGAATCTCAATGTCTATGACCATAAGTCCAAAATCACAAAATTCAATAATCTTTCAGGCTCCATAGACAACTATTATGTTGGAAAAGCATTGAACTCCATTTATGGCTACAGGGCTGACGGCTATTATTCCATCGATGACTTTGACATGGAAAAGGCCAAGGTCGGCACTTGGGTGCTCAAGGAAGGCGTCGTGTCAGTCAGCGGTTATTCAGTGCAGCCTGGTGACGTGAAGTTCAAGGATCTGGACGGTAACGGTGTGATCGACGCCGGTGGCTCGACTCTTGAGAATCCTGGCGACAGGGAAATCATCGGAAACAGCACTTCCCGTTACCAGTTCGGCGGCAATCTTGGAGTCTCATGGAAGGGGCTTGATCTGAATGTTCTCCTTCAGGGAGTCGGCAAACGTGACTATTGGCTGGGCGGAGCCGCCCTGTTCCCGTTCGGAGCGGCCGGCGCGGACGGAGTTTTCTGGCCGTTGTACTACAACCAGACAGACTATTGGTCAGCGGTCAGCTACGACCCTCAGAGCCCGGACTACATGGTGGCGAAGAATCCTGACGCCAAATTGTTCAGGGTCTATGGTCAGGATGGCAACGCCGGTTCGAACGCGAGGGTGAGCGACAAATATATTCAGAACGCCGCCTATCTGCGTGTGAAGAATGTCACTCTGTCATATTCATTCCCGTCATCATTGCTTCGCAAGGTGGCTTTGGACCAGCTTCGCCTGTATGTGAGTGTGGAGAATCTCGCCACTTTCACTTCCTTGCCAAAGGGCTATGACCCGGAAAGTCTTTCGTGGTCTTATCCGTTCTACCGCACATGGTCTGTCGGAGCAAGCATAACATTCTAATGATCAAGAATTATGAGAAATAAAGCATACGTTATTGCAGCAGCAATCATAGCCACCGTCTCCGGTGTATTCTCAAGTTGCAACGATGATTTTCTTGAGAAGCTTCCAGTCACAAGTCTCACGGAGAAGAACGCTTTCCAGACTTACGATAATTTCAAGGCCTACATGAATCCTTGCTACTCTTTGTTCACGGACGGCAACATCATGACAAACTTCTCCGGAGGTTCTTATTATTGGGGTGGCCAGTGGAGCAGTGACTACTATTCCGGGATAATGACAACGAGGGACAACTCGTTCAACCCTTACGGGTACCAGACGATCACAACGAGAAACACCCACGGATCGTGGAGTTTCGGTTGGATTCGAAGCATCAACATCATGCTCAGCCATCTTGGCGACGGAGTGCTGACCGAGACTGAGCAGCGCCATTGGCGTTCTGTAGGTTACTTCTTCCATGCATGGTGGTATATGGAACTCATTTCCAGGTACGGTGACATCCCTTGGGTGAACATGGTCCTGAACGATGAGTCGGAGGAGGCCTACATGCCTCGCACCCCTCGCGCGGAAGTGGCCGACAGCATTGTGGCGAGGCTTGAATATGCCGCCGCGAACATCGGTGACTCCTCCAAGGACGGAGACAACGCTCTGACCGCTGACGCCATAAAGGCCGCCTTGAGCCGCTTCCTGCTTCGTGAGGCCACATGGGCCAAATACCACGGGCTGAATGAGCCTTATCAGCAGTATCTGGAGAAGTGTCTTGCCGTCTCTCAGGAACTTATGGATAAGTATCCTTCGCTGTACTATGGCAGCGGGATCAACAAGTACCCTGCCGCCGGCTACGACGAGGTCATGACTTCCGAAGACCTTACCGGCAAGCCGGGCATCATCATGTTCAAACAGTATTACACTGGAATATTGATGCATCGCTTCAGTGATTTGGTTCACGTTGAAGCGCATCGTGCCGACGCTCCGCAGCAGACGGTTGACATGTTCCTCATGAAGAACGGCAAGCCGATAGGCAACCCGTCTTCAGGATTCAAGGGCGGCGAAGGAAAAGATCTTTGGGACTATTATTCAGACCGTGATCCTCGCCTGCACATCAACTTCCAGCCACCGGCACAGGCCAAAGTCACCGGAAATAACCCGAACGCAGACAATGTGACCACATTCAAGAAATGGACATTCTGGAAGGCCGGTGAGACACTGCAGGGGCTCGGCAACTTCACCATCACTGGGGAATATGAGAAAAAGTTCCGTGAGTACATCGACTATTTCGGCCCGAATGTGTTCTGTGAGAACGGAACAGGTGATGAATCAATAGGTTGCAAAAGACTCCCAGGGCATAACTGGGGTGGCTCGATGTCTCACAGCGCGCCTAACATCACAGGCTCCGGGATCCAGATGGACAACTACATGCGCTGCTGGACCGGTTATTTCTTTTGGAAGCACTACACGAGCTGGGAAGTCGGCAGCAACGGCAATTTCCAGACATCTGACAAACCGATCTTCACGATCGAGGAAGTCCTTCTGAACTATGCGGAGGCCGCTTTTGAGCTTAACCGCTTTGACCAGGGTGTCGCCGACAGGACAATCAACCTGCTCCGTGACCGTGCGGAAGTCGCAAGGATGGTCGTGGCTGAGATCACGGCTGATTTCGATCCGGATCGTGACAAGGGTACGGCTTCATGGACCCGTGGCTACGACGACACCAAAACCAACTATGAGGTTCCGCCTGTCCTTTGGGAGATCAGGCGCGAGAGGATGGTCGAGTTGATGGGACAAGGTTTCAGTTTCTATGACATCAAGAGATGGCACAAGGCTCCGTACTACGTGAACAGGCAGCCTTGCGGCGCATGGATCACCTCCACAAACGTCCCTTATGGCACAGGAAAGTACACCGGACAGTTCGTCAATTACAATGAGATCCGTGAGAAGGGCTATTCGGAAGCCTATGGCAACGAGGCCGGAAGCGGCTGGATCTACACGAAGCACGGCCCGTTGTCAGTCGGCAAGGGATGGCTTGACACCTACTATCTGGATCAGGTCCCTACCCATGAGATCAACATGAACCCTGCCCTGACGCAGAACCCTGGCTACGAGGAACTATTCGGAAAATAGGATTACATGATCTCTGAATATAAAAGCGGGCGGCTGATACTCTTCAGTCGCCCGCTCTTAATGTCTGGAACCTACCTGGCTCTTGCTGTTTCTCCTTTAAGAATAGGGAAGTCCGGGTTCGGAATATGCGCTTCCGACATGATTGCCTGAAGCTCGGCGACTTTCTCCGGGTTGTCCGCACTCAGGTCTGTTGTCTCTCCCGGGTCGGTGGCGAGGTTGTACAGCTCGTATTTGTCGTTGTCGCTGCGGATGTCCAGATGAACAAGTTTCCATTCGCCTTTCCTGACGGCTTGGCGGCCTCCAAGCTCCTGAAACTCAAAGTAAAGCCATTCGTGTTCTTTCTGCATTCCCTTGTTCTCCAAGGTCGGAAGCAGACTGATGCCGTCCATGTTTTCAAGATCCTTTTCCTTGGCCCCGTTGAGCTCGCGTAGTGTCGGCATGACATCCCAGAACGAGCACATGAGATCCGAGTCAACGCCCTTTGGGGTGTGGCCTTCCCAACTTACAATCAAAGGAACTCTGACACCACCCTCGTAAAGATCCCTCTTGTAGCCTCTCCAAGGTCCGTTGGAGTCGAAGAAGTCAGGATCCGCACCTCCTTCTTTATGAGGCCCGTTGTCGGATGAGAAGATTATTATGGTGTTGTCATAGACTCCAAGTTCCTTGAGTTTTGAGACTATCTGCCCCACGTAGGTGTCAAGCCTTGTCACCATGGCCGCGAAAGTGGCATGAGGATATTCCTGCGAACAATAGCCACCCTTTCGGAACGCCGGCCCGCTGTCCACACCATGATAAGGTGTCTCGGGATATTTTCCTATGAATCTGTCGATTATGCTGTCCTGCGGAACAATCAGCTCGGCGTGCGGTATTGTGGTCGGATACCAGAGGAAGAAGGGTTCTCCGTCCTTGACCGAATTTTCGAGGAATTGGAGAGCTTTTTCATGGATAAGTTCTGGAATATACGTTCCCTGCCCGTAAGGGACAGAGTCCACATTGTCTTCCAGTTCAATTCTTTCCGAGTTATGCCAGATGTGGCTCGCATAGTAGCTGTGGGCGAGAAGCTGGCAATTGAAGCCATAGAACTCATCGACGCCTTGGTTTGCCGGATCTCCGGTTGTGCCGATGTAGCCAAGTCCCCATTTACCGAACGCTCCGGTTCTGTAGCCGGCCTTTCTCATGTCATGGAAGATCGTCTCGGCTCCGTCAGGAAGCGGAAACTGTCCTTCCGGATCAAGTTCGAGGTTTCCCCTCACCGGAGTGTGCCCGCTGTGGGTACCGGTCAGAAGACACGATCTGGACGGGGCGCTCACTGTGGTTCCCGAATAGCATTGTGTGAACCGGACACCTCCACGCGCGAGGGCGTCGATGTTCGGAGTCTCGAAATTCTTCTGCCCGTAGCAGCTCAGATCCCCCCAGCCAAGATCATCCGCCAGGATGAACACGACGTTCGGAGTACGTGCCGGTTTCTCTTCAGCGCAGGCTCCTGTGGCGAGAGCGACTCCGGCAAGAAGCATTGAGTCAAGTACTTTGGTCATAAAATCCTGTTATTTGAAGATTAGTGAAATGTCTCGGATTATTTCTTCCCTTTCACGGAAGGGTGCGCCAGAATCTGCACATCGATTCCGTCAATCTTGTAGCCTTTGAAGCGGCGTTCGAGAAGCTTGCCCTCGATCTGCTGATAGAGCTCGTCGTCAATCACATCTGAGAAAGTGTGGTTCATCGTGTCATAAAGATGAAAATGCTTGAAAGTGTTGACGTCGAAATACATCTTGTTGTTCTCGCTCATCCTGTGGTGGTATATTCCCAAAAGAGAAAGCTGGGCCAGGATGTTATAGACGGAGGCGACCGTGACCTTCGCCTTTTTCGCCGCAAGGATTTCCGCCGTGACCATGTCAGCGCAGGCGTGTCCAAGCCTAAGCATCGCCTCATGTACGGCGATTCTCTGTGGTGTCACTTTCAGTCCGTTTTTTCTAAGCAGTTCACGGAAGTCTTCGATTGTCGGGGCCTTGTTGTTTCTTTCCATTAAAGTTTGATTCCTGATTATTATCAATTCGCTTTTGCAACGCTACAGAATGCAAATTTAGATAAATTCTGATAAACAACATCACGTCTATGGAAAAAACACGATTAATGCTGGAATCAAGGTGGAACTTATCGCTTGGCTAATCACGAATTATGGCTATATTTGCAAGTTAAGATTGAACTCGAAAGTATGGAAAAAATAAGATGCCTGATCATAGGAGGCGGCCCTGCCGGGTACACGGCTGCCATCTACGCTTCCAGAGCCGCTTTGGAGCCTGTCCTTTATGAAGGTATGGAACCAGGCGGACAGCTTACGACCACGACTGTTGTCGAGAATTTCCCTGGATTCCCTGACGGAGTTGACGCCAACCAGCTTATGGACGGGATGAGAGCCCAGGCGAAGCGTCTTGGGGCTGACATAAGAAGGGGAGTGGTGACTGCCGCGGACCTGTCCAAGCGCCCTTTCCGTCTTACGATTGACGGAGAGACCGAACTGGAGGCCGAGGCTCTGGTCATCGCCACAGGAGCGACCGCGAAGTATCTCGGTTTGCCGTCCGAGCAGAGATTCAGAGGCATGGGCGTGAGCGCCTGCGCGACCTGTGACGGCTTCTTTTACAGAAAGAAGGATGTCGCTGTGGTCGGCGGAGGTGACACAGCCTGCGAGGAGGCCACCTATCTCGCCAACCTATGCCGCAAGGTTTACATGATTGTCCGCAGGGATGTGTTCAGAGCGTCGGTGGCCATGCGGGAAAGGGTCAGGAACACTCCGAACATAGAGGTCCTTTGGAGCTGCAACACACAGGAAGTGCTTGGGGATGAGTCAGGTGTGACCGGAGTCCGCGTTCAGGACAAGGATGGTAAGGTTTTTGATGTCAAGGTCGACGGATTTTTCCTTGCGATAGGGCATCATCCTAACTCTGACATATTCAAGAAATATGTGGAGACAGATGAGAACGGCTATATCATCACAAAGGGCAAGACCTCTGAGACTAATGTGGAAGGTGTTTTCGCCGCCGGTGATGTTCAGGATCCGCGTTTCAGGCAGGCGATAACCGCCGCCGCGTCCGGGTGCCGCGCCGCTCTTGAGGTGGAAAAGTTTCTTTTGTCACACTGATGATTAAGTTGGAAGCGGGGATTTCCGGCTTGCGAAGTTGAATTTTGAACGGAATGAATAATATGTTAAAGACAAATCTGAAGCTTGTGTCTGTCGCCTTTCTTGCCGTACTGTCTTTCCAGTCGTGCAAGTCGGAGTACGAGGCTCTTCTGAATGGAAGTGACGTGGATGCGAAATATGCCGCCGCGTTCGGTTATTTCAATCATGGGAAGTACAGCAAGGCCGCGCAACTGTTTGAGTCTCTCGCGGTCCTGACCAGCGGAACTGATCGTGACGACACTGTCCAGTACTATTGGGGACTGAGCAATTACCGCTTCAAGGACTATTACACGGCTGAGACCAATTTCACGAAGTTCATAACGAATTTCCCACGCAGCCCGTTCGCCGAGGAGGCGTCTTTCCTCAGGATAGACTGTCTTTACCGTTCCACACTCCGTTATGAGTTGGATCAGGTTCCTACCTACAACGCGATCAATGTCATCAGTCAGTATATGGTCGAGAATCCTGGAAACTCCCACGCCGCGATCTGCAACAGGATGCTCAAGGAGTTGAATGACCGGTTGGACAAGAAGGCTTACGAAAATGCCAGACTCTACTACAGGATGGAGGACTACAAGGCCGCCAGAGTCGCTTTCAGGAATGTCCTTAAGGATGACGCGGAGAATATCTACCGTGAGGACATTCTCTATTACATCGCCAAGTCTTCCTACAAATATGCTTCCCTGAGTGTCGAGAACAAGCAGAAGGAACGATATCTGACTTTTGTGGATGATTATTACAACTTCATCGGCGAGTTGCCGGACTCTCCGTACCGTAAGGAACTGGACGCGCTCTATCGCCGTTCGCAGAAGGCTCTTGGACGTTACACAGGAGCTGACGAGGATCTTGGAACTAAGGAAAAGGACTTTGAGAGGGACAGAAAAAAAATATTGAAACAATCCGCTCAATAGGCCACGTACAATATTTAGACAAGAATTTTTATTGAATATGGAAGTTAAGAAGAAGGTCCCTTCAAACACAATCACAAGGGACATCAAGTATCTCGCCGAGCCGACGGGCAACATTTACGAGACAGTCGTACTCCTTTACAAAAGGGCGAATCAGATAGCGCTCGCCGAGAAGAAGGAACTCGCCAAGAAGCTGGAGGATTTCCGCACCGATCGCGACACCATGGACGAGGTTTTCGAGAACCGGGAGCAGATAGAGATTTCCAAATATTACGAAAAGCTTCCTAAGCCGGATCTCATCGCGATTTCCGAGTTTGAGGATGGTGAACTCTACTACAGGATGGCAGGATCCGGCAATGAGGATGAGATGCAGGCCCGTCCGGTAAAGGATAATGTTTCTGACGCTGAATAGTTTGCGGGGCCATGCTTGAGTCCCTTCAGATAAGAAATTATGTTTTGATAGACTCTCTGGACATCAGGTTTCCGGAGGGTCTGATCATTATATCCGGCCAGACAGGAGCCGGCAAGTCTATCCTGTTGGGAGCCCTGTCTTTACTGCTGGGCTCCAAGGCTGACGCTTCGGTGATCGGAGGCGAGGCGGACAGTTGTGTTGTCGAGGCCGTATTCAGGATTCCAGAGTCGGATCTTGTCCTGAAGGAAATCCTTGACGACAACGATGTGGAGGCAGGGGACGGAGAACTGATCATCAGGAGGGTGGTCAACCGTTCCGGCCGCTCGCGTTCGTTCATCAATGACTCTCCGGTGAATATCCAGATTCTTCAAAGCATATCTTCCCGTCTGGTTGACATCCACTCGCAGCATCAGACTCTTCTGCTGTCGGACAAGTCTTTCCAGCTTTCAATGCTGGACCACTTCGCCTGTGATGTATCCCTTTTGGCGGAATGTGATAAATCCTACAAGGCCTTCAAAACCCTTGAAAAAGAATATTCCGAAGTTTCCTCCCGCCTTGCCAGGATGAGCGAGGAGAAGGAATATGTCCGCGCGCGCTGGCAGAGACTTGAGGACGCCCGTCTTCAGGAAGGGGAACTTGAGGCCTTGGAGACGGAGCGTAAACAGCTTGCCAATGCCGAGGAGATCAAGGAGAATCTTGGCGGGGTGGAGGAGTTGTTCGGCTCTTCGGATCCGAACTCGGAGACTCTGCCGTTGTCCTCAGCCTTGAAAGAGGCTCAGAAGATGTTGGAAAAGGCCGCGAAGTTTGTTCCGGATGCTGCCGGTCTGGCTGAAAGGATAGGATCCGCGCGTACGGAGTTGGATGACATTCTTGAGGATGTCACGACCATGAATTCCCGTGTGGAACTTTCCCAGGAACGTCTCGAAGCTGTGGATGAGCGTCTTTCGCTTCTCTATGATCTGATGAAGGGCTACTCGGCCGCGTCAGTGTCGGAACTGATCGCAAAACGTGACGCTCTTTCGGAATCCCTTTTCGATTCCACAGCCCTTGAGGCTCGGAAAACTGAACTCGAGGGTCTGATGGCCTCTGAAAGGAAAGCCCTTGAGGCTGTCTCCAAACGACTTCATGACGCCAGGGTCAAGGCTTCCGGACCATTCTCAAAAGCGATCACCGAGTCAGTCCGCTCGCTTGAGATGGACTATGCTGTCTTCCGGATCGAACTCTCGACAGCTCCGTTGTCGGCAAGCGGTGCTGATGCTGTCAAGTTCTTGTTTTCGGCTTCAGGCGCCAACCCGATTGATGTCGCGAAGTGCGCTTCCGGTGGCGAGATGTCCCGTCTGATGCTCTGCCTGAAGGCCATGATGGCGAAGTTCGTGAATATGCCTACGCTCATATTCGATGAGATTGACACGGGGGTGTCCGGTAGCGTGGCCGACAAGATGGGACGGATGATTTGCTCGATGGGCAAGGACATGCAGGTCTTCGCCATCACCCATCTTCCACAGGTGGCCGCCAAGGGTAACGCGCATTATGTGGTTGAGAAAGAATACGATGTGCTTGGAAAAGCCACCACTACAGTCCGTCCTCTGGATGGGCAGGACAGAGTGATGGAGATCGCCCGTATGCTGAGCGGCAGCAGTATCACCGCCGCCGCTGTTGCAAACGCGAAGGCCTTGCTTTCTATCTGATCAGATTCACTGAGTAGTCCGAATTGTACACAATCCGTCTGACGGCATCGTTCACGTAGCCGCCTCGTGATGTTTTCACAAGATTGAAGTCGGACTGGAGTCCAGTGCCTTTAAGGTTTCCGGACTTGTCCCGTTTACTTCCATATTCAGAATGTGCGGTCGTGAAGAATTTCATGAGGTCGTAGCCTTGGAACGCCGTGCGGCTTGGCTCCGTCCCATAGAGCGCCCTGTATTTCATCAGGAAATTCTGTACATCCTTCGAGTCATAATCTACAAAGTAAGACACACTTGAGTGTAGATTCAAGGTGTGCAGCTGCTCGACGTCGATCTCTTCGAATGTCCTGAGTTTGGATGTGCTGTAAAGCACGATTTCCTTTTTCTGGCTGGAGATGAGGTACAGTAACCTGACCACCTCGATGACAAACGCCTTGCTGTCGGAAGCCACGACAACCCTGTTTGTGCCGTTGTCCGTCATCATCGCCGAGATTCTTCCCATGATCTGCCTGCCCTCAAGGATGTTGAACGATAGGTCTGAATGCCTTAACCCTGAGTTGCGCACCTCGTTGATCACATTGGCTGAATAGCCATTTGCCGCTACCCCTTTCTGGGTGATCAAAATCACCTTGTCGTTAGTTTTCAGGTCCGAATCTACCCATCTGACCATGTCCACTATCTGTGCTTTTGTAGGAGACGGGGCCTGAATGATGTTGGGAATTGTGTCGGCAAGGACCTCCGCCCTTGGGTCAAGAGGAGAGACTATCCAAGTCTTGCCTTTGGATGCGTTGATGGTTCTGGCTATGTCAGTGTTGGACACAGGACCGATCACGAAGTCGCTCCCGGAGAATCTTTCTTCTGTGACAGGCATCGCTCCGCCAGCCACATCATAGACATTCATGTCGATTTCATGGCCTTCTTCCCCCAGGTCCTTCGCGGCGAGCAACGCTCCGCAGTAGAAATCCATCATCTGGCTGTCCGCTTTTTTCGCTGTGTTGAACGGCAGCAAGAGAGCCATGCTTGTCTTGTGTCTCTTATTGAATATCCTGTCAAACACACCATCGTTCTCTGAACCGGTCGAATCATCACCTGTCACCGCACCTGTCGAAGAACCTGATTCAGTTGAAGTTCCTTCGGTCGATGATCCTGCGGAAGCCACCTCGTAACCGGACCCTTTCTCCCATTTCTCCGGGTGCGTAGGAATCTTGATCTTGTCCTTGCGCCTGACCTTTTCGGATGTCATCCCGTTGATATTCATTATGGACTCCTTCGAGACCATATATTTTCTGGCTATGGATGTCAGGTCTTCGAACCACTTGACACGGTGTATGGTATATTCCTTGGCCTTGTCATCTCCACTGTCCGCCTTGTTGTCCGCCGTGGTCTCAACCTTTGTTGTCCGGGTTGGTGTCTGTGTGACCACTTCTTTTATCGGAATCAGGATGATCTGGTCTTTCTTGAGTCCTTCCGTGTTGAGATGCAGGTTCGGATTGGCGTCGTAGATCTCTTGAAGGGTCACATTGTAAGCCTTGCTGATAGAGTAAAGGGTCTGACGTTCCTGCACTATATGCGAATAGTACACCTTTCCGTTATAGCGTACCTTGTCAGTGGACACCACAACCTGCGGCGCGACGTATTCCTGTGCGGCAGTTATGGTGCCGGACGCGGCCGTCAGACATAACGAGGCCACGAAAGTAGTCAAGTATCTGTTCATCTTTGCTTGTACAAATTGTCGGAGAACTCCAGCATCCTTTTGCAGAACGTCTTCCATGACAGCCGTTCTTTCTCGGCCCTGATCGAGCTGATGCAGAGAGTCTTGATGTTTGTGTCAGAGAAATATGTCCGGATCTCCCTCACGATGCCGCCGGCGTCAGCCTTTGGCGCGACAAGTCCAGTGCCGCAGTCTCCGATGGCCTGTCTCAGGCCGCCGACATCGGTGACCACCATCGGCACCTCAAAGTGGTAGGCGATGGCGCTGATTCCGCTTTGGGTGGCGGACCTGTAAGGCAACACCGCAAGGTCGGCGGCCGAGAAATAATCCTTTACCTCGGAGTCTTTGATGTAATGGGTGAACAGTCGGATTCTGTCTTTGGCCGGAGAACTGTCGATCAGCCTCTGGTATTTGTCGAACGATCCGTATGGCTCGCCCGCAATGATGAGCTGGTAACTGTCGTCCAGTCCGGCGAAAGCCTCCAGCAGAATGTCCAGCCCTTTATATTCCCGGATCAACCCGAAAAACAGCAGGTTTCTCTTCCCCGGTGTCAGCCCGAGAGCCTTTTCCGCCTCACCGCGGGGCAGCTTCTCGCCGAAGTGCTCGTAGATTGGATGGAAAAGTGTTGCGTTCAAAGCTTTTGGAGAGAGCCTGTGAAGGTCTTCCGCAACCTCGTCGCACAACGTTACATTGCCGGTGCAGCCTGACAGAAAATATTTCGTCAGAGGAGCGTCAAAGAACTTAGGCTCGTGCGGAATGACATTGTGAAGCACGGAGATGACCTTGCATCGCTTCCTGAGCCTTCTGGCCACGTAACCTAACGAAGGTCCGAAGTAGGACATCCAGTAACTGATGATCACAAGGTCAGGTTTCCAGTCACGGATAGCCTTGTACGTGCGCCGGTAGGTAAAAGGATTGGCCGTATCCAACAGAGCCTCGCTCTCGATGGGTACGGCGTCATCATCCTTTGTGACATATTGCGTCTTTCCCGGAAAAAGAAATTCCGGATACTGCCTCTTGAAATTGAAAGCCTTGACAGTGTGGCTTTTCCCCAGTTCCAAGTAGAGACTTGCGTTGAACTGGGAGATCCCTCCTCGAAAAGGGTAAAAGCAGGAAAGGAGAGCGATTCTCAAAGCCTACTTCGTTTCTGACTCCTCAGCTGTGGCAGGGGCTGCTTTTCCTCCTTTGCCTTTGCTCTGGATGTACTCGTCGTTGAGTCCGGCGAGGATCGCGTCGGTCACGTCAAGATCAGGATCTCCGGTGGCGACAGGCGCCGGGAGGACACTGCCCTGGGTGGCGATGATCATCGCGTATTTGTGTTCCTCGTTGAACTTGTCGAGGAAAGTCTTGATCGCGTCTCCGATCTGGTTCATCATCACCTGCTGCTCCTCGGCGATCTCCTGCTGCTTCTGGGCGGCGTAGTTGTTGAAGTTGTTCTGCTGCTCCTGAAGCTTGATGTTTCTCTGCTCGGCCACAGAGCGGACGAGAAGACCCTTGTCAAGGTCAGACTGGAACTTGTTCACATCACTCTGGAGTTTGTTGCCCCTTCTGTTGATCTCTTCCTGGATGCTCTGAACCTTGGTCTCCACCACTGATCTGAGGTCGTTGGCCATGTCGTACTCGTTGAGAACCCTGTCGAGGTCGAACCATACGATCGAACCTGGCTGCGCCGTGACCTCCACGGCCTCGCCTGAAGTGGTCTTCTTGCTGCCTTTACCGTTTGACGTGAGTTGGAAAATTCCGAGAGCGGCCACAGCAACAAGGGCTATGACGCTGATAATCAATGGTGTCTGTTTCATTTTATTTTTTGTTATTAATATTCAAGGTTACAAATGTAATTAAAAAATCTTAATCTTCGACAGATAAGCCTGTATTGTTTTTTCGAGACCCATGTAAAGAGCGTCGCAGATGATGGCGTGACCGATGGAGACCTCGTCTGTCCAAGGGATTGTCCTGATGAAATATTCGAGGTTCTCAAGGTTCAGGTCATGCCCGGCGTTCAGACCCAATCCAAGTTCCTTTACAGCCACTGCCGTCTCAAGATACGGCTTTATGGCCTTTTCCCGCCCGGCGGAATATTCAGCCGCATAATCAGCGGTGTAAAGTTCCACACGGTCGCAGCCGCAGGCCTTGGCTCCTTCCGCCATAGCGGGCGATGGGTCTATGAATATGGACGTGCGGATCCCTTTTTCCTTGAACCTTGCGCAGATGTCCGTCAGAAACCCTTTGTTGGAGACGGTGTCCCAGCCTGCGTTGGATGTGATGGCGTCGTGGGCGTCCGGCACAAGAGTGACTTGGTCAGGGACAACCTCAAGGACGAGATCCACGAAACTCGGGATAGGATTGCCTTCGATGTTGAACTCTGTCGTCACGGTAGGCCTGATGGCCCTGACGTCTGAATATCTGATGTGTCTCTCGTCCGGCCTCGGATGTACCGTGATGCCTTCCGCCCCGAATCTCTCGCAGTCGACCGCGGCCTTCTCCACGTCCGGCATATTCCCGCCACGCGCGTTGCGGATCGTGGCGATCTTGTTGATGTTCACGCTAAGTCTTGTCATATTCGTACACATATAATCATACAAAAATAATGATTTCTGTTCAGTTTTATGCGGAATTGTGCTATTTTTGAGATTCAAATGCTTTCACTATAACCCAAGTCGTGCTCTGATGAAGATAGCGTTATACTCAAGAGACGGTCGCGCCATGAGCGACGGAAGGCTTTCCAGAATGTTCGGAAAGCTTGAAAAAGAGTCGTTTGACTTCTATGAGATCAGCGGGGGAGAAGACATTCTTCCGGAGACTGACCTTGTCATGAGCGTAGGTGGTGACGGGACTTTCCTTTCCGCGTCGCAGTGCGTGGGACAGTCTGGGATCCCGATCCTCGGGGTGAACCTCGGCCGGCTCGGGTTCCTTTCTGAATATAGCCCTGAAGAGGCGTGTGACGCCCTTTTGTCAGGCGGTTGGTATCTTGAGGACAGGGAACTGCTCAGGACTGATGTGTCGGGAGGAGCGCTGGCCGCGGATCCGCAGTTCTGTCCTTTCACGCTTAACGAGGTTTCCGTGCATCGTTCTGGCGCCGCCTTGCTTGGAATTGATGTGAGGATGGACGGACACCCTTTGCCAACCTACTGGGCCGACGGGTTGCTGGTCGCCACAAGCTCCGGCTCGACGGCATATTCATTGAGCGTCGGAGGTCCGATCTGCGCTCCTGAGGCGAAGGTGCTCATCATCGCGCCGATCGCTCCGCATAACCTGAACGCGCGTCCTCTTGTGGTTCCGGACACCACTGAAATCTCGATTTCCATGAGATCAAGGGATGACAGCGTCATGCTGTCGATGGACAACAGAAACCATTTGGTCGAGCCTTCTGTGAGCCTTGATGTCAAGGTGGCACAATTTTCGCTAAAAAGGGTTCGGCTTAAAAACACCAGTTTTATAAAGGCTCTGACCACGAAGTTGTTCTGGGGCGAGGACATCCGGAACAGCGGAGAATGAAATTTTGGAATATGAACGAAATCAAGAATATACCGGAGCACGTCTCCATTATCATGGACGGCAACGGACGTTGGGCCCGGCAACGGGGGCTGGAAAGGGTTTCCGGTCATTATAACGGCGTTGAGAGCGTCAGAGCCTGTGTGGAGGCTGCTGCTGAGGCAGGGGTCAGGTACCTGTCGCTTTTCGCGTTTTCGGAGGAGAACTGGAACCGTCCGGAGTCCGAGGTGAGCACTCTGATGAGCCTTATGCTGAAATCGATCGCGGACGAGATTGATTCCCTTGCGGCCAAGGGAGTCTCTTTCCGTGTGATAGGGAATCTTTCAAGGCTTGATGACAATCTTGTGGAAGTTATAAAAAAGGCAGAGAGACTGACCGCTCCAGCCTCCGGCAAGGAACCTCTTCTGACGCTTGTCGTGTTCCTGAGCTACAGCGGGAAGTGGGATATCCTTCAGGCCGCCAAAAGGATGGCCAAAGAATATGCTGATGATCCCGCTGGCCTCGAATCCGTTGGCATAGAGGATTTTGACCGTTATCTGGCCACCGCCGGCATCCCGGACCCGGACCTTATCATACGCACTTCCGGAGAGGAGAGGATAAGCAATTACCTGCTTTGGCAGGCGGCATATTCGGAATTTCTTTTTGTCGATACCTTGTGGCCTGATTTCAGGCGCGAGGACTTCAGGGCGGCTCTGGAAGAATATTCCCACAGGAACCGTAGGTATGGAAAAGTTAAATAACTTACGTATATTTGCATCTTAAAATGAAATCTGATTCGATGAAAGTATATCGTCTATTGTGTCTTCTCGCCTTGTCCGTGGCCGCTGTTCCGGCCTTTGGACAGGATTCGGTAAAATCTTCCGCCCCCGTTGAAGTAGATTATGACCACCCAAAGACTTATTATGTGGGAGGTGTTACCGTGGAGGGAAACCACCAGTTCTCAAGCCAGCAGATCGTCTCTCTGACCGGACTCCAGAAAGGCATGAGAGTCACTGTGCCAAGCGATGACATCTCCTCGATCGTGTCCAGGCTTTGGATGCAGAGGTATTTCGAGAACGTGGCCTTGGAGATAGACCATCTGAGCGAGAAACAGGACTCCGCTTTCTTTGTGATCCGCATCCAAGAGCGTCCGAGGGTGTCCAGATGGCTGTTCACCGGCGTGAGAAAGGGTGAGCAGAAGGATTTGGACGAAAGGCTCAATCTTCGAAGGGGAGGGGAGTTCTCCGACTATGTGGCGAAAACATCCACCGACATCATCAAGAGATTCTATGCCGACAAGGGTTTCCTCAACTGCAAGGTCGATGTCCAGACGCAGAAGGATACCATTGTCCGGAATGCCATAAAGGTCAACTTCGCCGTTGACCGTGGCTCCAAAGTCAAGATCAAGGACATCAATTTCCAAGGAACGGAAGGCTTCACGGACTTCAAACTTTCCCGTTCCATGAAGAAGACGAAAGCCAAGAAATGGTATAACTTCTTCAACAGCAAGAAATTCAACGAAAAGGAATATCCTAACGACAAGAACAGTCTCGTCAGCAAGCTCAACGAGGCCGGCTATCGTGACGCGCGCATCGTAAAGGATTCCATCTACTATGTGACACAGGACAGGCTTGGCATCGACCTCAAGATTGACCAGGGCAAGAAATATTATTTCAGGAATATCTCGTGGACCGGCAACTCCGTCTATTCCACCGATCAGCTCAACGAGATCCTGAACATCCGCAAGGGAGATCCGTACGATGTGGTGACCATGCAGAAGAGGCTTCTGGGAGGAGGCAAACAGGGGGATCAGGATGTGTCCAAGATCTACCGTGACAACGGTTACCTTTTCTTTAATGTCACTCCTGTCGAGCTGAACATCGAGGGTGATTCCGTGGATGTGGAAATGAGAATCTCGGAAGGAAAGCAGGCTACCCTGAACAATATCGTCATCAATGGCAACAACCTGACCAACGAGAGGGTTGTCCGCAGGCAGGTCGCCACAAGGCCGGGCTACCTTTTCAGCCAGACTGATTTCGAAAGATCCATCCGTGAGATCGCTTCCTTGGGACAGTTCGATCCGGAGGCCATCACTGATCCGTCGAAAGGTTACTCGATTCTTCCTAACCAGTTGAACAACACTGTGGATGTGGTCTATAACGTGACAGAGAAGCCTTCCAGCCAGCTGGAACTTTCGGGAGGTTGGGGCGCCAACACCTTTGTCGCGACTGTCGGAGTGAACTTCAACAACTTCTCCACGAAGCGCATGTTCGAGAAGAACGCCTGGAGACCGGTACCTCTTGGAGACGCGCAGAACCTTTCGCTGCGTTTCCAGACAAACGGAACCTACTACACCTCATTGGTGTTCGGATTCTCGGAGCCTTGGCTTTTCGGAAAGAAACCGACATCCCTGAACATTCAGGCTTACTATACCAGACAGACAAACTCGTATCTTGCGATCGGACTTCTGTCCAACGACAAGGTCATGCAGGTCTATGGATTCTCGGCCGGAATCGGAACCCGTCTGAAGTGGCCGGACAACTATTTCGTGTTGTACAACGGCCTCAGCTGGCAGATCTATGACCTGAAGAACTGGATCAACGGTTACTTCATGTTCAATGATGGTAAGTCTCACAACCTGAGCTACACGATCAATCTGAGCCGAAACTCGACCGACCAGCAGATCTATCCTCGTATGGGATCGAACTTCAGCGCCAGCCTTCAGCTGACTCCTCCATATTCCTTGTTCAGAAAGAAGGATCTTGGCACGCTTGACGCGAACGGCAATCCTACAAAGGTCTCAAGCTACAAGGACATCAACTACGACAAATGGAGCTCGGCAGACCGTTACAAGTGGATCGAGTACCACAAGTGGAAGGTCAGCGGAGAACTCTACACCAAAGTCATCGGAGACTTCGTGATCATGAGCCGCGCGCAGTTCGGCTACCTTGGATATTACAACCGCAAGTGGGGTTATTCTCCGTTTGAGGGATTCCGAGTCGGAGGTGACGGTATGTCTGGCTACGACACTTATGGTGCGGACATCATCGCGCTTCGTGGTTACGAGAACTACTATCTTACCCCTTGGGAGGCGACCCCGTACAACTCCAACGGCTACTATGCCGGCAATGTCTATGACAAGTTCACGATGGAGTTCCGTTATCCTGTCATCCTCCAGCCTCAGTCCACGATCTTCGTGCTGGGCTTCCTTGAGGGAGGTAACTGCTGGTCTGACATCAAGAAGTTCAATCCGTTCCAGATCAAGCGTTCGGCAGGTGTCGGCGTGAGGGTGTTCCTCCCGATGATCGGTCTGCTCGGTATCGACTGGGGCTACGGTTTCGACAATCCGGTGAAGAAGAACAGAAGCCAGTTCCACTTCCTTATCGGACAACAATTCTAAATAATATTCTTACATTTGCATCGGAATCAAAACACGTAAACTGATAAAATTCTATAAAAATGAAAAAGATTCTTTTGATCGCCGCAATGGCGTTGTTTACTCTGACGGCTTCGGCGCAGGCGAAGTTCGCTTATGTCGATTTCAATGAACTGGTGATGCTCGCCCCTGAGGCTGATGCTGCCAGATCACAGATGCAGACTGCTCAGAAAGAGGCTCAGGAAACCCTTCAGAGCATGATGGAAGAGGCTCAGACCAAGTATAACGAGTACCAGCAGAAGCAGTCCACATGGACTCCAGCCATCAAGTCCAGCAAGGAGAAGGAACTCGGTGAGATCCAGAACAGGATTCAGGAATTCCAGCAGTCTATCCAGGCAGAGCTTCAGCAGCAACAGCAGCAGTTGATGGATCCTATCTACAAGAAGGCTCAGGAGGCAGTTGAGAAACTCGCCAAGGCCGGCGGCTATCTGTTTGTGTTCGAGACTTCACAGTACCTTTACGTTGACAAGGCTCAGTGCAAGGATCTGACTCCTGAGGCAAGAAAGGCAATGAATATTCCTGAGGACAGGACCATCGAGGATCTCCAGAAGGAACTTCAGGCACAGGCTCAGGGCCAGCAGCAGTAATCATTGACAGGAAGATCAGAAGAGGGTAGGCAAGAACTGATTTTTGCCGACCCTTTTTTGCGCTCTGACATGACGTGTTGTCGCTGAGTGCTTTCCAGGACGTTTTTTCGTTATGTTTTAGGGCTGTATGCAGGTAATGAATCTTTTTTCAGTGAAAAGGTTGGTTATTCTGCTTTTTATGCTTTAATTTGTAACGTATTTTTATAAAACACTAATATTCTTAAAATAGAAATGCAACATAAGGTTATTGATGCTAAGGATGTTGTGATAAGGTTCGCCGGGGATTCCGGTGACGGTATGCAGCTTACCGGAACTTTGTTCGCCAACCTGTCCGCAGTCTATGGTAACGGCCTTTCCACATTCCCGGACTATCCGGCAGAGATCAGAGCCCCGAAAGGGACTGTCGCCGGTGTGTCTGGATTCCAGGTTCACATCGGCAGCCATAAGGTAAACACCCCCGGGGACTTCTGTGACATGCTGGTGGCGATGAACCCAGCCGCCCTGAAGGCGAACGCCAAGTGGCTGAAAAGAAACGCTACCGTGCTTGTAAACGAGGATGCCTTCGATGATTTCGGCCTGACGAAAGCGGGCTTCACCGGCAATCCTTTTGAGGAACTTCACATCGAGGACAGGAACATCATCGTCGCCCCGATCACAAAACTGACGGAGGAGAGCTTGAAGGACAGCGGACTGGATGTCGTGTCTGTCCATAAGTGCAGGAATATGTTCACCCTCGGAATGGCCTGCTTCATCTACAGCCGTCCGTTGGACTATGTCTATACCTATCTTGAGGGACGTTTCGCCAAGAAGCACCCTGAGATGATCGAGCCGAACCGCAAGGTGGTGAATGACGGCTACAACTATGCCGCGAACATCCAGGCGGTCGCCGACACCTACACCGTCGTCCCGGACATTCAGGAAAAAGGAATATACAGGAATATAACCGGTAACCAGGCTTTGGCCTGGGGTCTCATCGCCGCTTCGGAGAAATCCGGACGGCCTCTTTTCTGCGGATCCTACCCGATCACGCCGGCGACAGCCATCCTTGAGGAACTCGCCATACACAAGAACCTTGGTGTCAAGACTATGCAGACTGAGGACGAGATCGCCGGAATATGTTCAGCCATCGGAGCGTCATTCGCCGGCAATCTGGCGGTGACGACAACCTCAGGCCCGGGACTTTCACTAAAGTCCGAGGCTCTTGGACTGGCTGTGATGACCGAACTCCCGATCGTGGTTGTGGACGTGCAGCGTGGCGGCCCTTGCACCGGTCTGCCTACCAAGACAGAGCAGGCTGATCTTAACGAGGCCCTTTACGGCCGCAACGGCGAGAGCCCTATGGTCGTGATGGCCGCGCACTCACCGGCGCATTGCTTCGATGCCGCTTTCACAGCAGCCAAGATCGCTATGGAGCATATGACTCCTGTCCTGCTCCTCTCCGAAGGCTTCCTTGGTAACGGCTCGGAGCCGTGGAAGATTCCTTCAATGAGTGAATATCCTGAGATCAAGCCTCGCCTTGCCGAGGCCGACGGGAACAAGTTCCATCCTTTCGAGAGGGATCCCGAGACTCTTGCCAGAAAATGGGCTCCGGCCGGAACACCTGGCTTGGAGCACCGTGTGGGCGGTCTTGAGAAGACACATAACGGAGTCCTTTCCACAGATGCGGCCAACCACGAGATGATGGTAAAGGAACGTGCGGAGAAAGTCGCCCGTGTGGCCGCTGACATTCCTGACCTTGTTGTTGACGGTCCGGAGAGCGGTGATGTCCTGCTGGTTGGCTGGGGTGGCACTTACGGACATATTCTTACAGCCACGGAGGAACTCCGCGCCGCCGGTAAGACTGTAAGCCGTGTGCATTTCGATTTCATCGATCCGCTGCCTAAGAACACGGAGAAGGTACTGTCTGGTTTCCGTAAGATAATCGTCTGCGAGCTTAATCTCGGACAGTTCGCCGGGTACCTCAAGACCATATTTCCGCAGTTCAACTATTTGAGCTGCAATAAGGTTCAGGGACAGACTTTCCTTGTTAAGGAGATTGTTGACGCCGCTTTAAGCGAATTATAGGAGGACAGCGCAATGCCAAAATATACATTGAAAGATTTCAAGAGCGACCAGGAGATCAGATGGTGTCCGGGATGCGGGGACTATTCCGTGCTCGCCGCTCTTCAGAGAACCCTTCCTTTGGTTTGTGAGGAGAAGGGAATAGACAAGGACAAGATTGTGGTCGTGTCCGGAATCGGTTGCTCGTCAAGGCTTCCGTACTATGTGGACACCTACGGGTTCCACAGCATCCACGGCCGCGCCACCGCGATCGCGACCGGAATGAAGGTCGCCAATCCTGATCTCTGCATCTGGCAGGTGAGCGGTGACGGTGACGCTTTGGCCATCGGCGGAAACCATTTCATCCACGCCATCAGAAGGAACATCGACATCAACCTGATGCTCTTCAACAACCAGATTTACGGTATGACGAAGGGGCAATATTCCCCGACCTCAAAACTGGGAGCCATCACCAAGACTTCTCCTTACGGAACGGTTGAGCATCCGTTCAATCCAGGCAGTCTCGTGCTTGGCGCGAAGGGAACGTTCTTCGCCCGCGGAATGGACACTGAACTTGCTTTGAACCAGGAGATCATGCTTGCGGCCTCAAGGCATAAGGGCACTTCCGTGATGGAGTTCCTGACCAACTGCGTGATCTTCAACAATGGCTCTCACGCCGAGATTTCCGACAGTGAGCACAAGGCGGACAGGACTCTGGTCCTGCGCGACGGCGAGAAGATGATATTCGGAAAGAACCGTGACAAGGGCATCGCCCTCGATGGCTGGAGACTGAAGGTCGTGACCATCGGAGAGAACGGTGTGACCGAGGATGACATCCTCACCCATGACAGCCATTCCGACAACCTTGGCCTTCAGATGATGCTGGCCGATATGAAGTGGCCGGACTTTCCGGTCGCCCTCGGAGTCATCCGTGAGGTTCCGGACATCACCTACGAGGATGAGGTCGCCAAGCAGGTCGAGGGCGTCAAAGCCAAGGCCAAGGTCCACAATGTGGATGAGCTGCTTCACGGCGGATCCACGTGGGAACTTAAATAGAACACACATTATTAACTAATTAATAACACATTACGTTATGAAAACAACTGAAATAATGGCCCGTCTCCAGGCCAAGTACCCTACAGAGAAGGAATATCTCCAGGCTGTACAGGAGGTCCTTGAGTCAATCGAGGAGGTTTACAACCAGCACCCTGAGTTCGAGAAGGCAAAGATCGTCGAGAGACTTGTCGAGCCTGACAGAATCTTCACGTTCCGTGTGACCTGGATCGATGACAACGGTGAGGTTCAGACAAACCTCGGCTACCGCGTCCAGTTCAACAGTGCGATCGGACCTTATAAGGGAGGTCTTCGTTTCCACAAGGCTGTCACCCCTTCAATGCTCAAGTTCCTCGGATTCGAGCAGACATTCAAGAACGCCCTCACAACCCTTCCTATGGGTGGCGCGAAAGGTGGTTCGGACTTCGACCCTGTCGGAAAGTCTAACGCTGAGATCATGCGTTTCTGCCAGGCCTTCATGCTTGAGCTCTGGCGCTGCATCGGTCCAGACCAGGACATCCCTGCGGGTGACGTAGGTGTAGGTGGACGTGAGATCGGCTTCCTGAACGGAATGTACCAGAAGCTCGCCCGCCAGTATCACACCGGAGTTCTCACCGGAAAGGGCGCTACCTGGGGAGGATCCATCCTTCGTCCTGAGGCCACCGGTTTCGGAGCCCTCTATTTCACCCAGCACCTTCTCCACAAGGCTGGCAAGGACATCGCCGGCCAGAAGGTCTGCATCTCCGGCTTCGGTAACGTGGCTTGGGGCGCTGTGAAGAAGGCTACCCAGCTCGGTGCCAAGGTTGTCGCCATCTCCGGCCCGGACGGAGTATGCCATATTCCTGAGGGAATGACTCCTGAGATGAATGAATATATGCTTGACATGCGTGCCTCCAACAGGAATATGGTCGAGGATCTCGCCACCAAGTTCCCTGGACAGGTTCAGTTCATCGCCGGCAAGAAGGCTTGGAGCATCCCTTGCGACATCGCTCTCCCTTGCGCGTTCCAGAACGAGCTCAGCGAGGACGATGCCAAGGAACTGAAGGCCAACGGTTGCTGGTGCTGCTGCGAGGTTTCCAACATGGGTTGCCAGCCGGGTGCCATCCACTTCTTCCAGAACAACGGAGTCCTCTTCGCTCCTGGCAAGGCTGTGAACGCCGGTGGAGTCGCCACCTCAGGCCTTGAGATGACCCAGAACGCGGCTCACCTCAGCTGGTCCGCACAGGAGGTTGACGACAAGCTTCACTGGATTATGCAGAGCATCCACGAGCAGTGCGTGAAGTACGGCACACGTCCGGACGGCAGCGTTGACTACGTGAAGGGCGCCAACATCGCCGGCTTCATGAAGGTAGCGCAGGCCATGCTTGAGCAGGGAATCATCTAAAAAGTAAGATTTCTTACAAATATGGGCACATCAACACCTCGTTGATGTGCTTTTTTCATTTATATTCATTAAATTTGCAAGATACAATGAATATGAACATTATTAAATAACACTTTTTCAAATGAAAAGAACCGCTCTGGCATTAATGCTGATCGCTCTTGCGGCCTCCTGCAACACGGAGCCGAAGACCGCTGTCCAGAAGAAGGTCGATTCGTACGCGCTCGTGAAGATCGAGTCACCAGACCTTTCCGGTATCACGGACAACGGCAAGGAAGTCCTCAACCTCTACAAATTCGCCGCCGACCAGGCTGACAGTATCTACTGGAAACAGTATTTTGGTGACAAGACCTTGATCGAGAACCTGAAGGATGCCGATCTTAGGGACTATGCCAAAATCAACTATGGCCCTTGGGACCGCCTTGATGGATCCACATTCATCGATGGTTTCGGCGCGCTTCCTCTTGGAGCCAACTTCTATCCGGCCGACATGACTGCCGCTGAGTTCGACTCGTTGGCTGATCCGGTGAAGACGAGCCCATATTCACTCATCAGGCGCGGCGCCGACGGCAAGCTCACTTCCGTTTGGTACCACGACGCGTTCGAGTATAACATCGACAAGATCTGCAACTACCTCAAGGCCGCCGCTGACATCACCATCAAGCCGAGCGTGCGCAACTATCTTCTCAAGAAGATCGACGCGTTGAGGACTGACTATTATTATGACAGCGACCTTGCCTGGCTGGAGATGACGGACAGCAAGATGGACCTCATCATCGGCCCTAACGAGGTCAATGATGACCAGCTCTATGGTCTCAAGACATCCTACGAGGCCTACGTGCTTCTGAAGGACTTGAAGCGCACCGAGGTTCTCGATCAGTTCACCTCAATGCTTCCGGAGCTCCAGAAGCAGATCCCATGTGAGGATCAGTACAAGACATTCGTACCTGGCGACGAGTCTGACATCTACGCCTACGACGCCATCTACTGCGCAGGCCACGCCAACGCCGGCATCAAGCTTATCGCTTTGAATCTCCCTTACAATGAGGAGGTTCAGGTCAAGGCCGGAACACGTACCGCCCTCCTTCGCAACATTATGATGGAGAAGTTCAACAGGGTTGTCAACCCGGTTGGCATCGTGGTTTTGACTCCTGACCAGCAGGATCACCTTGACGAGGAGGCTTTCTACTGGAACATCGCTTTCCGTGAGATCTCCCACGGACTCGGTGTAAAGGAGACCATCAACGGCAAGGGCTTAGTCTATGAGGCTCTCGGCAACAAGGCTCTCACTTGGGAGGACGCCAAGGCCAACGCCCTCGGCCTTTACTTTGTCTGCAAGCTTATCGATGAGCACAAGATCCCTGCGCTCATCACCAAGGAGGACGCCATCACCACATTCGTGGCCAACCTTATCCGCTCAGAGCGTTTCGGAGAGGCCTCACAGCTCGGAAGGGCTTATGTGATGCTCTTCAACTACCTCAACCAGAACGGCGCCTTCAAGCGTGGAGACAGCGGAAAATATTCAATCGACTACGAGAAGACCCTTTCACTCGTGGCAGAGTTCGCCGGCATCGCCCTCAAGACCCAGGCTACCGGTGACTACGAGTTCGCGGAACAGTTTGAGAACCAGTACTGTGTCCTTTCCGAGGACTTCAAGGCTGACCTTGTGAACATCCGTCTTGAGAACATTCCGATCGACCTCAGGTTCGAATTCCAGAAATAACAAAAATTAATAATCAATACTACTGAAATGGCTGAAAAGAAATTCAATGTGAAGTACGGTGTACTTCTGCCAATTGTTCTTCTGGTCACACTCTTCTTGTGGTGTGTGCCTGTCTCATTCTTCGGCATCGACGCCCTGACGGTTGTGCAGCAGCGTGTGATCGCCCTCTTTGTGTTCGCCGCGTTGATGTGGATGTTTGAGATCATTCCTAACTGGGCGACTTCTGTCCTGATCATCGTTGTAGCTTTGCTGACCGTCTCCGACAAGGGACTCGGTTTCTTCTGCAATCCTGAGTTCGGTCAGCTGGTAAGCTACAAGAAAATAATGTCATCTTTCGCAGACCCTGTCGTGATGCTGTTCCTTGGCGGATTCGTGCTCGCGATCATGGCCGAAAGATTCGGACTTGACGTAACACTTGCCAAGTCCCTCCTCAGCGTATTCGGAACAAAGCCTAAGATGGTGCTTCTGGGATTCCTCATCATCATCTCCGTGTTCTCGATGTTTATGAGCAACACCGCGACCGCCGCTATGATGCTTGCGTTCCTCGCTCCGGTGCTCCACAAGCTTCCGAGCGATGACCGGGGCAAGATTGGCCTCGCGCTCTCTATTCCTATCGCCGCCAACCTTGGTGGTATCGGAACCCCTATCGGAACCCCTCCTAACGCTACCGCGAAGGGTTATCTGGAGCAGGCAGGCATCGATGTCTCCTTCGGTGACTGGTGCGTCCACATGATCCCTTACGTGATCATCATGATTATTCTCGCTTGGGTGCTTCTCCTTGTGTTCTTCCCGTTCAAGACCCAGAAGCTTGTGCTTGAGATCCCTGCCAACGACAAGAAGAAGGACTGGAAGAGCAAGCTCGTCTGGGCTACCTTCATCATCACGATCCTTCTCTGGGCCACGGAGCAACTCCATCACATCAGCTCCAACGTCGTGGCTCTGATTCCTCTCGCCGTCTTCACGGCCACAGGACTCTTCGGCAAGGAGGAGATCAAGGAGATCAACTGGTCAGTGCTCTGGCTCGTTGCCGGAGGCTTCGCATTGGGCTATCTCCTTCAGGACACCGGCCTGGCGAAGGTTCTCATCACAGCTATTCCGTTCGGCTCGATGTCCGTCATCCTTGTGCTGGTAGTTGCCGGTTTCGTCTGCTACTTCCTCTCGAACTTCATCAGCAACTCCGCCACCGCGGCCCTGCTTATCCCTATCCTTATCGTAGTGGCTGAGGGCATGGCCGATCCGGCAGCCGCCAACAACGCGGCCTTCATCGCCATGGGCGGAACCCAGGCCATGATCATATTCATCGCCGTGTGCGCCTCCATCGCCATGCTGTTCCCTATCTCCACTCCTCCGAACGCCATCGCGGCCTCAACCGGACTTGTCGAGACCAAGGATATGGCGAAGGTCGGAATCATCATCGGTGTCGTCGGATTCATCTTCGGATTCTTCTGGCTCACCAAGATATTCCCGTTCGCGCAGTAATTTTACAGTAATATCAGAGAAGCTGTTTTGGAAAGGAACCAAAGCAGCTTCTCAATGCTTAAAAATCAGTTAGTAGTTATTAAAATGAACAAAATTTTCACTTCACTTGCCGCTTTGGCAATGTGTGCCTCTCTCGGGGCGCAGGAGACGGCTCCAAAGGTAAGCCTCTATGGATTCATCCGCAATTACTACGCTTTCGACACGCGTGAGAGCGTAGCGGGAACAGAGGATTTCTTCTATTATCTTCCTAAGGATGAGAACAAGAAGGGCGATGTCGATCTGAACGAGCAGAACTCTCTCCGCTTCGCCGCCATCACTTCCAGAATCGGACTCAATGTGACAGGTTATGAATATAATGGTTTGAAGTTTGGCGCCAAGATCGAGACTGACTTCTACAACGGTCTCTCAGGTGTCACCGGAACGGCCGTCCTCCGTCTTCGTCAGGCATACGTCACTGTCGGAAAGAATGATTGGTTGGTTACCGCCGGTCAGGCTTGGCATCCGATGGCCGCTGATATGCCGGATGTGTTCTCCCTCAACACCGGAGCTCCTTTCGGACCGTTCAGCCGCACGCCACAGGTCAAGTTCGACTATAACTTCACGGACGCTCTTTCTTTGACAGCCTCGGCCATCTGGCAGATGCAGTACACTTCAGCAGGCCCTGGCGGAGCCTCGGCCAACTACATCAAGTACGGCTGCACTCCCGAGATTTATGCAGGATTGAACTACAAGACCGGTGGACTTCTTCTCAAGGCCGGAGTGAATGTGCTTTCCATCAAGCCAAGGAACAACAACTTGGAGGTAAAGGTTGACGACCGCATAACAACAGTCACCCCGTTCTTCTATGGACAGTACAAGAGCGGACTGTTCTCCGCCAAGGTAAAGACTGTCTTCGCCGAGGCCGGCGAGCACGTCAACCTCAACGGTGGCTATGGTGTGTCCGGCATCAAGGATGACGGTGTAAGTTATGAATATACCCCTACCCGCAACTCCTCTACTTGGGTGAGCCTTATGTACGGAAAAAAGACACAGTGGATTCTCTTCGGTGGTTATGTTAAGAATTTCGGAACGAAGGATGACCTGTATGGCGCGAAGGACGGTTACGCTCCTGCCGCCAACCTCTATTTCAGCAAGAACAGCTTCTCGAATATGAACCAGATGTGGAGGCTCACACCTACCGTGATCCACAACATCGGCAAGTTCGCGATCGGTCTTGAATATGAGCTCACAAGTGTACAATATGGTGATTACAAGACTATTGACGGTGTGAAATGCATCGGCGCCAACGGCCTTGCCAAGGACAATCTCCACTGGATCACCAACCATCGTATCCAGGCTCTGGTCAAGTTTACTTTCTAATATTATTGTTTGACAAGTCAAGGCTGTTGTCGGCCTTGCACGGAAAGATTGACGCTATGAAGAAGATAATCCCAATGCTGGCATCGGCCATCGCCCTGTCACTTACCGCTTTACCATCTGAGGCACAAAGCCATCTGGTGAAGTTGACCAATCATCTTGAACCATACGGCTTTTTCCGCGCGAGCGCCATTTTCGACGCTCGCGACTCCAAGGCCGACACCGAGGACTTGTTTTATTATGTTCCTTACGACAAGAAGATAAATCTGGAAGGCAACGACATCTGGTACAACCCTTCCATAAAAATGTCCGCCATCACGACACGTCTTGGAGTGAACCTTACCGGATTCAGGTACGGATCGTTCAATGTGACCGGAAAACTGGAGACGGATTTCTATCTGTTGACGGGAGGCTCCGCGTCGCTGAGTCTCAGAGAGGCTTACCTCAAGTTTAACTGGGACAATCTCGGTGACTTTTTCAAGTCTGTGTCTGTCAAGGCTGGCCATGCATGGCATCCTATGTCCTTGGACATGCCATACAGTGTCGGCTATGAGGCCGGTGCCCCGTTCAATCCATACGCAAGAAGCCCTCAGTTGATGTTTGAGACTAATCTGATGGATCGCTTCACTTTCACGGCGGGGCTTCTTTATCCGATGGAGTTCATGCCTACGGGACCACAAGGACCATCAGCTGACTATGTCAAGTATGGCCTTGTCCCGGAATTGTACGCTGGCCTGACATATTCATCAAAGTACATCAAGGCCAGGGTCGGAGCGGATTTCATAAGTTTGGTTCCTCGTTGGCGCACGACCGATTTGACCTATTACCATGATGTCGGAACTAAAGTCAAGGACCGCATTTCCATGATCAGTCCGATGGCCTGTTTCGAGTTCAGCAAGGGTATGTTCAAAGTCAACGCCAAGGCCGTTCTTGCCTCGGGTGGGGATCATCTCCGACTTATGGGAGGTTATGCTGTCTATGACAAGTCGGACGATTATAAGTACAAGTACACCCCTCTAAGGTCGGTCATAGGATTCGTCTCGGCAAGTTATGGCCAGCAATGGCAATTCATCCTGTTCGCCGGAGGCATGACGGCGTTGGGTGCCGGTCATGACCTGATCACAGATGACGAGACAGGTTATGCGAAGACCGCCTACATCTATTACTTTGATGGAGGCTTCAAGAATATCCGCTACATGTTTCGTGTCGCTCCGGCGGTCGCGTTCAATCTCGAAAGACTTACATGCGCCATTGAATATAATAGCACAGGCGTGATTTATGGACAGATGAATGAGTTGAATGCCAGAGGGTTGGCTAATATGGGGGAACATCTGATCATCAATCATAGAATCCTTGGAGTGGTGAGATATTCATTTTAGTGTCATGGTTTAGTGAATATTTTGTCAAAAAATCTTGTCTTTTAGAATATTTTTCCGATATTTGCCGTGTTGAACTAATAGAATGAGAAGTTTCAATCATATCCACCTACATCTTCACCATCGCCAGAAGCGGAGGTGACTTTGTCGTGGGTATCTGTTTATGAGGGATATTAAGGTCAAGGCTCGCTTCCGTTTTGGTGGCGGGCCTTTTTTATAAAACGAACGACAAATGTTAAGAATCGCGATTCAGGCCAAAGGCCGTTTAAGTGAAGAAAGCCTCACACTGCTGCGTGAGGCCGGTATCGAGGTGGATGACACCAAGCGGAAATTCCTGTCCAGATCCAGTAATTTCCCGGCTGAGATACTCTATTTGAGAGACGATGACATTCCACAGGCAGTCGCTCAAGGCGTGACGGATTTGGGTATCGTAGGCTACAATGAAGTCTGCGAGAGGGGTGAGGCAGTGGAGGTTGTTGACCGTCTGGGCTTTGGAACGTGCCGCATTTCTTTGGCGATCCCCAAGTCTGAAGAATATACCGGACTGGAATATTTCAACGGTAAGCGGATAGCTACATCGTACCCGAACATCTTGAGCAAATTTCTGAAAGATAAAGGAATAGATGCATCGATCAACGTTATCGCAGGCTCTGTGGAGATCGCTCCGACCGTTGGTATGAGCGATGCTATCTTCGACATCGTATCTTCCGGCGGGACGCTTGTGAGCAACGGGCTCAAGGAGGTTGAGAAGGTGGTGTTCTCGGAGGCGGTGCTGATTTCGGGTGGCAATCTTTCGGATGAAAAGACTAAACTTCTGGAACAGATAAAGTTCCGCTTTAACGCTGTCCGGGACAGCCGTGGAAAGAAATACCTGTTGATGAATATCCCCAACGACCGGATCGAGGATGCCATCCAGATTGTTCCGGCGATGAGGAGCCCGACTGTGCTGCCGCTTGCGCAAAGCGGGTGGTCTTCACTGCATTCCGTTGTGGATGAGAGCGTTTTGTGGGAGAAGATCGAAAGTTTGAAGGAGATTGGCGCGGAAGGGATTCTTGTGCTCTCGGTTGAGAAGATGGTTTTGTAGGTGTTGAATATTTATTCGTTGTTTTATGCGGAATTTTGATTGTACGGTCACTTCGACAAGCTCAGTGACCCCAATATACAATAACCCTCCCCGGATCGAATGGCCGAAACTGATCTCAAGGGCCGCTGAAAGCGATTCCGACATCGATGCAAGCGTAAGAGCCACCCTTGAATATGTCCGGACACAAGGCGACAAGGCTGTTCTGGATCTGGAGTCCCGCTATGACAACATAGTTTTCACTTCTGTTGAAGCCTTGAAAGTCAGCGACAAGGAAATCGCGGAAGCCACCGCTTCCGTTTCACCAGAGTTAAAGGCGGCCATCGCACAGGCATATTCAAACATCAGGAAATTTCATAGCGCGCAGATGCCGCAAACAGTTAAGGTTGAGACTTCACCCGGTGTCGTCTGCTACCAGAAGGCCGTTCCGCTCCGTAGGGTCGGACTGTATATTCCTGGCGGGCGCGCGCCTTTGTTCTCGACGGTTCTGATGCTGGCCGTCCCTGCCTCCGTGGCTGGCTGCCCTGAAATCGTTCTCTGCACACCTCCTGACAAGGATGGGAAAGCCAATCCTGTCATAGTCTATGCGGCTTCGGTCTGTGGAGTCAGAAATATATTCAAAATCGGTGGCGCTCAGGCCATTGCGGCTATGGCTTATGGAACGGAGACGCTCGCCAAATGCGACAAGATTTTCGGCCCTGGCAACCGTTATGTGATGAAGGCCAAGCAGATGGTCGGGCTGTCGGTCGCAGCGATCGATATGCCGGCCGGTCCGTCAGAGGTTATGGTGCTGGCTGACGGGACCGCTGATCCTGAGTTCGTCGCAGCTGACTTCCTCTCCCAGTCGGAGCACGGGCCGGACAGCCAGTCGGTTCTGGTCTGCACATCGGAGGCTATCGCAAAATCCGTGGTGGATGCAGTCGCAAGACAGACCGCAAGGCTGAGTCGGGGAAGTATCATTGCCAAAGCGTTGGATCACAGTCGGATGGTCGTTCTTACGAGCCGTGAGGACATCATCGATTTCGCCAATGAATATGCTCCTGAACATCTCATCATATCTATGCGTGATCCTTGGAGCGTGGCGGATAAGGTGGTAGCCGCCGGGAGCATATTCATTGGAAATTATTCTCCTGAAAGCGCCGGTGATTATGCTTCAGGAACGAATCATACTTTGCCGACGAGTGGTTGGGCGCGTTCGTTCAGCGGGTTGAATCTGGATGCGTTTATGAGGAAGATGACGATTCAGGAGATTTCGCGTGAGGGTTTGTCTGGACTTGGTGATACAATCCGTACAATGGCTTTGGCCGAAGGGCTTGACGCTCACGCCGCCGCGGTTGAAGTAAGACTTGAAAAATAATCAGTAATGAATATAGAAGACGTTCTTAAACTCGTAAGGCCAAACATCTTAGGTCTTGAGGCATATTCGACCGCCCGGGACGACTGTGGCTCGAACCAGCCGGAAATATTTCTGGATGCCAACGAGAATCCTTACAACAATGGCATCAATCGGTATCCGGACCCACATCAGAAAGCCTTGAAGGCCAAGGTCGCGGAAATCAAAGGAATTTCTGCGGATAGCCTGTTCATCGGCAACGGGAGCGACGAGGCGATTGACCTTGTTTACCGTGTGTTCTGCGTACCGGGAGCAAGCAATGCCGTGTCCATCGCTCCGAGTTACGGGATGTACGAGGTGGCAGCCGCGATGAACGACATTGAATTCCGGAAAGTCCAGCTGAGGCCGGATTTCTCAATGGACACAGAGGCGATGCTTTCCGCGGCGGACTCCAAGACAAGGCTGATGTTCATCTGCTCGCCGAACAACCCGACAGGAAACTCGTTCCCGGTGGAGCAGATCGAGGATATTCTTGAAAGGTTCGGCGGCGTGGTGGTGCTGGATGAGGCTTACATCGACTTTTCGGTCAGGCCTTCGCTGACATCTTTGGTCAAGAGATACCCTAACCTGATTGTGCTCCAGACGCTTTCAAAGGCTTGGGGTATGGCAGGTCTCAGAATTGGATTGGCGATCGCGGATCCTGCTGTCATCGCTTTGATGTCCAAAGTCAAATATCCGTACAACATCAATGTTCTGGCTCAGAAGATGGCATTGATGAAACTTGACGAGGCGGCCAAGGACAAGGCTGTGGCCGAGATTGTGGGGCAGCGGTTCCGCTTGGAAAAAGAATTGGCCAAATGCCCGGAGGTCAAGGGAATATATTCAAGTGACGCTAACTTTTTGTTGGTTAGGTTTGAGAATCCGGATGAGGTTTACGAGAGGCTGCTTGCCGGAGGGGTCATCGTGCGGAACCGCTCCAAGGTCCCAGGTTGCGAGGGGTGCCTTCGCATCACTGTCGGGACTCCGGCGGAGAATGACAGGCTGCTGCGGCTGCTGTCCTCTCCGGTCGCTGAGCTTGTCGAAGCGACCACCTCCGGCATCGAAATCCTTGGCGAAAGACATATCAGAATTGTACGTAATACCAAAGAGACAAAGATCTCACTTGAATTGGATCTGGATTCCATTGGCGGTTCCGGTCGCATCTCCACCGGCCTCCCTTTCTTCGACCACATGCTTGAACAGATCCCGAACCACGGAGGCGTGGCGCTTTCAATCTATGCGAAAGGCGATCTGCAAGTCGATGAACATCACACGATTGAAGATGTCGGAATCGTCCTTGGAGAGGCGATCAACGCCGCGCTCGGCTCGAAACTCGGCGTGGCCCGCTACGGCTTCGTCCTCCCGATGGATGACTGCGACGCCGCTGTCCTGATGGACTTCGGAGGGCGTATCGATTTCAAATGGAACGCGGAGTTCAAACGTGAGAAGGTCGGCGATGTCCCGACCGAGATGTTCAGCCATTTCTTCCAGTCGGTCTGCGCCGGGGCGAAATGCAACCTGCACATCTGGGCCGAGGGCGATAATGAGCATCACAAGGCCGAGGCGATCTTCAAAGCCTTCGCCAGAGCATTGCGGATGGCGGTGGCGAGAACCCCGTTCCCTTACGAACTACCATCAAGCAAAGGCATCCTATGATAGCGATAATTGACTACAAGGCCGGCAACATACGCTCGGTCGAGAATGCTCTCAAAAGGCTTGGCGCTGAATATGTCCTGACAGCCAATCCCGAGACCATCCGGCGCGCCGACCATGTGATCCTGCCCGGGGTGGGGGAGGCATCCTCGGCGATGAAAGCCTTGGAGTCCACAGGCTTGGCACCGGTCATAAAGTCATTGACCCAGCCTGTTTTAGGAATATGCATCGGAATGCAGCTGATGTGCGCTTCAAGCGAGGAGGGCGACACGGAATGTCTTGGAATATTCACCCCGAAAGTCACCCGCTTCCCGGAAACTCCCGGTGTCAAGATCCCTCACACCGGGTGGGATACAATCTCCGGGCTGCGCGGCCCGCTTTTCAGGAATATTCCCGAAGGCTCGTTTGTCTATTATGTGCACTCCTACTGCCCTGAGATATTCACTGATCAGACTGTCGCCGCGACTGAATATGCCGGTGTCCGTTTCAGCGGGGCGCTCCAGCGGGACAATTTCTTCGGGACGCAGTTTCATCCGGAGAAAAGCGGTCCGGTCGGAGCGGAGATATTAAAGAATTTTATAGAATTATAGTTTGTTGGCAAAACTTGTGAATAGCATGTGATTGCCTGTTTGTGAAAGTTGAGTTATGAGAAATTTTAACATAATCCCGGCCATAGACATAATCGGCGGCCGGTGCGTGCGTCTCACTCAAGGGGACTACGCGAAAGAGAAAGTATATTCGGACAACCCTGTCGAGATGGCGAAAAGTTTTGAGCGGGCTGGCGCGACAAGGCTGCATCTTGTGGATCTGGAAGGTGCAAAGGCCGCCTGTCCGAAGAACCTGGATGTGCTAAGGAATATAACCAATGCGACCGGTCTGAAGGTTGAGTTTGGCGGCGGAGTGAAGTCGGAGGAGTCTTTGAACGCTGTTCTGGATGCCGGGGCTGAATATGTCATCTGCGGAAGCGTGGCCTTTACCGAACCGGACATATTCAAGAAATGGCTTGGCCGCTATGGGGAAAAAATCATCCTTGGGTTGGATCTGAAGAATGGTTTGGTCGCGACGCACGGTTGGAAGGAGACTGTCCCGATGTCAGCCGTGCAGGCTATGGAGTCTTTTGAAGGACTTGTGCGTCAGGCTATTGTGACCGAGGTTTCGAGGGACGGAATGTTGCAGGGCGTGAATCTTGAGTTTTACGCCGGCCTTCAGCAACAGTTCCCGGACGTGGAGATCATCGTGAGCGGGGGCGTGTCCAATTACGAGGATCTGGAGGAATTGAGAAGATCCGGACTTCGCTCGGCCATTGTCGGAAAAGCTATTTATGAAGGACGAGTGAAACTTGAGGATTTGTTCAGGTAATATGTTGGCGAAGAGAATTATACCTTGTCTGGACGTGAAGAACGGACAGGTAGTGAAAGGGATCAATTTCGAGGGCTTGCGTGAGGTGGGCGATCCTGTGGAGATGGGAGCTTTCTACTCTGAGCAGGGGGCTGACGAGTTGGTCTATCTGGACATCAGCGCGTCATCGGAAGGACGACGAACTTTCACGGATCTGGTCTCTCGGATTGCGGAACGGATTGATATTCCGTTCACTGTGGGTGGGGGAATATCTTCGTTCGAGGATGCTGCCAGACTTCTGGACGCTGGAGCGGACAAGATCACGGTCAACACGGCGGCTGTGCTTCACCCGGAGATCATCACCCGGATCGCATCACGCTACGGCTCCCAGTTTGTTGTCGTGGCGATTGACGCGAGGACGGTCGCTTCTATGGCCGCTGAGCCTGTCGAAGCTACATCCCTGTACGGCAATGCTTACTGGCAGGTAATGACCCACGGCGGAAAAAGGCCGACCGACAAGGAACTATATTCCTGGGCCAAGCAAGTCCAGAACCTCGGCGCCGGCGAGATCCTCTTTACCTCAATGGATAATGACGGCACCAAGAACGGCTATGCTGTGCAGGCATATTCCCATCTTGCTGAGGAACTTACCATCCCTGTGATAGCCTCCGGTGGCGCCGGAAGCGTCGCTGACATCGAGGAAGTCCTGACGAAGGGCCGGGCCGACGCCGCCCTCGCCGCGAGCATATTCCACTACGGCGAAATCTCCATCCCCGAATTGAAAAGAACCCTCCGCTCACACGGAGTGAATGTAAGAATATAACGAACTTAATGAATATGATTGATTTTAAAACTCTTAAAGCCGGTGCTGACGGACTTGTGCCGGCCATCGTCCAGGACCGGAACACCCTTCAGGTTCTGATGCTCGGCTATATGAATGCCGAGGCTCTCGAAAAGACCCAGGCAAGCGGTCTGGTGACATTCTTCAGCCGTTCCCGCCAGACCCTATGGACAAAAGGGGAGACCAGCGGCAACTTCCTTCATCTTGTCTCCATTGCACCTGATTGCGATTCGGACACTCTTCTTGTCCGCGCGATACCTGACGGACCGGCCTGCCACAAAGGCACGAAGACCTGTTGGGGAGACGCGGTACCGACAAGCACCGGTTTCATCCGCGAGCTTGAAAGTGTGATCAAAGGCCGTCACGAGCAGATGCCGGAGAAGTCCTACACCACGTCACTGTTCAAGGCAGGGACTCCGAGAATGGCACAGAAAGTCGGCGAGGAGGCCGTAGAGACCGTCATCGAGGCCGTGAAAGGGGATGATGAAAGGATGATCTACGAGGCCTCCGACCTTGTCTACCACCTTCTTGTACTTTTGGTCAGCAAAGGCTACGGCATCGCCGACCTGGAAAAGGAACTTGAGAAGAGGCATAAATAGTCGGCCATAATTTTGTTTTTCACAAAACAAAATACGAATTTAGTAAGCAGTTAGTGTAATTACCGTTTTTCAGATGAGTTCAGACAGAATATTCATTTTTGACACCACTTTGCGTGATGGCGAGCAGGTGCCGGGGTGCCAGCTCAACACTGTGGAGAAAATCCAGGTGGCAAAGGCCCTTGAAGAGTTGGGAGTAGATGTCATTGAGGCGGGTTTCCCTGTTTCCAGTCCCGGGGATTTCAATTCGGTCGTGGAGATTTCCAAGGCCGTCACCTGGCCGACGATCTGTGCGTTGACACGTGCCGTGGAGAAAGACATCGATGTTGCCGCGGAAGCGCTTAAATACGCCAAACACAAGAGGATACACACGGGAATCGGAACTTCCGACTCCCACATAAGGTACAAGTTCAATTCCACCAGGGAGGAGATTCTTGAGCGTGCCGTCAGGGCTGTGAAATATGCCAAGAAGTATGTTGAGGATGTGGAGTTCTACGCCGAGGATGCGGGACGCACTGACAATGAGTATCTTGCCAGAGTGGTTGAGGCAGCCATCAAGGCCGGGGCCACGGTCGTGAATATTCCTGACACGACTGGCTACTGCCTTCCTTCCGAGTATGCGGCTAAGATCAAGTATCTTGTTGACAATGTGGATGGGATTGACAAGGCTGTCATCTCGACCCATTGCCACAACGACCTCGGTATGGCCACCGCCAACACCATGTCCGGTCTTCTTGCCGGCGCCCGCCAGTGCGAGGTGACAGTCAATGGCGTTGGCGAGCGTGCCGGCAACACAGCTCTGGAGGAAATCGCCATGATCATCAAGAGCCACAGCGACATCCCTCTCGTGACCAACATCAACACGACCAGGATCACTCCGGTGAGCCGGATGGTCTCGAACCTTATGAATATGCCGGTTCAGGCGAACAAGGCCATCGTCGGGCGCAATGCCTTCGCGCACTCTTCAGGCATCCATCAGGACGGAGTCCTCAAGAACGTCAGCACCTACGAGATCATCGACCCTAAGGAAGTGGGAATAGACGACAACGACATCGTGCTTACCGCCAGAAGCGGCCACGCCGCCCTTAAATACCGTCTGGAGGTTCTTGGAATCAAGATGGAAGGCCATAAACTTGACGCTTTTTACGATGAGTTCCTCAAACTGGCCGACAAGAAGAAGCAGGTCAGCGACGATGATCTCCTTGTGCTCGCCGGAGCCGACAGGGCTGAGGACCATCACGTCAAGCTAGAGTACCTCCAGGTGACCAGCGGCAAGGGTCTGAGACCTATCGCAAGTGTCGGTCTTGACATAGCCGGTGAGAAATTCGAGGCCGCTTCCAGAGGCAACGGTCCGGTTGACGCGGCGATCAACGCCCTCAAAATCATCATCAGGCGTCAGATGGTCATCAAGGAGTTCACCATACAGAACATCACCAAAGGCTCCGATGATGTGGGCAAGGTTCACATGCAGGTCGAGCATGACGGCCACGTGTATTATGGCTTCGGAGCCGACACCGACATCGTCACCGCGTCTGTGGAGGCGTTCATTGACTGCATAAACAAATTCAGGGGATGAACACACTTTTCGACAAGATTTGGGACAGTCACATCGTGTCCGTCATCGACGGTGGTCCCACTCAGCTCTACATAGACAGGCTTTACTGTCACGAAGTGACCAGTCCTCAAGCCTTCGAGGGCATAAGGAAGCGTGGCTGCGGTATTCTGCGCCCGGAGAGAATAATATGTATGCCTGACCACGACATCCCGACGGAAGGGACTGCTTTCGCGGATGATGTATGCCGTCGTCAGGTGGAGACTTTGGAACGGAACGCGGCTGAATTCGGTTTGGTCCATTATCCGATGATGAGTCCGGACAACGGTATTGTCCACGTTGTCGGCCCGGAGAAAGGACTTTCGTTGCCGGGAATGACGATTGTCTGTGGTGATTCTCACACATCCACTCACGGTGCCGTCGGAGCGGTCGCTTTCGGAATAGGCACGAGCGAGGTGGAGATGGTGCTCGCCACCCAGTGCATCCTTCAGCAGAAACCGCGATCGATGAGGATAAGGGTTGAGGGAGAGCTCGGTAAAGGCGTGAGCGCCAAAGACGTGGCCCTCTATCTTATGATGAAACTTACTACTTCAGGCGCCACCGGGTACTTTATTGAATATGCCGGCTCGGCCATCCGCGGCCTCTCGATGGAAGGTCGTCTGACACTCTGCAACCTGTCTATCGAGATGGGAGCCCGCGGAGGTTTCGTGGCCCCAGACGAGACCACTTTCGCCTATCTCAAAGGCCGTGAGTTCTCTCCTAAGGGGAAAGACTGGGACAAGGCGGTTGAATATTGGAGGACCCTACGCAGCGGAGAAGATGCTGTCTTTGACAAGGAATATGTGTTCGATGCCGCTGACATCAGCCCTATGATCACTTACGGAACGAATCCTGGTATGGGTATGCCGGTTGACGGTACCATCCCGTCTGACACGGCTCAGCGTGCGTTGGACTATATGGGCTTCTCCGCCGGAGAAAGGCTTCTTGGGCACAAGATCGATTATGTGTTTCTCGGAGCCTGCACCAACGGCAGGATTGAGGACTTCCGTGCCTTCGCCTCGGTCGTTAAAGGCCGCAGGAAGGCGGATGGGGTCACGGCCTGGCTCGTGCCTGGTTCGTGGGCCGTCAGACGTCAGATTGAGGAAGAAGGACTTGACAGGATCCTTGCTGAGGCCGGATTCGAGATCCGCAAGCCTGGCTGTTCGGCCTGTCTTGCGATGAATGCGGACAAGATCCCGGCCGGAAAATATGCCGTTTCCACAAGCAACCGTAATTTCGAGGGACGTCAGGGCCCGGGCGCACGGACGATGCTTGCAAGTCCTTTGACTGCCGCCGCCGCGGCGGTGACAGGACGTATCACTGATCCAAGAGAATTGTTATGAAACAGAAATTCAACATAATAGAGAGTGGCTGCATTCCTCTTCCGATAGAGAATGTGGACACTGACCAGATCATCCCGGCCCGTTTTCTCAAGGCTACGACAAGGGATGAGAAGTTCTTCGGAGATAACCTTTTCCGTGACTGGAGGTACGCTCCGGACGGAAGCATGATAAAGGACTTCGTGCTAAATGATCCTCGCTACAGCGGGTGCATCCTCGTGGCCGGAGCCAATTTCGGCTCGGGATCAAGCCGTGAGCATGCCGCGTGGGCTATCGCCGGCTACGGGTTCAGGGCTGTGGTGTCAAGCTCGTTCGCCGACATCCACCGCAACAATGAACTCAACAGCTTCGTGCTGCCGGTCCAGGTCAGTCCGGATTTCCTTAAAAAGATTTTCTCCGCGATCTCGGCCGATCCCGCAGTGAGACTTCGCATAGACCTCCCGTCTCAGGAAGTGACCCTTTTGTCCGACGGCAGTTCCGAACGTTTCGAGACAAGTGCCTACAAGAAGTACTGTTTTGAGAACGCTCTTGATGACATAGATTATCTGCTTGAACATAAAGACAAGATTGAAGAATATGAAACTGAACATAGCAAAATTGCCCGGTGACGGTGTCGGCCCGGAAGTGGTGGAACAGGCCGTGAAGGCCATTGATGCGGTCTGCCGGCGTTTCGGACACGAGGTCAAGTACAGATCCGCGCTTGTCGGAGCCTGCGCGATAGACGCTTGCGGATCCGCTTTTCCTGAGGAGACCCTGAAAGTGTGCTTTGACAGTGACGCGGTTCTGTTCGGGGCCGTCGGGGATCCGAAATATGATAACGATCCCACGGCCAAGGTACGTCCCGAGCAAGGCCTCCTTGCGATGAGGCGTGAATTGGGACTTTATGCCAACATCAGGCCGGTGGAGACCTTCCCGAGTTTGCTGGATCGTTCACCGCTCAGGCCGGAGATCGCCTCAGGCGCGGATTTCGTCTGCGTCAGGGAACTTACAGGCGGTATGTATTTCGGAGAGAAAGGCCGTTTGGACGGCGGCGACACAGCGTACGACACCAACATCTACCACCGCTATGAGGTTGAGCGGATCCTGCGTAAGGCATATTCATTGGCGATGCTTCGCCGTAAGCATCTGACGGTGGTGGACAAGGCGAATGTGCTGGAGTCTTCGAGGCTCTGGAGGCAGGTGGCCCAAGAGATGGCTCCTGAATATCCGGAAGTTCAGACTGACTATATGTACGTTGACAACGCTGCCATGAAACTGATTACCGGCCCACGCTTCTTCGATGTACTCGTCACCGAGAACACGTTCGGGGACATCCTGACCGATGAGGCCAGCTGCATCTCCGGTTCGATGGGACTGCTCGCGTCGGCATCGCTTGGAGAACATACCGGTGTCTATGAACCGATCCACGGCTCCTATCCCCAGGCCGCGGGACGTGATGTGGCCAATCCCCTTGCCACAATCCTTTCAGCCGCGATGATGTTTGAGTACGCTTTCGGGCTGAAGCGCGAGGGCGCGGCGATCCGCAAAGCTGTCGGTGAGAGCATTGACCGTGGTTTCGTCACCGAGGATCTGGCTTCCCTCGGATCGCGTCCTTTGGGTACGTCAGAGGTGGGTGACAAGGTCGCGGAGTTGATAGAGAACGATAATTAATGTATTGATATGAACGAACTTGACTGGGGAAGCCTCGGCTTCCATTACAGAAAGACAAATGCCATTGTCTTCAGCCTCTACCGCGACGGGCAATGGTCTGAACCCCAACTTACCGACGATTTCTATTTCCATTTCAACGCTTTCGCCGGGGTGTTCCACTATGGAAATTCCTGCTTCGAGGGCCTTAAGGCCTTTCGTGGAAAGGACGGAAAGATCCGCCTTTTCAGGCCGGACGAGAACGCCGGACGTCTCCGGCGCAGTGCCGACCGTCTTTCGATGGCCGCTCCTTCCGAGGAACTGTTCCTGAAAATGTGCGAGATGTGTGTGAAAGCCAATCTGGATTTTCTCCCTCCGTACGGACATAATGCGTCCATGTACCTGCGTCCTGTGCTCGAAGGCATTGACCCGCAGCTGAGCATCTGCTCCTCAAGCGAGGTTCTGTTTTCGGTTATGTGTGCTCCTGTCAGCACGTATGCCAAGGCTGGGGTGCTTACGCCGGTGACCGCTGTCATCTCGCGTGACTACGATAGGGCCGCTCCTGACGGTACCGGCTCCTACAAGATAGGCGCGAACTACGCGATGTCTCTTTACCCTTACAATCTGGCTCATTCTCAGGGTTATACGGAACTGCTGTTCCTCGACCCCGCCACCAAGACGAGGATTGACGAGTTCGGATCCTCCAACTTCATCGGCATCAAGGGCGACACCTATGTGACCCCGCTATCCGGCAGTGTTCTGCCTTCAATCACGAACAAGTCTCTCCGCACCATCGCCGAGGATCTCGGAATGAAGGTGGAGATGAGGCCGATTCCGGTCGAGGAACTTGCCGAGTTCGATGAGGTCAACGCCTGCGGCACAGCGGTGGTGATCACCCCCATCCGCTCTATCGACGACAAGCCTCTTCTGGAGGGCTCAGATGTCTCTCGCACTTATGTAATGCCTTCCGGAACGGAGTGTGGTAGAAAAAGCCGCGCCCTTTATGATCGCATCCGTGGCATCCAGGACGGCATAGAGGAGGATCCGCACGGTTGGTGCGTTGAGGTATAGCCGGTCGCTGAGTTTGTCGAAGCGCCGACGAGTACTATGCACTTTGGTTTCTTGCAAATCATAAAATCAAATCTTAAATTTGCAAGAAATTCGTAGAGGGTATGATATTAAGAACAATGAAGCAGAAAGCCATAGCGCTTTCAAAACAGTACCCATTCGTGGTGATTACCGGTCCACGTCAATCCGGCAAGACAACACTTGCCAAAGACGCGTTTCCGGACTACAGAAAAGTGTCTTTGGAGGACTTGGACAATCGCGCTTTCGCTGAAAGCGATCCGCGCGGTTTCATCTCGACTTATCCGGACAAAACCATCATCGATGAGGTTCAAAGAGTTCCGTCCTTGCTCTCCTATCTTCAGACACACAGCGATGATGTAGGAGGTGACGGAATGTACATTCTCACAGGTTCTCAGAATCTGCAACTTATGGAAGCCGTGGATCAATCGCTGGCCGGTCGGGTAGGATTGCTCCACCTCCTTCCTTTTTCCAGGCAAGAGATGAAAGACGGTGGTATCTTTCCTGAATCCACAGATGCGAAACTGCTTAACGGGTGCTATCCGCGTCTGTACGATAAAGGTATTTCGCCAACCGATTATTATCCGAACTACATCAAAACGTATGTCGAGCGTGATGTGAGAAACATCAAAGACATCACCGACCTCGGCAAATTCACCAGATTTCTTAAACTTTGCGCGGCAAGAACCGGACAGCTTCTGAACAAGTCTTCACTGGCAAATGATTGCGGAATATCTGTGCCCACAGTTGACTCTTGGCTCTCAATTCTGGAATCAAGCTATATCATATTCCTTCTTAAGCCAGACCATAAAAATTATTCAAAGCGCCTGGTGAAGACTCCGAAACTGTACTTCTATGACACGGGACTCGCCGCTTCTCTTCTTGAGATAAAAACTGAGACCCAAATGAACACTCATTATCTTAGGGGGAATCTCTTTGAGAATATGGTTGTGGCAGACTTTATCAAAAATGATTTCAATAAAGGAATAATAGAGCCTTCGGTTTCTTTTTGGAGAGACAGTGCCGGCAATGAAGTGGACCTGATCTACAGAGATAGTGACAAAGAGGACGCGTTTGAGATAAAGTCAGCGGAGACATTCAATGAATTGTTCCTGGATGGACTGAAATACTGGTCAAAATATTCAGGAGCCAAGCCCTCGCAATTGCACGTAGTCTATGGTGGTACCACTCCAATGGCCAGATCCGAGGCAAGCGTGGAAGTGTTCAGATAAAAACAAAAGGGGGACTATATGCCCGTTGACTAACTTTCATCATTGGGAGTTCTGGTCTGTTGGCTATCTTTTTCCGTATCGCACCAACGTCCGGATGATCGCGGGCAGCCGATAATTGTGTTTTTTAACGACATATAGTGCCTTTAAGATTAACAAGACACATAGCGCGGCTCCGAGGCTTCGCAGCCTATTCCATAATATGCCAAAAACACTCAGGTGCGCTAACATATTCGCACCTGGAAGAGTAACATATTGTTCGTCAAGCCGATGATGTTTCAGGTGCGCATGGTTTCTCGCACCTGGAAGTTCGGAACACCAATAGAACGCCCTGTACCGCGGGCATCGACTCCTAGGTGTGCGAATACACTCGCACCTAAAATGTTAAGTCGATAGTAATCAGATGGTTGATGTTTCAGGTGCGCATAGTTTTTCATACCTGGAAGAATGGTCTCCAATTGTTTTGCAAGACAGGAAATGTACGGAATCAGTATCGTCCCGCAAAAGCCACTTGCGGACAGTCAAGATTTTACAAAATGCTTTCAGCCACATAATGTTCCTATGCCCACAGAGGTCTGATCGGGCTGAAAAACCCGAAACTCGGAATACAAGATTTTCACGTCAATGTGCCCTCAAGACGCTTCTATCAGGCTTTGGGCTGAAAGCGTTTCGTAAATTCACGATGAAATCGGCGTGAGGTAACATTCCTGATTGGTGCCGGGAAGGGAAGCCACTTTTTCACCCGAAGCATAAGCCTGGAATCTTCTGCCACACCCTGTCTTATTGTATGACTAAGATGGAAATCAAGCTCCTGACATACAGATCATTGCGCAGGAACGTCAACTAACCGTGATTGTTTAAGCATCAGTACTATAAGCCAAATGTTAGTCAACTCCGATATAGTTCCCAAAGCAAAAAGCAAGCATCCCTTTTAGGGAAAAGATGCTTGCTTTTACTTCTTTCTTTCAATAATATATTACCATCGCAAGGATAAAGAAATTTTTTCGGATTGTCAAGGGATAACCCTTCAATGTTTTACAATGTAATATTGTTTCACACTCTGCCGGCAATGTGCTTGGCGCAGGACTTTTCTTTTGTCGTGATTTTTGTGTAAGTTTGCAGGTTAAACAGACAGTCAGGAAATGTTTAGGAAACTTGCGGACAGAATGAAGGAGTTCAAGCTCACGATGAGGATGAAGCTGACGCTGAGCCTCAGCGCGATAGCCGTGACACTGCTTGTCTCCAGTGTGATCTCCATCATGGAGTACTATAGGATGAGCAACTATGTGTCGGATCTCATCGCGGACAACATCAGGAGCGTCAATGTCGCGCAGAAATTGTCCGAAGTCACGAACAAGTACAATCTGGATCTTCTGGCCCTGATCGGTGACAACTCGGTCAACACTCTTCCGGACTTCCATCAGAAGGAGTTCATGGGGCATTGCGACTCGCTTCGCAACTCCTTGACTTCCGACAAGATGGTCCCGCTGACTGATTCTGTTGTCTATGCGTATTCAGCTTACATGCTGACTTCGCTGGAACTGAACGACGTGATGCTGTCGGACTTCATCGACACCAGGGCTTGGTACTTCGACAGGCTTCAGCCCAAGTTCAGGAGGCTGAACCACTACATTGATGTGCTCAACGAGGCAATCTACGATGACCTGAAGAAGAACTCCCTGACGTTCCAGAGGGGGTTCTACAGGAGCATCATTCCGGGTGCTGTGGCTGTGGGTGTCGGGCTGCTGCTTGTGCTGATGCTGTTGTTCTTCCTGCTGGTGTTCTATGTGAATCCTATCTACAGGATGCTTTCCGGGCTGAACAACTACAGATCCTACAACAAGAAATACTCCTACTCCTTCGAGGGGGATGACCAGCTGGCGGAACTTAACGACGGCATCACGGAACTGATGGGGGAGAATCAGATGCTGCGCAAGAGGGTGGCCAACCTGCGGGCCAAGGTCGCTTCGACAGGCTCCGCTCATAATAATAATTAAAGAATATCCAAATGAACATCAAGGTGATATCCAGAAACGTTGGCTACGCTCTGCTTGTCAGTGCGCTGTTCATGTTCCTGTCCATTCTGGTCTCTGTGGCGAACGGCAATGACAGTGCCCTCGCCGCCCTGATGATCAGCTTCACGATCACCTTCACCGTCGGTGTGTTCCCGTTCATATTCGTAAGGAAATCGGCTGGCATCACCCTTAAGGACGGCTACATGATCATCGCGCTGTCCTGGCTGCTGTCCTTCATCTTCGGCATGCTTCCGTATGCGCTCTGGGGAGGGCCGTTCACGATCATAAACGCCTGGTTTGAAAGTGTTTCCGGATTCACGACGACCGGCTCGACAATCCTTGACAACGTTGAGGCGCTGCCGAACAGCCTGCTGTTCTGGCGTTCCTCCACGCATTTTATCGGAGGTTTGGGAGTCGTGGTCTTCCTGCTGCTGATCATCCCGAGTTCGTCTCAGATGAGGTTGAGGCTGACCACCCTTGAGCTTTCGTCCTTGTCCAAGAGGGAGTACAGATCCGGCGCGAACAAGACAGTCTATATCTTCACTTATGTCTATTTTGGATTGACCGCAGCCTCGTTCCTGCTTTATGTGATGGCCGGGATGAGTCCTTTCGACGCGATCAACCATGCGATGAGCGTCGTGGCGACAGGCGGCTTCAGCACCAGGAACCTTTCGATAGGGGCGTACAATTCGGTGTCGGTCGACTTGATCACGATGCTCTTCATGCTGCTGTCCTCCATCCATTTCGGGATGGTGTTCGTGGCTGTCGTGACAAGATCCCTCAAGCCGTTCAAGAACGAGATATTCAAGTTCTATCTTTCCATGATGGTTGTGGCGGGGGTGATCGTGTCGATCTCGATCAAGGCACACGGGTTCGAGGAAGCCTGGGGGCGCTCCTTCCTCTCCGGCTTCTTCCACGTCATGAGCTTTGCCTCGACGACAGGGTTCAGCATCGCTGACAACAGCTCCTGGCCTGTTCTTTCGGACACCATACTGGTGCTTATGGGAGTATGTTGCGGCATGGCCGGCTCCACCACCGGCGGCATCAAGTCCGACAGGATGATGTTTCTGTGCAAAGAGGTTAAATACCAGTTGAGGATGGTTCTGCATCCTGCGTCCGTCAAAGATATAAGGGTGAATGGCAGGGTGATCCGGCAGAACGACATCGCCCCGCACATCCTCTACATCGCCCTCTACGGCCTTGTGGTGATCATCTCGCTCGCGGCCTGCCTCACGCTCGATCCTGACAACAACCAGTCATTCACGGCGATACTCTCGTCCCTTGGCAATGTTGGACTTTCGGTGGACCAGCTCGGCTCAATCTACAGCTATAACGGCGAGCCATCCTCCCTCAAGTTCATCTACACGCTTGACATGTTCCTCGGACGTGTCGAGATCTATCCGATTCTGGCTGTTGTGATGATGATTTTCAGCCGGAGAAACAAGTAGAGGCTATGTACAGGGGGGAGTTTTTCTATAAGCGTTTCAAGGATAATTTTCCTTATGATGGGACGGAGGATCAGGATCGGTTGTTCCGGGAGATTGCGGATTTTGTTACTTGTGATGACGCTGATATTCTGGTGGTTAACGGGTATGCTGGTACGGGAAAGACTTCGGCGATCGCGGCGGTGATCAGGGCGTTTGATGATTTGAGACCTAAGGTACATACTGTCGAAGCGACTGTGTCGGAAGCGTCCGATGAATATGAGGAAATATGCTACCTCCTCGCCCCCACCGGCCGCGCCGCGAAAGTCCTATCCCTGTACGCTGGCAAGCCTGCCCGCACGATCCACAAATGCATCTACCGCCAGAAATCTATCGGCGATGACGGCTTCGGCCAGTTCTCATTAGCCCCTAACAAGCTCTCCCACAAACTCTTCATCGTGGATGAGGTCTCCTTGATAGGCATAGACGATGCCCAAAGGCAAGGCACGACCCAATTTGGTACCGGAGACCTTCTGAAGGATTTGATTGAATATGTCCGCGCCGGCAACGACTGCCGCTTGATAATGATCGGCGATTCAGCCCAGCTGCCTCCTGTCGGAATGGACGCCTCACCCGCTTTGGCGAAGGAATATATGGACGGTTTCGGTGGAGTCTGTTACAGTAGCCTGACCGAGGTCGTCCGCCAGCAAAAAGAATCAGGTATCTTGTTCAACGCCACGAAATTACGTGAGTTGATTGCCTCGGATCTCTACGGTGACGGGATGTACACTCCTGATGAGTTGGGTCTGACCGTTGACGGTTTCGATGACATCGTGAGGATAACCGGCGGCGAACTTATCGACACCCTGAACTCGGCGTATTTTTCTGAATATTCAAAAGACGACGCGGTGGTTCTTTGCCGTTCCAACAAGCGCGCGAACCGCTACAATGCCGGCATCCGGGCCCAGGTCTTCTATGATGAGGAGCGCTTGGTCCGTGGCGAGAAACTGATGATAGTGAAGAACTGCTACCAGTTCCTGAAAGGTGTCAAGTGTATGGACTACATCGCCAACGGTGACATCGCCAAACTCGTGTCAATCAAGAATTTCGAGGAACGTTACGGCCTCCATTTCGCCGATGCCCGCCTTTCATTCCCGGACTACGATGACACCGAGATCGTCGCGAAAGTCTGTCTGGACACCCTTGAGTCCGAGTCCGCATCCTTGAGTTACGAGCAGCAGAACCAGCTTTATAACGGTGTGAACGCAGACTACGCCGACATCCCGACCAAGAAAAAACGCTACGAGGCCGTTCGTGAGGATCCTTACTACAACGCTCTCCAGCTAAAGTACGCCAACGCCATCACCTGCCACAAAAGCCAGGGCGGCCAGTGGAGCTGCGTCTTCATCGACAACCCCTTCTGGCAGGACGAACTCACAGTCGATGACCTCAAATGGCTCTACACCGCCCTCACCCGCGCCACCGCCAAGGTTTACCTCGTCAACTTCAAGGACGAGTATTTCGCATAAGGTGTCAGGTTGCCTTAGGATGGCTCCCCGTCTGGTTCCCCGTCAGGTCCCCCGTCAGGTTCCCCGTCTGGCTCCCCGTGGCGGATAACTTGCTGATAATTAGGGATATGATAGTATGTCCCAGTGCGGATTTGAATACCAGTATAGTGTGCGATGTCTCACACTGTCAGATACTTATGTGCCATGATATTGTTGAGGGCCCCTTCCGATTTCCACCTATTGCAGAATGGGAAATTTTTCATAAACTGTCGTATGTAGTATTGAAATAATTCGTATCTTGCAGCCAGTTAACCATTAATGCGACAAAATATAACCAAGAATATAAAACCAACATTATGAAAAAGGCCATTCTCATCATCGTCTCGCAGTTGTCGCTTGTTTTCACACAAGCCTTCGCCCAGATTCCGGAGCTCACGCATTCGAACGTTATTCCACCTTCTCCCGTCGCATCTGAGCTTACCAAGTACATCACCTACCCTGTGGATTTGTGTAACGGCCTGGTAAAGACAAGCATTCCGCTATATGAGATTGTTGACGGCGACATACGGATACCGATCACTCTGAACTACCACGCATCTGGTCTGAAACCAAACATGCGTTCGAGCCACTGGCTCGGCGACGGGTGGAGTCTCACGACAGGTCCGTCACTGTCCCGGACGATCAATGGCGTGGCGGACGAGATCAACTACGATGCATCGATCGCGTTGTCCGACAACCTGACCTATGAGCAGCTTAATGCGATATACACACAGGCGGTGGACGTTGCGCTGGATGAGTTCCACTACTCCCTTCCCAGTGGTGGTGGGCGTATGTACCTACGCCGGGGAACGGACGGGTCGGTTACCCCGGTGACGATTCCAAGGGACAATATCATGGTGACATTCTCTGGCGGAAAGTCGATGCCTGTGTTCCGCATCACGGACGGGGATGGAATGGCCTACACGTTCGGCGATGACAAGGACTTCTACCATGACCGCTACCACGACCGCGTCATGCACAAGTTTGGCTTGTCGGCGCTTGAGGTGCCGACATCGTGGAAGATACGTGAGATCCGGTCGGCCGCCACTGGGCGTAGTGTTACGTTCGACTATACGTCCAACATCACGGAGACCTTCTGCAGCCGTTACGCGGATGCTCTGATAATGATTGACGACTACTCTGGTCATTCTGCGTACACGGTTCCTCTTGTCAGTGTGTCCACCTGCCAAAGTTTTGACAGCAAGCTTTATAGGTATGACCGTGACTCTGGAGGCCTTGTTGAGGCGAACACGGGAGTGGTGAAATCTCCAGATGGCTACTCATTCCCTATGCCGTCGAAGGTGGATGTGGTGCAGTACAACTCGTATGTTCGCAGGATCGACTTCAGTGGTGGACACGTGCTGTTCAACATGAGTGCGAACCCAAACGAGGGCCTAAGGTCAATGGAGGTGTATGACCTGTCAGACGTCCTTGTGAAGAGGGTTGTGTTCAACCAGACCTATATGCGTGACTTCTTCTACCTCAACCTTGACTCAGTTCGCATTGAGTCCCCCGACGGGGGTGAGTCTGAGACATACTCGTTCGCCTACAACGGTGTTCTTCCTCCTCGCGATACTCGCTCGATAGACAGGTGGGGATACTACAACGGCAGGAAGAACTCCACTTTGGTGCCGACGGTGACAACCGAAGTGATAGTGAACAACTACACGTATCCGAGCGAGAAGGTGACGGTGACGATCCCCGGAGGGAACCGAGATCCTGACGAGGTTGCGATGCAAGCTGGGATTTTGACATCGGTGACATATCCGACCGGCGGACGTACGGAGTTCAGTTACGAGGCGCACCGCTACATAGATGACCACGGAACCTCCCACATGGCTGGTGGCTTGCGCATAAGGCAGATCCGTGATGTGGAGTCAAACGGCAATGTACTATACCGGAACTTCCGCTATAGCACCTACGCTGATCATATCAATGGGGGAGGAGTCCTTAACGTCGTCCCTGCGGCATCCTCATATCCGTATGACACAAACGAGGTCTACTATCGGGAGACCACGTGTTATGAATACAGACCCAGTTTCACTACTGATATCCGAAGTCTCTCCGCGACTTACAAGGAGCGTGTGTGGACGGACAACTCAATGGTGAGCCCCCTGTCTCAGAACGGCGGATCCAGTGTGAGCTACCCCTATGTGTTCGAGATCAGGTCGAGCGACGCGGCGGGCAAACAGACCATAGGGGAGACAATACATGGATTCGATGTCTCGACGTCGCATCCGATCAAAAGGCCGGGCACGAATCTCGTGCACGACAACCGCCAGGAGTGGAAACACGGACATAAGATGTCGGAAACCGCTTATGAACGTGATGGCGACGGAGTGCCGCGCGAGGTTTTAAGGACATCCTACGGCCATACGTCAGAACTGGATTACGGCACAGAGTCCACGGCTCTCAATCTGAGGTATGTCTACAAAGCAGCACGCGTTTATGGGGAGGACGAGTTCCGCGTCCCGGAAGAGCACAAGGAGATACAGTGCCAGACCACGACTCTCGTCCAAGGAAGGAAACTCCTGACATCGATGACCGAGAGAGTTATGGAGACCAACGGTGCGTTGACAAAATCCACGCTTTACGCTTACGATAACTATGGCAACGTGGTCACTAAGACGGAGAACGTGGGGCTCCCAGACTTCGACAAGAAGGTCACCACCTATACCTATCTGCATAACAAGGTGGGTGGCGTGTATCCAGCGATGGTGTCCGCTGGGATGACTGGGATTCCAATCGAGACAAAAGTCTATAAGAACTCGATCAATAGTGCAAATCTGATGACAACCCTTTCCACAAGTTACGGATCCTATCCTTGCGCCTCCGGGACGTTTTTCGCTCCTTCTGCCAAGTCCCTTATGATTCGCGGAGCAAGTTCCTCAGAGCGGAAGATCCTGTTCAATGAATATGACCGCAGGGGAAATCCTCTTGAGACAGAGGATACGGAGGGGCGGAAGACGGTCTATCTGTGGGGGTATAATGGGTATTACCCTGTGGCTATGGTTAAGGGCAGCGACTGGAATAGTGTCAAGAATAAGGTGGACACATCCGGTCTCAATGATGGTGACTTTATGCAGATTCGAAAGAAACTGGTCTCATTCAGGTTGAAATGCAAGGACGTGCCAGATATGTTTATCAACACTTATGAATACAAACCTTTGGTTGGTCTGGATTATATCCAGGATCAGTCAAAAAGGATATTTGATTACGAATATGACGGCCTCGGCAGACTCTGTCGGACATTTGTGAGGAACGGAACAACGCACAAGAAAGAGCTTCTGTCATCCTATTCCTATAGCTACGGGCCATCAGCCGGCGGCAACCGCATCCGGACAAGAGACTACCTCGGTGCCGATGCGGCATCCTTCAAGGAGACCAACACCTATCACGATCTCCTTGGCAGGCCGGTAGAGACGGTGATGACAGCGGCTTCTCCTGCTGGCAAGGACATTGTCTTTTTGAATGAATATGATGACTTCGGCAGGCCGTACAGTAAGTACCGTCCGGTGCCGGTGGCGACATCTGCCGGGGACTATGCCGATCCGTCAAGGATCAGGGCCGCTAACAGTTTCTATAACTGGGAGGTTTACGCCTTCTCCAAGACGCTCTACGAGGCCTCTCCACTTGATCGTCCCGTGGAGGAGTATGGCCCCGGCTCTCCTTGGCACACAAGAGGAAAGTCCGTGAAGACTGCGTATCTTGTGAACGAGGACTCGGGACTTCTTTCGTGTTCTGGTTATCTTGTGGAATCCGACACGTCTTTGACCTGCGTCGGGACTTTGCCTTCTGGAAACCTCAATGTCGTGAAGGTGACTGATGAAGACGGAAATGTCTCGTTGACGTTTACTGACAAACTCGGACGTAAGGCTCTGGAAAGGACAGTTGATGGGGAACGGTATCAGGACATCTATTACGTGTATGATGATTTGGGACTGCTTCGTTATGTACTAACCCCGGAGGCTTCAGCCGTGATGTCTTCGTCAGGAACGTTCGGTGATTCCTCGTCTCCGTTGTCTGCGCAGGCCTATGTCTACAAGTATGACGGCAAAGGCCGGTGCGTCAGCAAGAGGCTGCCTGGCTGTGCTCCCATCCTTTACAGGTACGACAAGGGCGATGTGCCTATATTTTCTCAAGACGGAGAGATGAGGAAGAGAGGAAAGTGGATGTTCTCGTTCCGTGATCTTCTTGGTCGTGAGGCTGTGAGCGGAGTATGGCCTTTGCAAAACGCTCCGTCATCAGTCGAGATTCCAGCGGTTGCCACATATTCTGGTTCAACCTGGCTCGGCGGTTATTCACTCAATATTCCGATACCACCTAATAATAGGCCTCTGTCCGTCAACTACTATGATGATTATTCGTTTATGAATGACCTTGTGACATCTGACACAAAACAGGTCTTGTCTTGTGACACGCTGTCCAACTACGGGATACCTGTCGTCGGATCAGACAGGTGCAAAGGGCTTCTGACAGGCACCGCCGTCTATTCTCTGGCCGACCCGATGTCCAAGACGGTATCGTCATTCTATTACGACTACCAAGGCCGCCTGATCCAGAGCCACCGCAAGGAGGCGCTTGGCGGGGCCGGGCATATTCATCAGTCCCTTACTTTCACGGGCAAGCCGTCTAGGACAAGGGAAACGGTCGCGCTTCCGGATGGCCGCATTGATTCGCTGGTCACAGTGAGGTCTTATGACGGACAGGAGAGACTGGTCTCGGAGACGACATCGCTGAACGGCAGGTCGCAGTCCGTGTCCTATGGGTATGATGAGATAGGCCGGATGACAGGGCGGATATATGGCACAGAGGCTAATCCGTCAACATTGACTGAGACCCTGTCCTATAATATTCGTGACCAGTTGACCGGATTGAATTCCAGTGTGTTCAGCATGACTCTTCGGTATCAGGAGCCGACACTTGGATCCGTCCCGAAGTATAATGGTGGCATTTCCGAGTGGGAATGGAATCACGGTGCGGGAGCTGAGACAAACGCCTGGTCGTTATCATACGATGGCGTTGGCCGCTTGACGGACGCGCGGAGATTTGTCAGTGGCGTGCAAACTAATTCATTCAGTGAGCGGTCCATCACATATGACAGGAACAGTAATGCCTTGACCTTGACCAGATACGGGGGAAACGCTGCAACCCCAGAGGAGAGGTTGGCGTATTCGTACGACGGCAACTTGTTGAGTGGCATCTCCAACACCGGCGCGTCCGGTGGCGGAGGCTCCTTTACCCACGACACTAACGGCAACCTGACCCGTGACGGCCTCTCTACGCTCGACATCGATTACAATGACCGGAACCTGACAAGCCGCATTTCATCCGGCGGGGCCACTTTGGCGGAGTATGAATATCTTGCTGATGGCACGAAGTTGCGTGCTGTGGACGGCAGTGGCAACGGCTATCAGTACAGAGGTTCCTTGATATACACCCAGACCGCTGGTCAATCGGGCACTCCGGTTATAACCCTTGACTGCGCCTTGACCTCCGCCGGCAGGATCGTACGAGAGAACACCGATGATGGTTCGTCCACCTATAAGGTTCAGCACTATCTCCGCGATCACCTTGGCAGTGTCCGTTCCGTCATCGATGGCGACACTGGTACGGTCATAGAGACCAATGACTACTACCCGTTCGGCAAGCGTATTCCGGTCACAAATTCGGTCGCTGAGCCCGTCGAAGCGACCACTCAATCCGCAACCTCTCCGGATCGCTGGCTCTTCTCCAGCAAGGAGTCCCAGTCCTTCCTGAACGCCAGCATCCCTCTCCTTGACTTTGGTGCCAGGATGTACAACCCTGTCATCGCCCGCTGGACAGCCGCCGACCCGCTGTCCGAGAAGTATTACGGCATCAGCCCGTATGTCTATTGCCTCGGAAATCCAATTGTAAATATAGATGTTAAAGGCGATTCTGTCAGGGTGTACATTGAAACTGTAGGGTTAGGACATACTTGGATAAGTGCAGGTGAGGGCGATGAAATGGTGGTATATACTTATGGAAGATATGACCATACATATAAAGGAAATGCATTATCAGATGGTCCTGGTGTACTTGTTCGTTTATCGGGAGATAAGGCCAAAGAATTCAATGACTACAAGCAATCAGAAGGAAAGATGTCTATTTTTACTTTGACGGATGTAAAGGATAATGACATAATGAATATTGCAAATGAGTTGTTTGATAGTTCCGGGCAACTTCCTAGTGAAAGGAGCAAACGATATGCGAATGATACAGATGCGCATATCATTGACGAATATAGTCTGCTTAATAACAATTGTACGACATTTGTATCGGATTTGATTAAAATGAGTGGTTCGAAAGTACTCAACTACCAGCGCGTGATATATGCAAGTCCAATTGGGAGTCCGATAACCATACCATCTACACATAGGTTTGTTAACCCGCGTTCAATGAAATCGTATCTAAGTAACAAATTGAGGAAATAGCTATGAGAAAATGGATTAAAATCATATGGCTAGTAATATCAGTAATAGCGTTTATATTGGTGATATTAATGATAATAAATACTTTGGTAAGTTATAAATATGAGATATCAGAAAGAATGATTCTGGGAAATATGATGCGTGGTTTTGATTCTGTACCTATAGAGGTCGCTGCAGGGTATCTGAATGGGACACTTCTTGTTTTAAAAGGTTTTGTACTATACATAGGGATCAATATCTTATTTATTACCATCACATTATTTGTCAAAAACGATAGGAAATAATAATGAAAACCTTAACTTTAGATGATTATATACGAGTTGACTACACTGTAACATTGCGTCGGTGTCCATTGGAGTCCGCATTATGATCTGTAAACCACGGAAACCACTTCAAGTGTGCGGCATTTCCCTGACCGACCCGACGTCCAAGACGGTATCGTCATTCTATTACGACTACCAGGGCCGCCTGATCCAGAGCCACCGCAAGGAGGCGCTTGGCGGGGCCGGGCATATTCATCAGTCCCTTACTTTCACGGGCAAGCCGTCTAGGACAAGGGAAACGGTCGCGCTTCCGGATGGCCGCATTGATTCGCTGGTCACAGTGAGGTCTTATGACGGACAGGAGAGACTGGTCTCGGAGACGACATCGCTGAACGGCAGGTCGCAGTCCGTGTCCTATGGGTATGATGAGATAGGCCGGATGACAGGGCGGATATATGGCACAGAGGCTAATCCGTCAACATTGACTGAGACCCTGTCCTATAATATTCGTGACCAGTTGACCGGATTGAATTCCAGTGTGTTCAGCATGACTCTTCGGTATCAGGAGCCGACACTTGGATCCGTCCCGAAGTATAATGGTGGCATTTCCGAGTGGGAATGGAATCACGGTGCGGGAGCTGAGACAAACGCCTGGTCGTTATCATACGATGGCGTTGGCCGCTTGACGGACGCGCGGAGATTTGTCAGTGGCGTGCAAACTAATTCATTCAGTGAGCGGTCCATCACATATGACAGGAACAGTAATGCCTTGACCTTGACCAGATACGGGGGAAACGCTGCAACCCCAGAGGAGAGGTTGGCGTATTCGTACGACGGCAACTTGTTGAGTGGCATCTCCAACACCGGCGCGTCCGGTGGCGGAGGCCAGTACACTCACGACGCGAACGGCAACATGACCCATGAAGGTCTCTCCGGGCTCGACATCGTGTACAATGAGCAGAACCTGACAAGGCGCATCTCATCCGGCGGGACGACGCTGGCTGAGTATGAATATCTTGCTGACGGCACGAAACTGCGCGCGTTGGACGGCGGCGGCAACGGCTACCAGTACAGAGGTTCCCTGATATACACCCAGACCGCAGGTCAAACGGGTTCTCCGGCTATAACCCTTGACTGCGCCGTGACCTCCGCCGGCAGGATAGTACGTGAGAACACCGCTGATGGTTCGTCCACCTATAAGGTTCAGCACTATCTCCGCGACCACCTCGGCAGTGTCCGCGCCGTCATCGACGGTGACACCGGTACGGTCATCGAGGCCAGCGACTACTACCCGTTCGGCAAGCGGATTCAGGTGACTGCTCCGGTCTCCGAACCCGTTGGAGGGTCACAATATGCCTCGGAGCCAGCCGTCGCCCCGGTAGCCCCGGCAACCTCGGTGGCCTCCACATCCTCCCCGAACCGCTGGCTCTTCTCCGGCAAGGAGTCCCAGTCCTTCCTATATGCAAACATACCGTTACTCGACTTCGGCGCCAGGATGTACAACCCGACTATTGCTCGCTGGACAACCGCCGACCCGCTGTCCGAGAAGTACTACGGCATCAGCCCGTATGTCTACTGCCTCGGAAATCCAATAAGTATCATTGACCCTAATGGAATGGATATATGGACTATGGACGAAAAGGGAAATGTGGTATGGGTAAAGGAAAGTGATGACCACCGGCTTTATTATATGAATAATGATGGCCTATTGTCTGATGACTATGTCTCGGTCTCTGACCGGAGCATCCTTGACGATCTGACCAAAACAGAGGCCAAGGTGGATGGAGGAGCGAAGGTAGGCAGCCATACCTCAAAGAGCGGAATCAATGACATATTCAAGGTGTTCAAATTCGCATCGGACAAAACAAAAGTCGAGTGGGCTGTTCACCGCAACGGTGACACATACACAATTGGAACAGGACATAATTCATATAGTGCGTCTTCGTGGGAGGATTATACCAAAGATAAGCCTAATGCCACGGTTCATTCTCATCCTGGCATAGACATCGGTAATGAAATCAGTTCTATGGGATATGGCACAAACTACTATAATACTGATCAAAGAAATGTAATTGATGATGTGGAACAGAATGGGCGAATAACCAGAAAAAGTTATGTCTATTTTCCTAACTCAAGTAGACTATATTATGTTGGGTATTATAACGCCTCCTTTATTAGACCCATCAGAAGTTACAAAAGTTTTTATTTTGGAACGTTAAATAATAAATAATGAAACTATACTCAGTATTCGTAGTTATGGCTATGATCGGTTGCCTTCAGATGTGCGGCAACCCAGCTCGTCATTCAGAGGTAAATAGAATTATCGACATAAGAGATAGCTGTTCGAAATTAGAAAGAATCTTCAAATCCGACAGACTTCAAGACTCTTTGGAAAGTTTTTTTGAATTGGTTGATACCAGTGATTTCTTTATCCTTGCATTGCCGGGTAAAAAATATCACAGAGTTCAGGATTCAATTCATTCCAGAGATGTTATAACTGTTTCATTTATTGTCAACAATAAGGATACAATCATAAGTTTTGCCGGTCGACATGGTGTAGCCCCACCTATGAGCATAGGAATGGGGAAGATATTTTTTAATGATAAAGAAGATATTGGTGCCAAATATGTCAACAAGACCTTGGTCGCAGTAAACAGTCACGGACACATTCCGCTTGATCGATTCTTGGACAGCCAGTTTATAGATAGTTTGGATTATAAATTATATATTGACCGATATTGCAGTTACATGGATGTGGCTGGGGGTATAATACCTTACCTGAGAATTTATGTTATAAATGGGGACAGTTTGCGGGTGGAATTTACAAACGACAAGAATATCGAGTGTTTGGACACTGTAATAAACTCGCTCATAGCCCAATGATAATATTGCAGAGTTCCGCATTCATTGTAGAAATCCCAAAAGACACAGAGACAACAATTGCTTCGATGGTTGACAAGTCTAGTAGAATCACAGTCACAGTTACCTCTCCGAATCGCTGGCTCTTCTCCGGCAAGGAGTCCCAGTCCTTCCTATATGCAAACATACCGTTACTCGACTTCGGCGCCAGGATGTACAACCCGACTATTGCTCGCTGGACAACCGCCGACCCGCTGTCCGAGAAGTACTACGGCATCAGCCCGTATGTCTACTGCCTCGGAAATCCAATAAGTATCATTGACCCTAATGGAATGGATATATGGACTATGGACGAAAAGGGAAATGTGGTATGGGTAAAGGAAAGTGATGACCACCGGCTTTATTATATGAATAATGATGGCCTATTGTCTGATGACTATGTCTCGGTCTCTGACCGGAGCATCCTTGACGATCTGACCAAAACAGAGGCCAAGGTGGATGGAGGAGCGAAGGTAGGCAGCCATACCTCAAAGAGCGGAATCAATGACATATTCAAGGTGTTCAAATTCGCGTCTGACAAAACAAAAGTCGAGTGGGCTGTTCACCGCAACGGTGACACCTACACCATCGGAACAAAGCATGATTCATCCAACGCGTCTTCGTGGAAGGATAACTTGCTGATAATTAGGGATATTTTTTAATCATTACTAAATAGATTATTATACAAATTTGTGACGTCGTGTGACCAACGGACTGATTGAAAGCCAATCTGTACTGTGTCACACGCCGCATAGCTATGTTAAACTTTAATGAGGGAAAGCAATGAAGCTCAGGAGATTCTTGTCCGGTTCGCCTAATCACGTTTACCAACGATCCTTGAACGGTTCGGTAATATTCTACAGCCTTGAGGATTGTCTGGTTTATTTCACTGTCTTTTGCACCTGTGCAGTCAAGTATGGTGTAAGCGTTCTTGGTCTGTGCGTGATACAGTAGCCGATGAGTGGCAAGCACGTAAGTTCTTAGGATTGGAGTTACCTTCAAAAAAGCGTGATGTCTAATGTGTTTTGTATTAATTCGTTGCGAAACGGTACCCTCCAGATTCTCCCATCTGATCATCTTCTCTGTTCCATTGTGGTCACTGAGCTTGTCGAAGTGACCAGACGTGTGCCGACTCCGTGACAGGTGTGAGCACTGTCCTATTCTTCGTTTTGCGTAGTGTATATTGTTCTAAAGGATTGAATGTTTATTCTAATGGATTTTATCTATCTTGGATCAGGAAAAACCTAATTGATTGAAAACATTGAATATTAAACCTTTTACTGTTGTGGTTTTGATAAATTCTAAATAGATTGTTGGATATTGTTTAATAATTATAAATTACTACATTTGCGGCGAGATTGCCGGTGGCACTTCAGCTGGAATGCTGATGTATGTTATTGTGCTTGGTAAGTTAGTGGTTTGTTAGAACACTTATAATTTTATTTGGTTCTTAATTTATGGCGGTAGGATTTATTAATAGCGCAATCGTTGCTCTTTCCAACCGTTTTGATAACTGGGGGGGGTAACATCTTGAATTATAATAAATTACATTGTGCTTCCAACGGCATGGCCATTTGGTTGTGTGTCCTCATCGGCTGTTTTCTGTCGATTCTGACAGTGGCGGCGGAAGCGCTTCCGTCAGACTCAGGCTTTACCTCAATGAGGACTGTCGTCTTATCAAAGTCGTCCTCGGTTCTGGAGGACAGGCACGATACGACTTCATTCTCTGTCTATTACAGGTCAGCTGTATCCAAGATCGAACGTGGATTCCGGAACAACGCCGCCACTTTGAAAGCAGCCACCGAAGGACTCAGGTCCATCGTGTACAACGGTAATCTACGAATATACAAGGTTTACATAATCGGTGCCGCCTCACCTGAAGGCCGGCCGGAACTCAACGCGCGTCTGGCCCGTGACAGGGCTGAAGGAGTGAAAGCATTCCTGAAGAGCGTCGAGCCACGTCTCACGGATGCCGACTTCGTTGTCATCTCGCGAGGAGAGGACTGGGAGGGTGCCACCAAGATCGCCGCGTCCTACGACACCGAGACTGGATCGTCCACGGTCTCGGACATATTCAAGGATTCTCAAAATTCCGAGGCCAAGAAGCTGATGATGAAGCGTCTGCAAGGTGGAAACGTCTGGCGCAGGCTGATCTCGGACTACTATCCGTCCCTGCGACGCACGGATATTCATGTGCTTTACAGCACTGTCCGTCCGATCGGGCCGGTTGAGTGTGAATTGCCGGAAGTGACCCTTGAGGTGCCGTATTCAGTGAACATCGCCCCTCCGACGGTGTTGCCGGAGGTTGAGTTCCCTGAGCCGGAGCCGCCGAAGGAGAGATTCTACACCGTCGCCGCCAAGACCAACCTCCTCTATGATGCCGTGACCGCACTCAACGCCGAGGTCGAGTTCCCTGTCGGGAAGAACTTCTCGGTGATGGTCGAGGATGTGTTTCCGTGGTGGAACTGGGGGCCGAACGGCAAGAAATATTGCTTCCAGATCTGGTCAATGGGTATCGAGCCGCGCTGGTGGTTCGCGCGCGATGACAGGAGGGACTATCTTACAGGGCATTTCGCCGGCGTTTACGGCATGTCCGGGAAATACGACCTCCAGTGGGACACGAAGCTCTGCTACCAAGGAGAGTTCTGGTCTGCCGGATTGACCTATGGCTACGCCTTGCCGGTCAGCAGGTGGATGAACATGGAGTTCTCGGTCTCCGCCGGCTTCCTTCGCACGGACTACCGCCATTACCAGCCGGATCCGGGCTACGAGCACCTGTTCCGGGACAAGTACAACGTTGGAACCGTCTCCTGGTTCGGCCCGACGAAACTCAAGGTCTCATTGGTGATACCGATCGGGAAGGATTCACACAAAGTAAACAAAAACTAATCAGAAACAAGTAAAAAGAACAAATCATCAACATGATGTCTGACACCAATATAAAGTATAGTTCCGCTGTATTCTTCTGCCGTGGACTGTCCGTTCTCCTGCTGCTTTTTGCAATAGTCGCAGGCGGATGCCGGAGACGTCCCCTTGAGGATCCTGACAACCTTACCGCAGTCAGGGTCAGGGTGAATGTGGCCGGAATCCACAATGTCACGTCAGACATCTACAATGACAAGATCCCGGTCCAGAAGATAGAGCCGAGTGTCATGCACGTGCTGTTCTTTGGAGAGAACGAGGATGTTATTGCCGCAGAGGACTTTATCACAGATGTGAGCTTTGACGAGAACGGAAACCGCATTGTGAGCGGAGAAGTCATGCTTGCACCGGGCAGTTACAGGATGCTCATCTACGATTTCGGCACTGAAGAGACTTTGATAAGGAACTACTACAGTTGGGACAAGGCAGAGGCATACACAGATCCTGCACCGCCAGCCGTTCTGAACAAGTACTCTACCAAAGGGAAAGACGCTCCGAACATTCTCATGCAGCCAGAGCATCTTGTGGTGGCCAGGAACGTGTGTGAGACTGTGCCCTATCACAACGGAATCTACACGATCTATGCGGATGCCTCATCGGTAGTTGAGAGCTGGTATATTCAAGTCAAGGTGGATGGGCTTGAATATGTCACTTCGGCGCAGGCTGTTCTCTCAGGCATGGTCCGCGCAAACCTTATTGCCACCGACACGAGGATGAACGATCCGGAAGCTTCCGTATGGTTCAATCTCCAGAAAAGTGATGACAAAGGCAAGAATGTGATCTGCGCGGTGTTCAACACATTCGGACGCATCCCGGAGTCGGACAACAACTTCGAGGTGACTTTCGACCTTGCGGTCAAGGGCGGCACGAGTGTCCGCAAGACCTTTGACATTTCGAACCTGTTTCTCACAGAGAATGCTGTCAAGCACCATTGGCTTCTTTTGGAGGACACTATCAAGGTCGAGCCACCGAAGGACTTAGGTGGTGCCTTTGAACCTAAGGTCGATGACTGGGAAGATGAACAGAAAAATATAGTGATTTAGTACTTACCATAGCTCATGATGATAGGAGCGTAATTATTTATTAATTTATTGAAAAAGATTTATTTAGTTTAACTTTTAATTTGTGTTTATCATGAAAAAAGAAATGTTTGTATTGGCAGCTCTCGCGACTCTCGCGGCCTGCTCAAAGACAGAGGTGACGCCGGTCGCCTCAAACGTGAACAGCGAGATCACGTTCAATGTCGCTCCTCGCACCAAGGCTCTTAGCCAGACTCAGACTGATTTTGATCACAATAATGTCTTTGTCTCCTATGCCTATTATCTTGGACATGACAAGACTTGGGCTGCCAACAACTCCGAGGCTCAGATGTACATCGACGGTTCTACAATTTCATACAATGGCAACTTGTGGAAGAATGAGACAACATCTTACTATTGGCCGAAGGATGGTGGCTCTTTGACATTCTTCGCGTATTCGTACAACAAGAAAGATATGACGATAGGTGATAATTCCGGTTTTGCTTGTGTATGGGCACCAGGCAAAGACGGACAGTATCAGGGTGGAATCAATGGCCATTTTGATGTGGCCACGAACAAGAATGTTGATTTTCTTGTTGCTGACATCGCTGCTGATAAGACAGAAAATATGAATAACTATGCTCACACCGGAGTTCCGACTCTTTTCCGTCACAAGCTTTCTATGGTCAATGTCACCGCTAATCTTGCTGAGGATTATGCTAACAAGAAGTTCATCTTGAACTCTGTGAAATTCACTAAGCTTTGTCATTATGCAACCTATAGCCAGATTCCAGAGAAGATGACCCCGGGTGGAAACATGTTTTTGTCTGATCAGGTTTATGCGGAGAATGTTGGCTTCGAGGTTAAGAGTGGAGGGTTGATTGCAGTCCCGGCTGAGATCAAAGGAGGAGCTGGAGTTGAGGATGGTCAGTACATCTACATTCCTCAGGAATTTAATGATAACAGCTATATTGTAATTACATATACTGTGGAAACCGTTGTTGGTAACAAGGTCGTTAAAGAAGAGTGCACAAAGACAGTTAAGGTAAAGGATGTCTTCCCTAAGTGGGAGATGGGACACAGGTACACTTTTAACCTTACCTTCTCTCTGAACGAGGTTCACTGGGATCCGGCTGTTGAGAATTGGACCGATGACGAGGCTGGTAACATTACCATCGACAGATAATAAGAATCGCGGGCATTCCCGCGCCATAAGCCTGCCGGGAGGTGATACTCCCGACAGGTTCTAATTGATAATAGCATAGATGAAAGGAACAGGCTTCAGTAATTTCCCGACTGTGCAAACCCTGTGCAAACCACAGGCACGCAAGAAAGGCTCCGGTAATGCTGGAAGGCCATAGTGTGTGGCTGACCCCCATATCCCGAGGGAGGGTCAGCCACAGTGATAGCGGATTGAATACCGCTGGTGGCGTTATATCGTGTCCGTGGTTTGTAAATGATTGGCATTCTTTGCGGATAATGCCCTTAAGTGATGTTGAGAAAATAAGTTGCATCAATCGATAAAATTGAATACATAGAATCACCCTGAACATCAATATATTGCAAATTTAAAGTGATGCAGGTTATTTTTTGAAGGTTACTTGAAATGTTCTTTGAGGTGAAAAAAACTTCAGACAAACAATTCAAAACAGCTTCTTAGTATTACCTCCGTGAACATCAGCTTTTACACTCCTGGCGATACTGTTTAAACAAACACGATGCAGACGGGTTTGTCAAGGACGATGGTGCGCCCGGTGTCAGAAAGAAGACCCGTCCTGAAGCGCTTCTCAAGCCGCTTGAGGCCCCTCTCGAGATCCTCGGCGAGCCCCATATCCCGAAGGAGCAGCTTGCGTCTTCGGGTGAGTTTCACCCGGTCCGCCTCGATGCCCTTTCTCAATCCCGTGTTGAAGTCCTTTTTCATGCCGCAAAAGTAAGGAAAGGTTTGATATATGCAAATATAATATATTGAGCGACGGTGTGTTAAATGTGGTTTCCAATCTTTCCGGCAGGGTCGGCGCCCCTTCGCGTGGAGGACCGAATGAAAGATTTTTTGAGTGCCTCTGCAGAACCCGCAGAAGGCTGCAGACGACAGATTTTTGGCGGTCGGGAACACGACCTTGCGGCATGAAGATGATTTTTGAAAAAAGTCTCAGCGGGATGGTTAAAGCCTCGCGTCATCCTCGGTTTATGGTCAGGACAGGGGCACCTGAGTAGTTACATTATTTGTATATTTAGCAGAAAAATTTTGTATATTTAGCAGAGTATCTATTATTAGTTGATTATTAATGTTATACGCTCTAAACGGTAGAAAAGTGACCGTATGGATTCTGATTAGATACGAAA